>OBLU010002389.1_pt1 | contig 17365 bp, 17 predicted proteins | sample 1518681 | NCBI WGS metagenome assembly OBLU01 (sample SAMEA3539304, study PRJEB22396) | soil metagenome | biome: tundra; feature: field; material: soil | place: USA | collected 2010-05 | depth 0.15 m | reverse complement strand
AAAAGTCACTCGCGCTCAGACAGCCCTCAATAAAAGACGATCTGCTTGAGACACTACACTAGTCTTGCTCGCTGCGTCGCTCTAAGACGGGAAAATGGTCCGAGCCGTTAGGTCAAAGTGCCGGCTTAGCCATTTCCGCTCTCTCCTCAAGCGGCGGAGCAAAGCGCGCCCCCGCCCACAGAATCACGCAGGAAACGATCAGGGATATCAAAGTCGCTCCGAGACCGAAGCGGAGATTCCTCGTGTGATCAGAAATGGCGCCAATGATCTGAGGCGAAAATGTGTCGCCGAAGAAATGAATGCAGAACAAGTTGAGGGCAATGGCTGTCGCACGTATCTGTGCCCCTACAGAGTTGACGATCGCGGTATTGAGTGGGCCAGTATTGAGAAAGAGGAAGAATTCCGCGGCTACCAGGGAAGGAACTGCCCAGGCGGCCGGACCGAAAAACAGCAACACGCCGCATGGCAAGGTCAGGGCAACACTCCAAAATGACAACAGGTAGAGTGCGCGGTGATTCGTCCTCAGCCACCTCTGAGCAATCCACCCGCCAACTAGCGTTCCAGCGATGCCGTCTACAACCGTTGTCGCTCCCACAACTAAGCTGGCATTCCCTGCAGAAAGTCCTGCGGACCTGCGAAGAAATTCAGGCACCCAAGCCGAAATTCCCCCCATGGCAAAGGTAAGCGCCGCCAGCCCGAAAGAGGCGGTGAGGAACGCCGGATTGCGCAATATGCCCAGGAATGTTGAACGGTTCAGAGTAGGCTTTACGCGATCACTAGCCCCTCTGACCGGCTCTTTACCCCAAACGCCATAGAGTGCGGCTACGACCAAACCTGGCAACGCGCAGACAAAGAAGGGCGCGCGCCATCCCCAAACAGAGCCAATCTGTCCCCCTGCCAAATAGCCCAGGGCAGCCCCGATTGGAATCGCCAGATAAAAGATGGAAAGAATGCGATTGCGGTCACGATCGGGGTAAAAGTCTGCCAAAACGGCGGGGGCAATAAAGCCATAGGTCGCCTCCCCTACCCCGACCAGCGCATGCCGAATATACAGGGTGCGGTAGTCGTGAACCCAAACCGTAGCAAGCGTGGCAAGGCTCCAGAACAAGGCGCCAAAGATGATAAGCGGCTTACGCGGAAGCCGGTCCGCAAGCCAACCGGTGGCCGGCGCTACCAGCATGTACACGAACAGCAGAGCGGTGGTGAGTGCACCCATCTGTTGATCGGAGGCGTGGAATTCGCGCTGAATCAAAGATACTTCGCCGGGAAGTATGTACCGGTCAACGTAGTTGAGCAAATTCAGAGCGATCAAAAGCGTCAGCGTCGCCGCCGCTGGGCTGATGAACGGCGGACGAGGCTGGGCCGTTATGGAACGCTGTTCGGTTCGGATTGCCACGAGGTAACACGAATATCACATCGAGCGCGGCGTGTGTTCTAAAAGAGAATGGCTATTCTGCCGGACGCGGCCAACGCGCCTCTACGGTGGTTCCAATGCCGCCGCGAGGGCGAAAAATACCCTTGACCACTGCCCAGACAGGGTCCGTGGCCTTCACAACGTCATTGAGAACCTGGTTAACGATGTTTTCCTGGAAAATACCCAGGTTGCGGTAACAAAACAGGTACTCTTTCAAAGATTTCAACTCAAGACACCGATCTCTCGGCATGTAGCGGATTGTGAGCACGCCAAAGTCCGGCAAGCCAGTTTTGGGGCAGACAGAGGTCAATTCAGGATCATCGATGAGTATTTCGTAGCCCGGGAACTGGTTTTTCCAGGTTTCGATTGAGGGGAATGCGAAATCCAAGCCAGCCTTGGCGTGGTCGTCGGTGTAGCGGGGTTCCAAAGCCATAGAAACATTGTAAAGGCGTTACGAATGAGAGACAAAATGCCTCAAGAGGTAGATTTTCTTGCTCCCCGAAGCCGCTCGAAGAGTCTTATATACTGACTCAGGTTAGGTGAATGGCTCAGGAGAGAAAGCAATGGGATCGGCGCTGGCTTTGGGGCGGCGTCGTCATCCTACTCGTCGTGGTATTTGTGTCGGTCCGGTCCCTGACCAGGGAGCGCCTTCAGGTGCGCGAGGCACAGGTTGCCCGTCAGCCGTTGGCGAGCACAGTCAGCACTAATGGCCGCGTGGAACCGGAAATGAACATCGAGATCCCGAGCCCGCTGGCTACCACAGTCAAAGCTGTTTATGTGCAACCCGGCGATCGCGTCCCTGCAGGTAAACTATTGATGGTATTGGATGATATCCAGGCCCGCGCCCGGCTGGCATCCGCGGAGAGCGGGGTTCGCACGGCGCAGGCCGCCCTCGAGGCAGCCACCCATAATGGAACACGGGAACAGCAGCAGGCCGCTGCCGCCGACATCAATCGGTCCAGACTGGATCATGATCAAGCACAACATGATCTTGACGCGCTGGTGAAGCTGAACGCAACGGGCGCGGCGTCGGCAAGCGAAGTCGCTGCGGCACGACAAAGGCTTGAAACGACCTCAGCAGCTCTAGAAGCATCGCAGGCGAGTTCACACGATCGATATTCTCCTGCGGAAGTCGCTCGAGCGCAGGCTGCGCTTGCCGAAGCCGAGGCCGGACTCGCCGCTGCACGGCAGGTTGAGGAGCAAACACAAGTCAGAGCCCCCGTAGCGGGTACGGTCTACAGTATCGATGTAAAACCGACCGAGTTTGCTGATACGGGTAAAGTTCTGCTCCAGCTTGCCAACTTGCGAAAGGAGCGCGTGCGCGCTTATTTCGACGAACCCGAGATTGGCCGACTCGCCGTAGATCAACCCATTGATGTGAAATGGGACGCTCGGCCTGGAAGGATCTGGAAAGGACACATTGAGCGGATCCCGATTACGGTGACTGCCTACGATACGCGGCGCGTGGGCGAGGCCCTGGTCAAGATTGACGACGTAGACGGCGAACTTCTTCCGGATACAAATGTCACGGTTACCGTGACCACGTCGAGCGATGCCAACGCGTTAACGGTCCCTCGTGAGGCCCTGCATATCGAGAACGGTAAGTCCTTTGTGTACAGGGTGGTGGGCGACGAGTTAAAAAGGGCCACAGTCGTTCCTGGCAGCTACAGCCTCACCCAGGTTGCGATCCTCTCCGGCCTCAATGAGGGAGATTGGGTGGCAACCGGAACAATCAGTGGACAGCCCTTGCAGGAAGACGTCCCGATCAAGGCAATTCGTTGAAGAAACTAGCAGCCATCACGTTGAGCGCGGCCCTTTGCTGCTTAGCCTGGGCAGACGACTCAAAAAGCGGCTTGGGCGCCGCCAATGCCGCCTTGCAGGAGGGCAACGCGGATGCTGCGCTTGCAGCCCTTAGTTCCCTTCCCCAGCCGCTTGCCAACTCGGCCTCAGCTCACAATTTGAGGTGCCGGATTTTCTACACCCTGCAACAGTGGGACGCAGCCGAAGGCGAGTGCGAAGTGGCTACGAACCTGGATGGGCAGAACTCCGATTTTCATCTGTGGCATGGGCGTACCCTGGGCGAACGGGCGGAAAGGGCTTCGTTCGTGACTGCCTTCGCATTGGCGAAGCGCACTCGAGAGGAATTTGAGCAGGCAGTTCAACTGAATCCCCGCAATGCAGAAGCTCTGGCCGACCTCGGCGAATTTTACAATTCTGCCCCCGGCGTGGTGGGCGGGAGAGTGGACAAAGCAGAATCTGTAGCAGCGCAACTCGACAAGGTCGACTCAGCGCGAGCCTATCAACTAAGAGGCACGATCGCGGAGGGGCGGAAGGATTTCGCGTCAGCCGAAAATGCGTTCAGACAAGCGATCGCGGCGAGTGCGCATCCGGCTTTCCAGTGGATGAGCCTTGCCAGCTTTTATCGCCGACGTGCCCGCTGGCAGGAGATGGAAACCGCCGTCCACAACGGGCTCGCTGCTGCCGAGCGGGACAAACATTCAGGAGTTGCGCTCTACAACGGCGCATCTGTGCTGATCCAGGCGAACCGAGATCCGGACCTGGCCGCCAGGATGCTTGAAGCGTATCTCGTTAGCAATTCCAAGACCGAGGAAGGTCCAGCTTTTGTGGCCCACGTCTGGCTCGCACGGCTTAACGCGCAGCGCGGTGATTCCGCCGCCGCCCACCAGCAGCGTGCAGCCGCATTAGCATTGGCAACCGGTTATAAGCCTGCAGAGGAATTAAAGAATTGACAAGATCGGCACACCTGAATCCTCGATTGCAGATGCGGGCTTGGTGCTATTTAGCATGCGCAGTCGCCGTGCTCGCCGTTACACCGGTCTTAACGCACGCGCAGGTTTCAATCGCAACGGTCGTCGACCTGGCGCAACGTAACAGCACCGCGGTGAGAATCGCCCAGTCCGACGTGAACAAGGCCGGTGCGCAATTGTCGGAGAGCAAGGATGTCGTTATACCCTCATTGCTTTTTGGCACTGGACTTCCTGTGTTCCCGGAAGTGGGATTCACCGGCTCACCGCCGTCTCTATGGACAGCAACAGTGCAGTCCGTGGTCTTCAGCCTTCCGCAGAAACGATATATTGATGCGGCAAAGTTAGGTCTTGAAGCAGCGTCTTCAAGACTGAAAGATACCAAAGAGCAAGTTGCGCTCGACGCTTCAACTGCCTACATCGAGTTCGATACCGTCAACCGCGAACTCGACGCCGCGCACCAGCAGGAAACCTTAGCGAGTCGCTTAGCCGCGATCGAACAGGAGCGCACTGAGGCAGGAGTCGACCCTCTTAGCGACCTACTGCAAACGCGCCTGACCGCGGCTCTGCTCAAGCTGAAACAGCAACAGCTGAGAGCGCGTGCGTCCACGCTGGCGGAGCAGCTGTCCACGCTGACCGGATTACCCGTGGGATCGATTATTCCGGATCATGCAAGCATTCCGGAGATCCCTACGGTACACGGGGATGAACACCCCGTGAGTCTTCCCGGAATCAAATCAGCGCGCCTGATCGCTCGATCGCGACAACTGTCGGCAAAGGGTGATGACGAGACCAGCTATTTGCCTCAAATGAATTTTGCGGCGCAGTACAACCGTAATACCACGATTTTGAATAACGTCAACTTCTACTTCAAAAACCCTTTGCCGGCCAACAACTTTAGCTCTGGAATCTCAATTGAAGTACCGATTCTTGACATTGGTCATCGCGCCAAGGCCAAGGAGTCCGCAGCCGATGCATTACGAGCGACGGTTGAGGCTGAGCAGGCTGAGCGGCAGAACGACGTTCAGATTGCTGAACTTACGGGAAGCCTGAGCGAACTCGAAACTCTGGCCGAAATCGCGAGTCTAAAACAGCAGATTGCCAATGAGCAGCTCAAGACGGTGCTCACTGAACTGGAAGTTGGCAACGGGGCTGGAAGCGCCCCCGGCGCTCCGCCACAACTTACCCCTAAGGCTGAACAGTTGGCGCGTATCGACGAACGCCAGAATTACGTCGACTCATTGGACGCAGGGTTTGAACTGGCCAAGGCGCGGCTAGGCCTGCTGCGCTCGCTCGGTCACATGGGAGACTGGTTGAACGAATTGCACGGGAAGTAAGCAGGAAGGTTCGGATACCGGCTTGGAAAATCAGGGAATGTTAAACTAGAAGGGATGCCTATGCCTTTGAAGACGCTGTTGCTGAATCCCCCCTCGTTTGAGAATTTCGACGGAGGCGCGAGTTCGCGCTGGCCCGCTACCCGTGAGATTGAATCGTACTGGTACCCGGTGTGGCTAGCCTATCCTGCCGGCCTTCTGGAGGGTTCGCGCCTGCTCGATGCGCCTCCGCACCACGTATCGGCCGAAGAGACCATCAAGATCTGCAAGGATTATGAGTTCCTGGTCCTTTTCACCTCCACCGTGGGTTGGGAGGGAGATCAGCGCCTGGCCGAAGCGATCAAGGCAGCAAATCCTTCAATCCGCATTGCTTTCGTTGGACCGCCGGTTACCACCTCACCGGATAAGGCCCTGAATGAATGCCCGGTGTTGGACTTTATTTGCCGCCGCGAGTTCGATTATTCGGTGGTCGAGTTCGCCCAGGGTAAGCCTCTCAGTGAAATTCTCGGAATCAGTTACAAGCAGGACGGCAAGATTATTCATAACCCGGATCGCCCACAGGTCGAAGACCTTGACGCTATGCCCTGGGCCACGAAGATCTATAAGCGCGACATGGATGTGACGCGTTACAACGTTCCCTTCCTGCTGCATCCCTATATCGCACTCTACTCGACACGCGGATGCCCGGCGCAATGCACGTTCTGCCTGTGGCCTCAGACGCTCAGTGGCCACGCGTGGCGCAAGCGGTCGACTGATGACGTAGCAGCCGAGTTGGCGTGGGCGAAGCAAAATTTCCCGGAAGTGAAGGAATTCTTCTTCGACGACGATACTTTCAACATTCAGAAAGCGCGAACTATTGAATTGTGCGAGAAGCTCAAGCCACTGAACCTCACGTGGAGCAGCACTTCGCGCGTAACCACGGACCGTGAGACGCTGAAGGCCATGAAGGATGCTGGATGCCGCCTACTCATCGTCGGCTTCGAGTCAGGCGATCCTCAGATTCTGAAGAACATCAAGAAGGGCGCCACCGTTGAGCGGGCGCGGGCTTTTGCGAAGGATTGCAACGACCTCGGCCTCACCATCCACGGTGATTTCATTCTCGGCCTGCCTGGCGAGACGAAGGAATCGATCCAGAACACCATCAAGTTTGCGAAGACTCTCGACGTCGAAACCATTCAGGTCTCGATCGCTCACGCTTATCCAGGCACCGAATTCTACGATTACGCCAAGGCCAACGGCTTCATTGTGAATGAAGGCGCAATGAGCGATGAAGGCGGCCACCAGATGGCGCACATTGAATATCCTGGCTTGCCAACTGACTACGTGCTCGAGATGGTCCACCGCTTTTATGACGAGTACTATTTCCGTCCGAAAGCTGCTTTCCGCGTGATCTGGAAGGCGGTCGTGAACCGCGATCTGCCGCGCCTCTACGTAGAGGCCAAGGCGTTCCTGAAGCTCCGCGCGCAACGCAACAAGATGGTGAAGGCGGCCCGCAGTCATCAGGCTGATCCTCCGGCCACCGTCGGCGCCGGCGCGTAGCCTCCGTCAAAGCAGTATTGCGAAGGGCGGCGCTTTTGCGGCCGCCCTTCTTTTCATTCCACTCATGTAAAAAGGGACGGCAAGTTCGCAATGGCGCACTCCAGACTTACCTCGCGACAGTATCTGCTGCTGGCTTTCGTCGCGGTCTGCGCTCCGCTTGGAGACACTTGCCTGTCGCGCGGCATGACCTACATGCCGGCTATATCGCTCGCTCATCCAGTCACTTTGATCGCTGCGGTCTTTACCCCATGGATTGCTACGGGAATAGCCTTATTAATTTGCTTCTTCGCCAGCTATCTGACTGCGCTGTCCTGGGCCGACCTGACGTTTGTTCTTCCAGCCACAGCCTTCGGTAATGTGATCGTCGCGCTACTGTCGCGTTTCTGGCTGCATGAGCCGATTTCTTTCGAGCGGTGGGCCGGAATCGTCCTAATCACAGTTGGCGTGGGATTCGTCGCCCAAGGCCCCTCATTGACGGAGAGACCCACGCAGGTGGAGACGACCAATCAGGTGCCCCTGATGCAACAGGAAGAGGAGCAAGTTCGATGACAGTTCCCTCTCCAGCATTTCAAACCGGACTCTGGTCCGCTGCCGCAATGATTGCGGCAATCGTGGTACTGTCAACGACAGGCGAAGTACTGACGGCCGCTGCGATGAAATCTATCGGCGATCTCGACGACATTCGTGCGCACTCGGGAATGAAGGGTGCGATCCGTGCTGTCGTAACCTGTCCGCTCTTTTTTGTCGGCGTCGGCTTCTTAGCTCTGGCGTTCTTCGCATTGCTCTTCGCGTTGAATCATCTGAACTTGAGCCTGGTCGCACCAGCTTCTGCATCTCTTACGCTGGTCACGAATGCGATCGCCGCCAAATTCTTCCTGCATGAGAATGTTGATCGACGTCGTTGGACCGCAGCGGTTCTGGTGTGTATCGGAGTGTATTTCCTTGCGCACTGATATGGCACAATCTGAGTTCAGTGTGTTTGGCGAGAGCAGAAAATTCCAGCCGCGCATCTTTTGACCAACACCGATTACAGAAACCTCATTAATCCTTTTGGCTTCAAATCTTCTTCGAAGGAACGAAGAGGTTGATTGGCTGCGACGCCCAACGCGTCTGCGGCAAGATGTCCTGAACGCGCGGCACTTTCCATCGTTGAAGGCCAGCCGGTTGCTATCCAATCTCCTGCTAAAAATAAGTTCGGCCAAGGTGAACGGACGGATGGGCGGGAAGCGTCAATCCCAGGAGAGACTCCGAACGTGGCACGAACCTCTTTGATCAAAGCTGCTTTCTCAAGACGTGCTGATTTGATCGCCGGGAAGAACTCGGCAAGTTCTGTCAGAGATTGCTCAATGGCCCGCTCACGAGTCAACGCGGCGAACTCACGCGAGGCACTCACCACAAGTTCCAGGTAACTTCCGTTCAATTTACGCCAAGGCTGAAGTAAGCCCTTGTTGTACATCCAATGAATCTCTCGATCGAGAAGAACGGCATGCTCTAGGTCGCTAATCTCGCGATCAAACCACAGATGCACGCTGCAGATCGGCCAATGCTGGTGGTGTTCGACCATGCGCATCAGCTCGTTAGCCCCTTGCGCCTGCGGCATGTGCGGTATCAACTTACCCATCGCATCAAACGGCAAAGCAATCACAACAAAGTCAGAAGTCAGTATCCCAGTCCGGGTAGCAATCGACCACTGTGCAGACGATACATCCCAATCCAGCGATTTGACATTGGTGTTGAAGAAAACGCTCGATCCGCTCTGCAGCAGAAATTGTTCCGCTCCTGCATACAACTCACTTAACGGAACCGAGCTCATCCCCATACTGCCTGCCTGCGCCGAATTCATGAATAGTTCGCGAATGACTTTAGCGGCGTAGGGCACAGCAATCGATTCGATGTCGGCATTCAGCGCGCTGGCAATGACGAGGCGCCAGAAACGGTTGATCGATCCTTCCGTTTGTTTGTGGCGGCGAAGCCACGCGCCGAGAGATTCCGTTGAATGGTCGAGTGGACCAGGGCGCATCATGGCACGAAATGCGCGTGCCAAGGCTAACTTGTCCGCAATGGAAAAAGCACGTGCACTGAGCAGGCTAGGCGTACCATGCAATGGAGCGGGTAGTCGCAGAGGCCCAAGCTCAAACGGACCCAGCCTCGACCGGCGTCCACCCGGTTCGATCATGGTCATGTCGCTGGTCCAGTGAATCTGCTTCGCAACACCTACGCGACGGTAGAAGCCGATGAGATTGGTGCAGCAACCGAAGAGCACGTGTTGGCAGTTATCAATGACTTCATTGACGCCTGGATGCAGATACGAACTGGCGCGACCGCCGAGATAACTCCGGCGCTCAACGAGCTGCACACGATATCCGACCTCGGCCAGCGCGCACGCTGCACTCATGCCGGCTACGCCTCCACCAACCACGGTTACGCTCGGATGCGAATTGTGAGGCGAAGTGCTCAAGGTCTATACATTCTCCGCTGAAGTTGAAGCACCACTGGTGCGAACGAAAGACGACTATCTGACTTGGATTGGCGAATCATTTACCCCAAAGCCGCACCCACGCCATTCGTGTCAAGCCAATGCCAAGAATCTGAAGTTTCTTAAACGATGGAACACTGACACGCTGCGAAAAGACGTCGTAGTCGGCGCGGCGAATCCTCCGAAGTAGTTCACGATAAATATTGACCAGAACCCACAGCGCCGGTCGGCTCTCGCGATCAATTAGCGGTAATAGCTTGTCGGCCGACTCGTAGTAAAGCTCAGCCCGTCGTGCGATGTCTGCCAACAATGCCCGCTCGTTTGCACGAGGGGCCGAACCCGGTGTGCGATGGAGCAACGACTCCGGCGAAACCTGATGGGCCGCGAGTTCCTTCAAGGGAAGATAGACACGATTGCGCTGTGCGTCCTCTTGGACATCGCGCAGAATATTGGTGAGTTGGAAGGCAATACCCGTTTCTTCGGCCAGTTTTTCTGCGCGCTTATCGGTATATCCAAAGATTCGAATGCAAACCAATCCCACAACCGACGCTACGAGGTAGCAGTAGCGATAAAGATCGTCGAAGGTTGGGTACGTATCGGGCGCACTTCCAGACGAATCGAGGTCCATGGTTGTGCCTGCGACCAGCTCATCAAGGAGACGGTGCGGAATCGAGAACCGCGCCATCGTGTCGCGCACGGCAACAAAGACAGGACCCTCCGTCGCTGCACCACGACTGGCCGCGTGCCATTCATCGAGCCAAGCATCCAGCAGGCGGCGCCGGTCCTCGCGTGACATGCTCTCATCGTCCGCCAGATCGTCGGCGCGACGCATGAACGCGTAGATGGCACAGATTGCATTGCGGCGTGGTTCAGGTAAAGCGACAAAAGAGTAGTAGAAGTTTTTCGCTTCTCGTCTGGCGATCGCCCGGCACTCGGCGTAGGCCCGTTCTAGAGTGAGTTCGTGCAATGAAATTGCCTGCGTCAAGCCGCTCTTCCCGCCGATCGAGGACCAAGTCGCAGGAATGGCAGCATCTTGCCGCTTACGGCTCGCAGTGCCAGTTGAATCTTGGTGACTTTTGAGATCGCGGGGCGGGCTCGAAGAACATCATAGTTCTGCCGCTCGATGGCACGGAGTGTTTCCAACCCCCCACGACTGAACAGATCGAGATCAAGGGCCAGATCGCGGTTGACCATACCAATCAGGGGCAATCCTTGTTCGAAAAGACCGCGAGCGAATTCCACCTCGAAGCGCAGCAAGTCTCGAAACTGCGGCGTCGCAGTGCTTGCCGCGATGATTTCGTCTGTCACCCCAAAGCGATGCATATCCGCTTGCGGGAGATAAACTCGGCCCTTCGTGAAATCAACCCGCACATCCTGCCAGAAATTGGCCAGCTGCAGAGCGGTGCACGTCGCGTCCGACAGCAAGAATTTCTCTTCGCTGACTTCGCCGCACGCGTACAGAACGAGCCTACCTACGGGGTTAGCCGAGTAACGGCAATAGGCCAATACGTCCTGCATGGTTGGGTATCGTGTTACCGTCTGATCGTGCCGGAAAGCAGTCAGCAAATCGGCAAACGGCTCCTTCGGAATCGAACATGCGCGGATGGTTTCGCTGAGCGCGACAAAGACGGGGTGGCGCGCTCTGCCCTCATAGCAAGCGTCAAGTTCGCGTCCCCAAAGATTGAGAAGCGCCAACGCCTGTGCAGTATCGCCAACCTCATCTCCGAGATCATCTGAGATCCGACAGTAGGCGTAGATCGAGTGAAAATGAGGACGCAGTGCCGGAGGAAGAAACCAAGAGGCAACGTGAAAATTCTCATAGTGCGACTCGGCCAGTAGCTTGCAGTACTCGCGTGCTTCGGCGAGCGAAGGCGCGACATCGGGAATGCGGTAGCTCGCGGGCAGCGCAGCCCAACCGCGAGCGAGCAACTCGTCCTGAGATGGAGACTCTTTGCCGGTTGATTGTGTTGCCATGGTCATGCGCGCCTCAGGGGACAATCGCGGTCTTGATTTCGCTGCTCCGCTTCATCAGCTTCTCAAAGACACGGTTTAGTTCGTAGAGGTGGGCATGGCCGGTGATAAAGGCTCCCGCCTGAAGGCGTCCCCCGGCAATCAGTTCGAGTGCCTTACGGCAAATCGCAGGCGTGTGATGGAAGGTCGCCCGCAGCGTGATGTCGCTGTAATGGATGCGATTGGTATCGAGCGTAACGTGGGTTCCAACGGCACATCCGCCAAAGAAGTTAACCGTTCCACCCTTGCGCACCAGTTCAACAGCTTCCTGCCATGCTTCGGGAATACCCACCGCTTCAATGGCGATATCGACGCCGCGATTCTTCGGTGTCAAAGCGCGGGTTTCCTGGACCGCTTTGCGAATGCTGGTGGTCTGAACCACATGTGCGGCGCCAAGTTGGCGAGCCGCCTCGACCTGGCCATCGTGCTTGACGATCGCAATGACCTCGCATCCCGCCAGCGCAGCCACATGCAGCATCATCAACCCGAGGGGTCCTCCGCCTATGATGGCCACTGTGTCGCCGGGATGGGGCCGCGAATCTTCGAATCCATGGACGGCGCACGCCAGCGGTTCGGTCAGTGCAGCATGTTCCAAGGGCACGTGGTCAGGAATGTGAAGGGTATTCTTGGCGACGATACGGGCAGGGATGCGAATGAACTCAGCATACGCACCGTTGTTGAAGAGCAGGTCGTCGCACAAGTTTTCCTGGGCTCTTTCGCAAAAGTAGCAGTGACCGCACGGCGCAGAGTTGAGAGCGACAACACGATCGCCCGTCGCAAAGCCGGTGACGCCTTCTCCGGCCTGGACGACTGTCCCTGCCAGTTCGTGCCCAAACAGCGCGGGTGGAACAATCATGCGGGCATGGTAGCCGCGCCGGAAAACTTTGAGGTCGGTTCCGCAGGTCAGGGCGGCGCCCACGCGGACGATCAACTCGCCCGGAGCGGCCTCGGGAACCGGTACGCGCTCGATGCGAACATCTTCGCGTCCGTGGAGGATCGCGGCCTTCATCGTCGTAGCCATTCGACCCCTCCTACTCTCCGCCTCTACCTGCAACTGGTTCAATCATAATCTTCATGGAGTCGGCTTTGGGGTGAGACGCAATATCAATCGCTTCTACAGCCTGTTCCAGTGGAAAGCGGTGAGAAATCAGCTGCGTCAGATCGAATCCCTGACGATATCCAGCGAAGACCAAGTCCGTGACTTCATCGAGAATTCCGAAGGAGGATGAGTAGGACCCCATTAAGGTCTTTTCATCCATGCACACAGCGCCAGGATCGAAAGTCGCTTCGCCATGCTGGGTCTGGGCGAAGAGCATCACCTTGCCTCCAGGTCGGGCCGCATCCATGGCTGTGCGGATCAGGGCATTCCCACCCACTGCTAGAACAACCGCATCGGCGCCTCGGCGGTCAGTCTCAGCGAAAACACGTTCAACTACATTCTCGGTTTCGGCGTGTATCGGATTGTGCAATCCGAACTTAGCTGCAACGGCGTGGCGCTCGGGATAAAGATCTGAAGTGAGTACTCGGGCACCCGTGCGGCTGGCGAGGGCGGCATGCATCAACCCGATGGGACCCTGTCCGATGACGAGAACTGTGTCGTCAGGAACAAGATTGAGCAGTTTCACACCCTTAAGAACTGTATTGAGCGGTTCGACAAAAGCTGCCTGCTCAAACGGCACGCCATCCGGAATCCGAACGACTCCGCCATTGGCGGCCACAAAGTCCATGACACGGATATATTCGGCAAATCCACCGCCCGAGGGTTCGAAGCCCGCGGTCACGCCAACCTTCTTGTAGAGCGGGCATTGGGCGGGTGTGCCTTTGCGGCAGTAGTAGCACTCCCCGCATGGGACGTGGTGGAACACCATCACGCGTTCCCCAACTTCAAACTGGGTCACGTCCTGGCCGATGGCCACGATGGTACCGGCCATCTCGTGGCCAAAGATGCGCGGGGCCGAATGCGATCCGGTGTGAATCTTCTTGAGGTCTGTACCGCAAATGCCGCAGGTGGCAATCTTGACCAACAACTCGCCGCGTCCGATGGCCGGGACGGGGACTGTTTCCACGCGCATATCGTTGACGCCGCGATAGACCACGGCACGCATCGTGGAAGGCAGTCGAATTTCAGTCTGGAACTCAGCTCTTGAAGTTTGGATAGCCATTCAATTGTCTGATGTGACCTCGTTCATCGAGAAGATCGAGCAAAGACGCGGCAATGCCCAAGGCTGCCTTTCTACTATTTTCGCCCATTCGGATGAGTCCCGGCCAGTGCCAAGGTCGGGAAAGGGCAAAAAGGGTAAACCGTGCCAGCTGAAACTGACCGTTTGGCGCGATAAAGTGGTTGAAATCCGGCAATCTATCGGTGAGACCGTCGCTCACGCCTCGGACGCACTGAAACGGAATACCTCGCATGGCAGCCAGGCGGCCGATCGCGGCAGCCTCCATGTCAACCAGTGCGGCATCATAGGTGGCGGCGAGACGCTGCTTTTCAGCCCCGTCGGCGACGCGGGGGTTAGTCACCAACCAGCATGGAATCGTTGCAGTTTCGATAGGAAATCGCTCGCCGGTGCGGGCGTCGATCACTCCGGAGACACGGTAGACGTGGCCGGTAAGGTGATCGCTATCGAGGGCACCTACCCAGCCCGCCGAAATGACAGAGGAGACAGTTCCCTCTTTCTCAGCTTCGGCAAAAGCTCGCGTGGCAGCGTTGACGCCGGCCCCCCCGCAGGCCGCTATCCACTCGCCATCGGGGTAACTCCATCGCCAAAGATGAATGCCATTTCGCTTTTCATGTTGCCAACTACGCACCAGGGGTTTCAGCTCGCCGGGCATGGCGGCGATGATGACCGTGCGCGTCATGCGCGGCCCTGGGGTGCATAGCCGTGGGCGCGGAACCATTCAATGGCGGCACGCATGGCGGGATAAACCGGGATGATGTGGAACCCGAGTTCCTGCTGTGCGCGCGCACTTGAGGCGAACATTTTCTTGCGACCCATGCGAACCTCTTCAAGAGTGGCACGCGGCTCGCGTCCGCGGATCCGGCCGGTAAACCATTCCTCGAAGAAAGCATAGGTGGCGGCTACAGCGAAGGGAATTTTAACCGTCGGCGACGGGATGCCGGTAATGGCCGACATCTTGTCGAGTATCTGTTTGAGAGTGAGATTTTCACCGCCCAGAATGTAACGCCGACCGGGTTGGCCTTTGGTTAAGCCGGATACGTGCGTGCGCGCCACTTCCGCGACGTCAACCAGGTTCAGCCCCGTGTCCATGTAGGCAGGAAATTTTCCGTTAAGGAAGTCCACGAAGATGCGGCCAGTCGGAGTCGGTTTGGCGTCGTTGGGCCCGATGGGCGTGGTTGGATTGAGGATGATGACCTTCTGTCCGTTCTGCGCGGCGGCGATGGCCTGCTGTTCGGCGAGGAACTTCGATCGTTTATAGTGGCCGACCATGTCCGCGAGCGAGACCGGGGTGTCTTCATTGATGACCAATCCGTCGGTGCGAAAGTGCATGGTGGCCACGCTGGAGGTGTAGACGAAGCGGGGCACACCGGCTTCGCGAGCCATGCGGAGCAGGTCCCGGGTACCGTCAACGTTGGTGTGATACATCACCTCAGGGTCGCGAATCCAGAGGCGATAGTCTGCGGCGACGTGGACGACAGCGTCGCAACCCTCAAGGCCCATGCGTAGGGACTCGGGCTCAGCCAAATCACCTAAGTGCGTTTCTCCACGAATGCCTTCGAGGTTGGCGAGGTTGCTGGTTTTGCGTACGAGCAAGCGCAGGTCAGCACCCTGATCGGCAAGGGCGCGGGCCACATGATGGCCCACAAAACCGGTCGCGCCTGTAACAAAAACCTTCATATGGAAATGCTCGGCAGACTCTCATTCTATATGCCGTATGCCGGTCTAGCGGCCCAAGGGATTGAGGCCGCCATTTGCAAGGATTGTTCGGTACCTAGGGAGTGGGTATGAGTTTATGTAAATGATCCTTCGACACTATCAAAACCTTCCGCATGGGGCTTCCAAGCTAGTGCAATGCTAGGCGATGAAAATTTAGTTCTTGAAGTGAATTGAACCCCGAAACGCAGGTTCGTAAGACTCGCTTTCGCAACAAGTCTCAGCAGTGGGTACCGGGGTCTGGAGGGCCAGGTTCTTTGGACTCGAGGACCTGTAAATGGAGAGTTCGGCCATTCGCGGCGACCTCAATTCGGAATGTGGCGCCGGGATAGAGTCCCGTTCCTTGCTGCACGTGCTCGGGCAGCGCGGTGCAGCCGCACTTCTCGACCCGGCCTGTGAGAGGTCTGCTTTCAACCTGAGACTGGCCGCTCATCAGTCTATTCCAGCGTTTCGGGGACCAGCGCGATGTTCTTTTCGCCGGCGGCCTTCTTTTCGTTGTAGGCCTTGAGCCAGTCTTCCCAGTGCTTGCCGGCAGCGCGATCTTTACCAGTGAATTCAAGACGGGCGATATCGGCATAGCTCACTTTGCGCTTTTCGGGCGCTTTGGGCGTAAAGTACTGCACGAAAGATTCGGCAAGATTGGCACCGGTAGACCGATTGAAGATGTAGGCCTCAACCCGTTCGCCGTTCTTGAGCGTCATGGTCACGTCGCCGCGATAGTCGAACGCCTTTTCGAGGGCTTGGCGCAGGTCGTCTTCGCCCGCCAGTTCAGGGATCCACCCTTCGAGATTTTCGTGGACAGCACCGGGAGCGACTTCAAGTGCCTCAACCTGCTCGCGTGTATATTTCAGGACCTCGGCGCTCATGCGTTGGTCTCCTCAAGGGTTCGCGCGGGTTCACTGATCTGGACCAGCGGCGTGGACGAATGCACATCCCACTCGTTGAGCTGTTTCAGAGCGTGCTTGTTCTTATAGCTCGAAAATGTTCCTTTGACCATGCCCCAGAAGCCGCTGAAAGAGAGGAAGCCGTCAATCACGGCAGTCGGCTCATAACCGCAGCTCACCATGCAGTTGGCGCACTTAGGATTGCCGCTTCCAACGCCGTACTCTTCCCACTTAGTGGTTTCCATCAACTCTTTGAAACTGTCGGCGTAGCCATCCTGGAGCAGATAGCAAGGCTTTTGCCAACCGAAGATGTTGTACGCGGGCGAACCCCAGGGGGTGCAGTCGTAGTTGCGATCGCCGGTCAGGAATTCAAGAAACAGGGGCGACATGTTGAACTTCCACGACTTCTTGCGGTTGGAGAGGATGGCGCGGAAGAGCTTGCGAACGCGAGCGCGGCCCATGAAGTGGGTTTGATCAGGCGCCTTGTCGTAGCTGTAACCGGGCGAGAGCACAATCCCCTCGACACCGATTGCCATCATTTCATCGAAATGGGCGCGCACGCTGTTGGGGTCTGTTCCATCGAAGAAGGTCGAGTTGGGCGTGACGCGGAAGCCGCGCTTGACCGCTTCCTTAATGCCCTCGACGGCGATGTCATAGCCGCCCTCGCGGCAAACAGAAAAGTCGTGATGCTCGCGCTGGCCATCAAGATGAACCGAGAAAGTCAGATACTTGGACGGCGTGAACTCATGCAGGCGCTTCTTCAATTCGAGCGCATTGGTGCACATGTAGACATACTTTTTACGTGCTACCAGGCCGTTCACGATGTCGACAATCTGGGGGTGCAGGAGCGGTTCGCCGCCGGGGATTGCCACCATGGGCACGCCGCATTCTTCGACCGCAGCAAAGCATTCCTCGGGAGAAAGCTGCTTTTTGAGAATGTGAGGCGGATACTGCACCTTTCCGCAGCCGGCGCAAGCCAGGTTGCAGCGGAAGAGAGGCTCAAGCATGAGCACCAGCGGATACCGCTTCTGCCCCGAAAGCTTCTTCTTC
>OBLU010002387.1_pt1 | contig 17367 bp, 6 predicted proteins | sample 1518681 | NCBI WGS metagenome assembly OBLU01 (sample SAMEA3539304, study PRJEB22396) | soil metagenome | biome: tundra; feature: field; material: soil | place: USA | collected 2010-05 | depth 0.15 m | reverse complement strand
CGGACGCGGTGCGGCGCAATTGCGAATTGGTGCGGTTGCGGGACGATTTGCCGTGCGAATTTTCGCCGGGCGCGCTGGTGGAGAAACCGGCGGATGCGGGCCGCTTGCGCGAGTTGTATCAGCACTGGGGTTTCAAGGGAATGCTCGCGGCGCTGGAGTCATCGGTGCGCGAACGGCAGGCGGTTTTGATTTAGAAAATGAATTTGGAACGCAAAAGTTTGTTGGCGGTCAAACGCGGCGCGCGGCTGTTTTTTCAGCGGCGGCGCGCGCGTTTTGGCAAAAGAATTCTTGGACAAAACGCCCGGTTGCGTTTATACTGTTGCAAACCCTTTATGTCGTTCTCGTTGTTCGCCCGCAGGGCCGCCATTTGTTTTTGCTGGGGATTGTTCCTTGGAATTCCCGCCGCCGTTTTTGGCCAGACCAATTATTATCGAACCAACGGAACGGAATACGCGATTATTGGTTCGTTGCCGGGTGATCAGGTTTTCCCGGACGTGGCGGTGACACCAAGCGGCGGCTTCGCCGTCTGGCAGGATAACATCACCGATGGCAGCGGCTGGGGCGTGAGCGCGCGGCGGTTGGACAGCACGTTGTCCGGCACGTTGAGCACGTTCCGCGTGAATGTCCAGGGGACAAATGATCAGGAAAATCCCCGCGTGGCATTGCTGAAAAACGGCGGCGCGGCCTTCGTCTGGCAGGGGGGCAAGCCCAGTTACCAGCACATCTACGCGCGTTTTCTCACGCCGACCAATACCTTTTTGACCACCACCGACCTGGTGGTGGGCACGTTCACGAATAATTTCCAGATCAACCCCGCCGTTGCCGTGCTGAACAACAGCAACGTCGTGCTGGTTTGGGCGAGTTTCAACCAGGCCGGCCCCAGCAGTTTGCTGGATGTGTATGGCCAGATTCTTTCGCAGACCGGGCAGAAAGTCGGCACCAACTTTTTGGTCAATCAGTTCACCAACTACAACCAGCGCACGCCGGCAATTGCGGCTTTGAAAAACGGCGGGTTTGTCGTCGCTTGGGTGTCCGAGCAGGAACGCGCTTTTTTAAATTATAGTGGTTTTGACAACACCAATGGGACATCTCCCAATCTGGTTGGTTTGCCCAGCGTCGACATTTACGCCCAGCTTTACAACGGCAGCGGCGTCGCTCAGGGCAAAGAATTCCTCGTGGATACAAACGCCTTGAACCCCTGCGCGAACCCGAGTGTGGCCGCCACGGCAGACGGCAGTTTCATGGTGGCTTGGGGCGGGCGTGACATGGTGAACCCAACCAACGGCTGGGACATTTACGCGCGGACATTTTCCAGCGCGGGTGTCGGCGGGGCGACGGCGCTCGTGAACACTCATTTGCCGGGCAATCAATACGCGCCGCACCTCAGCGCGATTGGCGGGGATTATCTGGTGGTCTGGACGAGCCTCGGCCAGGACGGTTCGCGCGAAGGCGTGTATGGACGGTTCGTGCATGAGGACGGTTCGCCCGTGGGCGGCGAATTTCGCGTGAACACCACGACCGCCAGCCAGCAGATGCAGCCGGCGGTGGCTTCGGATGGCGTCAATCAGTTTTTGGTGGTTTGGACCGGTTTCACCCTCAGTCCGAACAGTTTTGATTTGTATGCGCAACGTTATGCCAACGTATCGGCGATTTTGCAGGCGATGAGCGCTCCGTTCGTGTATGCGCCGTTCACCTTGAGCAACGGCGTTTATCAGCCGCAATTGCAGATTTCGTGGCCAACGCTGCTCGGAATTTCCGTTTCCAACTATGAAGTTTATGTGGACGGTGCGGCATCACCGATGGCCGTGACCGCCAGCAATGTCTGGACGATGACGGCGGCGAACGGCCTGACAACGAACAGCACGCATTCATTCCAGGTGGATTACGTCACCACGGACGGGCGACGGTCGCCCCTGTCGCCCTCGGTCAGCGGCACGACGTGGAGCGGCCAGAGTTGGGGTGGTATTCCTTTTGAGTGGATGACCGAGTATTATGGCAACTTGACCGTCACTTTCAACGATAACAACATTGTGTATAACTGGCTGTCTCCGAACACACCAGTGACTCCTGGTGGGCCAACGCTCCGGCAAATTTTCCTGAGCGGCAGTAATCCGCTGGATTCCAGCACGTGGTTGCAGACGGCATTGACCAGGACGTCGCAGGGATTGTTCCTCAGTTGGAACACCCAGCCGGGATTCACCTATCAGGTGCAGGTGACGACGAACTTCACCTCGTGGAGCGTTGTGCCCAACGCTTCAGCACGGTTCGCGGCCGGCGCCAGCGATTCGATTAATGTCGGGGGCGGCGGGGCGGGTTATTACCGCGTGTTGCTCCTGCGCCAATAAAATGAGTATGCGGCAAATGATTAAAAGATTTCTGTGGATTGCGTTGCTGGCGTCTGGCTCGCAAGCCGCTTGGGCGTATTCCCTCGGGGGACCGATTGGCAACGGCGGTGATTCCTGGCAGCAGCCGGTGATCGGGTATGGTTTGGGCGGTGATCTCAACGCGCCCAAGAATTTGGGCGAGGAATATCGGCGCAACATACCGCTGATGTATTACGCCTGCAATGCGAACTTTCTCGATTATTTCGGTTCCAACGGCGTCGCGGCGGTGGACGGCGCCTTCGCCATCTTGAACGGTCTGACGAACGTGGACAGCTACAGCCCCAACCTTTCGGAATTTCCGCTGGAATCGCGGCATTTGAATTACCAGGCGGGGGCCCTGGGATTGTACGATTTGAAATCATGGACGCTGGGAGCGATGATGGAGCAGTTGGGACTGGCCGATCCGGTGCGTTACGATTGGACTTTGCATGATCGGGCTCACGTCGGCAATATTGCGTGTCCGGCGGGCCAGGAATATCTCGTGGTGCAAAGAAATTTTGATCCCGTCTCCAGCCCGTTGAATCAGCTTCAATACTCGCCCTACATCAACGACGTCCTTTACAGCTACTACATAGCGGAATTTTGCACGGGGCCGCCTCCTCTCGCGCTAACCGAACCCTTTTCCGTGGATCCCCTGGCGGACACTTATTCGCCGGTGGCGTCATTTAACCTTGGGTATGGCAATTTTTACACCGGCCTGACCCGCGATGACGTGGGCGGGCTGCGCTATCTTTTGTCCGCCAACAACATCAACTTTGAAAACGGGCCGGCGGGAAGCATCCTGCTTAACTCCAGTTCTGGTGGTGGGATAAGCTATGGCCCGGCAGTCCTGCTTTACACTTCCAACTATAATGCGTTTTGGTGGTCCGCTCGAACCAATGATCCGGTCACCCTGTCCAATTTGTTTCCGGGGCTGGTCATTGTTAATTCTTCATATTATTTCACGAACATGGCCACGCCGATTTTGGTTGCCTATTTCACCAACCAGATTGGCGCGCCGTATGGCAGTCCGCCGGTGCTGGTGGTCAAGACCAATGGTTATACCTCCTCATACCTGGCAATTTACTCGGACACTTTTGCCAACCTCGTCATCATCCCCAATGGGTATCACCCCAATACCAGCGCCTCGCTGGTGACGGTCACGGTGGGCGTCAAGGTTGGCGCGCCGTTTGGCAGCCCGCTGGTCACCAATACCACGTCCAAGACCGTCATCCTGACCAATGTGCCGTCGGGGGAATATTACATTAACACCAATTATCTCTGCGGCCCGCCGCTCTTTCTGAGCACGCTGGCGACCAATGTGACGACGACGACCAACTTTCTTTTCGCCGCCAGCAACTCGGCGGGCTTTTTCACCTCCCAAAGCCTTGTGATCTATTCCACCACCCATGTCTATGTCGTGCAGTGGCCCATCTGCTCAACCGCGGTTACGGGCGGTGCGACCAACGGCCCGGGTTTGCGCGAGGGCATTGAGAAGATGCGATTTGTGCGGGCCAATTACGATTCACTGCTCGGCCAGTTCTTCCAGCCCATCACCAATACCTTCACGACCGTCCTGGTCACCAACAGCCAGGCGGTGAATCAGACGTTCCAGCGCGTGGTGACCATGCCTGATTTCATCTTTTCCGCGGCGGATTTGGCCACCGGCCCCTCCAGCACTCCTCATCCAGTGGTTTATACTTTTAGCCGCAACCTCAATTTTGACCAATCCAACATTTTACCGGGACTGGCCGGGCCGGGCCTCATCACCCCGTCCACCACCATCACTTTCGACAAGGTCGGCCCGGTTTATTACAACTACACCGGTTTGATGGATGGAACGCCCTATTTCACCGAAACCCCCGGCACTGACGGAAGCGATTTGTATTATGCCTTTTATTTTGTCTGGGCGTCCTTCGACGGCACGACCAATGATCCGGTGGTTTATCCGGACGGCATGAGCATTCAGAATCTGGCGAACGAGGTTTTGGTTCAGATTAGTCCAACCAGTCTGCCGAATGGGGCGAGCGGCGCGGCTTACCCGCCGATAACTTTCACGGCCACGGGCGGCGCGTTTACGTATTCCCCGGCGCCGGTCTGGACGACGACGGCGCTGCCAGCGGCACCACCGTCATCGGGATTGCCACCGGGACTGACGTTGTCGTCCAGTGGGACGCTTTCCGGCACGCCAACGCAATCCGGCACGTTTGATTTCTACCTGATAATGACCGATTCTTTAGGACGCAGCGTGCAGTGGTTTTATTCGATCACCATCCCATGAGCGGTATGACACGCGCGAATTTTTCCACAACTCTTTTGGGCGGCCTGATGAAATGGCCGCGGCTTTGCGCGCTGCTGGGCTTGCTGCTCGCGCGCGCGGCGTTGGGCACGGAGGCGCTGTATGAAAACGACGGCACCGTGGATTATAACGGCGCCCCGGGCACCTATCCGCCACAGATTGACGCGACCAATTTCGTCAACAACACCACGTTCACCATAAACACGGAACTTTACGAGACGTGGAACACCATCAATTACACCAACAATGGTTTGATGAGCAGCGACGTTGGTTTCTGGTTTGACACGCAGCCCACCTCCGGTCCGCGCTTGATGGCCGGCAGTTTCTATAATCCGGGCGAGGTGGTTTGCGACTATGAATTCCTGGCTTGGGCGACCAACATCGTGAATCCCGGGACGGTGAACGTGCCGGGCGTTTTGACCATCGTGAATTTTGGCACGGGCGCGTTTGGCATAGGCGGTTTAATGCAATTCACCGGGCAGAATGTGGATTTGAGCCGCAGCACGCTCACCATAGTGGGCGGCCAGGAAACTGCCCAGGCCGTCGGGCTTTTGGGGCTGAAAGGGGCTGACACGAACACTGATTGGGATCCATCTTTTGCTTTGGGGCCGACGAATGCATCCCCTTCGTTGCCCGTGAGCGTCTTGCCGGCGCCGCCCATTGGTTTTGGTTTCCCCAACTTGCCGCTGAATACCACCCCCTATTTTAAACAAGACTCGGTGGGGACAAACCTCGTCATCTGGAGGTCGGTTTTCATACAAGATACCAGCCCCAACGTCTCCTACAATGTTTACTTCGACAGCGCCGGTCTTGGGTTTGGCGGCGGCAACGCCACCGTTGAATGGCGCGGCGGATATGTGGACCCGGCGACCGGCAATCCGGCCACCAATTATCTCTATCTCAACGACAATTATCTTCTGGGCGTCACCACCAACCAGATTTTTTTCAACGGCATACCCTATAATTTCACGTTTACCGAAAGCAACACGCCGCTCATTTCTCTTCCGCCCACTGCCCCCGGGTTTTCCAGCGTGTTCGGTTTTTTCGGTGCGATCACCAACGCCTACTCGTATGTCAGCGCGGAGTTGATCGCAACGACTGCGAGTCTTAACGACATACCGAACCGCGCCATCACGAATCTCCCCGTCCGCATTCAAATCAGCGCCAGTCGCGAGTTGAATTTGGAACTCGCCCAAATTACCCAGCCGGATTATCTGTCGTTGCAGTCGTCAAATCAATTTGACGGCAATACGGGCGCGCAAATCGCTGCTCCGTTCAGCGACATCAACCTGGGCGTCACCAACGGATACCTGACCATCACCAATCTCCTGCCCCAGTTGTATCCGGTCTGGGGCGGCACGGTCCAGGCCTGGAGCACGCGCTGGCTGACGACCGTCTCCAACACCCTGGACGGCACCAACTTTTTTATAGTGACCAATGATTTCCGTGTCGAGATCGTAGCCAGCCAACTCACCCCGACGGTGGCGGGTCGCGTGCAGGACTTGATTTTGCATGCCACCAACACGATTATCAGCGACGCGTTTAACGTCATGCGCAAGCTGTCCATTGACGCGCAAAGCCTGACCTTGACAACGAATGCCCCCGGCAATGGGGCGACTTCAGCCGACGGTGAATTGAATTTGGAATCACCCAATATCTTTTGGCCGGATTCGCTGCCGAATCTGCACTGGCTGACCAACAACGGCGCCATCAGCACGATGAACCTCGCCAATTTTGGCAGTGGTGATACGCCGACTTATACCACCAACACCACGCCGGCAATTGCGGCGACCGGGACGCTTTCGGAGACGGCCACGAATGGCAATGTTCCGGCAACTAACACGGTAACTATCGGGACCTACACCTATGTCTTTGTCAACACCATAACGAACACGGTGCCCAATCAGGTCAAGATTGCCGCTACGTTCGACGGCTCGATGAGCAATTTGATCGCGGCCATCAATCATGCCGCCGGTTCGGGCACAAGCTACAGCACAAACGTAACGGCAAACATGTGGGTTACGGCGGTCTTGTTGACAAACCATTCCTTTACCGTCACGGCGAGGACCAACGGTTCATCTGGAAATACGATTGTGACCAAGAGTTCAACGACGAATTTGACATGGAACGGCCTTCTCTCTACCACTCTTTCAGGCGGAGTTGATGCGGTAACGAATGTCGTGACGGTGGGGGGGCCTTACGGCGCTTTTATCAATCGCGGACGTGTGATCAATTTGGGCGGCTCCGCCATCTGGGCGCAGGATTTTGAAAGCAGCGGCTCGTTCTTCAGCGGCACCAACTCCGACTTTGTGCTGCAATCCCTGACCACGACGCTGACCGGCTCCATCATTGCCGGCGGCAATGTCTCCATTACCACCCGCAGTCTGGTGACGAGCAATCTGATGTTGCAAGCCGGGCGGTCGCTGACGTTGCAGGCCACAAATTTGCTCACCGACACCGGCGTGGCCAACGGCAACGTCTGGTCGGTTGGTGGATCAAGTCTGGTGGGATTAAAGCTGCCGATCAAACCGCTCGTTGGCGATTTGCTGGGCACCACGATTTTCATGACGGCGCCGCCACCGAACAAGCAGGTCGTCAACACCTGGGCGGGGCAGGATTACGGGGTTTCCACTGCCGGTTACACGAACAACGCGGCGCTTGGCCGGTTGATTTTGGACGCGTTGGGGGTCCACAGTTCCTTCCTGTTCAACGGGACCGGCGTCAGCAACGCGTTGTATGTGGATGAACTCGATCTCCTCGATTCCGCCACCAATTTCAATGGCAGCCAGGTCAGCGCGCTCAATATCAGCGCCAACATGGTGATTTATTACGCCCAGGCGATGGTCAACGGCGTGTCGGTGGCGGAGAAGTTGAACCATCTGAACGGCAACCACCTGCGCTGGGTGGCGGCTTATGCCGGCCATTTCAGCTCCACCAACCTCGTTTATGGCGGCACGACCAACACCTTCAATGCCGCGCTGGCGCAAAGCCAGGCCATTGATTCCAACGGAAACGGCATCCCCAATGGCTCCGACCCCACACCGTTCTTTGTGTCCAGCGAGATCAACTTTAAGTTGACGCTGACCAACAAGCCGCCGCTGACGGCGCTGCTCACGTGGGACTCGATTCCGGGCGCGACCAACACCGTCTATTACCGGACCAATTTGGTTTTGGGCAACTGGCTGCCGTTGACCACCAACATTTCGCCCAGCCTTGTGCCGCCGGCGGGTGGCTGGCCGATAACGAACAAAATAACGATTGCAGTGACCAACAATCCATCCGTGCCGCATTTTTACCGGGTGCGGGTGGATCCGAATTCAACGCTGCTTTACGGTCCTTGAATTTAAGGCCTTGGAGACTTGGGCATTTGAATTAAGTCGTTGAAATCTCGCGGATCATCCGCGATAACCTTGAGAACATTTATGCAAAAATTCACAAGCCTGAAGTTGAAAAACTTCGCGGGAAACACCGGCTTGGTGAAGCTGGGATTGGTGATTTTGGCCGGGCTGATTATCAACATCGGCCGGGCGGCTCCGCCCGCAAACGACATGTACAGCAGCGCCGCTATCATCAGTGGCGACTCGGGCACGATCGCCGGCAGCAACGTGGGCGCAACCACTGAGCCGGGCGAACCCTACGCAGGCAATCTTGGCGCTTCGGTCTGGTATAAATGGACGGCATCCACCAATGAAACCACCAAGTTTGACTTGCGAGGCAGTGCTTTTGGCGCCGGTCTGGCGTATGTGCTGGTTTATACAAATAGTGCCAGTGGCATCAGCAATCTCTCTCTCCCTTACATCGCCCTTGGCTACATACAAGGAAGTTTTTCCTCTAAGGCCATTTTTCAGGCGGTGGCGGGTCAAACTTACTACATTACTGTGGCTGGTTCTTTGAGTGTCACCGGAGCCATCACCGGAGCCATCAAGTTGAATTGGTCCTCTGGCCCGCCTCTCGTTGTGCCTCCCAACGACAATTTTGCCAATGCTTCCCCGCTCATCATCAACGGTTTGTGGGGCTCCACCAATGGAGACAATTCTTTGGCCACGTCGGAGAACGGTGAACCTGGTCATGCGGGCTTTGCGCCATCCCACAGCGTCTGGTATCAATGGGTTGCGCCGCAGGACGGCGAGGTGGAATTTGACACCATTGGCTCCGACAGTCTGAATGACACGGTATTGGCCGTTTATACCGGCGTCAGTCTGGCCGCGCTCAGTCAGGTGGCGGCCAACGACGACCTTTATCCCTATGAGCAAGAGAATTATACCGCCCAAAATATTTACAACGTTTATGTGCCCAACGATACCACCAATCCTCCGGTGTCCATCCAGCCGGTGTATGGTTACTATTATCAGCCTTATGGCGGTCCCAGCGGTCTTCGGTTTAATGCTGTCGGGGGCACGACTTATTACATCGCGGTGGACAGCAAATCCTCATTTCACTACACGGGATATTTGACATCCCTCGCGTACACCGCGCCCACCGGGCCGGGACCTTTCAAGCTGAATTGGGCCTATCATCCTTCCGGCGTCTTTCGTTTTGCCACCGAAAATATTGACCAGACCGGGATCCAGGACACGAATGGAAATCCCATGCTGCTGTATCAATGTGCGGAAAACGAGACCAGTCGGCGGAGGCGGGGTATCGTCGATCTCGATCTGTATAACACAACCATGCACACCTACTACGACTACAATGTGCCGGGTGTGCTGGTCACAGTGACACGCGTGGCCGGTTCTTCCGGTCGCGTGTTGGTGGATTACACAACGGAGAATGGGAATACCAACTTGCTCGTCAATGGGGATAAACCGGCAATGGACGGCGCCGATTATTCCGGCGTCAGCGGCACGCTGACTTTCAACGATTTCGAGATGAGCAAAACCATTCTTATCCAGATCGGGGACGATGGCGGTTTCTCCCAACCCAACCGCGATTTCACAGTGGTTTTGTCCAATCCACGTTTGGATGACAACGAATTAAAATTACCGGATGTTGTCTCGCCGCCACAAGTGGATTCAACTTTCGGGCGGGCCCTGGTGCGGATTTTGGACGTGGATATTGATCCCAGGGGGGAAAGCCAGTACACGATGTACTCCACCAACAATTGGGTGACTTGGACTAATGTTCCTCCGACTTATACGAACACCGACATTAGTACTCTGACCAACACCTTTTATACCGCAGTGCCAACCAACGCGGTTTTCAATTTCATGAAAGCCAATTTCCGCGTTCCCCGCGATATCACCAACTGGTGGAAAGGGACGCCGATCACGGTTTACGTCACCCGGACCGGCACCAATACCGGTTCCGCCAGCATTAGCTGGCGCGTCGGCAGTTATTTTCTCGACAAGGTGGAAACCCTTATGAATATCTACCATCCCCTTCAGCCTGGTTCCGATTACGCCACGCCTGATCCCACCAACAGCGGAGCCGTTAATGGACTGATTCCAGACTTTATTTTTGGCGCTGCCGGCACCTATAGCGGCACGCTCAGTTTCACCGGCGGAAATAATTGGGATCCCCAGCCGATCCAATTTACCATTTACGATAACGGCCTTACCCAATTTAACGAGGATTTCCACATTGAACTTTACCAAAAGGACAAAGATGGTTACCCGATCCAGGCCGGCATGGTGGCCGAAACCACGGTGACGATATTGTTTGACGACCGGCATCCTCCCGCCGGTTCGGTGGATGAGCATTACAACGCGGATTTCAGCCATGACATGGCCCCGCCGTTTGACACGGTGCCGCAGCAAATGTTCCATCCCGGCACTGACCAATATGGTGAAGTGTATGGTCTGGCCATCCTGCCAAACAATGAAACCGTCATCGTGGGCGATTTTGTCTCCTACGACCCCGGCCAAAGTCCCGGACGAAATGGCATCGCCCTGATCAACACCGATGGTTCGCTTGACACTTCCTTCAATCCCGGTTCCGGCATGGGAGGCGGTTTCGGCGGTACGGGTTCCTTCATTTATGCCGTGGCCTTGACCTCCGTCAATCAGTTCGTCATCGGCGGTAATTTCACGTCCTACAATGGAACCTCCCGCAACGGCATCGCCCGGCTGAATGCCAATGGCACGCTGGACAGCACCTTCCTGAGCGGGACCGGGCTTACCGGCGCGGATGGGACGGTTTGGGCGGTCGCGCTGCAACCAGACGGCAAAATTCTGGTTGGCGGCGCTTTTACGCATTTCAACAACACGCCGTGCAATTATATCGTCCGGCTGAATGCCAATGGCGTCTTGGATGCCAGTTTCAGCCTGGCTGCCATTTGCACCAGTCCAGTCTATGCGCTGGCGTTGCAACCCAACGGCCAGATTTTGGTCGGTGGCGACTTTGCGGTCAACGGCCAGAATTACAGTGGAATCGCGCGACTGAACGCTAATGGTTCATTGGACACCTCGTTCAATCCGGGTTCCGGCACGGACGGGGCGGTTTTGTCGGTTGTGGTGCAACCGGACGGCAAAATTTTGATGGGCGGTGATTTCACGCTTGTCAACGGCAGCGCTCTCAATTCCATTGCGCGGTTAAACGCCGATGGCAGCATTGACAGCGCCGGCTTTTTCATCGGCACGGGTGCGGATGGCACGGTGTATAGCATCCTCTACTCCACCAATGTCACCACGAGCGTCAGCGTCACCAACAATAACGGCACGTTTGTGACCAACACGATCGCCAGCACCAACAACACCATCTATGTCGGCGGTCAGTTTGATTCCGTTAACGGCACGCGCCGCGTCGGGTTTGCCCGTTTGAATACCGATGGCACGGTGGATACCACGTTCCTTGACACCGCCTACAATCAATTCGCCGGCCTGGTGCGGGTATATTCCTACGATACGCCCGAGGTCTTCACCTCCGGGGTCCAAAGTGACGGCAGCGTGATGATTGGCGGTTTCTTCAATCAGGTGGGCGGTGGGCAGTTTAGCACCCTCGTTGGGATCAACAGCGATCCTCAAAATTATGATTCCAACGTCTGGCCGGAACGAAAAACCCGCGATGGCATTCGCAACCGCAATAACGTCGCCCGTTTAATCGGCGGCTCGACGCCGGGGCCGGGCAACATCGGGTTGCTGGCCAGTTATTCGGCAAACCGGAGCCAGCAGTCCTTGTATGTGTCGCTGATCAGAACCAATGGCTCACTGGGGCCGTTGTCGGCAAATTTTTCCGTGCAGCCGGAGCTGGCGCAAAGCGGCGCGGATTACATCTACGATGCCGCTGATCCTCTATACTGGATTGCATGGGAATACCTCGGCCCTTCACGAATGCACAGTGACGGCCTGTTTGGCGCCAGCGGCCTCGTGACGGATATATACGGCAGCATTTGGGCGGGCAGCATTCCCAACCTGTCCCAAGTCATCGTCAGCCTGCCGTCCGACACCTCCGTGGCCGGCAACCTGACGGCCAATTTTCAACTGGCGAATCCCAGCGTGGCCGATCAGTTTTATCTGGGCGGTGAAAACATTCCGCTGGGCGGCGCCTTGGGGCCTTCGGTTTCGCCATTCACATTGATTGATGACGCCAAGACGCCGGGCACCTTCGGTTTTGCTTCATCCACTTTTATCGCCACGAATGCCAGCGCCGCCATCAGTGTGCTTCGGAGCAATGGCGTTTCGGGCCAGGTTTCAATATACGGTTCCACGAGCAATGGAACAGCCGTGGCCGGCCTCGACTACGTTGCCATAAACCCAAATCCGAAGCTTTTGAATTTCGGTCCCGGCGAAGTCAGCAAGGGATTCAATGTTTCCATCCTAGACCACGGCTACATTTACACCAACTTCACGGAAAAGACCGTTATTCTGAGACTGTCCGGTCTGGTCACGCCGGGGGCGGCTTACGGGATATCCAACGCGGTGCTCCGCCTCATTAATCCCAATTTTCAGGGTTATTTGACTTTCAGCGCCACCAATTTCAACGGCACTCAAAGCTCCGGCTTTATCAGCTTTATTGTCAACCGTGTTTCGGGCAGTTTCGGCGCTCTCTCCGTCCAATACGCCACCACCAACGGCCCGCCTCCTAACGGCGCAACCAACGGCGTGGATTACATCGGCGCGACGAACACCCTGAGCTGGATCAGCGGCGACGTTTCGCCCCGCATCGTCAACATCCCGCTCATCCCCACCTTGACGGTCGGCCCCAACAAATACTTTGCCGTTTCCTTGTTCAATCCCCAGTTGAATGGCTCAAGTTATCCGGCGCTGTTTTATAGCGCCAGTTCGCCCGGCTCGATCACCAACGCCACGCTGACCATCACCAACGATAACAGTTACGGCACACTCCAATTCAGTGCGCCCAGCTACCTCGTTAATGAAAATGGCGGCTATGCCACCATCACCGTCATCCGCACGGGCGGCGACGCCGGATCGGTCTCCGTCAACTTCGCCACCACCAACGGCACGGCGCTGGCTGGAGTCAACTATACCACGACCACCGGCGTGCTTGCCTTTGCTGCCGGGCAAATCGCCACCAACTTCAATGTGCCAATCCAGAATGATGGCCTGCCGGATCCAACCAACTTCTATTTCAACGTGACCTTGTCAAATCCGACCAACGCAACGCTGGGTTCGCTGTCCAATGTGGTGGTCAACATTCTGGCTGCCGACAGATATGCCTGGCCTCCGGGTTCGCGGGACACGGCGTTTAATCCCGGCAGCGGCATGAACGGCGATGTGCTGGCCTTGGCGCTTCAGTCCAGCGGCCTGATTCTCGCCGGCGGCAGTTTCACGACGGTTAACAATGTGCCCGAAAACTATGTCGCCCGGTTGAACCTCAACGGTTCGCTTGACCCGACCTTCTTGAACGGACTTGCGGGGGCAAATGGCCCGGTATATGCCCTCGTCAACCAAACTAACGACCGCATCTTGGTGGGAGGAGCTTTTACTTCGTTTAATAATGTCTCTCGCAATTACCTTGCGCGGTTGATGACCGACGGCTCCCTCGACACGAGCTTCAACACGGGCGCCGGCGCGGACAACGCCGTTAATGCGCTGGCGGAAACCTTCATTGGCGGGGTGCGCAAAATTTATGTCGGCGGTGCGTTCGGCCACATCTACAACTGGAGCATTGCCAGTCCGGGCATCGCCCGCTTGAATGACGACGGCACGGTGGATGCCTCGTTCGCGACCGGCTTGGGCGCGGACGGCGCCGTTTATGCCATCGCGGTCTATCCGACGAATTCCATCTACGCGGGCAAGGTGCTGATGGGTGGCGCGTTCACGCATTATAACGGAACCCATCTGAATTACATTGCGCGTTTGAACGCCGACGGCTCCGTGGACACGACCTTCACGAATTCGGCCAACGGCGCTGTGAGTGCGATCGCCATCCAACCGGATGGTCGCGTGCTCGTCGGTGGCAACTTCATCCAATTCAATGGCGTGCCTTTGAATCGCATCGCTCGATTGAATGCTGATGGATCGCTGGATGCCGGCTTTACGGCCGCCATCGGCGCGGGTGTCAATAACACGGTGAAAGGCATCGCGTTGCAGGCTGACAATCGCATCGTGCTCGTCGGCCAGTTCACCCAGATCAGAGGCTTGACCTATAATCGCATCGTGCGTTTGCTGCCCACCGGCGCGGTGGATACCACCATTAATTTTGGTAACGGCGCGAACAGCGACGTGGATGCGGTGGTGGTTCAACCGTGGGACGGAATGATTGTCATTGGCGGTGCTTTCACTCAATTCAACAACCAGCCGTATTATCACCTCGTTCGTCTTTATGGCGGTTCGATGGGCGGCTCTATCATCGGTGGTGGGAACGGTTTGGTTATCCCGGCGGGTTCCGCGCTGGTGAATGAAAGTTTCACGCCTGCCAACAACATCATTGACCCGGGCGAAACTGTTACGTTGTTATTTGCCTTCACCAACAGCGCCGGCAACAACGTCTCCAACCTCGTTGCCACGTTGCTGGCCACCAACGGCGTCACGTCCCCCAGCGGTCCGCAAACCAACTATGGTCTATTGATCGCGGGCGGCCCGTCGGCTTTACTGCCATTCTCCTTCACCGCCAGCGGCACCAACGGCCAGTCAATCGCCGCCACGTTCCAGCTCCAGAGCGGCACCAACAACCTTGGCACCGCCGTCTTCACCTACCTGCTGGGAACTTTGACCAACACGTTTGCCAACACCAACCTCATTATCATCAACGATTACGCTGCCGCCTCGCCGTATCCGTCCACCATCAACGTCAGCGGTGTTGGCGGTTCGTTGATTAAAGCCACCGTTACCTTCGCCAAGCTGACTCACTCCTGGCCTGCGGACATTGACGCGCTGCTCGAATCGCCGTCCCAGCAAAGCGCATTGCTCATGGCCCATGCGGGCGGCGGCTTCGGTGTTAATGGCGTCACGCTCACGTTTGATGACGACGCGTCCACTTGTTTGCTACAGACCCAGATTGTTTCCGGCACCTACAAACCCACGGCTTACTTCCCGGTCGCCACGTTCCCTGCGCCCGCGCCGCCCGTCCCGTATGCCACGAATTTGTCCAGTCTCTACGATGGCAATCCGAACGGTGCCTGGTCGCTGTTCGTGATTGACGACACGCCGATCAACGACGGCGTTATTTCCAACGGCTGGTCGCTCAATTTGATCACCGCCAGCCCCATTGCTTCGCAACCGCTGCAATTTGGAAATATTATGATTTCCAACGGCAAATTCATACTCTCGATTACCAATCCACCAGTCTCGACCATCATTCAGGCCTCGACCAATCTGACAAGTACAAACTGGATTCCCATTTACACGAACATACCACCGTTCTCATTCACCGATCTGAACACGTCGGTTTACCCCTATCGCTTCTACCGCGCCTTGTTCGGGCCGTAGTGGGCAATTTTGGGCCAATGAAAGTCTGCGGTCTGACCGGTGGTGTGGGGATGGGCAAATCCACCGCGGCCGAATTCCTCCGCGCCCGCGGCGCGCAGGTGGTGGACACCGACGAACTCGCGCGGCAACTCGTCCAACCCGGCCAGCCCACCCTCGCCGAAATTCAGGCTGAATTCGGGACAAATATCGTGGCCCCGGACGGTCAATTGCGCCGCGATGAACTGGCGCGAATCATTTTTGCGGACGCGAACGCCCGCAAAAAACTCGAAACCATTCTCCACCCGCGCATCCGCGAACGCTGGCTCGCCCAAATCGAAACGTGGCGCAAGGAAAACCGCGCGCTCGCCGTGGTTGTGATTCCGCTGCTTTTCGAAACCCGGGCCGAATCCCATTTCAACAAAATCATTTGCGTCGCCTGTTCCGCCCCGACCCAGCGCCAAAGGCTGCTGAGTCGGGGGTGGACGCCGGAGCAAATCAAGCAGCGCCTGGCCGCGCAATGGCCGGTGGAACAAAAAATTTCCCGCGCCGACTTCGTTGTCTGGACCGATAGCGCGCTGGATGCGCACGCGCAGCAGCTCGAACGAATTTTCGTAAAGCTTTGACGTTTGGCAGGGCGGCGCTGCCGCGCGGCCCTATGGCAGTTCCAGTTAACATGGGCACAGTTTGATGTGCCTCTGGGAAAAGCGGCGGAGGGCCGCCGCAGTCCAAAACGCTGCGCGCGACACGATGATTCCTTGAAATACGCGAAGCGTCTTGGAGTGCGCCAGTCCTCTGGCGCTTTGCAAGAAGGCGAAATGTCCGCGAGATTTCCGCATGAACTTTTGTGCGCCAATGACAATATGAATTGCTCTGCCGTCTGGGATAGGTGCCGATTATTATCGGGAAATGGTATCCGTACCGCATGGCGGGACTGCATTCTGGAACAAGCTGAATACCTGGGCTTCCAACCTTCAGCTTCCCGGTAATACCCCGGCCATGGCTTCGCGCAGGTCTGCCAGCGAAAATGGTTTGCTGATTATGAAATCCACGCCCGGAAGCGGATCACCGGAAGACTTCAACATTTCGGCATAGGCCGAAATCATTATGATTGGCTGATGGGGCAGGCGCTGCTTGATGACGGCGGCCAGTTCGTCACCTTTCATTCCAGGCATGGAATAATCCATGATGATCAAGTCAAACTTGTCCTGCTCAAACAAGGACAGGGCTGCTTTGCTCCCATTGGCAGTCTGGACTGCGTGCCCGTCGAACTTGAGCATCATCTTGATGGCATTGCAGACGGCGGGTTCGTCGTCCACCACCAAAATCTGCCGCACTTGATTTCCCGGTGTTGGCATCTGGTCCTGGTATGAAAAACAAATTTATGCCCATTTCCCTGGAACACAAATATTAATTATGAACAAAACAGGTTGGGGGCGCATCTCAATATTTGAGCAGGACTATATAAATTGGAAACCGCAGTGTTTACAGTTATTTCATTAACACCCTGCTTTAGCGGGGTGTGGGTGGCTGACCTGACGTCGTAACCGCTTCAGCGGTTTTCTTCCGCACGGTAAACCGCTGAAGCGGTTGGTGGGCCTTGGCTTGCCCCACACCCCGCTAAAGCAGGGTGTTAATGAGACCCTGATAGCAACCCGCACAAAAAGTGAGATGCGCCCACAGGCCGGCTTGCAATTCCAGGGCCGGCTTCCCCTCATCACAGCTTGCACACGATGTATGTGGACAAGCCCGCGCCCGCCCTCTTCGCCTTCGCCAGCAAAGGAGAATTATAGCCATGCCCCAGCCAGGGCGATTTATGAATACTGCGCCGGGGCATTAGTTTGCCGTGCCTTGGCGAAAAAACTCTGCTAATCTTTTGTCGTCATGTTGCTGACCAAAG
>OBLU010002385.1_pt1 | contig 17370 bp, 22 predicted proteins | sample 1518681 | NCBI WGS metagenome assembly OBLU01 (sample SAMEA3539304, study PRJEB22396) | soil metagenome | biome: tundra; feature: field; material: soil | place: USA | collected 2010-05 | depth 0.15 m | reverse complement strand
GCCGGCTGGCCGACCGTTACACGGAAGATGTAGCTAGCGAGTTTGGCTCGACGATCAGATGCGAGTTCGACCTGACCAAGGTTCGGGCACTGGTACGCCAGAACGCCATCGACACCCAACAGATTTACCAGGGGCTCACGGCAGGAGCGGTCACCAGGAACGAGTATCGGGATGCACTCGCCCTTCCGAGACGCGAGGATGGCGATGTGTACATTCTAGGAATCGGACAGGGGAGAGGCATGGAGGCGGATCAATCTGCAGGCCAAGCGAACGTGGATGAGTCAGATGAGCTTTACAACGAGGACATCAACAACCGGGGCAACGACATCGTGCCGGTGAACAGCACAGGTAAGGCCGCCAAGAACAAGGGCGGCGGCGGCGAGATTCGGGACACCACGCGCTCGATGCGATACCAACTTCGAGGCTCAACCATCTACGAAGCACCTGCGGGAAAGATCACGGGCCGGTGGAAACTACTCACGAGCGGGCGGCATTGGTCGCCAGTAATTTCAGACAAGGATGTCATGGACAAGACGCCAGCCGTGCGATCCGTGGACCAGGGAGGGGAGCTACTGGCCGTAGAGACGCCACCCAATGTCGCCACTCGCGCCAAGAAGCCTCCGAAGCTAGATGATGCCGAGCAGGTGATGTACGACGGCATCACAGCCGAGTTTGAGGCGGCTTGGGCGGGGAACGGCAATGGCAACGCCCCCACCGGCTGACACGGAACTTCCTGGGTATCGCTCAGTAACGTTCCGCCGCGAATACCCGCAGATCGCGTTCGACGGTACCTTTCTGACGGAATCATTCCGCGCCATAGTCAAAGACACTGCCTATTGGAACGGTGTGCAACGACGCATAGAATCTCTTCTTAGCCACGACCACGTCGTAGGCGAGCCCGACCCCACAATTCTTGCGGAGAGGCTCTATCAAGCGTTTCGGATACCGGATACGGCATGGCCACAGTTACACGGATTCACCCTGAACGCAGCTACTCAGCGTTATCAGGCGGTGATTCGCAGGGAGATAGTGGCGCTGGGGTACCCCGACCGCGCGATCAAACTGACCGACCAAAGCGTGTTGGCCGACCTTGACGCACACGCTCGGCAGGTAGCCGACAGCATTGTAAAAACTTACAACCGCATGTTGCGGAACCAGATTACCCGCGACCCGCAGGGGATTGTGGACTACCTGAAGCGCGTAGACAAATGGAACCGAGAAGTGCTGGTGCCGAGCACTTCACGGTATGCAGAGCAGCAGGCGATCTCCGATTTCTACAGTCGCAACCAGATCACTGCTACGGAGTGGAACGTCATCGGAGGCACCTCCCAGTGCGACCGATGCATTGAGGCGGTTGCGGGAAACCCCTATGATTCAGAGGCGGATATACCGGACTACGACCATATCGGATGCTCGCATGACTCAATTCCGAGCGGCATCGACATGGCATCCTTGCCGGACGCAGGCAACCTGTGGACCGGAGAGTAGCGGATTATAGTGTAACGTTTAGGTTAGTGAGTACATAGGGCTCCCTTACGGCAAGCGGGCGAACTAGCCACACGACTCTTGCCGGAGGCCGGACCCCCATGGATGAGCCTAGCAACGATAACCCGTTTGCCATTCGCGCAGTAGAAGAGGATGGCGAACTGTGGATAAAGGGTTGGCTGGTACCCTTCAAGCACTCGTTTAAGCGCACTGCCAATGACCCTGGCGTGGACGCCTACGGCACGCGCTTCGGCCCGCAAACGGATTTCATGCTGGGCATGTTCAACGAGCGGCCACAACTCTATAACCACGGCATGGACAAGGATGTTGGTAAAGAACCTATCGGCAGGATACAGCCCCTGACGGTTCGGTCCAACGGCGTCTGGCAGGAGGCACAGCTCGACAAGCAGCACAAGTACGTGACCGATGTGTGGGATATGGTCAAAGAGGGGAAGTTGTTCCTGTCATCGGGGGCCATCGACTACCTGACCGAAATTAATACTCGCTCTGGTGATGTGCTGCGCTGGCCGATTGCAGAGGGCAGCCTGACGCCGACCCCGGCCAACTTCGAGGCGACCGTCGAGGAATACGCGGTACGAGCGCGGCCCTACCTGATGGACCTGGGGACTGTGAGGGCCATCTTCGACGCTGCCAGCATCCCCATCCTGGGCGACCTGAAAGAGGATACTGACCGAGACATCGTGAGTGGTCGCGCCATTCGCCTGTTAGCAGAAGGGCAGGATTCCACTGGTGGAATCTTGGTGGTTGACGCGCAAGGCAAGGTTAGACCCGTGAGCAAGAGGGCCGATGGAGATGATGGCCCAGATGGCAGTGAGACAGCTGCCGATGCCGACGACGGCGTGGTCAAGAAGAAGATCGGTGACGCCGCCACCGCGGCGGGGATCAAGTTGGAGGACAAGGGCAGCGGCCTACCGAAGCGCACAGGTTGGGATGAGGAATATCAGGCACAACTGCCCGATGAGTCCTTTGCCCTCATCGACTCCACAGGCGAACGATGGATGCCGTACAAGGACCCAGCGGGCCGAATTGACAAGGCACAGGTGCGGAACGCCCTTTCGGACCTTGATCAGATCGAGGTAGAGGGAGAGCCGCTGGATGGGACTTATCGCGCAGTGATTCTCGACCACCTATCCCTCGCCGCGCAGTTTGTTGGCGTGGCCGGACGTCGTGAGGTGGACGGGTTGGTCTTAGTACCCGAAGGACTGGTCGATCTGATTGACGACGAACCTGGCGTGGGGGTTCGCGTGATAGAGGCGAATCGTGGGACACTTCCCGGTGGCACACTGACATTCGTCACAGATGAGATCACCGAGGATTGGGCGCCCGAAGAGAGAGAGATTAGCGACTCTTCTTCGATGCGAGCAGCGATGACCGCCAAGGAGCGAAACGCGCTCAAAGATGCGAGCTTTGCCTATATCGACTCGAACGGCAAGCGGTACCTACCTGTGAGCGATCCGGGCCACGTCCACTCGGCCCTCGGGAGATTCAAGACACAGCGTTTCGAGAACGAAGGGGCAGCCAAGACGGCATGGCGCAAGATTCTCGCGGCAGCGAAGAAGTTCAACATCGAGGTCAAGGACACGACCATGCCGACGCCCAAGATCGCGGAGCCGAAGAGCGCTCCGGTGAGAACGGGTCGGCTGAATGGCGACTTGCCGGACGCGACGTTCGTGGAGAAGTCGTTTGAGGACATTCGAGAGGACTTCATCAACGACATGAATCCGCAGAGCCCGTTCACCGACTACTGCCGGTTCATGTGGAGCCCGGTGCAGACTTTCGCCAACTGCATCATCGCGCGCCACTACGACGACCCCGGCGACTACGACGGCGAACTGTGGGAGATTCCATACACACTGGACGACCAGATGGAACCCCAGTGGGACTTGGAGAATGCCACACAGGTGCAGCAGGCTTATGTACCGGCCAACGTGACAACGGCCACCGGGCCATTGTCTTTGCAGGCAGAGCGAGCGACACAGGTTCTCAACGCACTTGGCGAGTCAGCGAAAGCCCTCGACGAGCGCCGCACCCTTGAGGGACGAACCCTCTCAGCACAGGTACGCTTGTATCTCGGCAATGCCAGAGACACCTTGCGCAGCCAACTGGAGAGCTTCGATACGTTCTTGGTGCAGGCCGATGGGTTAGCAGAGCAACAAGCGAGAGCTGCGCTCCTGGACAACCCGGAGACGAGAGAACGGCGGATCAGGATGCTTGAAGTCCTGACCACGGCTAGCCTACCCGATCCAGCATCCGCTGGCACGGCAACCGCCTAATTCGCAAAAACCAGGAGCGTAGAGATGGAAATTCACGAGCGTATTCAGGAGATCATGCCAACGGTGGCGGCCTTCCGCGCCAAGGGCATCCTGACCCCGGACGAAGCCAAGCAGTGCGACAACCTGCTCGATGAGTGGACCGACCTGCAAAAGCAGTCGGAGTCCGCCAAGCGAGCTGGAGACCTGGAGAAGTGGAGCCAGAGCAGCGCCGGCCTTCTGCCGACGGCCGCACCGGGCACCGCCATGCCACTGCCAGACGGCGGCATGCAGTTCAACAACGCACGCACTGGCGTAGCCGGCACCATCCGGTACACCGGCGACTCAGCGTTCAATCGCGGCATCGACGGCAACGGGCGCCGGTTCCTCGAATTGCAGGAGCAGTTCGGAGAGGGCGTCTACGACCAGTCTCTGTTCGTCAAGACGCGCGGTGTCGAGTACGAGCAGGGATTCAAGGCGTACCTAAAGGAAAGCAAGGGGATCCGCAGCGTCGAACAGACCAGCGGCTACCGCGCACTGCAGGAAGGCATTGATGCCGAGGGCGGTGTGTTGGTTCCTGCTCAAATCCTCGACGTCATCATCGGCAAGACGCCGACGCCAACCCGCGTCAACGGCATGGTGACGAACCTGGGCACCACTAGCGACACCGTGGTCGTGCCGAAGAACAACTACGGCACAGCCTCCGACGACACCACCGGAAACCTGTTCACGACCCCGATGCGTGTTATCTGGACGGGCGAGTATCCGTCCAGTGCGACCGCGGCGCTCGTGTCGGACCCCGGCTTCGGATCGCTGCGCATCCCGATCTTCGACGCGACGATGTACCTGCCGCTGACCCTCAACATGATCGAGGACCCAGGGTTCTCCCTCCTGTCTTGGGTTGCCGACAAGTTCGCGGAGACGGTAGAACTTGAAAAGGATCGCGTCATCCTCAACGGGAACGGCATAAACCAGGGCCAGGGACTCTTCACCAACCCCGGTGGAGCGGGCCAGCCGACACTCATCACCTCTGCCACTAGCGGGTCGGTGGTCCTGTCCGACCTGCAGAACGTCGTGATGAGCCTGCCCGAGCAGTACGAGGACAACTCCCAGTGGGTGTTCTCCAAGACGCAGTTCGGAAAGTACCTGGCTCAGATGACGGACGGCGATGGACGCCCCCTGTGGAGCCACGGCACCCAGGACTACGGCATGGTCAACGGCTACCGCAACCTGCCGCTCCTCGGCTTCCCGGCGAACTACAGCGGCTTCGCTCCGAACTTCGCTGCCGGCAATGTCGTGGCGAGCTTTGGAGACCACACCGGCTACTACCTCGTCACGCGCCTCGGACTCACCGTTCGAGTGCTGACCGAGCTGGGCGCCCTACAGAACCTGGTGTATGTTGTAGGACGTATGCGCTTCGGTGGGGCTGTCGTTGAGCCTTACCGCATGGAATTGCTCCGGGTGAAACCGTAACAGAGTTCAGTTAGCAAGCGAATCGAAGTAAGTCAAAATACGAGCAAGGACTTCGGAAGGGACCGTGACCCCATCAAACGGGTCACGGTCTTTCTTTCTGCTGTTGCATCGTTTGCAGGCAGGGACCATGTTATCGGCAACATACCCACCGCCCATGGCGACGGGCACGAAGTGATCGCGATGCATAGTCTCTTTCGGAACCTGGCCACAGTAGACACAAGCATGGCCGAACCACTCCAGGCAATAAGACCATTCCTCATCGGTCAGGGTGGACGGTAAGGAACGCTGCCGATGCCATCGGTCCAGTACCTTCTTCCTCTGATAGGCGTTGTAAGATTCTCGGTTACGCTCTCGCCATAGCGCCTGAGCCTGCCGCTCCCTTTCCCGGACCACGGGATCGAGGCCGCGCTTAGAGTGACACTCCTTGCAGGCCGACCCCACGCCGCCCACCGCGCGCCCGGTGCGGTCAGCGTAGAACTCGCCATACTCCTTCTCATGGCCACACTTCCCGCACGTTTTCTTGCCCGTCAGAGGACGCTCCTTAGCCGCAGCAGCACACTCTTTGGAGCAGAATTGCTCCTCGCTCCGACGCACCTGAGAAGCCTTGCGCGTGAACCTCTTGCCGCAACGGCACGTTAGCTCGACTGGTCCGCCACCCGGATAGCGGCACTCCCAGGAGCAGAACCGGCTCGCGTTCAGAGCTTGCTGCTCGAACTCCTTGCCGCAGCGTTCACATGTGAACAGGGCAATCGGAAGATGGCCGCGATTAGCCCAGCACTTCCGGGAACAGAATCGGGCGTTAGTAGACGGTTTCGCCATGAACTCGGCACCACAGTTGGCACAGATCACGGAGACGCGAGGGTTACGCATCTGCCCGCCCATTAGGCTGTCCATGCGCGACTTCGAAGTCTGCGTGGACCTCCTCAGTCCATTCATCGAGGACGGCTTGGGCGGCTTGCAGGTAGCCGCACTCTTGGTCGTGGTCGCCATGCGTTTGTAGGACAGTCAGGGCATTGGCGGTTCTCAGTTCTTCGAAGATTCTGTACAGCAGGTCAACCACAGGCGGTCCGTCGTCAGATTCTTCGAGTTCGAGGACAGGGGGACGCGACTCATCCATGCAGGACTCCTTCGTCGTAAAGACTCGGCATTTACCACTCCTATGGCGATAAGGTTCCGGGCAAGCTCCCTGTAGGAGCAGAGAGCCTTACCAGTGGCGATCAACCACCTGCCCGGTTCTCCCCATTTTAATTCAAGCGTTATAGTGAGAGCAGGAAGCGGCGAGCCAGCAACAGAGTGTCACGGTTGCGCCGGGTCTACTCTCCTTGATCGGCTAGTATGAAATGACCCGATGGATTGGTCGGGATCTCAATTTGGAGGTCCAGACCATGGACATTAAAGTCCGTAGATATCCCGAAGGTACCGGCACCGCTCAAGCAGACGGCTCTCTTAAGCGTTACTGGGATGGGATCATTGAACCGTCTGATAAGTCTTGGATATTGTTCCTGCCGGTCGACGGGGCGCTGCACGACGATGGGACGCTACGCAAGCCGTCGTTCTACGCTGAGCGCGATTCCAATGGAGACGTCAAGGGCTACCCGGCCGGTTCGCCTGCCGTGGGGATTCCTGAGAATGCGGCCAGTGCTCCCGCTGTCATTGCTGCTCCCGCCTCCACGTACATCGAATATCCTCATGACGCTGTTGACGTGACGATGTAATCGTCACTCACACTTGCACCACGCCTGGTATCCGTCTTTGCGAGCCGCGCACTTCGGGAACGACTCAAAGGGCAATCCGCGCTCGCACTTCGAGCATCGTTTCATATAATATCCACCTGTCTGGAGTGATACCGGGCCGACCATCCTCGACAGGGAGGAAGGTCGTCGTCAGGGACGGGCGGGAGCTACCCACTCACCCGGTTCAATTTGAGTTTAACGGCTATAGTAGTTCAGGACAACTCATCTAGCGAGCAGGCAATGGGCTGTGGAAGCGCCAGCACCGGCTCCCCACTTACACTGCCCATTTCAAACGGGAGCCGGGGGAACCTCCTTAGGTCTCGAACCAATGACAGGAGTTATGTCAAGTGGCAATACACAGCTGGTCGCATTATCAGAGGGTCGTAACTAGCTTCACGGGAGCCCTCACAAACGGCACGCAGCATGGGGCTTGGGTAGATCGTACCGGCTTCCGACGCGCGGGCATCATTCTCGACGGATGGACTGGTTCAGCAACGACCCTGAACTTCATCATCGAGGAGGCAGACACCTCGGGTGGTGTGGGTTCCGCAGCCGTAACCGGCGGCGTCACCAGTTCCAGCAACGACCTTGCGGCACTCACCAACCCGGTGCTTTCCGCCGCAGTCCTTGCCAGCCAAGCCCTTCCCGGGCCGTGGGTGATCGACCTAGATCTGCAGAAGCGAAAGCAGTTTCTTCGAGTGTCCGTGGTGGGCACTGGCACCGCCGGTGGCGCCGACGCCAAGATCGTCCTCGCGGAACCGCTGAGCACGCCGCCACTTCAGGTCAACGATCCACCGTTCAACGCGTAACCAGCGATCATGTCTGTAGGGCTGGTCGGAGCCGTCACCGACTCGACCAGCCCACCTCCAAACAAAGAAAAGGAATAATCCCGATGCAAAACGACTCGCCGATCCCAGCCGGAAAGATCACCAACGCGCAGTCCGACCCCAAGGCTTCCACAGGGACCGCCGATTCCGCGCACAAGAGTTCCACGGATAACGTCGATTCCGAGCACGAGAGTGGGGGATTCAACCCGACCCCGAACTCCGACGCCAAAGCGCAGTCCGATTCGAGCGGCCATTCCGAGCAGGCTGGAGCATTCAATACCCTTGCGGCATTTGGGCTAAGAGCGAAAAGCGTCAGACGGACCCACAGACGGGACCCGTCGCACCGGGACTCCCAGCGAGCGACGCTCCGGCGCATAATTTCAACCCCTTCCCCCAGTCCCAACCGGACGACCGACTCAACCCGGCTCTTCACGGAACCGCTCTGCACGCCGTCCAGCCGGAGGGGGAATTCGACCCGGATGCCAAAGAAGTCCTCATGGTAGCGCCCGACCGCAACACGCGGGTCATCGACAAGGCGTGGTACACCCCCACCCTGGAAAGCCGCATCATCCAGGCGAGGCCCGAGCACGTCGAGCAGTTGGAGGAGTGGGGATTTCTAGCCATGGACGGCAGCAGCCTCCCGGAGACCGTGGCCAAAAGCAACGGAATCCTTACACCTTAGAACTGGCCAGCACACGCCTCCGAGCCAGGTCAACGCCACCTCGTACAACGCCTAACAGACAAGCATCTGTCAGGGCCGGTCGGGCTTCCTTTCCCTGCCCGGCCCCTCCTCCATCATCGAAATCGAGGGAGCAATCTAATGCCAGCGACGCCAGTCACACGTCACAATTCCGGCAGGTTTACCAAAGCCAATCCGCTACCCCAAATCATCCAGCCGCGATCCGAACTCCACCCAACCCCTCAGCTCGACCTACCGCCAATCGAAGTGACCATGGTCGCACCAGATGGCAACACGCGAGTCTTGCCCGACAAGACGTGGTACACGCCGACGCGAGAGAGCCACACCATCCAGGCCAGACCCGAGCACGTGGCGCAGTTGGAGGAGTGGGGATTCTTGGCGATGGACGGCAGTAGCATCCCCGACGCCATCATCGCCATCATCGAATAGCAGCATGCGAGGAGCGCCCAGGTGGCCAAACCGAAAGGTTACGTCAGTGGTCTAGCGGGCGTCGCAGGCCCCGATAAGGTTTCGGATTACTTAGGTGTAGACACGATTGACCCCGAGTACGAGGCCGACCTAGAAAGCAAGGTCGAGCAGTACATCGACCGCGAGTCGAAGCGACTCAAACTGATCGGCGGTGCTTACGTGGGCGGATGGATGAATGGGATCATCACCCGCGATCTCTACCACGTCATAGATGGGAGCATCCTGCTGAACTTTACGCCCGTTGCATCGGTGGCGACGATCACGGGTCGCACCGACTCGATTGGCGACCCGGAGGTCCCGGTGGTTGCGGACATCGGGTATGAACTGTTTGACCCAGCATTGGGCGTGGTCAACTTCGAGGACGGATTCGGAGCTTGGCCGAGCCCCTATGCACAGTATGTGTTCGTCACCTACACCCAGGTTGCTTACGTACCAGCAGACGTTTCTTGGGCCGCGAACGAGATCATTGGGCAGACGATCCTGCGCAGCGGAGTCATGAAGGGTAGATTTGGCTTGCGAGAGGTCATCACGGATGATACAACCATGACCTTTGACACGAGTACTGGCCTGACCCTGTGCGTGCCCGACGAGTCGCGCAACATCATCGAGAGCTACAGGCCGGGATTTGTGTTCGCGTAGCCATGGGGTGTTTCCACGAAGTCAATCTCGCCCCCCGCAATAAGTACGAAGCCAAGATATCGGGTACGCATTACGGAGAAGTGCCCGACCCCGGATGGGGGGACGATGACTTCCCGTTCCGCTCACTCTGCTTTGATGTCCACTTGGAAAAGTGCGCATCTGACGTGGAGGATGGGATGACCGTTAAGGCGCAAATATATGGCGACGAACATGCCGCCGGCATCCTTGAGAGAATCGTTGACGCCTATCCTAAAATCCTTCTTCCGCAAGGCGGAGGGTTGCTCTGGCCGCAAAAGATATTAGAGCAAGCGCTCAGCATCGGATTACGCCGCATTAGCGAGGACCTCGAAGTAGGCTCTGATGACTGACACTGCTTGGTTCATGCCCGACGAACTCCTGACTGACTTGCAGGACCTTTCAGCGGCTGCTTGCAAACAGACGCTCACGAATACCCGCACGAGTTTCACCGGCCCATGTGGCATCTTCACCGACACAAGGAACTTACGCTTCGAGGGCCTGGGGCGAATGGTCGAGACGCGGCGCTGGCGCATCACGCAGCCCATCGTGGACGGCGTGTTGCCGGAGGTGCGTCCCGGAGACCCCCTCCTGGTTGATGTCAAGGGGGACCCCGATCTCATATCTGGCACCTATTCGACTTTGGAGTGGGACGGCCCCAAGACGTTCCCGACGGCGGTGCGGGTCTTTGCCATACTCCAGCGGTTCGCAGACGGCAAACTGAACTTGCTGGTCAATGAGACCGTGACCTTCACGTCGGCCAGAGGAGGAGCCGACACCATCACCATCCGAGCCCTCGTAAACCCGGCCAGCCAGGACGCGGTGTGGCGAGACCCCGAACTGTTGAACAAGTGGCTGATGGTTTGGGACCCGGAGTTGGGAGTATATCCCAGCGGCGACGTTGTTTCGAGTGGCCACGGAGTGGACTGGATCGTGAACGGAAACTCCTATCACGGAAATCTGGAAGTGCCGCACCAGAACGTCGGTCCCGAATTGCATGAGCAATGCTGGGTTTACAACGTGGAAGGCGGAACCTTGTGACGTACGTGGAAATACTGGGCGCAGGTTCGCTGCGTGCCATGGGGACACGATTGGAAAGTGTGGCTTCTCAGGCTGCAATCGTAATGGAAGAGGGCATAGAGCCGCTGGCCGCGGCCGCCTCCAACGTGTTTGCAAATGAGATACGGATGGCTACGCCCGTGGGGTTCACAGGCGACCTTGCACGCAGCACGACGCCTGCGACGAGGATCAGCGGACTGCGGATCGACACGCTGGTGTACCAGCCCGCCGAGAGCAAGCCCAATCCTTACCGGAAGAAGCCTTTCACGCCGTTCATGTATGGCATCTCAGTGCGCGACGGACGCAAGGAAGTGAATGCCATATCACCGCCAGAAGGCTCAGGCGTCTTGTGGGGAGAGCATTTTGGGCCTGCCCAACACGCAGGACCAGCCCCCGCTGACCCATACCAACTCGGGGCCATCGCAGCAGCAGAGCCACAGATCAGTGGATTAGTGCGAATATATGGCGAGGAAACGGTCCAAAAACTAGCCGATTTACTGTAATGCAAAAGGAGAACGACATGCTTGCTGCCTTCCTCGGTGCCACCGGACAGTTGGGAACTGCGCTGACTGTCATCGCCATCATCGTCGCGATCATTATCGTGGTCGGCCTGTTGATTTGGGCGTTGCATCAGATTACCGGACGATAGGGGGTTAGCCATATCCGCGCGCTCGATTCAAGCTGCGATCCTCGCCAGAGTGGCCAATTTAGCCATAGGAGCCTCTACGAGCTTGCGGCTACCCCTTTGCACCGTCAAGACCGCTATCGTCGCTCACGCGGGCACTTGGACCGTTTTCACGAATGAAGACCCGTTCGCGGCAGGGTTCAGGGTGAACGGATACCTGAGCTTCTGGGACGGCACTGGTCCGTACACCGATGTGACGTGGCCGACCGGCATAGACCACCTGCCGAGCCAAGAGGAAGTTCTAACCATAAGCGCCGTTGACCCGGTTGCAAAGAGCATCACGGTCAATTCGAGTGCCCTGGGATACACCAACGGATTCCAGTACGATCACCACGTTGGCGCCACGATCCTGAGCAACATACGCAAGGAATCGACCCTGAAGTTGCAGGACAGCTTGAACAGCGGATACCCGTTCGTGTGGGTGGCCGCGACTGCTACCCGGTACACGCATGACGACAGCGGCGGGCGAGGAACGCATGGCACAACGCGCACTTGGACGCCGGTGCAGCGAGTGTACATAGACTACACCAGGAATCTGATACCGCCGACGAAGATAGACAAAGCCGTGTATTCAGAGCGACAGCAGGACGAGTCGCGACAAGATACTGACGCGATTACCCTTATGTTGTTACTCAACCCCAAGTTGCCGGTGAACGGACAGGATAATGCAAGGATGACAGGTCCGGCAGACCCCATCCAGAACTGGCGACGCCAGCCAGCTGAATCGGTGGACCAATATACCCTCGGCACAGAGTTTGAATACGTCGATCTCCAGCGGATTGTTTTCTAGTGTCATAATCTTCTAAGAGGCCAGCCAGCCAACAGGCGGATTACTGACGCTGAGGTGACACTATGGCTGGCGACTCAACCGAACAGGCGCTGCCCGATGAGCGCGACGTAATCGTCGAATGCCTGGGTCGCCTCGGTGGAAAGAAAAGCGACACCGAGCCAACACGACGCTACGACCCTTGCGGCATTTGGGCTAAGAGCGAAAAGCGTCAGATGGCCTATAGGCTAGCAATCCAGTTACTCAATCGCTGGAACACGAGTCGCGCCACCCCCATCTTTGTGATGCATGAGATGGCTTCCGATGAGCCTGTTAAGCAGGACGTGCCAGTTGAGCAGGCCGCACCAATAGAGGAAGCGCCTCCGTTGGATATTCCTGAGCAAGACAAATCGACCAAGCCCACCAAGGGGGGTAAGTAACCATGGGCGGTGAATACAGGGACGGCGATCTTGGCTATCTGGCCATCCAGCTAGAGACGACCCAAGGAGTGAATCCCGCGGGGACGCCCGACTACATTGCCTGGAAAACCAATGGCCTCCAAGTGGTGACCACGGTCGAGAAGTACAGCGTGGCCGGTGGCTCCCGAAACGCTGAGCGCTCCGTGACGACATACCAGGACTATGGTGGGCCCGTGGGGTTTGGGATGTATCCGAACTCAGGCGCCCAATTGGCGCGGGGACTCCTGGGGGTGGATGTGCCCTTGGCCGCGTATCCTGGCTCCTTTTCTGGTTCTGGAGGCACCATGACCGTAGTGGCCGATGTGACCTCCGGATACTCGGGAGCGGGCGTTCTGACATTCGTGGGCGCGACCAGATTCGCTGCCACCGGAGCCGTATATGTGAATACTTCGACCGGGTTCGCCGTTTTCGCCTACACGGGTGGAACGGCCACTGCTGGAATAGGGGCTGGAGTGACACTAACCGGCTGCACTCTAAAGACCGGCACGGGAGCGATAGCGGCTACCGCGACCATCATGCAGTGCGACATCACGACTGCGACCATCCCTGTAACGAGCGGAGGGAAAACCACCATTCACTTAACCTATGCAGCAGGCACGGGCTTCACGCCGGGTGCATGGGTCGGAATCGGCATTCCGGGCACGGCGACCTATGAGATGCTCCAAGTGCTTCCGACGGCGACTCTCGCTGGTGGAGTAGGCGTAGCAGGCTCAGGCATCATATCGACGGGCGCCTTCACCTACTCAGCCAATCTCGCGGCGAATATCCCCATCGAACAAGTTGCCCAGCATATGTGCTATGAGATCGTGCCTGGCGGACAGCCTGTCACAACATTTGCACTTGCCACCCCATTCGCTACTTGGGCCACTGGAGTGGCTACCTTCACGACCATTGCCGCGCACGGAATCATCATAGGGGATCCTGTAACTGTATCCGGCACCACTGGAAACACTGCGTGGCAGAGGGTGTATACGGTTCTGACCGTACCAACCACGACCACCTTCACAGTTGCCATCCTAAGTAATCCAGGGGCGGCTCCATCTGCTGGAGCAGTGGCCCGACCGACCCGGCCAACCCTGGACGAGGCAACGATGCCGACGTACTACGTCGAGGATAACCGCGCGGGTATGGCTACCAGCGAGTACTACCCAGGCGTCTTCGTCGACAAATGCGATTTCAAGTTCGATGAGCACTTGGCTGAATCTACATGGCAGTTGGAGGGTATCGCCAGGCGCATTGAGGCCGCAGCCTCAGGGTGGAGTCCAACGACCGCCGAAGAGACCGACCCCATCGGTCCGTTCAGCGGTCCGGACATGCAGGCGCTGGTGTACTGCGATCCGGGTGCTACTGGAAGCGGTTCGATCCAGTTGTTCAACGATTGGAAAACCATCGACGTCTCCATCATGAACAACTTCAAGAAGGAGAACAAGCCCGGTCAGGTCGCCACCTTCAAGTACCCAACCACACGGTCAGGTACGGTCAAGATGGCATACAACGATGCCTCCCTGCGAAGCGTTGAGTGGGAGGACCTGATCGACCACATCAACGGCCAGAACTCCATGGAGCCATTCCTGATTGGGGCGGCGGTGAACCAGGGGACGATAGGCGTGCCAGATTGGGCCGCCTACGGCATCTATGTGCCGAACGTGAAGTATGTGGCTTACGCGCGTCAGAACACCGTGGGCGAGGTCCAGGGGGCTACCGTTGACGGAAACTTCCAGCAGGACATAGGCGGGGACGTGCTAGTGAAAATCTTCATCGTAAATTCCGCAGGCCCTGCTGCTCCGACGGCCTACTAGCCAGCTCAACGACTTAAAAACCCAAAGAGGAGATTGAGATGGCTACTGGTGGAACATTTGCAGGCGAGCGACAACTCGTAGACGGAAGCGGCAATGCCTTGGGCGCAGTGGGCAATCCGTTGTACTTCCAGTCGTTGGGGCCGGCAGTGGATGCCGTCAACAACCTTGGCACTAAGACGACGGCGGCGACACTGGTCATTGATTCGCTCAACATCCTGACCCTGACGAATGCCAACACATGCGTCCTCACGTTGCCGACGCCAGTGCAGGGACACAAGATTAAGTTGGGCGCGTACCAAGCTGCCACCACAGGCAACGCCCTCATCACGTGGCCTGCCGCGACCAAAGTCGCTGGCAGCAGCAAGCCGACCATGACGACTGGCGGCGGCGCCCACGATTACTACGAACTGGAGTGCGTGGACGGCACAACCTGGGAATTCTCGAACATTCAGGCGGCCGTAGCCTAATCCTTCGCCTCCTTTTCACGTCCGGCCCGGTGGTGCTTTGCGACAGCCCACCGGGCCTCTCATTTTCTGCGCGATCCACTATGCTTGCTTTAGATGGCTGGCAAGTCGCACAAACAGAGATTGGCAAGGAGACGCCGAATGGCACTAGCGAACAGCCTGGCTACGACGAAACATGAGTTCGTAGACCCCGACGGATTGGCAGGACAGTGGGAATTTTCCACTTCCGCCACGCAGTTTCACCGCAAACTGATGGAACAGCGATACAAGGACCAGTACACCGAGGGTGAGGATGGCAAGCCCGCTCTCTTGGGCGAGGACTTTATCAATGCGCTGCTTTCCACGCGCTTCGTGCGGTGTGACGGACCCGCTTGGGTATTCGGCGCCGACACCACCGTGGGTGAGGGGACGGCACTGGAGGCGCACTTCAAGGCTGGGGATGCCATGCCGATGGAGAACATCGACACGCGCGACCTGCTAATGCCGTTAATCCCCGACTACATCAAGCAGGCAGCGGTCGGAGAGATGGCAAAGGCAGAGCAGGGCAGGTCAACCGTAGAGGAGGCCCAGTTTCCGGGCGGAACTGCGGAACTACCTGAACCTGCCGGAGGAGAAGCCGGAACCTTTGGAGAGTCAGGAGAGCCAGAGCCGGTCCGGGAAGTGGTTGAACCTCAGTTCGAGGGCGCAGCGAGCGCTTAGATATCACGCCGCCGCCCGCGCACACCACTGGCTCCCGGATGAGTACGATCGGCAACCAGACGGAGAGATCGACGACGAACTCTATTTGGTGTTTCTCGACAACGAGTTGGAGGAAAGGGCTATCTCCAAGGCGAAGGGGGAACCTAATGAGCCGGGATACAGAGCGCCCACCAGCCAAGCGGACAAGCTCGACTCTTATTGGGAATCCGTGCGCCGGAAGCGGACGAACGATGGATAGGAGTTAGCCATGAGCCACATTGCGTTGCTCGCGTTCATAATCGGCTGCGTCACCATCACCATCAATGTCCTGATGCTGTGCCTGGCTGGCACACGAACTACGAATACATCAAGGGATCGCTGGTTCCGATGAATACGGATGTGGATTAGCCATGTACGCCGGATCACTCAACGAACGCTGCCACTACTGTCCTGAGGCCGCTGTGATATTTGCCGAGACGGACCCGGTAGTATGCCCAGCTATGCGCCGTACAGCCTGCGATGCTCACCGGAGCCGGGCTAAGAGGGACGTGCAGAAGTATGAGCGGTTGGCCCTTGCGCCGCAGAGCATCACTTACAAGCACGATCCACGTATACGCGTATTCTCATAGATCATAATCTGCATAGCAGATAGACGAGCAAGCAGGCCAACAGGGCATTTAGCCATGTGAGGTTTGCCGGGTGGCCGTTGACTCGCTCGTAGCCCGTCTCTCGATCCTTGTCAACGGCAGTGAGGCTGCGGCTGAGTTCGGTCGGGTCGCCGCTGCAGCCAATGGCATGGCCGACGCCGTGGACCGCGCTAATGCATCCATGCTGGAAAGCGCTTCACTGGCTGCAGGAGGCGCGACAGAGCTAGCGGCGGCAGAACAGCGCGCTGCAGCTGCTGGTGGCCTTCTAGCGCGATCCTCGGGCGATGTAGCGGCTGCTACGGCACGCATCGAAGCTGCTGCCGCTGGAGCATCCGGTAGTTTGGACGCGACTGCAGGCTCCGCTGATGCGGCAAGCGGTTCACTGGACGCAACGGCAGGCTCCGCAACTGGAGCGAGCACTGGACTTGATGCGGTAGGCACATCGGGGCTCACGGCTGCAACCGGACTCAATGCCACGACGGCCAGCGCCGGAAAGGCCGATGTTGCGCTAACCGGGCTGCAGGGCAAGGCCGCGCTCGTCGCCAAGAGTGACCTGGGAGCCAGTCTGGGAGCAGCGGCCAGCGGCTTCGGGAAACTGGGCCTGTATGCAGGGCTGGCGGGCGCCAGTGTCGCCGCCTTCGGAGTCATCGCAGCCAACAACTTCGACGTTGCGATGGCCAAGGTTCAGGGCTTCGCCGGGGCGACTCAGCAGCAGACGGACTACTACCGTAAGTACATCCTGGGCGTCGATGAGGGCCTTGGTGTAAGCGCGACCAACCTGGCAAAGGGACTTTACTACATCATCAGCGCCGGATACAGCGGCGCTGGAGCGATGAATGTCCTGACAAATGCATCCAAGGCCGCCAGCGCCTCCCAGACATCCTTCACGGACGTAGCGAACGCTGTTACCACGGCCATGAAGGCCTACGGGCTGAGCGGCGCTCAAGCAGGACTGGTCACGGACATGCTCTCCAAGACCGTGGTTGAAGGCAAGTTGCAGTGGGCTGACCTGAGCAGGGCAATCTCGCGACCAATGTCGATTGCCCCAGACCTGGGAATAAGCATTGCAGAGGTTGGCGGTGCACTAGCCACCCTGACACAGCGCGGCTACACGGCTCGACTCGCGGGCATGGGCTTAACCTACACCTTCCAAGCCTTGCGACAACAGACGGGGGCGCAGCAG
>OBLU010002383.1_pt1 | contig 17375 bp, 19 predicted proteins | sample 1518681 | NCBI WGS metagenome assembly OBLU01 (sample SAMEA3539304, study PRJEB22396) | soil metagenome | biome: tundra; feature: field; material: soil | place: USA | collected 2010-05 | depth 0.15 m | reverse complement strand
ACGCTCGCCGCGAGGCTGGGGCTAGAGGAGCTGGCTGCCGTCGTGCTGGCGGATTGCTGCCGGTCCGTTGTCCCGCAGGGCGTCGAGGATGCGGACGGCGTATGCCTCGGTGGCTAGCTCGCGGATGCCGGTCTGGGTGGCCCAGCGGAAGGCTTGCGCCTCGTCGCTGACGGTCAGCTCGCCGCCGGTGATCTTGCAGTGGAAGACCAGGGCGATGATGCCGCGGTCCATGTTCTTGTAGACGCCGGTGAGGGCCAGGGGCTCAACCTCCAGCCCGGTTTCCTCGCGGACCTCACGGCGCATCCCGTCGTGGATGGTCTCGCCGAGTTCGAGGACTCCGCCGGGTGCTTCCCAGTGCCGGTTGTCGCGGCGCTGGATCAGCAGGACCCGGCCGCGGTCGTCGGTGATGACGCCGCTGACGCTGACGGAGTGGCGGGCTGGCTGGGTATCCATCGGATCGCCCCCTGAGTAGGCTTGATGTCAACACTAATAGACGTGTGCATGAGTCAAGGAGCGATCCCGTGAGTGGCGCTGCCGTGCTGACTGAGCACATCGACCAGGCCAGTGACCGCGCGGTCTACAAGCAGATCGCCGACCACCTGCGCGCGGTGGTGGCCAGGGGCCGCGTAGAGCCGGGTGACCAGCTGCCCTCCGAAGCGCAGCTGATGGAGCACTACGGCGTGGCCCGGATGACGGTCCGCAACGCGCTGCGGCTGCTCCAGGACGAGGGGCTGATCACGGCCGAGCACGGCCGCGGGGTGTATGTCCGGGCACGGCCGCAGGTCCGCCGTCTGGCGTCTGACAGGTTCGCCCAGCGGCACCGCAAGGAGGGCAAGGCAGCGTTCACGGTGGAATCCGAGCAGGTCGGCGCTACTCCCCTGGTCGACATGATCAAGGTCAGCGAGGCCCGTCCCCCGGCTGAGGTCGCCGACCGCCTGCGGGTGGGAGAGGACTCCCGCGTGGTGACCCGGAGCCGCCGCTACTCCCTGAACGGCAAACCGGTGGAGACGGCCGTGTCCTACATCCCGGCCGACCTCGCCAGGGGCACTCCGATCACCGACCGCAATCCCGGTCCTGGCGGTATTTATGCCCGGCTGGAGGAGTCCGGGCACACGCTGGAGCGGTTCACCGAGGAAGTCTCGGCCCGGATGCCGACCCCGGAAGAGTCCCGGCTGCTGGCCCTGTCCCCCGGCGTGCCGGTGTTCCGGCTGGTCCGGACCGCTTACGACACTGACGGCCGGGCTGTCGAGGTGTGCGACACGATCATGGCCTCTGATGCCTACCTCCTGGCCTACGAGCTGCCCGCGCACTGACGGTTGACAGCGTCTCATTACTCCTCTATACATGTGATTACTCCTCTAGACAAGCAGACGTCTAGAGACCCGCCCGCCGTCCCTTCGGCGGGTCACACAGGAGGAGAGGCAATGACTCTCAGGAACGGCTCGCGCTTCACGGTGAGCATGCACGACGTGTTCTCCCACGGCTGCCATCTGCTGCCGGACTCGATCGTCGAGGCGCAGGACTACGACGAGAAGACCAAGCGCAGGACACCGTCCGTCGACAAGGTCACCGGCAGGAGGGTGTTCCAGTGCCGGGTCGTCGACATGGACCCCGAGCTGGAAGGCCGGTCCCGCGAGGTGGTGGTGAAAATCCTCGCCGACCGGATCCCCGCCCCGCCGACACGGACCCCCTTCGAGGCAGTCGAGTTCGACGGGCTGCAGGTCACCCCCTATGTGAATGACAAGGGCCGGATGGCGTACTCGCTGCGCGCCACCGGGATCAAGGCCGCTGCCCGGCCCATCGCCAAGGACGCTGCCTGATGCCCGCCAGGAGGGTCACCACGGTGACCGTCCCGGTCGATGGCCGTTCCGCGGTGGCGTTCGAGTCTTACCGGGACCGGACCCCGCTGCTGACCATCCTGGCGACCCGGCCCGCGCTGCTGGTGACCCTGACCCTGCCGGAGCGGATCGAGGCCGGGCATGTCCGGTTCGCCCGCGAGCTGGCCGACTTCGCGGCCCGGTACGCGATCGAGGTGGAACGGTCCTACCGGGGCCTGCCCTCGCTCTCGGCGCTCACCCGCCATCCGGCGTGAGGGTGATGGCCCCGGCCAGTGATGACAGCACCGGCCGGGGCTCCCAACTTCTTCTCTCCCCGAGGAGCACTCAGAGAGGAACTCCCATCATGACCGATCAGCCCAGCCGGGTCACCCCGGCCGAGATCAGCGACCTGCTCGACCAGGCCCGCCAGCTCGGCCCCGGCACTTCCCTGGCCGACCAGATCACCTATCACGAGCGCAAAGCGCACCTGCTGTCGCGCATCGCCGCCAACCTCGACACCGCCGACGCGCACCTGGTCGCCGCCGACGCCTGGCATTACGTCCGGACCCTGGCTGCCCGCCGCGACCAGGACATCCCAGCGGAGGTGGCGTCGTGAAGATTTCGACGTTCTCCGGCGACCAGGTCGCCCAGGTCAACAACCCTGACCCGTTCGCCCCGCCAGTCTGGCGGTCCCCGGTATTCCACACACCCGGCTGGGTGATCACCATCGTGCAAGCCTGGCGGCTCCTGGTGGCCCTGGCCGCCTTCATCATCCGCCATCCCTTGCTCGACCTCGCCGCGGCCGTCTCGTACTTCGCGTGGCGCTTCCTGGGCTGGCCGGGCCTGGCCGGTCTCGCTCTGGCCGTTCTCGGAGTCCTGGTGGTGTGGCGGTGGCGGTGGCGGGTGTCGTTCTCCCGGTTCATCGCCCGTCCCGCGCTGGGGAAGTGGCGGCGGTGGCACTACCAGCGGCACTGGGCTGCGGTCATGACCATCGGCCGCCTCGCCCCCGTCTACCAAGGGCGACTCGTGCTCCCGGTCCTCGGCAAAGTCACCTCGACGCCCTTCACCGACCGGGTAGCGGTCCGGCTGGTGTCCGGTCAGTCCGCCGCGGACTTCGCGAACCGGGCGGAGAACCTGGCGCACGGGTTCGGAGCGATGTTGTGCCGGGTCCGCACCGACCGGCCCGGCGCCCTGATCCTGGAACTGGTCCGCCGCGACGCCCTCGCCGCCATCATCGCCGCCATGCCCGTCCCGCAGCACGTGAACCTGCGCGCCCTGCATGTGGGCCGCCGCGAAGACGGCTCCCCGTGGCTCGTGCGCCTGCACGGAACGCACCTGCTGATCGCCGGATCCAGCGGAGCCGGGAAGGCATCCCTGCTGTGGTCACTCGTCCGGGCGATCCTCCCGGCGATGCGCGACGGCCTGGTCCGCGTCCTGGCCGCCGATCCCAAGCTGATGGAACTCGCCTTCGGCCGCGCCCTGTTCGACCGGTACGGGTCTTACGCCTGTGACCCGCTGTCGATCGTGGCCATGCTCGAAGACGCCGTGAAGGACATGCAGGCCCGCGCTGCCCTGCTGGCCGGGAAACAGCGCGACCACGCCCCGACACCCGAGCATCCGTTCGTCGTGGTCCTGGTCGACGAGGTCGCGTTTCTCACCGCCTACCTGCCGGACAAGGCCATCCGCGAGCGGGTCAAGGCCGCCCTCGCGACCCTGACCACCCAGGGCCGGGCGGTCGGGTTCTGCGTGGTGGCGGCTTTGCAGGATCCGCGCAAGGAAGTCATGTCGATCCGCAACCTGTTCCCCGACAAGATCGCCATGCGCCTCGACGAGCCCGAGCAGGTCGACATGGTCCTCGGCGACGGCGCCCGCGACCGGGGAGCTGCCGCCGACAAGATCTCCACCGATCCGGCGACCGGCGCCGGGGTCGCGTTCGTCCGCCTGGAAACCGACCCCGACCCGGTTCCGCGTCCGCGCGGCCTGGGTCTCCGACGACGACATCCGCGCCATGACAAGCGAGTACGCCCCGGAGGTGTCACCCGGCCTAGTGCCAGTGCAGGCGGGTGAGGCCGCATGAGCTCAGCGACGACCTGGCGGACCGATGACCCGTGCCCGGTCTGCGGCACCGGCCTGACCTACACCGACGACGGTGTGTCGGCGATCACCCAGGACTGCGGCCTGTGCGGCTGGTCGGCGACCTGGCAGGCCGACATGAACGGAGGCAGCCAGTGACCGAGCGCACCACCCGCGCCCAGCGGATGACCGCCCCGCTCGCCACCAGCGCGGTCAAGATCCTGGCGGAATCCAGCGGCGGGTGCATCCGGCCCGTGCAGCTGCGCCGCACCGACCTCGACACCGGCCAGGTCGAGCAGGTCATGGTTCCCTGCGGAGCGACCCTGGCCGGCAAATGCCCGGCCTGCGCGGAACGGGCCAGGAGCCTGCGCGCCGCGCAGTGCGGCGAAGGCTGGCACCTTGAGGACGAGCCGATCCACCAGCCTGACCCGCCCGACGACTGGCAGGCCTGGCTGCTGGAACAGCGCGCCGACGCCCAGAAACTCCGCGACCACGCCGCCACTGCCGGGCAGGACACTGACGACCTGGAGCAGCTCATCGGCGAACTGGATGCCGAGCTCGTCCGCGCGGGCGTGCGCGGCAAGCCCGACCCCGGTAAGAAAGGCGCCGCGCGCCGTCACCGGTCGACCCGACGCCGCCAGGACGCCCCGGACCTGCCCCGGCGGAAGATCAGCCCGCGGACCACCGGCAAGGTCTACACCGCGCCGGACGGCAAGACCTACCGGCCGTCCATGTTCCTGACCCTGACCTGCGTCAGCTACGGCAAGGTCCGCGACGACGGCACCCCCGCCGACCCCGGTTCCTACGACTACCAGCGGGCTGCACGGGACGCGCTGCACTTCGCGGCGCTGTTCGACCGGTTCATCCAGAACCTGCGCCGCTTCCTCGGCTATGACCTCCAGTACTTCGCCTCGGTCGAGCCCCAGAGACGCCTGGCCCCGCATGTGCACATCGCGGTGCGCGGCACCGTGTCCCGCGCTGAGCTGCGGCAGGTCCTCGCCGCCACCTACCACCAGGTCTGGTGGCCAGCCACAGATCAGGTGAAGTTCGACGGTGACCGGCTGCCCGTCTGGCACGAGGCCTCGGGCAGCTACCTGGACCCGGCGACCGGGGAAGTCCTGCCGACCTGGGACCAGGCCCTCGACGCCATCGGCGCGGGCGATGACCCGCTGCATGTGGCGAGGTTCGGGCCGAAGTTCGACGCCCAGGGCGTGCTGGCCGGGTCGAAGGACTCCGGCCGGGTGCATCCGCTACCTGACCAAGTACCTGACCAAGCACGTCGCCGACTGCCATCAAGCCGACACCGACGCCCAGGCCGACCACACCGAAAAGCTCATCGACGCGCTGCGATATGAGCCGTGCTCGCCGAGCTGCGCGAACTGGCTCCCGTACGGCATCCAGCCCAAAGATCCTAAAGAGGGCCTGCGGCCGGGCGCGTGCAAGGGCAAGGCCCACCGCCGAGAGCACCTCGGCTACGCCGGTCGCCGGGTCCTGGTCTCCCGCAAATGGTCGGGCAAGACCCTGGCCGACCACCGCGGCCACCGCAAAGCCTGGCTCATGACTGCGCTCGGCCTGCCCGCCAACGAAGCACGCTACCGGTGGGAGCCCGTCACCCCCGGCGACGACGATTACATGGCTCACAGCAGACGGCTGCTGCACGTCCTGGCCGACCGCGCCCGATGGCAGGCCGCGCTCGCCGAAGCCCGGCGAACAGCCAACGACAACACCGGCAATCTTTCGGCAACCGGGAGGGCGGCATGAGCGGCAGCGACCACGCGGGGACAACGGGCATGCCAGACCGCATCGTCCCGCAGGCACCGGTCACGCTCCTGCTGACCCCGGAGGAAGCCGCTCATGCGCTGCGGGTCGGCCGGAGCAAGGTCTACGACCTGATGCGGTCGGGTTCCCTGCGCTCGGTCAAGATCGGCGGATCGCGCAGGATTTCGGCAACCGCGCTCGCCGAATATGTCGCCGCGCTTGAAAGACAAGCAGCATGACCGGCCAGGGGCGAACAGGCCGCCGGGGGAACGGCGAAGGCTCGATCTACCAGCTGCCGGATGGCCGGTGGCGCGGCTCGGTGTTCCTGGGGTACCGGGACGGCAAGCCGCACCGGAAGTACGTGACCAGGCGGACCCGCGCGCTAGTGGCCGCAGAGATCGGGCGTCTTCTGGAGGCTCAGCGTCAGGGCCAGGTGATCACGACCGGCGGTATGACCGTGGGGGAGTGGCTCACGACTTACCTCGAGCAGGTCGCCAAGCCGCAGGTCCGTCCCCGCACATACGATCGGTATCGCTCCGACATTGACGGGCACATCGTTCCGGCAATCGGCCGTCACCGGCTCGACAAGCTGCGCCCGGCTCATCTTGTCGCGCTGTACAACACCAAAGCGGCGGAAGGGTTGTCTGGGGCGAGCTTGCGTCATATGCATGCGGTTATCCGGCGGGCGCTGAACGTTGCCGTCAAGTGGCAGCTGATCGCTGTGAACCCGGCCGTGCTGGTTGATGCGCCACGGGCTGGTCAGCATGAGATCACGCCGCTGTCCGCGGCCGAAGCGCAGGGCCTTATCAAGGCGGCGGTGGGCGACCGGATGGAGGCCCGGTGGCTGGTCGGCCTGGCGCTCGTGCTGCGGCAGGGCGAAGCGCTCGGGTTGTGGTGGGACGACCTCGACCTGGACGCGGGGCTGCTTCGGGTACGGAGAGCATTGCAGCGCCAGCACGGCGGCGGCCTGGTCTTCGCTGAGCCCAAGACTCAGCGGAGCAAGCGGACGATCCCGCTTCCCGCCCAGCTCGCCGACGTGCTGCGTCAGCATCGGGTGCGCCAGGAGCAGGAGCGCATCACGGCCGGATCATTGTGGCAAGACAGTCCGTGCGTGTTCACGACGCCGATAGGAACTCCGGTCGATCCCCGTAACGACTTCCGGGAGTTCAAGAAGCTCCTGGACAGAGGCTCCCTGCCGTCTGTCCGGCTGCACGATCTGAGACACACCGCTGCGAGCCTTCTGCTCGCTCAGAACGTCCCGGCCCGCGTCGTGATGGAGATCCTCGGGCATAGCCAGATCGCTCTCACCATGAACACTTACAGCCATGTTGCCCCGGAGGTCTCTCGCGAGGCCGCCGACCGGATGGCCCGGTTGCTCTGGCAGGACACCGAAGACGACGGGCGCGGGCGCAAATAGTGGCCGTTGCTGCTCGCGTTGCTGCTCTGGCGAGCCATCAGAGCTTCGCGGATAGCACCAGGTCGTGTCTGACCTGGGCAGAGACGGGTGCGCCGCCAGGGACTCGAACCCCGAACCCGCGGATTAAGAGTCCGCTGCTCTGCCAATTGAGCTAGCGGCGCAAAGACGGAGCGATACTAGCAGCAACCACCCGAAGGCGCGAAACTCAGCTCGGTGTGGCGTCTCCTGGCCCTTGGCCTCATGTCCCGGCCGGAGACGGCGCCGGCGGCTACTCGCCAAGGAAGCGGCCCATGAACGCGGCAGCCCGTGACGGCCTGCCCGTCCTGACCTCGCGCTTGTCCGCATAGCTCATCGCCTGCAGGCCGGCGTTCATGCCTAGCCAGCGCAGCGGCTCGGGCTCCCAGCGCGGCGAGCGGTGTCCCACCCAGGGCAGCCGCGTGATCTCGGTTTTCCTGCCGGTGATCAGGTCGGCCAGGGTCCGGCCAGCCAGGTTGGTTGTCGCGACGCCGTCGCCCACGTAGCCGCCTGCCCAGGCGAGCCCAGTCGCGGCGTCCACGCCGACCGAAGCGCACCAGTCACGCGGGATGCCGATCGGGCCGCCCCAGCTGTGGGTCACCGGTACGTCCCCGAGTACCGGAAACAACTCGGCGAGCGTGTGCCGCAGGGCAGCGAACACGGCGGGCGCACGGTCGAAGGAGGGCCGGACCGCCGAGCCGAGATGATAGGGGGCCCCGCGGCCGCCGAAAGCCAGCCGGCCGTCCGCTGTCCGCTGACCGTAGATGATCAGATGCCGCAGGTCGCCGAACGTGGGCCGGTCCGCCAGGCCGATTTCCTGCCACACGGCATCCGGCAGCGGCGCAGTCGCGATCATCAGCGAGTACACCGGCGCCACAGTCCTGTGCAGCCCCGGAAGCGCCGGGGTGTAGCCCTCGGTGGCCCGGACTACATACTTCGCCGTCACCATGCCCCGTGCCGTCAGCAGCCTGCCGGGCTGGATCTCGCTTACCGGCGTGCGCTCGAAAAGCGAGATGCCGCGTGACCTGACGGAAGCCGTCAGGCCGCGGGCCAGCCGGGCAGGGTGGATGGCCGCGCAGTGCGGGGTGAAGGTGCCGCCGCGTACGTCCGTTGCTCCGGCGAGCCGGCTGGCCTCGGCGGCATCCAGCAGCCTCAGGTCGTCCTCGCCAAAACCGAACTCGCGTGCTTCCGCGACCTCCGCCCGGGCCCGCTCCAGCTGCGCTGGCGACCGCGCGAGCTGCACGGTGCCGCCCCTTGCCCAATGGCAGTCGATGCCCTCTGCTGCAGCCACCCGGCCGACCTCGGCAACGGTGTCCTGCATCGCGCGGTGCTGGGCGATGGCCGCGGCCCTGCCCGCCATCCGCTCGAGTTTGCTCAGCGAGGCGGGGAACAGCGCAGAGCACCAGCCGCCGTTACGGCCCGAGGCGCCGAATCCGGCGATCTGCCGCTCGCAGATAACAATCCGCAGGGCCGGATCGGCCTGCGAAAGGTAGTAGGCGGTCCACAGGCCGGTGAACCCCGCACCGACGATCGCCACATCCGCCTCGATGTCGCCAGGCAGCGGATTGCCGGGCGCGAGCGTCCCCGGCACGGTGTCGTGCCAGAACGACAGCTTCCGGTAGTCGTCCGTCGGAGCCATGGGCTCCATCGTGGCAGGCGGCCGGGCCGACCATCCAGCCGGCATCGGGCCCGACCGAGCCGACGTCATGCCTGCTTACGGATACCGGCGGGGCTCGCGGAAAGGGCCAGGCATCGGCCGCCTCTTGCACCTTGCATTGACCAGCCAATTCGGGATGATGGCGAAGGCTCGTTCTTTTCATGCTGTACCGAAGCGGGATGAGGAGATTTATGTCATTTCGAGCAGGTAAGCCAGTGCGCGGCACTGGGGCCGCGTCCCCGCGCACTTCAGCGCGGGCCAGGTTCATGCCCCTCACCCGCATCGCCGTCCCTGTCGCCGCCGGGCGGGCCTGCCGGCCTTCCAGGCCGGCGGCGTGACGACGGCCGCCGTCAGCGCTCGCCACGCCCAGCGGCAGGCCGCGGTGCCGGTTCCCGACGTCAGCGGGCCTATCGACATCATCGTGCAGCTGCTGCGCCGGTGTCCACCACCGATTGCCAGACTGACTTCGGGATCAGCTGCTACACGCCGCTGCAGTACCGGACCGCGTATGACCTCAACCCGCTGTACGGCGAGGGAGTCACCGGCGCCGGCCGGACCATCGTGATTGTCGACGCATTCGGCTCGCCGACAATCGCCAGCGACGTCGCGACTTTCGATGCGCAGTTCGGGCTCCCGCCGCTGAACCTGACATAGACCAGTTCGGCACGATTCCGACCTTCGACCCGACCAACGCGACCGTGGTCGGCTAGGCCGTCGGGACAACGCTCGACGTGGAATACGCGCACTCGATCGCCCCGGACGCGAAAATCGTGCTGGCCGAGACCCCGGTCGCCGAGAACGAGGGCACCAGCGGCTTCCCGCAGATAATGAGCGCCGAGCAGTCACTGATCAAACCGCGGCGTCGGCGACGTGATCTCGCAGAGCTTCGGCGCGACGGAAAACACCCTCCCCGGCTTCAGCCGGGGCAACTACTCCAGCCTGCTGGACCTGCGCTACGCCTTCAAGGACGCCCTGCGCCATCGCGTCACGGTGGTAGCGGGCCCCGGCGACCAGGGCGTGACCAACGACGAGTCCGACGGGACCACGCCTTTATCCCTACCGGGTCAACTCGTGGCCCTCCTCGGACCCGCTGGTGACCTCCGTCGGCGGCACGCAGCTGTGCCTGGACAACAACGGCAACCGGCTGCAGCCCCGATTCGGTCTGGAACGACGGCCACGGCGCGGGCGGCGGCGGCGACGGCGACTCGGCCGTCTTCGGCCGCCCGCTGTTCCAGTTCGGCGCCGCGGGCGTGGTCGGTGACCGCCGCGGTACGCCAGACATTTCGATGACCGCCGCGGTCAACGGCTCTGCCTGGGTCTACTGGTCCTTCGCCGGAACAGGTGGGGCCGGCTGGGAGCTGGTGGGCGGAACGTCGGAGGCCACGCCGATCTTCGCCGGTGTCGTGGCGCTGGCGGACCAGCTGGCCGGTCGCCGCCTGGGCTGGATCAACCCCGATCTGTACATCCTTGGCGCGCTCAGCCAGCACTCGAACCTTCAGACCGGCATCGTGGACGTCACGGCCGGCAACAACTCCTTCGGCGGCGTAGCCGGCTACAACGCGGCGCCTGGCTACGATCTCGCCAGTGGCCGGGGCACCATCGACGCCTACAAGTTCGTGCACGCGCTGGCCCGGTTCGGCTGATGCTGGGCAAGCTCGGGCACAGGTCTACGACCAGGCGCCCGGCCCTCCCCGGGCCGGGCGCCTGGTCGGCATTGCGCTGCCCGGGGCGGGCGGGGCGACAGCTAATCCGGTGCGGCATGCTAGTCGCATGCCCGCTGATGGTCGCGTCCTTGTGTCGGCACCGGCACCGCTGCATCCGTTTGGAATGTACCGGATCTGCCTGGTCTGCCTCGGAAATATCTGCCGGTCCCCGATGGCGGAGGTAGTGGTCCGCGGCGAGCTCGGCCGGGCCGGCCTTTCCGGCAAGGTAGCGGTGGACAGCGCCGGCACCGGCGACTGGCATCTGGGCGGGCCGATGGACACACGAGCGCAGGGCGAGCTGTCTCGCCGCGGCTACGACGGAAGCGCGCACCGTGCCCGCCAGATCGACAGATCGTGGCTCGGCGGCTACGACCTCATCATCGCCATGGATCACGGTAACTTGCGGAGCCTGCGGCGGATGGCGGCAGGCCGGCCGGAACTCGCCGGCCGGTTCCGGCTGCTGCGGTCCTTTGACCCCGCGGCGGACCCCGAGGCTGAGGTCCCCGACCCCTATGGCGGGGCTGCGGAGGAATTCGCCGAGGTCTTCGGCCTGGTGCTGGCGGCGGCTCGGGGACTGGCCGGACAGCTCGCTGAGCAGCTAGGCGACCGCGGGTAGCGGGCACGGCAGCCGACCGCGATGCAACCGGATCTGAGCACTGCGCTGGAACGGCTGACTGGCGCCGTCGTGCGGGAAGCTAAAGCGATCGGCGGCCAGCACGGAGTCGGCCACTATCGCGCAGCCCTGGCGGATGGGCGCATGGTTTTCGTCAAGGCCGCCGGCGCTGGGGGCGCAGCAGCAGCAGCGCCGGCCCTCGCTGCCGAGGCGAACGGGCTGCGCTGGCTCGCTGAAGCCGCTGCCGTTCCGGTTCCTGAGGTGCTCGGCTGCGCGGACGGGCTGCTGGCCATCAGCTGGATCGCGCAGGAGAAGGCTGGACGGCGATCGGCCGAGGCATTCGGGCGCGACCTGGCCCGCATGCATGCTGCCGGTCCAGGCCGCCTGGGCGCGCCGTGGCCGGGATTCATTGCCGGGCTGCCGCTCGGCAATGCCGATGGCGGCACCTGGCCGCCGTGGTACGCGCGCGAACGGCTGCTGCCGTTCGCGCGGCTGGCCAGGGACGCAGGGCAGCTGCGCGCCGCTGACGTGCGGCTCGTCGAGACCGTCGCTGACCGGCTCGCCGAACTGGCCGGCCCGGCGGAGCCGCCTAGCCGGATCCACGGCGACTGCTGGTCGGGCAATGTGCTGTGGTCAGGCGGGCGCGGCTGGCTTATTGACCCGGCAGCCCATGGCGGGCACAGGGAGACCGATCTGGCCATGCTGGCGCTGTTCGGCGCCCCGTCGCTGAACCGGGTGCTGGCTGCCTACCAGGAGGCGACGCCACTGGCCGACGGCTGGCAGGCTCGCGTCCCGCTGCATCAGCTGCACCCGCTGCTCGTGCATGTATGCCTGTTCGGCGCCGCCTACCGGGAGGCCATGCTGGGCGCAGCCCGGGCGGCGCTGTCCGGCTGACGAGGCAAGCCGGTGGCCTCCGGCATACCGGGCCGAATGGCGCCTTGCCTCGCAGCCATGCCGGGAAGTATGTTGATCGTTATAATAGGATGCCCGGCTAGAGCCGCAGTTGCGCTGATGCGAGGGGTACGCAGCCAGCCTTTTGGCTGCAGCCTCGCAGCTGCGTCCGTCAGTGGCGAGCGGGGGCGGGTGGCAGATGGCTAGCAGAGACGGTCTGATACTCGGAGCGGATCCGGCCCAGGACTGGCAAGACGCTGTCAGGGCGGGGCTGGTAACACGCAGTCGGCAGCCGCTGAACTGCGAGACGCCGCCGCCGCTGCTCGGCGGTGACGTGACGCCCACCAGCCGGTTCTTCCGGCGCAATCATTTCCCCATTCCGGATCTGGACGCCGAGACCTGGCGGCTGGAGGTCGGCGGGCTGGTGAACCGCCCGCTGATCCTCAGCCTCGAGGAGCTGAAGCGGCTCGGCTCGCAGTCGCTGGCGGCGGTCCTGGAGTGCGCCGGAAACGGCAGGACGCTCTTCAGCCCGACCGTAGACGGCGAGCGATGGGACCTCGGCGCAGTGGGGAATGCCACCTGGACCGGGGTGCGCCTGGCCCACGTCCTCGATCTCGCCGGGATATGGCCGGAAGCCAGCGAGGTGATCTTCCGCGGCGCCGACCGCGGCACCGTCAGCGGCTCGCCGGAGACGATCGCGTTCGAGCGGAGCCTGCGCATCGGCCAGGCGCGCGAGCCGGACGCGCTGCTGGTGTATGAGATGAACGGTGAGCCGCTGCGCCATCGGCACGGGTTCCCGGTCCGGCTGGTGGTGCCCGGCTGCTACGCCGTGACCGCCGTCAAGTGGCTGACCGACATCACCGTGACCGCCCAGCCGTTCGACGGCTACTTCCAGGCCGATCACTACGTCTACGAATGGCAGCGCGACGGCGGCACCGTGCGCGAGCCCGTTGGGCTGCAGCGGGTCCGCGCCCTGATTACCGAGCCTGCTGCCGGCGCTGAGCTTCGGCGCGGTACCTTCACGGTCCGCGGGATCGCCTGGTCGGGCGCGGCGCCGGTGGCGCGGGTCGAGATGAGCCTGGACGGCGCCGGGTGGCAGGGCGCGCGGCTGATAGGGGAGCCGGGCCGGCACGGCTGGCAGCGCTTCGAGCGGCCCGTGCGGGCGGAAACCCCTGGCAGCCTGTCGATCCGCGCCAGGGCGACCGACCGGACCGGGCGCACCCAGGGCGAGCAGCCGGAATGGAACCGGCTGGGGTACGGCGGGAACTTCATCCACGAGGTGAATGTCCAGCTGCGGTAGACCGGGAGCGGCTAGCCCGCTGCCGGGCCGGTGTCTGCGGGATGCGACTCGATGATGTCTGGCTCTGCGTCTGCGGGCAGATCCAGCTCGGGATCCTGTTCTGCTTCTAGTTCTGCGTCGTCGGCGAGAGCCTCGGGGGCGAGCGGCAGCGCGATCCGGAAAATGGCGCCTCCCGCCGGGGGCAACTCGACCCAGACGTTCCCGCCATGCGCCGCTACCAGCGCTGCCACGATCGCCAGGCCGAGCCCGGTGCCGCCGGAAGTCCTGGCCTTGTCGGCCCGGTAGAACCGCTCGAACACGCGTTCTGCCTGCTCGGGAGTGAGCCCGGGGCCCTTGTCGGCGACCTCGATGACCGCGGCGGACCGCTGCCCCGCGCTGGCGGCGGCACCCGGCTGCTGGGTGTCCCGGCCCTCAGCCAGGCTGCCGGACCGGATCCGGACGTCGATCGGCGTCCCTTCGGGGGTGTGCACGAGCGCGTTGCTCATCAGGTTGCCGATCACCTGGCGCAGCCGGGTCTCGTCGCCCAGCACCAGCAGGGCGGAGCCAGATCCGACGGTCAGGTTGATGCTGCGTTCGGGCGCTATGACGCGAGCATCGTGCACGGCATCGGCAGCCAGGGTGAGCAGGTCGACGGTCCGGTGCTCAAGCGGGCGCTGCTGGTCCAGCCGGGCGAGCAGCAGCATGTCTTCCACCAGCACGCCCATCCGGGCCGATTCCTGCTCGACTCGGCGCATGATCCGGTTCAGGTCAGCCGGAGCGAGCGAACCGGGCCGGCTGTTGGCCTGAACAGATCCGGCGCCCGCGGCGGCGGCGGCCGCACCACCCGCGGCCAGGGCAGGGGGCGCCCCGGTGGAGTTCTCCGGAGCGCGGCCTTGCGGCGATAGGTCAAGGCCGCCGCGCTGGCGGTAGTACTCGGCGAAACCGCGGATGGCCGTGAGCGGAGTGCGCAGCTCATGGCTGGCGTCAGCGACGAACTGCCGCATCCGCTCCTCGGATCTGCGCGCCGCGGCCTCGGAGTCGGCCCTGGCGCGGAACGCGGTCTCAATCTGAGCCAGCATCACGTTCAGCGATCGGCCGAGCCGGCCGACCTCGGTCCTGGGATCCCGGTCGGGGACGCGGCGGGTCAGGTCCCCGGCCGCGATGGCTCCCGCCGTCTGCTCGATGTCCGTGAGCGGGCGCAGGCTGGCGCGGACCACGGCCACCCCGACGATTGCGACCCCGGCCAGCAAGATCACGCTGACTATGAGGTCAATGAGCGTCAGCCTGCTGATCGTGCTGTAGACGCTGGTGACATCGATGCCGATGACCAGAGTGCCGTTGATCTGCGGCCCCGGGGCACCGCCAGCTGAAATGGTCTGAAATGTAAAGTCAGGGACGGCGATGACACGCCAGCTGCCGTTGCCTGACAGGGCGCCGACGGTGACCGGTTTGCCGTTGTTGGCGGTGAGCCATGCGGCGGTGTTCGGGACGTCGGGCCCGGTTTGGCCCGCAGGCTGGGTCCTGTCGGCGGGATAAATCTGGCCCGTACCGGTAACCGCCTCGACGGTGAACTTCTCGGGCGAGAATTGGCCGCCGAAGCCACCTCCGCCGAAGCCGTGATTAGAGGACTGGGCCTCGGTCTGCATGCTGCTCAGCCGGCCGTCGAACTGGTCGAGCAGGTAACTCTTGAGTACCGAGATGCCCGCGATGCTGATCGCCGCGAGCGCGATTGTTACCAGTGCCAGCACCGCGGTGATCAGCTTCACGCGCAGCGGGGTCCGGCCGGGAAGCTGCCGGACCGACCGCCAGAACCCGCCCGAGTTACCCGAAACAGACATAAGACCCCAGGAATCCTAAGAGGACGGGAGCCGGAGCACGTAGCCGACTCCGCGCAGCGTGTGCAGCAGGTGCGGTTCAGTGGTGTCGACCTTGCGCCGCAGCACCGATACGTACGACTCGACGATTCCGGTGTCGCCGCGAAAGTCGTAATCCCACACGTGGTCCAGGATCTGCATCTTGGACAGCACCCGGTTCGCGTTGCTCATGAAATATCTGAGCAGCTTGAACTCCGTCGGCGACAGCTGGATCTGCTGGCCAGCCCGCCAGACCTCATGGCTGTCCTCGTCCAGCTCAAGGTCGGCGAACTTCAGCCGCGGCGGCGGCTCGCTGCCGTCGCCGCGCGTGCGCCGCAGGACGGCCCGGATCCTGGCGATGACCTCCTCCAGGCTGAACGGTTTCGTCACGTAGTCATCGCCGCCAAGCGTCAGGCCGCGGATCTTGTCCTCGGTCGAGTCGCGGGCGGTCAGGAACACGACCGGGATTCGGGTGCCGCCGCCGCGCAGCCGCCGGATGACGTCAAAGCCGTCCATGTCCGGCAGCATGACGTCCAGCACGATGAGGTCGGGCCGGTGCCGCTGCGCCGACTGCACGGCCTCAGATCCCGCGGCTGCCGTGATAACCTCGAAGCCCGCATAGCGCAGGCTTGCGGCCAGCAGCTCAAGAATGCTCGGCTCGTCCTCCACGACCAGCAGCCGGGCATCCGGTTGCCGGCGTGCGTCGTTCTGCAGCACGGTCATGCTCGCGATTCTCCGGCAGTTGCCTGGGTGTTACCTGAAGACAGGCTGAAGCTGTCCTGCGGCGCACTCAGTAAGAACCCCGCCCGTGCCCCCAGCGTGAGATCGCATCTAATCTCGAGCCTGCGCCGAGCTTGGCGTAGATCCGGTTGACGTGATTCTTGACGGTCTTCTCGGTCAGTACCAGGTGCGCCGCGATCTGCCCGTTGGAGTGGCCTGCCGCGATCAGCGACATGATCTGCGCCTCCCGACAGGACAGGCCAGCGCGGCGCGGGCCCTCCGGGCTACTTCCGGGTATCATCCGTCCTCCGTCTGCCGTGACCCCGCGGCCTAAAGCATTTCGCATGGCATTGAATCATGCGCGGGCGGGCGCAAAGGCACAAGACACATTCCGAACGGGTGTACTCATCGCAGTCGGCAGCTGCGCCGGCCAGTGAGAGCGGCCAGCAGTGGCTAGTGACAGCGGCCAGCGACAGGGACAGCGGGCAGCGACAGGGACAGCGGGCAGCGACAGGGACAGGGACAGCGGGCAGCGACAGCGGACCAGCAGAGACTAGCTCGCCTGCTGCGAGCCGGTAAGCAGGCCCTTGGGCACCGGCTGGTCATTAGCAAGCGCGCCGAACAGCTGCCGGGCCTCGGTGGAGTTCCACAGGACCGCGTCCCCGGCGTTGGTCGTCAGGTAGTTGGCGTTGGCGATCGGGACGGTCGTGGTTTCCGGGTGCCGCAGCGCGAAAGCCACCTCGATCAGCTGGTAGAGGCTCGTGCCCTGGTCGACGGTGAGCGTGTCTGCCGCGCCGATGGAAGCGGGGACGGAAGCGAAGGGGTTGAGGATAACCCCGGTGCTGGTCATCTTGCTGAGCAGCGTCCGCAGAAAGACGCGCTGATCCTGAACCCGCTGCAAATCCTGGTCAGCATAGAGGTGCCGGGTACGGACGTAGCCGAGTGCCTGCGCGCCGTCGAGGGTCTGGCATCCCTTGTTCAGGTTCAGTCCCGCCGCTGGATCGTGCAGCGGCACCGTGATGCACATGCGCACGCCGCCGACCGCATTGACGACGCTCACGAAGCCGCCGAAGCCGATGCCCATGTAGTGGTTGATGCGCAGGCCCGTTATGTTCTGCACGGTCTCGGCCAGCAGTCTGGGACCGCCGAACGAGTACGCGGCATTGATCTTGTTGTATCCATGGCCGGGGATCGGCAGATAGGAGTCACGGGGCAGGCTGATCAGGACGGGCTGCCCGCCGTTCGACGGGATATGCAAGAGCATGATCGTGTCAGAGCGCTGCCCGCTGACGTCAAAGCCGGTAGCCAGCTTGCGTTCCTCTGCGGCGGAAAGGCCCTGGCGGCTGTCCGACCCGGCGATGAGCCAGTTAGTCCCGGCGGAGGCCGCCGGGCGGCCAGAGTAGTCGACCAGGACGTTCTGGCGGTTCAGCCTGGAGTCGAGGAAGAAGTACATCGCGACGGTGAAAATAAGAACGAGCGCCACCAAAACGGCAAGAACCGCTATAATCCGGCGCGGCCGCAGCCAGCGCCGTCCGCCGCGGGTGCGGGGGATACCGCCGCCGGAGCCGCCGCCGGAGCC
>OBLU010002381.1_pt1 | contig 17382 bp, 17 predicted proteins | sample 1518681 | NCBI WGS metagenome assembly OBLU01 (sample SAMEA3539304, study PRJEB22396) | soil metagenome | biome: tundra; feature: field; material: soil | place: USA | collected 2010-05 | depth 0.15 m | reverse complement strand
CCTGGTGCCGGGATTGCCGGGCGGCGAAGCAGTTTCTCGAGACCAACGGCATCGAATTCACCGAGATCAACGTGGACCTTGACCCGGCGGCTTCGGCAGAAGTGATGCGCCACGTGGGCAAGCGGGCGATTCCGCAACTCGTGATTGACGGCGAGTGGTTCCAGCCCTATAAGCCGGGGCGCGGGCTGCTTTACGACGAACTGCACCAGCGATTGGGAATTACTCGCTCCTGAAGGCGCTCTCCTCGTACAATCAACTGTTGGTAGAAGTTGGCGGAGACCGCTCGACGCGGATCCGGTGAGGAGTTCCCCCGTTGATCGAACGCTATAGACGGCCGGCGATGGGCCGGATTTGGACTGAAGAGAACAAATATCGTTGCTGGCTTGAGGTGGAGTCGGCGGCGAGCTCCGTGTTGGCCGAGGACGGCGTGATTCCTGCCGAAGCGGCGGAAGCTATTGCCACCAAGGCCGGCTTTTCGGTCGCCCGCATCCAGGAGATTGAAGCGGAGGTGAAGCACGATGTCATCGCCTTCACCACAGCCGTGGCAGAGCGGCTGGGCGCAAGTGGGCTGGCCGCTGAGGCGCGCTGGCTGCACTATGGGCTGACCTCCAACGATATCGTTGACACGGCGCAGGCCCTGCAGGTGAAGGAGGCCTCGGTGCTGATTCGCGCCGGGCTCGTGGAGCTGCAGGACGTGCTCAAACGCCGCGCTTTGGAGTTCAAGCACACTCCGACGATTGGCCGTACCCACGGAATTCATGCGGAGCCGACGACCTTTGGCCTGAAGCTGTTGAACTGGTACGCCGAGATGGGGCGCAACATTGCGCGCTTTGATGCGGCAGCCGAAGATATGCGCGTGGGCAAGCTCTCCGGCGCGGTGGGCACATTCGGTCATTTGAAGCCCGAGCACGAAGAGCGAATCTGCGCTCGGCTCGGCCTCAAGCCGGCACCGGTGGCCACGCAGGTCATCCAGCGCGACCGGCACGCGGCCTACATTTCCACGCTGGCCATTATCGGCAGCACGCTCGACAAGATCGCCGTCGAGGTGCGCCACCTGCAACGGACAGAAGTGCGCGAGGCGCAGGAGTACTTCAGCGAGAAGCAGAAGGGCTCTTCGGCCATGCCGCACAAGAAGAACCCAATCAGCAGCGAACAGATCAGTGGTCTGGCGCGTGTGCTGCGCGGCAATGCGCAGGCGGCGTTTGAAGACATTGCGTTGTGGCACGAGCGCGACATTTCGCACTCGTCGGTGGAGAGGATAATTTTTCCCGACTCGACCATCCTGGTGGATTACCTGCTGGCCCAGGCTGAGCTTCTAATCGGCAGGCTGCTGGTCTATCCGGCACGGATGAAGAAGAACCTCGAGAGCACGGGTGGGTTGATCTTCAGCGGGCAGTTGCTGCTGGACCTGGCAGAGGCAGGCATGTCGCGCGAGGATGCGTATCGGCTGGTGCAGAACCTGGCCATCCGTTCCTGGAAAGAGGAACTGGTCTTCCAGGATGAGGTTGCGAAGGATCCGGCGGTTACTGCGCTGCTGAGTCCGGCCAAGCTGTCCGGGACGTTCGATTACGAACGGCAACTCGTCAATGTGGATGCGATCTTTATGAGGGTGCTCGGGGAACAGGAAAAAACAGCTTCTAGCTCCTAGCCTCTAGCTCTTCCCGCATGAGTTCGCTGCCTCGGTTTGCCACCGTCTTTGGTCCAGGCCGAAAGGAGATAGGAGCTAGTGTCTAGCAGCTAGAAGCTTGATTAGAAGCACAATCAATGAGGTGTCCGCCCCGTGGAACTCGTGAATCTCACCGTTGCAATCACCGGCGCTTCCGGCGCAATCTTTGGCCGGGAGATGTTGCGCGCGCTGGAGCCGGACGAGCGCGTGGGGCGCGTCCACTTCGTGGCTTCAGAGAATTCGTTGCGCGTGCTGGCCGAGGAACTGGGCGTGAGCGGGCGTAACGGTCTGCTGGAAAAACTCCTTGGCGCAGTTCCCAAAAAGACGGTGTTGTGTGCGGATTCGGATATTGGCGCGGCCATTGCCAGCGGCAGCCACCCTTCGAGCGGCATGATCGTGCTGCCATGCTCCATGGGCACGCTGGCCGCAATTGCACATGGGCTGGCCAACTCGCTGATCGCCCGCGCGGCCGATGTCTCGCTCAAGGAACGGCGCCCTCTGCTGCTGTGCGTGCGCGAGACGCCCTTCAACCGCATTCATCTGCGCAATATGACGCTGGCTGCAGAGGCGGGCGCGGTCATCTTTCCCTGCATTCCGGCCTTCTATAACAAGCCTGTCGACTCGACCGAGATGGCGCGCCAGTTTGTTGGCAGGGTGTTGGCCCACATTGGGCTCCCGCAGCCGGGTGCGTATGTGTGGAAGCCGGAAGAGTAGCGGCCCGAGCGATCTTCAAAGGCTATCGCAGCTCGTTGGATGGTTCGAAGATCTCCAGCCGCACTTTCCAAGTCACGGACTGGCCCGGCTTCAGCGGGACGATGCCGGTGTCCACCCCTTTCCACTCCTTGCCGAAAGGATCCTGAAAGTTGAACTGCTCCTCAATGGCCGCAAATGAACCGTTCTTTGGCGAGTAGACGTGGATGGTGTTGATGTGCCGCGATAGTCCCTCAACGCGAATCCCATAATTCGATTTCGGGTCAGTCAGCCAGGCGTTCACCACGCCGTTTGTTCGCGTCAGATGCGAGAAATTGTTGTTCAGAGACTCGTCAAGGACGCGGCCTTCTGCTGCATGGAAATCGCGAGCCGTTCCCGCAACGGGGTCGAGGTCGCCGGTCGTGAGGCCGTCCTTGTCATCCAGTCGCGCAACGGTGGCCGCAGGAATGTGGATGCGTGCCTGCGAGCGATCTCCGCTGGGAATTGCAAGGTATGGGTGCCATCCAATGGCCATCGGCTCGATTTCCTTGCCGAAATTCTTCGCTGTCACCGTCACATCGACCTTCCCGCTGCTGAGCGCAATGGTGAAAAAGAGGTCGGTCTTCGACAGCCAATGGCCGCCGAAGTTGCCTGCGTGGATGACGCCCGTCACGGTTTGTCCGTCGGCGGTGGCGATGGTGTGGATGTCTTCGGCCTTTGCCTGATTAATGAGCCCATGGACCGCATATTTTCCCAGAAAATCGTTGGGCAGTTTAACGGGAAATCCACGCCAACTGGTCGTGATTGTCTTGCCGTCCGGGGAAACTTCGCCACTGATCCGGCTTGAAAACGGGATGAGGAATGCGGCACCGAATGAATGATTGAGATTGCCGGAGGCATCCTGGCCTGATCCATTCAGAAGGCGTGCCGCTTCCGCGACGGTCGGAGACTGCAGGAGCTTGACCTCGCCCTTGCCGGGAAGGTGGGCCGTCAGTTGGAAAAGATTCATGCCGCGGCCGGGCAGCAGCGTGATGGAGAGAAACTCCGGCTTTGCGCCGTTCGACGTCGGCTTCCGGGTGAGAATCAGGACGTCTTGACCTCCAACCTGGGGGAGGGCAGAGGTCCCAAATTGCTGAGGGGCACTCGTTTGAGCGTTGCCCCAAGACGCAGCCGCCATGCCTAACGCTGCCTGGACGAGGAAGACAACGAGCAGTTGCCGCACTGGCCATCTGTTTTCAGTGCCGGTCGCCATTGTGTGCTCCTCCTTCCATGCAGGTCAGCGCGGTCTCGCGAGTGCTGCCAACGGTCGAAATCACTCTAACATCCGAAGGGTTTGAGGTTGACTTTCGCCGTGCTTGGGCCGATACTGCCCTTTATGCGGGATTCAAGGGAACACGGAATTGCGGTCATGGCCATGTGTCTCCGTATGGCTTGCGGACCGGTCCGTGCGGCTCTTGAGACGCGAATGCGCTAGACGCAAACGATCTTGAAACCAGGCGGCCCGGGTCCTCACAGGATTCGGGCCGTTTAGTGTTTTTTGGCGCGGTCCGGAATCGAATCCGGGCTGTATCCGACCAGCCAAACAGAAAGAAGAAGGAGCCCTCCATGTCCGAAGCGAAGCAGCATCTTGCCACTCTTGCCGTACACGCCGGTCAATTGCCTGATCCGGCCACTGGCGCCAGAGCCGTGCCCATCTATCAGACCACCTCTTACCTGTTTCAGGACGCCGACCATGCCGGGCGGCTGTTCGGGCTGAAAGAGTTTGGCAATATCTATACGCGCATCATGAACCCAACTACCGACGTGTTTGAGAAACGAGTAGCCGCGCTTGAAGGCGGAGCGGCGGGACTGGCCACGGCCTCGGGCCAGGCGGCGGAGACACTCACGCTGACCACGCTGGCTTCGGCGGGCGACGAAATCATCTCCACCACATCGCTGTACGGAGGCACGTACAATCTTTTCCATTACACGTTTCCGCGTCTGGGGATCAAGGTGCGGTTCGTGGATGCAGATGATTTTGACGGGCTGCGCGCGGCCATCAACGACAAGACGCGGGCAATCTATACCGAGAGCCTGGGCAACCCCAAGCTCGATGTTGTGGACATCGAGAGAATCGCCGCGATTGCGCATGAGCACAAGCTGCCGCTGGTCATCGACAACACCTCGGCTTCGCCTGCGCTGGTTCGGCCCATCGAGTGGGGCGCGGACATCGTGGTCAACTCGGCTACCAAGTTTCTGGGCGGCCACGGCACCAGCATCGGCGGTGTAATTGTGGACGCGGGCAAGTTCGACTGGGTCGCTTCAGGGCGGTTCAAGGAATTTACCGAGCCAGACCCTTCGTACCACGGCCTTTCCTATACGGAGGCTTTCGGCCCGTTGGCCTTCATTCTCAAGGCGCGCATTCAAGGGTTGCGGGACACCGGTGCGGCGCTCTCGCCATTCAATGCGTTCCTCCTGCTGCAGGGAATTGAGACGCTGCACCTCAGGCTGGAGCGGCACTCGGAGAACGCGCTTGCCGTGGCGCGGCATCTTGAGCAGCATCCCCGCGTGGAGTGGGTGAACTATCCGGGGCTTGAGTCGAGCCCGTACTACGCGCGGGCGCAGAAGTATCTGCCCACCGGCCGGGGAGCGCTCGTTACTTTTGGCATCAAGGGCGGCTATGAGGCAGGCAAGAAGCTCATCGATACCCTGGAGCTATTTTCGCTTGTGGCCAACATAGGCGACGCAAAATCGCTGGTCATTCACCCTGCCTCGACGACCCACCAGCAGCTTTCCGTCGAGGAGCAAGCCACGACCGGCGTCACTCCCGAGCTTGTGCGGCTCTCGGTGGGCATTGAGGATATTCGCGACATTCTGGCCGATCTGGACCAGGCAATCGACGCGGCTACCGGACATTCGTCGGCAGCTTCGCCCGTTACCGCAGGCCATGCTGCACAATGAGTGTGATGACTGAGACGATCATCGGCTCTGCCGGAGAGCCTGCCGGGTCTGTTGCCACAAAGGCTGGAGTACAGGTTCCGGCGCCAACGTACGAGGGCGACTTTGTGCTCGACGAGCATTTGTTGCTGGAGTGCGGCCGATCGCTGGCCGGCGTAACGCTGCACTACGCGGTGTATGGCCGGCTCAATGCGGCCCGCGACAACGCCGTGCTGGTTTGCCACGCGCTCTCCGGGTCGGCCCTGGTCGGCTCCTGGTGGCCGGAGGTGTTTGCGCCCGGAGCCTTGTTGTCGCTGGAAGATGATTTTGTGATCTGCGTGAACATGATCGGCTCATGCTATGGTTCCACCGGGCCGGGCTCAGTAGACCCTGGAACGGGAGAGATATACGGCCCGGACTTTCCGCTTGTCTCAATCCGCGACAATGTGCGCGCGCAGGCTCGGCTGCTGGATTCGCTCGGAATCCGCAGGTTACGGCTGGTTCTGGGGGGCTCTCTCGGGGCCATGCAGGCTCTCGATTGGGCCATTCTGAATCCAGAGCGCGTGGAGCGAGCGCTGATTATTGCCGTGGCGCCCGTTTCGGCGATGGGGCTGGCGCTCAATCATCTGCAGCGCCAGGCGATTCAGCGCGACCCGGATTGGGCGGAGGGAAACTATCTGCCCCAGCACGCTCCGCAGCGAGGGCTGGCCCTGGCCCGCCAGATTGCCATGTTGAGCTACAAGTCCGCTGCGCTGTTTGATGAGCGCTTTGGGCGCAACCCCAACCGCAATGGGGAAGATCCCTGGGGACTCGACGATCAAGGCGGCGGGCTCACGGGAGGCCGCTTCGACATTGCCGGCTACCTAGACCTCCAGGGCCAGCGATTCATCGAACGCTTCGATGCCAACGCCTATCTGGCCATCCTGCGCACCATGGATACCTGGGATCCGATGTACGGCCAATCTTCGCCGAAAGAGGTATTCGGCCGAATCCGTGCGCGTCTAAGCTTTGTGGGCATCAGTTCTGATTGGCTGTTTCCGCCAGAGGCAGTGCGCCAGTTTGCCGATACAATTCGCGCCTCCGGCGTCCAGGCCGACTACCGGGAGATGGCCAGCGCCCATGGTCACGACGCCTTTCTGGCCGAACAGGCAGAATTGGTGCGTCTGCTCCAGTAGGGCTGTCCGCGAACGGCAGTTTTCCTCTGGTGCGCAATCCAGGAACAGTTTTCTCAGGACCGGTGTCTAAACCGTTATGATCCCGGCGGGTGGGAAACACACGGGGGTTGCAGAGGGGTCGACCGGTGCGAATATTGTTTTCCTTCACAACTTTGCTTGTCACGGAGGGCACGGGTTTCTATAATCCTTTGAAGACCGCCCAGGAAGTCGTGGTATCGTTTACCCATTACCCCGGCACACAACCGCCCAATTGAACGGTTGCATATTCCGCCAGGCGATTGCTTGAATATTGATCTCCATTTTGGCATTTCCGAGGAGCACTGAATGAAGAAGTTTGTCTTTGCGTCCGTGATGGCCTTGGCGAGCTTTAGCCTCGTTCCCGCGCCCACGCTGCGAGCGCAGGATTCGATCACAATCAAGGATCCGGTCGAGTTCAACGCCTATCAAATGGGTACCACACAGGCCGATCCGAAGGCCAAGGCAGCATCTCTGGAGAGCTTTCTGACTGCGTACCCTCAGAGCGTTGTCAAGAAGGCAGTTCTTGACCTGCTGGTGGACACCTATCTCTCCCTGAACGACAGCGACCACGCGCTAAGCGCGGCCAGCCGGTTGATGCAGGTGGATCCCTCCAACATGAAGGCTATCTATATCTCCGTAGGGATCAAGAAGAGCCAATGCGGCAAAACCCAGGATCCGCAGACTTGCGACGATGGCGCGGCCCTGGCTCAAAAGGGCCTGGCTCTGCCCAAAGATGCTGCAACGTCCGACGACGACTGGAAGAAGCAGACTAGCGCCACGTTTCCAATCTTTCACTCGGCCATCGCTTTGGATGACGCCATCTCCAAAAAGGACTACAAGGCGGCCATCTCTGAATACCGTACCGAACTGATGCTTTTGCCGCCCGAGGCAACCACGGTGCCAGGGCCGGGATTGGCCGATACCCTTCAGCTGGCTGAAGCCTACGTCAAGCCCGGGGATGGAAAGGACCTGGTGCAAGCCGTCTGGTTCTACGGTCGCGCCTGGAACTATGCTCCGGCGGCGTTCAAGGCTCAGATCGAACCCAAGATCGAGTATTACTACAAGAAGTATCACGGCGATCTGAGTGGTCTGGACGACGTAAAGAAGGCGGCCGCCGCAACGGAATTTCCTCCGGGTACATTTGTCATCTCGCCTGCCGCAACCCCGGCTGACGTTGCTCACAAGGTTGTGGTGGAGACACCAGACCTGACCACGCTGAACCTGGGCGACAAGGAGTTCATCCTGGCATCAGGCGTGAAGGAAGACGCCGACAAGCTCTGGGCTCTCTTGAAGGACAAGGCGACGCCGGTTCCTGGAATTGTGCTGGAGGCCACCGCCTCGGTCATCAAGGTTGCGGTCACCCAGGACGCCAAGGATGCCAAGATTCCAGACTTCATCGTCAACATGAAGGTGCCGCTTGAGGATAAGGACGTCCCGGCCGTAGGGTTCGAATTCAAGACTCAGCCCGCAGCCGAGCTGGATGGAAGCTACGATACATACACGCAGATTCCTGCCACGGCCACCATCGCGCAAACCGCACAGATCATGCTGCGCGACGGCGTGATTGTGCCGGAGAAGAAGAAGGCTGTTCCGGTGCACAAGCCGGCGGCCGGACACAAGGCCCCGGCAGCACACTAGTCTGTCGATCCACAACTGAACCTCCCGCACCTGGGACAGGGAGGACATTACAAGGGGCAGCTCGCTACGGCGGGTTGCCCCTTTTGTTTCCGTTGCTCACACAAGAAACTCACCCAACGCAGTGGTAATCTAGGGGGAGCATGGCACAACTTCGAATCCTGCCAATTGTCCTGGCCGTCGCATCCTTCGCCACTGTCTGTGCCTCATTGAAGGCCCAGACCGAGCTGGCCCCGGACGTCTCTCCGGCCCACTACAGGGTTAGGCAAGTGCCCGATGCTTTGCCTCCCATGCCGTTTCCTCCCGGCAGCGAGGTCCCCGGAAAGGTTGCCCCAGTTGAGTACCGGGCCATGGACCAAATGACAGAGAAGGACCGCGAGTTGGAGGCGGATGCCGAGTCCTCGATCGGCGAGCATGCCGCGTTCCTTGGGTTCGATTTCAACCACGGCAAATGGAGTTATCAGGAATTGGTGTGCCCAGCGTTGCAGAACCATATCTTCCTGCGTTTCACGCGCGATAGTGGGGCGGGCGACGTGAGCTTGTTTACCGCGTCAATTCCGCGCGGTGGCGACGGCCGGGTGCGCATCATTCCGATTCGGATGCGCGGCTATTCGCTCTTTTCGCCCGCACCGATCAACGCTCTGACCATCTCGGCGTTCAATCACATCCGTGCCGAAGAAAACCCTGACAAGGCTCCTGACTGGCTCGGGACAGGCTTGTGCTACGCCGCCCTGGCAGGAGGCCGCCCACAAGCCGTGAATCTGATTCAGGACCCCGAGAGCCAGAAGTTTCCGGCAGCGGTTCCGGCCATGGTGCAGATCCCGGCTCGTGGCGGGGCAATCGTCGAGTTCACCGATGCCGCAGCGAATCCCAAGCTGATGCAGTGGACCATGACCTTCGACCCCAAAGGGAGATTGTTGAAAGCCACACATTTCCCTGTGGGGCTGCTGACGATCACTACGATCCCGCCAACATTGGGAGATGTCAAAGGCTCGCCCTTGCCCTCGACAGTCAAGGATATAGACCTGGCAGGCAACGCGGTCCAGTAGCGGGGCAGTGAACAGTGGGCAGTGCACAGTGAACCGTGCCCCGTGAACAGCGTTCACTGCTCGGTCCGGTGGAGGGTTCAACTTCAAATTGCGATCGCCGGGCGTAGTCCACTGACTACTGACAACGAACCACTGTCTTCAGCTACTCACCTAGCATGATCCGCTCAATCGCGGAGGCGCGCCCGGTGAGCGGGTCGCAGGTCACGAGGGCTGCGCACATCATGGGGTTTCCCTTTGCGGCCTCGAACTTGCTCGGCATGCTGGTGAGAAACTTGTGCAGCACCATGTCCTTTTCAACGCCGATGACGCTGTCGTACGGGCCGCTCATGCCCACGTCGGTCTGGTAGGCGGTTCCGCCCGGCAGCACGCGCTCATCGGCCGTCGGAACGTGCGTGTGAGTGCCAAGCACAGCGGTCACGCGGCCATCCAGGTGCCAGCCCATGGCAACCTTCTCGCTGGTAGCTTCAGCGTGAAAGTCCACAACAATTACCTTCGCACCGACCCCGGCCAGCAGGTCGTTGACAGAGTGAAACGGGTCGTTGGTGCCGTTCATGAAGACGCGGCCCATCAGGTCGATCACCGCATAGCCCACGCCGCCCTCCGTGGTCCCTTCATAGACGCCGTAGCCGGGCAGACCGGGTTGCAGATTGGCCGGGCGCAGCACGCGGCGGGGCCTGTCGTGACTATCGGAATGCACGGAGTTCATGTAGTCGATCAACTCGCGCTTGTCCCAGACGTGGTTGCCCGTGGTCAACACATCCGCGCCCAGGTCGAAGAGGTCCTCGGCGATCTGCGGAGTCAGGCCAAAGCCGCCGGCAGCGTTCTCGGCATTGATGATCACCAGGTCCACATCGTGAGCCTTGCGCACATGGCCAATGTGCTCGCGCACGATTTTGCGTCCCGCACTGCCGAAGATGTCGCCGACAAAAAGAATGTTCATTGTGGATCGAACTCCAATGTGGTTAAGACAAGGGAACAGGGAGTAGGGAACAGGGAACAGTCGAAACCGCCGTTAACAGTGATGACGGCTATTCCGTGCTTTCTGGTCCCTGTTCCCTGATCCCTAGTCCCTGCTTTTCCGGCCGCATCAACGGAAACAGAATGACATCGCGAATAGAGCGCGAGCCGGTGAGCAGCATGACTAGCCGGTCAACGCCCAGGCCTTCGCCGCCGGTGGGAGGCAGCCCGTACGCCAGCGCCCGCACATAGTCCTCGTCCATCTGGTGGGCCTCCTCGTCGCCGCGGTCGCGCTCGGCCAGTTGCGACTCAAAACGCTTCTGCTGTTCGACCGGATCGTTCAACTCGCTGAACGCGTTGCCCAGCTCAAACCCGCCGGCAAAGAACTCGAAGCGTTCAACGTGCGCCGGATCGTCGGGCTTGGCCTTGGATAGCGGTGAGACCTCCACCGGGTAGTCGTAAATGATGGTGGGCTGGATGAGGAACGGTTCCACCACCGCTTCAAAAATGTTGTAGACCGACTTGCCCACAGGCGCGCCCTTCATTGAATCGTAGTAGACCGCGGTGATTGCGCCGTGAATGGTCTTCAGCTCCGCGATTCGATCCGGAGAGAGTCTTGTCGTTTCTCCGGCGGCGGACTCCAGCGAGCTCATTGCGGCGTGAAGCCGCGCCTGCAGAACCTGCGCCGATTCAAACGCGGTGTGCGCCGGCTTTGCGCCTGCCTCCTCTGGCCAATACTCGCGGATAGCTTCGCGCATCGTCAGTCGCGTCCATTTACTCAGATCAATCTCAACGCCATTGACCGTCGTCAGCGTCGTTCCATTCACCTCCTGCGCTACAAACGCGATCAGTTCTTCGGTGATCTGCATCAGGTCGTGGTAATTTGCATAGGCCTGGTAGAACTCGAGCATGGTGAACTCGGGATTGTGCTGGGTGCTCACGCCCTCGTTGCGGAAGTTGCGATTGATTTCATACACCCTGTCCAGCCCGCCAACGACCAATCGCTTGAGATAAAGCTCCGGTGCGATGCGCAGAAACAGGTCCATATCCAGAGCGTTGTGGTGGGTCCTGAAGGGCCGCGCAGCCGCTCCGCCGGCCACCTGCTGCATCATTGGCGTTTCCACTTCGAGATAGCCGCGCTCGTCAAAGAACTGGCGCAGTGCGCGTAGCGCCTTGGCGCGTTTGACGAAGACTTCGCGCGCATCAAGGTTGGTGAACAGGTCCACATAGCGCTGGCGATAGCGCAGCTCCACGTCGGCCAGGCCGTGAAACTTCTCCGGTAGCGCAAGCATAGCCTTGGCAAGAAAGGTCAGGCGTTCCACGTGGATTGTCAACTCGCCCGTCCGCGTGCGGAACAGGTAGCCTGTGGCGCCAATGTGGTCGCCCATGTCGAGCAGCTTGTAGAGCGCAAAGCCCTGCTCGCCGACGGCGTCGAGCCGAACGTAGATCTGCAGCCGTTCTCCACCCTGCTGGAGCGTGGCAAAGCCTGCCTTGCCCTGGGCGCGGATGGCCATCATGCGCCCGGCAACCGACACCGTCACGCGATTGGCTTCGAGTTCCTCGGCGAACGCTTCGCCCCACTTGGCGCGCACCTCGGCGACAGTGTGCGACGCAGGGAACTGGTTGGGGTAGGCCGCCTGGCCAAGCTTCTCGATTTCCTCAAGCTTTGTCTTGCGCAGATCAAAAAGACTGCGCTCAAACTCCGAATCGAACACGGTGGTTCCTTCCATCTCTATATGCAGTGGCCCAAAAGGGAAGTATACCCGCTTGATCGGTCCTCCAATTCAGTTGACCTTGCAGCCGCTGTGCAAGGCGGGCCTTCCTTTTGGGAAATGCCGCGCGGTATTCGGCGTTCCTTGGATGAGCGAGTGGAGAACCGATCACTGGTTGGCGCTGTATGCTGGACAAGAACTCAAATGCCCTTCAACCGCCCTATTCCGGAGACCAAACAGCGCGGGAAGATTGCGGGAGGGATTGGAGCCATTGCTGAAGCCGAAAAGCTGATGCAGATTGCACTGCTTCTGCCCTCGGCAGCGATGATTGGTTGGCTGGCTGGCGCGTTTCTTGACAGCCGGCTGCACCAGTCCTGGATTGCGATCTTTGGCGTCGTCTTTGGATGTATCTCCGGCTTGGTATACGTGATTCGCATGGCAATGGCCGCCGAGCGGGATTCCCGATCCGGCGCCCAGACCGACGACGGGTCCGGAAAGGGAAGCTCCAACCTGACGCCATGACCGAAGAAGCCCAACCAGTTGTTGATTTCAGCAATCAGGCTATTGAAGCAGTGTTCAAGCTGGCCATCCGCAACACGCTGATTCTAGGGCTGGTTGCAGCGGTCGTGGTGCTCATAGCCTCGGGATGGAGAGATGCTGCCATGCTGGTGACCGGCACGCTGATCTCCGCGGCCAGCATCTTTGAGTGGCAGCGCCTGGTCCGGGTCATCAATGCCAGGCTCGACAACCAGAAGACGCCAACAAGCGCCCCGGCAGTGGTCATCTTCTTTGTGCTGAGGCTCACCGTTTTTGCCGGGGTCATTTATGGTAGCCTGAAGTGTTTCCAGGGTTCTGTTATTGCGCTACTTTGCGGCCTGGGCCTCGCAGCATTGGCCATCGGCTGGGAAGCCACACGGATGCTCCGCGACTAACGCGCACAGCGGGGGTTGCGTCCAATCCGACCCGGAGGCAGAAGGACTCAAGTTTTCATGCCGGAATCTTTCGCGCTTGTTCGAATGCTGAACAACCTCTTTATGGGCATTGAGGCCAAGGCCTTTCAATCGATTGGAGTTCTTCCGTCAGATGCCGCGGTCCAGGCCATCAAGGTTAATCAGGCGTTTGCGTTGGAGCTGCTGGTGGTCACCGGCCTGATTGCCTTCTTTCTTCTGGTGCGGGTGACTCTGTCTGTCGAAAAGCCCAACCCGGCCCAACAGATTGCCGAGATGATTCACGAGACGATAGGCGGCCTTGCCGACCAGATCATCGGTCATGGCTACGAGCAATTTCAGGCATGGGTCACCTGCATTTTCCTGTTTGTTCTGATCAACAACCTGCTCGGCCTGATTCCCGGTATCGCCGCGCCGACCGTTTCACCCTGGGTGCCGCTGGGACTCGCTCTTCCGACGTTTTTCTTTTACAACTACCAAGGAATTCGCGCGCAGGGGCTCATTGGCTACCTGAAGCACTTTTGCGGACCGATCTGGTGGATGGCCTGGCTCCTGCTCCCTATTGAGCTTGTCTCCCACGTTGCGCGCATTCTGTCGCTCACCATTCGTCTCTATGCCAACATGTTTGCCAGCGACATGGTGACGCTCGGATTCTTCTCGCTCATCCCGGTGGGAGTTCCGGCCATTTTCCTGGGCCTGCACGTGTTTGTCTCGCTGATTCAGGCCTTCGTTTTCATGCTCCTAACCATGATCTATCTCTCCTTGGCAGTGGCCAAGGAGCACTGAGATTTCAGTTTCAACGCTCTCGTCTAAGACCAGCAAGATTCGCCGGAGAGCGCTTCCGCTCCGGACAAACGACGGCCGCAAGCGTGAGGGAGCCAGCACGGTGAGCTTCAACCACCCACTGGCGGCCAAACTTCAGGGAAGCAGGAGAATTATGAAGAATCTTCAATATGTATTCATGACCCTTGCGGTTCTTTGCTTCGCCATGCCGGCATTTGCTGATGGCGGCTCGACCGCCATCAGCCTGGTGCCGATCGGCGCAGGCATCGGCATGGCTTTGGCTGCGGGTCTTTGCGGTCTTGGCCAGGGCAAGGCAACTGCTTCAGCTTGCGAAGCGCTTGCCCGCAACCCCGGCGCACGTGGCGGCCTGATGATCTTCCTGGTTCTTGGCCTAGCCCTTATCGAGTCTCTTACCCTGTTCACCCTGGTCATCATTCTCATCAAGGTGAAGTAAGGCTGCATTTCAAGCAACAAAGCGGCCCCATCCATCCGGATGGGGCCGCTTTGCTTTGCAGTCGAAGTGTTTCTACCGGCCAGCCTGTGCCGACGCAACCGGACCGGCACGCAACATCTGAATGGCCTGTTTGTAGCTCAGGCCTGTTGGCAGCGGAGAAAACTCGGTATAGTCCTGCACCGAATCGGAGTTCTTGGTCTTCCAGAGCAGCCGGCCGTTCATCTTCAACTGCAAATGCACGATCCGCCACTGATGCCCGCCCACATCGGCCTGATCGATCTGGACCCAGCCGCCTTTGTCCAACTCGCCCAGGATGCCCCAGCCAATGTTCTTGTCCTGCTGCAGGCTGCCCGCCAGACGCACTACGCGCTCCTGTACGGGGTCGATCCATAGTTCGCCGGCCATGGCGGTCAATACACCCGTCTCCAGGTCAGGAGGCTCGAATTGCGGGTTCGGTTCGAAGGTAAACTTTTCCACCGTCCCGGAGACGGTTGTGCCGGTCCCGGCGAACTGGTAGAGGAAGGCCGTGGGCAGAACGCGCAACACCTTCATGGCTCGCGCCGTGTCGTTGTCTTCACCCTGCTTGCGATGCTGCTGGAGCGCAGGATTGTTCAGCAGCGCATCCAGCCGCGCCTGCTCGGCTTGCTCGTCGGCTGGGCTCAGCGGCTGGTCGTTGATTTGCAAGAGCCGCGCCACATCGCCGTCACCGGTTTCCACAATCTCCTTGGTTGAGGTCAGGCGCGGACTGGACTTCCGCAGCCGGTAGCGCATCGGGTGGCTCGGGTGGCTGAATTCCTGGGCGGGGCGTGCTTCGGTGGCCAGCGCACGGCCCACTAGCGCCTGGGCCTCAGCCGGCGTGAGCGCGGCAGGGGTGGGCGTGGCAGTTTGAGCCTTTGAAGGCACAGGGATTAAAGCGGCCCCGGAAAGCAAAAGGACTAGTGGGAAGCACCTGCGCATAGTGTCTAGTTTAACGGGCTTAGTTGCCCTGTCGAGCATCGCCGTTCGCCATGCCTTGTTTGACGCAATGGTACGGATGCGGTTTCCCAGATTGAAGCAGTGTGGCCGGGTTGCGTATAGTTCGGGCAGGGGCCTTCTTCTGGCCTACGGAAGGAACAACACCATGGCAGTGGAGAATGCTCCTGCGCGTATCGGGAAAACCGTCATCATTTGCGGCGAATTAAAGGGCAGTGAAGACTTGATTGTGGATGGTCATGTAGAGGGAACGATCAACCTCGTGGAGAGCCGGTTGACCATCGGCCCCAACGCCAACATTGCGGCTGACCTCATCGCCAAAGATGTGCTGATTCTTGGTCATCTAAAAGGCAATGTGGTTGCCAGCGGCCGTGTGGAACTGCGCGCCGGCTGCAACGTAGAAGGGGATATCCGCGCGCTCCGCCTCGCGGTGGAGGATAACGCGGTATTCCGTGGCAGAGTAGACCTGACGCAGAACATCAGCAAGGGGCATGATAGCCCCCCTGCGCCGCAGCCGGCCCTCAACTTTTGAGCAGCCGCCGCGATTCGGTCGGGCACGCAGTGATCTGTTCGACCGCGAGGGGTATTCGGGTTGTTTAGCCGATGGCTTGAGAAGAAACAGGAGAGCAGCCCTACAGCTTCCGCCCAGGGGCTCATCGGGCCCAGAGTGCCGCGTCACTCGGGAGGCTGGGCTGCGTTGCGCACCCGGCTTCAGGCTGAGCCAGGCTTATGCATCATCGACATCGGCTACACGTCGCCGGTCAACATCAACTACCTCACCAGCCTCGGCCATAGCGTCTTTCTTGCCGATCTGGTCCATGATGCCTGCACCGGAGATTGGCAGACGGGCAAGGATGAGGACGACAATCCCATTTGGAATGTCAGCGGCTTCCTCAAGCAGTCGCTCAATTTTGGCGGGCGCACATTTGATGTGGCCCTGTTGTGGACGGCACTGGACTACATTCCCGAACCAATGGTTGCGCCCGTGGTCGCTCATCTGTTTTCGGCGATGAATCGGGGAGGGCAGGTGCTGGCCCTCTTCCACACACGGACCCATGGCGAAGAGACAGTCCATTGCCGGTTTCATGTGACGGCGGGTGACGATTTGGAAGTACAGTTGGCGGCGCCCTTTCCCATCCAGCGCGCCTTCACCAACCGCAGCATCGAACGTCTCTTTGCGGGTTGGTCGGGCCACAGGCAGTTTCTGGCAAAAGACAGCGTCTCTGAGGTTATTATGACTCGGTGAAGCACTCATCCGCCGGTTCTGTTGCCGAGAGAGGAACCATGAATTCTTTGAAGGGAATACACATCACCTGGCTTGGTCATGCCACTGTGCTGGTTCAGACCGCCAAGGGCACAAACATCCTGATCGATCCGTACATTGCACAGAATCCCAAGTACCCGAAAAACTTTGTGTTACCGGCCAGGATTCACTACATCCTGCTCACGCATGGCCATGGCGACCATATCGCCGATGTGGTGCCGGTGGCAGCGGCTCACGGATCTACAGTTGTGGCAATTTATGAACTCGCGGCATACGTAGCCGGCAAGGGAGTGGCGGAGACGATTGGGATGAACCTGGGTGGGACCGTGCAGTTGGATGACATCGCGGCGACCATGGTTGAAGCCAAGCACTCCGCGGCGGCCCAGGATGAAAACGGAACGCACTATGTTGGAGTTGCGGCTGGGTATGTGTTAACGATCGCCGATGGTCCTGTGCTCTATCATGCCGGAGACACCGCAGTCTTCAGTGATATGAATCTGATTCGTGAACTCTATCATCCTGAAGTGGCGATGCTTCCCATCGGCGGGCATTTCACAATGGGACCTAAGGAAGCCGCGGTGGCAGTGCGCTATCTCAAGCCAGAAATCGTGCTGCCTCTGCACTTCGGTACTTTCCCGCCGCTCAAGGGGACACCCCAGGAACTAATCGCACTGGTAGATCCCAGCGTTCATGTTGTTGTATGTAACCCGGGCGATGTTATCTAGGCGCTTTCATTTCAGATGCTGCCAAGGCATTGGCATGCAATGGACCCTTTCTTTCCAACCGCTGCGGAGTGGTCGACTCGATTACATAGCTTCTGTAAGCTACAGAAGTAAAAATGGTTGAGTCTCATTGCCACACAGCCATGATGCGGACACGGAAAATGGGCTGGCTTTCGAGCCAGCCCATTTGCATTACGCCGGGTCCAGTTACTTTGCAGCCGCTTTCCTCTGTTCTGCCCAGCGCCGCTTCACAGCCTCGGCAATGCGCCTCCGCCCTTCAGGAGTTAGGTTTCTCTTCTTCTTCTTGGCGGGTTTCTTTGCCGCAGTAGCGGCCGCAGCCTTCTTAGGCAGCCCGTGGTGCAAGTCTAGGTTCGTTTTCCGGATTTTGTTGGAGTATCCACAGGGATCGTTCGTAAGCTGTA
>OBLU010002380.1_pt1 | contig 17384 bp, 14 predicted proteins | sample 1518681 | NCBI WGS metagenome assembly OBLU01 (sample SAMEA3539304, study PRJEB22396) | soil metagenome | biome: tundra; feature: field; material: soil | place: USA | collected 2010-05 | depth 0.15 m | reverse complement strand
CGTTGGCGGCGGTGCGGGTCAGGCGCGGATCGACGACGATGGTTTTCGCGTTACGATGAATCTTGGCTTCGATCGCCCACTTGAAGCCGCAAGGGTGGTTCTCGGCGGGATTGCCGCCCATGATCAACATCATGTCGGTGTTCTTGATGTCGATCCAACCGTTGGTCATTGCGCCGCGTCCGAAGGTGGGCCCCAAACTGGAGACCGTGGGGCCGTGTCAAACGCGGGCCTGGTTTTCCAGGTAGCAGACCCCCAGGCTGCGCATACTTTTTACGGCGAGGTAATTGAATTCGTTGGTATCGGTGCAGCCGCCGGTGAAGGCCATGCCTTCGCAGCGGTTCACGGTGCGGCCCTGCGCATCGGTTTCGAGGAAGGTGTCGTCGCGCGTTTTTTTCACGCGCTGCGCAATCTCGGTGTAGGCCTGATCCCAGGAAATATCTTCCCAGTCGGTGGCTCCGGGACGCCGCACTTGCGGCTTCAGCAGGCGCCGGTCGTTGAGGATGTCCTGTTCGAGCGACGATCCCTTGGGGCAGAGCGTGCCGCGATTGATGGGATGGTCGGGATCGCCCTCGACGTGGACGACCTGGGAAATCGCGTTCTTGGCCTTGTCGCCCAAGGTGTAGATGATCACGCCACAACTGACGGCACAATAAGGACAGGTGCTGCGCGTCTCGCTGGCTCGGGAAATCTTGAGGGATTGAGTCTGAGCGTAAACCGGAGTCAGATCAAAGCCGAGGGCGGAGAAACCGGCTCCGCCGAGGACGGTGCCTTTGAGAAAAGTCCTGCGAGAGAACTCCATCTTGTTGGCCCCCGTGCTGCACCTTCCAGAAAGTTACGAAGGTGAATGTTGCGGACGCAAACGACGGCGTCCAACTTGTACCGCTCTAATCCGGAAAACTATACCCCCGATCGGACTGGGGCGTCAATCAGGGAAACTGCCGGGAGAACCCGGATGGCCGGGTCAGCTCCCGCACCGCGTGCAAGACCGCTAGTTGCCAGTGTCTCGATGTTACCAATCGATCCGCTTGATTCCGCCAACAAGATCGAAATGGCGGTCTCGGCTTAAAAGGGAGAGAGAATGCTGCCGGCAAAGCGCGGCAATCCAAACGTCGTTGGAAGGAATTGGAGTTCCGGCTCGCTTGAGTTCGGATCGAAGAGTTGCGTAGGAGAGGGCCGTCTCTTCATCCACGTCGAGTACGCGGTAGTTGCGAATCGATTCTGCCAGCCATCGTTCGTAGCGTTGGCGATGGCGTGATTGCTGAATTCCATAGCGGTATTCGCCCAACACAATCACCGGAACGGCGATCTCAGCTGCCTTGCGCAGGATCGGCTCCAGTGCAGCATCGCCATCTGCGACGGCTGAGAGTCCATTGGTATCCAGGATCACTGTCGGTCGATTACTCACGATCCTCGGTCTCGATCTGGTCGAACTCTTCTTCAATGATCCGGTTAATTCTCGCGGTTTCCTTGTGCAGGTGACGGAGTTTGCCGAACGTCTTCATCCAGGGCTTGTTGTCTCTATTGCTTTGGGCGCGTAGTTGGTCCGCCAGCGCCTCCGAGACCAGCGCTCGAAAGGGAATTCCGCGTTCGGCTGCCGCTGTCTTGGCGCGACGAAAGATAGCGTCGGGAATTTCCAGCGTGGTCTTCATGAAAGTTATGCTCCCATATTTATGGGAGTGAGTCAACCGGCGTGGAGCGGTTGCCGCCCTTCGCCACGCGCTCCACCGAGGCAGACCCTGCCGGTCGGACTGGGGCGTCAATCGGTAAACCCTTGGGTGGGGGTCCTCTGTGAAGGTGTCGGCTGGTCAAGACTTCTTTGGGCGGACTGCTTGGCCTTTCTCCTTCATTTGATGGATCGCGTTTCGGAGGGATGCTCCAATAGACTTGAACGAAGACTGCGCATTCGCATTTTCGCCACGGTCAACGATTGCTTTTCAGCCAGCTCATCTCCCGTGATTTCGAATTCTTTCTCGTACTCCGCCTGCGCTTGCGCAAGCAATCCTTCTCGCTGGAACAACACTCCCAGGGCCCAATGCAGCTCCGGGAATCGGGGGTCACTCTCTTGCACGCGCTGCAGGAGTTGTTGCCCAGATTCCAGCTTTCCCAAGCTGATTTCAACGTTCGCTAGGGACACAAGTGCACCATTCTTCTTCCTGGTGTCCAATCCCGGGTTTTGCAGCATCTGATTGAGGACTGCCTCCGACTCTAGGTATTGTTTCTCGGCGACCAATCCGCGTGCCAAAAACAAGGAGACCTTGGGATTCTCCGGAGAGATCTGATGCGCCTTGCGGAAGAGATCAAGTGCCAAATCAGTATTTCCTTGATCCATGTATTCGTTTCCCAGTAGTCCGTACGCCAGCCCGTCGGACGGGTTGATTTCGATTAGCCGCCGATAAAACGCAAAGTTGTCATGATAAAACTTTTGCTGCGCAAACGTTACGGCTGACAGCGCCGCCAGTACGACGCCCATAGCAGCCACTACGGCCAGCTTGGCAGGCTTGGGCATCGACCATAGTTTTGCGACCAGCATGCCCACCATGAGGCAAAGCCCGACTGACGCCAAATAGAGGTAGCGGTCGTGCGTCATGTCTCCCTGAGTGTAGATCCGTACCACGGCGAGCGCGGGGAGGATCGGCGCCACCAGCAGGGCTGCCGCCAACCCGAGAACCGGGCTGTAGCGGAATGCAAACCAGCTTACGATGGCCACCCCTGCCGCGATAGCCACCAACTCCAGCGAGAAACTTGCCGTTGGCGACGCCGTCAGCGGGTTCATGTAGCTACCGCTCAATCCCAACGGTATGATCAATTTTTTCAAATAAAAGAGCATGACGGACGGACCGCTGAAGATGACCTCCGCCCAGCTGTGTTCGCCCGCCTCCGTTCCCACTTGGTGCATTGCGAACCACCGTGCGAGCACATAGATCCCGGTCGCCGCAACGTACGGACTGCCAGCCAACCAAAGCCGCCTGGCCAGTCCGCCTTTGACTTGGCCCCGTAATCGCACCCAGGCGATGACAATCAGGATCATCAGGAAGGCGATTCCGGTTTCCTTGGCAAACAATCCCGCGCCGTACAAGGCTGCACTAGCCCACACCTGTGGTCGCTCCGCAGCTGTGTTGTCGCCCAGCAGCACCAGAATGGAGCCCAGCGTGAAAAGCGTAAACAGCAACTCACAACTGGCGGAAACCCAGGTGACCGCATCAACGTGAATTGGGTGTACGGCAAAGACCGCTGCCGCCACGCCTGCGCCGATGTCACTCCCCGTCAGCCTCCGGCACAGCCGGAACACCAGATATGTGGCGGCGACATGCAACAGAACACTCGAGAGATGCCAAACCCAAGGCGAGAGGCCGCCGACCGTGTGCACGAGCAACATCCAGACGGAGAACAACGGACGATAAAAGAGCACGCTCCAATGCGGTCCAAACTGACTCCACAAATGCGAGCCTAGAAGTCGGGGGAAGTATTGCCACGACTGCACCTGCGGGTTGTTGACGATCTGCGGAAGGTCGTCGCGAATGAAGCCGCAAAACAACGAGCGCAAGTAAATGGCCAGCGCTAAACCGCACACAACCAGCGGAACTCGGGACTGGTGCAATCGCTCGCGCCAACTCTGGCGCGGCGGTGTGCTCCTCAGCCGTTCGGTCTTGCTCCTCTTCTTCATTCAATCCTGTGGACGCATCGCAGAATAAAAGACGGGGCCTGAGCGTGCAACGGAAGCCGCGACAGGGGAGGTATCTAGAATTAATGAATCGCTCCGGGTTGTCAAGATGCATCTGGGATAGGAGACAGAGCGGGCTGGCTGGGGCCTATTGTCGCCACCTGTCTACTCCCTGTTTCTGCCTGAATCTGCAGCATAACTACCGGTTTCAAGCTGTGATATCTCCGCAGACGCGGAACAGTAACCATATCCAAGAACAATCCTTTACAGTTACTTTCTGCCCGGCGCTTCAAGTATGCAAGTTGTTTCACACTATCGCGATGAGTGGAAGTAGGTGTATAGTCGATTTCGGTATTTTGGCTTAAAAGAGCGATTCCGATTGAGTGAATGTTTCCGGCGTTTCGCAGAGAAACGGAATCGCTATTAACAGGTTGCTGCATTAGGTCAGGCTTCGCCCTTCTCCCCCATAGTAGAGTTCCTGGCGCGAGTTCCGTGCACCTGAAGCGGAATCGCAGCGTCGGATTGAAAGCCACCTGAAGTAACCGCCAAGAAGCAGGAATTGGGGGATCAGAACATGCGAGGACATCGTAAAGGTCATTGCCGCATTGGCGGCACGACTGTATTCACTGTTTTGCTTTTTATCAGCGCGGGCGTGCTGCTGGCTGCTGGCCAAACGTCGGTCACGACGTATCACTACGATAATTACCGCACTGGCTGGAATCAGAGCGAGACGGTGCTTACGCCTGCCAACGTGGGAAACCGCTCGTTCGGTCTGCTGCAGGCGGTGGTCCTCGACGATCAGGTGGACGCGCAGCCGCTGGTGGTGCCGGGCGTGCAGATCACGGCCGGAAAGTATCAGGGCTCGCACGATGTGGTTTATGTGGCCACGGAAGGAAACACGGTATATGCCATCGACGTTCACAGCGGGACGGTGCTGCTGAGTCCGAGGTTTGGAACGCCGGTGCCGATGCCGTTGGGATGCAACAACAACGGGCCGAATGTGGGCATCAACTCGACGCCGGTGATTGACCCGGATAGCAAGACGTTGTACGTGATGGTTTATACGCAGGACCCGAGTGGTCCAGCCTACCGGTTGCACGCGCTCGATCTAGGAAGTTTGAAAGACAAAGTCAAGCCAGAGGTGGTAAGGGCGTCGCATAGTCTGACCGATGGAACGACATTCACTTTCAACGCGACGTACCAGCGGCAGCGTCCGGGGTTATTGCTCGCGAACGGCAGCATCTATGCGGGGTTTGGCAGCTTCTGCGATTATGGGGCAAATCTTTCGCGGGGCTGGCTGCTGGGGTGGACGGCGGGAACGCTGCAGCCGTTTCCATCCAACCGGCTCAACGACCAGCAGTCAACTTCGCCGGATGCCTTCTTTCTGTCGTCGATCTGGATGTCGGGGTATGGGCCCTCGACCGATGATGAGGGCAACATCCTCTTCGCGACCGGGAATTCAGATCCTTCCGGGAGTGCATATGATGGGGTCACCAACATTCAGGAAAGCGTGGTCAAGGTCTCGCCCACGCTGACGACGGTGCTGGACCTGTTTACCCCAAGCAATCAGGCGGCCCTCGATCGGCAGGACAACGATTTCGGCTCGGGCGGAGTGCTGATGTTGCCCGATCAGCCGGGATCGATGCCTCATCTGGCGGTGGCAGCTGGTAAAGTTGGCACGATGTATCTGATGAATGAAGACAATCTCGGTGGATACTCGCCGAAGAAGAATAATGTGCTGGGCAGCTACAGCGTGGGCCGTTGCTTTTGTGGACAGTCGTATTTCGTGGATCCTTCAGACGGATTAGGACGGGTGGTGAGCAGCGGTGGCAATACAGTGAGAGTCTGGAAGGTGCAGACAGCGCCGACGGTTGGGTTGACGCAAGTGGCGATGGGCGGGGTAGGTAGCGGTCAGTTGCAGGACCCGGGATTTTTCACCTCGGTTTCCTCAAACGGTAAAGCCAGTCCAATCATTTGGGCAGTATCGCGCCCGACGACGAACAATAATGGCGCGCCGATTAGTCTGTTTGCGTTTAATCCGGATTCGGGCGGAAGCACAATGAAGAAGTTGTTCGAAGCGGCTGCGGGTAACTGGCCGAATACGACTGGCAATGCGAACCTGGTTCCAGTAGTGGCCAACGGTATGGTCTTCGTGGCCAGCAACCAGCAATTGCAGGTCTTTGGACTGACCGGGGGAAAGACGAAGACGAAGTGACGCGGCCCGCGAAGTCAGGGTATAACGGCTCGCCGGGCTTTCGAACCGAAACTACGCATTAGCAGATCACAATTTCGAGGCCTGATGGCCACACGGGAAAGGCCACCTTGAGAGTCAGCGTTTTCGGATTGGGTTATGTCGGCACGGTTTCGGCGGGGTGTCTCGCCCATGATGGACATGAAGTCGTCGGGGTCGACTCGCTCCCGACCAAAGTCGACCTGATCAACCGTGGCCAATCTCCCATCGTTGAAGTGGACATCGGTGAGATCATCGCCGCCACTGCTCGAGCCGGCCGGCTGCGCGCCACCAGCGATCCAGTCCAAGCGATTCGCGAGACGGAATTGTCCTTCGTTTGCGTCGGCACACCGAGCCAGGCCAACGGCAACCTCGACCTGAAATACATTCGGCGGATTTGCGAACAGATCGGCCAGGCGCTCAAGACTAAGACAACTCGCCACACCGTCGTCATCCGCAGCACCATCTTGCCGGGCACGATGCGCAGCATCGTGATTCCCACCTTGGAAGAGTTCTCCGGGAAAAAGGCCGGGGTTGACTTCGGCGTCTGTAACAACCCCGAATTTCTGCGGGAGGGTTCGGCAGTGAAAGACTTCCGCTCGCCGCCGAAGACGGTGATCGGCGAATTGGATAAAGCCAGCGGCGACATGCTGACCAAGCTTTACGAAAAACTCGAGGCGCCGCTGATCAGGACGGATGTAGAGTCGGCTGAGATGGTCAAGTACGTTGACAACAGCTGGCATGCGCTGAAGATCGGTTTCGCCAACGAAATCGGCAATTTGTGCAAGTCTTTCGGCATCGATGCCCATGCGGTAATGAACATCTTCTGCCAGGATCGCAAGCTCAACATCTCTTCCGCTTATCTGCTGCCCGGTTTTGCATTCGGAGGCTCGTGTTTGCCCAAAGATCTTCGCGCATTGTCCTATCAGGCGAAAATGCACGATTTGCATTTGCCGATTCTCACTTCCATTCTGCCGAGCAATGAAATGCAGATTACTCGGGGCCTGCAACTCATTATGGAAAAGGGGCACACGCGAGTCGGGGTCTTGGGCTTCAGCTTTAAAGCGGGAACGGACGATCTGCGCGAAAGCCCCATGATTGAAATCATCGAGCGCCTCATCGGCAAAGGCTACGACCTGCGCATCTATGACAAGAATGTGAATATTGCCAGTCTGGTTGGCGCGAATCGGGATTTCATCCTCAACCACATTCCGCATATATCCAAACTGATGGTCGGCGACATTGACGCCGTGCTCAACCACGCTCAGACCGTCGTGATCGGCACCAAGGATCCGGATTTCAAGAGAGTGCCGGAGCGACTACGTGAGGGTCAACTCCTAGTGGATTTCGTGAGAATCATCGAGGGAAGGAGCGAGAATGGCAAGTACGAAGGCATCTGTTGGTGAGCGGCGTGAGGCCCAAGGCTCGGGGACCTTGCCAGTGGCGCTAAAGGTCGCACAATCGATCGTCACAAACCTGCAGAACTGCACTGGCTATTTCTACTATCGTCGATCCTCGCTGTGACTACTTGGAAACCGAACCACCATCAAGCCTTAGCTGGTACGCACCCCCGGCTCTCAACCCAAGCTGTCGTGCTACTATTTTAGAGCAATCCAGATATCTGGATCATGGCCGGCTGCGCTGGCCACCCACGGACATAGAAATCACCGGAAGCGGTATTGTACTTTCAATAACTTCCGCGCATTTTCGGAAGAAACTCATGGATAACGTGACGCTGATCCGCGACGTGTCTCATCCAATTCCTCTCGAAAGCGCTAGCCCGCGTAGACTCACGGGCATTCTGCAAGACGCTGGTTTCACTTTTGATGCTGTGAAGGGGCGGCTTGGCACAGAATACCGCCAGTGGTCTCCGAAGGGGGCTGGTGTGGCCGGGAAATTTCGGGCCTTTTTCGAGTGCGCAGGCATGCGTGCCGACATCGGAGCTCGAATGTTCGGTCCCGCCGGCTCGGGGATTCTCGATACAATCGCGGGTTATTTCAAAAAAAGAGGGCCGAAGGATCAACTGGACTTGCTGATTTGGCTTTTCCTGTTTAATGAGCCGGTAAAGGTGACGGCCCTGAGTTGCATCTTCTCGCCCGACGACCTCAATGCGTTGGCGGCTATGAACTTGATTCGTTTGGACGCGGGCGCGGCTATATGTGATCTCGCACTCTACGAGTGTGCCGGCCTTTTTCTGGCGACTGACGCGATAGTGAAAGTGAACCATCCAGCCGTCGCGAACCCCGTCATGGCTTTGTTAGCGGAGTCCTACGACTTTGTCGGGTCTGTGTCACGAAAGCCGGTGAACGCGGTTTTGGACCTTTGCACCGGGTCAGGCGTGCATGCTCTCGTGGCAGCACGCCATGCGAAACACGTTGTCGCTACGGACATCAACCCTCGGGCGTTACGTTTCGCGGAGTTCAACGCATGGTTTAACGGTATCACGAACATTGAGTTTTGTCGGGGCGATCTCTTCCGCGCCGTAGAAGGCAGAACCTTTGACCTTATTCTTGCCAATCCACCGTACATCCCGGACACCGCTAGCTCCCCGAACGATAACTGCTACTGCGGCGGCAAGAGCGGTGATGTTTTGTGGTCGCAAATACTGCAAGGGCTCGAAAAGCATCTGCGCCCTGGTGGGCTCTGCCAGATGATTCACATGATCGTTTATTTCGGCAACGAAAGCCCTGAGGATAGAATCCGAGCTTCACTTGGCCCACTCGCAGACTTCTGCGATATCGTGATTTTCTCCAATCCTATCGACTTTCGGAACGACGAAACCGCGGCCGCAGCTTCCGTCCATTATGGTGTTACAACCATCAAACGAGCGGTGAAACCTGGAGGAGTGTTCTACGTTCACGCCCCTTTCGGCCCGCCGTTGTTCTTTGATGTGTCTGACCTACTTTTCGTCATCGAGCAAACGTCCTGCCCTGAGGAACGAGCGCTCGCCTGTAAACGCCATTGTGCGCAATCGAGGCGAAACAGGGTCTTGAGCGGCGCCGGAACAGCAATGAGGACAGTCAGTTTTGTGGCGTTCTGCGCGGCGTGCTGTGCCGCAGTCCTGCGTAATGCATGGCGCATTTTTCATGGAATAAGGGTACACGCCGCCAAAGTTGCGCAATCCCCCCGCCATCTTCAAAGCTAGACATAAACGCCTCAATAGGCTGCGCCCGTTTCTTAGCTCAAACCAATGCCATATTAATAGCCGATAATGAGTATAAAAGTCTGAGTACCATAGCATCTATCAAAATATAAAATCGAGTTTAGATGTCCACGGCACAATAGACACAATAGAATAATAATGTCCCCGGTTGGTCGGCCGCCTTGCCTGCAAGGATGATGCCCGGCATTTCGGGGCGGGCTACGGGGACGATAATCGGGCGATGTCTAATCGCAGCATGACGCAGAACGAATGGCAGCGGCGGATTCGACGGGCGGAGGAACTTGGCGCCCAGTACAGCTTTGCGGCGGAAATCCTGCGCTTCTATGTGACTGTCGTGCGCTTTCAGGAAAATTTCTACGGGGAACTCGGCGGATCGAGCGGAAGAGCGGGTGCCGGGGCTGGCGATGTCGCGTCAGACCCGGAGCCCTTTGCGCGTCCGCTCCCTCCAGACTTGGCTGGCCGATTCGGGCCATTTCTTTCGGTGGTCGAACAGAACGGTCCGGGTCCGCTTCGGGAAGCTGCGCGCGAGTTGCGCCACGGTGGCGAAGATTCACATTTCCGATTGCTGACCGTTTTCTGGAACGAGACCGAGACGGGGACGCTGCCGCCGGGTCCAAACGATTTTTTCGCTCGCGCCTTTCTTCAGCCTTACGCGGCTGGCATTCGTTCACGGTCAAATATGCGATGGAGCGGGCCGACGCCGTATCTGTGTCCGTTTTGCAAACGGAAACCGGGCCTGGGCGTTCTGCGTCCGTTGGGAGATGGCGGCCAGCGATCTCTGGTGTGTTCATTTTGCCTGGCGGAATGGGAGTTCCGGCGGATCGTCTGTCCGGGATGCGGGGAAGAGAACCCCACGAAGCTTCCGGTCTACACTGCGGAGGAGCTCAAACATGTCCGCGTGGAAGGGTGCGACAGTTGCCGGAGCTACATAAAGACAGTGGACATGACCAAGAGCGGTTTGGCCGAACCGATCGTGGATGAGATGGCTGCGATCCCGCTGGATCTGTGGGCGCAGAAGCAGGGATACACGAAGCTGCAAACCAATCTGATGCAGCTTTGACCAAAGTGCTGTCTGACGATTTCTGGTAGAGACGCGGCTCGTCGCGTCTACGGGGACGGCAAGCCCGTCTCTACAGGACTAAGGGCGAGCAGACAAAGGGCAATCGATCAGCAGGTGAAGCTCTATCGAACGGCGGCGCGCCTGCTCGGTTGTCCGCCGGTCTGCACCTCGCCGCCGTCATCGAAACCCGACTGCTTCTTGTTTTTGAACCGTGCGGCAGCTCTGCCTTCGGCCTCCGCCAGTTGTTGCGGAGACATTTTCCGGCTGATGGTTTTCTTGCCTTCCGCGATCTGTTCGAGCATCGGGGCTGCGGTTTTTTCTGCGAGCAGGTACCACATGTAAGCGGAGACGGAGTCGGGTTGGGCGCCCGAGATCTGGCCGTCTTTGTTCTGACCATCTTTATTCTGACCATCTTTGATCTGACCAAAATGCTCGGCCAAGCGAAGTTGTGCCCAGGCATCGCCGGCCTCGGCGGCTTCGATGATGGTAGAGAAGGCGTGGCCGTCTCCGTTGGCGGCGCGTTGTGGCTGGGCTTGCGAGTTGTTCATGGTCAGGTAGAGCAACTCGGTGCGGCTGGAGACGCCCAGCTTGTCAAAAATTCGGAACAGGTAGTTCTTGACCGTATGGGGGCTGAGGCTGAGAGTGAGAGCGATTTCGCGGTTGGTCATACCTGCGGCCAGTTGCTGGATGACTTGGCGTTCGCGCGCGGAAAGCAGTTCAATTCCCTTGTGGTTGGTGGCGCGGACGAGCGGCAAATTGGCAAGAGCTTCGAGCGCATGATCGAGATCGACGCTCCGCGCCCAGATTTGTCCTTCATGGACGCTGCGAATGCATTTGCAGAGGCTCTCCAGCCGCTCTTGCTTGGAAAAAATACCCCTTGCGCCGGCGCGAAAGCACTCCAGCACGTCCTGGGGCTTGGAGGAGTCCAGCAGGATGACGCCCTTGATCTGGGGCCGGAGCGCACGCATCTCGCGCAAAACCTGGGTGCCGTGGCCGGGCTGGTCGTCCAAATTGTGAGCGATGACCACGACATCGATGGGCACGCGGGTGATGGCGGCCATCAGTTCCTCGGAATTCGAGGCCGCAGCTGCTACCTGCAGACCACGATCGTTGCGCAGCGCGTCCGCTAAGAGTTGGGTGTGGATGCGCGTGCCGTCGGCAACTACGATACTTACAAAGTCCGAACCCAATTCTTTATGGGATGGCATCGGGTCTCCTGACGTTTGGTCACACGAATCGGATGGGGGGAATCATTCCGTTCGTTTAAACGGACAACGGCCGGACAAAGGCCTTTGGGGGAGGAAGAAAATGAGGCAAAAAATCGGCCAGGGTCTCTTGCTACACTTGAGAATGTAGCACTAAATTCTCGAACCGGCAAGTAAGGATTTGCAACTTATGCAAAGAAATGCAATGTCGTCGGGTTTCGGTCGCAGTTTGACCGGTTGCACGACAATGCAAAGGGTCAGCCGTGGAAGCGGTCTCGAAATGGCTGTCGTTCAAACGTCAGAATATGTTGTATAACATTAATAATATCAATAAGATAGCTCTCGGCGATTGACGGAGCGATGGCTGTCTAGAGCGAACTGGTTACCTCCGTGCAGGAGTACTACAACGGGAGTGCCATAGAACAATGTCTCTAAGCCGTGTAGCTTGGTCATGAGAAGGTCACCCGGTGTATGAATAGGGTCGGTGTGTCCTAAGAAGTCCTACCACTTGCACGTTCTTGCAAGTATCGTTAACTTTAAAACAACTACTGTGGAGTTTTGGGCGTCAAACGAGTACAAGTTAAGTTTAGACGTCAAACAAAAAGTGCAGTTAAGTTTAGGCGTCAAAAGAAAGTCCCCCTAGCTGTTCTGTTCGTTCCTCCCCCTGAAAGCGTTGAAGAGGTCCGCCATGCGATCCAGCACGGCGGCCAAGCGGACCTAGTTCCATGGGACCCAGAGGGCGAAGCTATGAGTAGTCCCAACCAGAGCTATGAAGCGGGCAGCGGGATGAGCCCATGGGTATCGCAGGAAGAGTTGCGCTGGTATGCGCTGCACACCCGAGCGCGCCACGAAAAAGCGGTTGAGCGACGGTTGCGCGATCAAGGCATGGAAGCGTTCCTGCCGACGGCAGTGGAAGTGCATCGCTGGAGCGATCGCAAGAAGAAAGTAGAAGTGCCACTGTTCAGTTGCTATGTGTTTGTCCGCTGCGCTTTGAGCGCGGCAGACCGGACGTGCGTGTACCAGGTGGAGAGCGTGCACGGTTTTGTGGGTGTTGGTGGGGCGAGCCTGCCGATTCCCGATGAGCAAATCGAAAGCATCCAGAAGGTTCTGGCGCAGACGGCGCCCTGGCGTTCGTACCCCTTTCTTAAAGTGGGGCAGCGGGTCCGGATACGCGGTGGGGCGATGGACGGAGTGGAAGGCGTGTTTTTGTCGGAGAACGGCGACCACAGCCTGATCATTTCCGTCGATGCGATTCAGCGGTCGATGGCCGTGCGAATCGATGGGTACGACGTAGAGCCGGTCTGAAGAGAAGAAGTCGCCAATCAACCAGTTTCCTGGTAAATCCAGGATTTTCTTACCCTGTTCCGTCAGTTACTCCTAAACATGTATCAGCCAGAAATCGAGCGAATCAGCGAAGAGCTGTATTTCATTGCGGGCAGCGCGGCCACGCGCCGGCTGCGCACACAAGCGCAACTACTCTCGCAGACTGACGTGCCGGTGCTGATTACCGGAGAAGCGGGAAGCGGGAAGACAACCGCTGCCCGGCTTATCCATTCGCTTTCGATTCGTTCCAGCTTCCCGTTCATGCGAGTCGGTTGTGCGATGCTCACTTCCGAGCTACTGGAGCATGAGCTGTTCGGTTACGAACACGCTTCCGCCAACGGGCGCCCGGAATCGACGTTAGGGAAGTTCGAGGAGTGTGTTAAGGGAACAATCTTGCTGGACGAATTCGATGCTATGCCGGACGCGGTGCAACGGCGGCTTCTGAAACTGCTGGAAACGGGAGAGTTTGTCCGGTGCGGGGGCCACAGCCCGATCCGGACCGATGTGCGCATCATTGCTGCCACGTCCCGGGATCTGGAGTTGGCAGCGGCCGAGAAAAGAGTTCACGAAGAGCTGTTCTACCGCTTGAGCGCTTTCGAATTGCGCGTGCCACCCCTGCGGGAGCGGCAGGAGGAAATCCCGTTGCTGCTGGGGCACCTGATGAACCGGCTGACCCGGCGCTATGGCGTGCCGGCCCCGCGCTTCTCAACCGCGTTGCTGGATGCGTGCCAGCAGTGTGCGTGGCCCGGCAACCTGCACGAGTTGGAGAACTTTGCCAAACGCTTCCTGGCGCACGGCGATGAGGGCGAGGCGTTGCACGAATTGCTTTCGCGTCCCGATTACGGGCCCGCAAGTAAGGGTGAGAACGGAAACGGCCACGCGAAAAGCAGCGGTCCGCCTTCGAGCCTGTCCACATCGGAAGAAAAGTCGTCTCTGAAGTTGCTGGTAAGAAACGCAAAAGGGGAAACCGAGCGCGCCGCGATTGCCCAAGCGCTCGAACAGACACACTGGAACCGGAAAGCGGCAGCTCGTTTACTGAATGTCAGCTATCGAGCGCTGCTTTACAAAATCCAGGAGTACCACTTAGCGCCGCGCGCAGAGTCTGCACGACTCTTTGGTACCGACGGTTGGCGGGACGCGAAGTAGCACGGAGATGGAAGCAGCGACGATTGGACCCGGGGGCACTGAACAGTTACGATTGGACCAGCTACGATTGGACCATATGCGATTGAACTATCTTATGATTGAACCGGGGAATGGCGGAGGGGCATTGCTTATGACGGAACCCATGGCGGCCCATCGAATCACGGCGGTCCTGACGCTTCTGGTGCTGGTGTCCATCGGAGCGTTCGCGCAATCCGGATCCGCATCGCAACCACCGGCGCCCAGCGCCGCGGCAGCCGATAAGCAAGCCGGCGAGACGAAAGCGGAAGGCTCGCGGGCGGCACATTCAGACAGTTCCTACGTGATTGGCGCCAACGACGTCTTGTTAGTCAATGTGTGGAAAGAACCTGACATCTCGCATTCCGTTCCCGTGCGTTCCGATGGAAAGATTTCTTTGCCGTTAGTCGGAGAGTTGCAGGCGGGCGGTCAGACGCCGCGGCAGCTGGAACAAGAGATCACGAAGCGCCTGCAGAGCTATATTTCCGAGCCTGAAGTCACGGTCATCGTTACCGCTAGCAATAGTCAGAAAGTGAACATCATGGGTATGGTGAGCCGACCCGGCGCCTATTTGTTGACGAGCTCGACCACCGTGCTCGATGCGATTGCCATGGCCGGGGGCTTCAAAGACTTCGCGAAGCAGAAGTCGATCTATGTTCTTCGACAAGCTCCGGACGGAACGCAAAAGCGAATACCGTTCAACTACAAAGAAGTGATCAAAGGCAAGAATCCGGACCAAAACATCCCCCTGCAAGCCGGCGATACGCTGGTGGTTCCGTAGTTGTTATGAGCATTCGATGCTGTTTGATTCTCGGGTGCATGGTAGCCGGGTTGCAGGTTCTCTCGGCGGGGCAGAACCCGCCTGCGCAGAACCCACCGGCCCAGAGTTCCGGCGACGATGGCGCTAGTGACAGGACGGCTCCTGCTGCCGCACTCTCGGCCATAGCAGGAATGCAGACCGAAGGCGGCACAGGGGACGCCAGCAGCGATCTGCCCCAGATGCCAGCATTACTCGGGGGGCCGGGAACTTCTGCGGCTTTCCTGTCCGAGTTAGAAAGATCGAATTTCCTGCGAGGCGGGATAAATGTGAGCGCCACCTACGACGACAACCCGCTGCTGGTTTCAAGCGGGGCAACAAGCAATACGAGCGTCTCGATCTTCCCCAACATTGGCATTGCGGAATCGTCGTCTCGAATGCGCTGGAGCCTAGGGTACGCAGGCGGCCTGACCATAAATCAGAGCCTCCCGAACCAAAACCAGGATTCCCAAAACCTGACGTTCGATTCGCAGTTCAGGCTCAGCCCGCACGTAAATCTGCGGGTCGCAGAAAACTTTTCCTTGACTACCGGATTTTTTGACGCGGGCAATGGCGCCGAAGTTGTCGCCGGCTCGGGCGGGCCGAACGCCAGCCTGATAACGCCGCTGGCCACGCAAAGATCCAGCGTGACGACGGTAGAGACGAACTATCACTTGGCCTTGAACGATCTGATCGGGGCCAGTGGGTCATTCTACGATTCACATTTCAGCAACGGCCCCTCGGAAACTCCGCTGACGGATTCGCAAACCGCGTCGGGCTCCGCCTTCTGGTTGCACCGGCTCTTTGGCGCAAACTGGGGCGGCGCAAGTTACCGTTTCGATCGCCTGACTTTCAATCTTGGCGGCGGCGAAACCAGAGTCCATAGTTTTGTCGCGGTGGACACACTGAACATTTCGAAACGGTTCACCCTGAACGGCTTCATCGGTCCGCAGTACTCGGAGACCCAGGGTTTGGAGACCCAGGGTTTGGTTACCGGTGCGCCGCAGCCCACTCAATCGAGCGGTTGGTCGGTTAGCGGCGGAGCGGAAGGCGGTTGGAGGAATCAGCGTACTAGCGTGTCCGCCGGATACTCCCGAAGCATCAGCGACGGCGGCGGCGTTTTGGGTTCGGTGCGGGTGCAAACCGTTCACGGCACCTTCCGCCGCCAACTGCTTCCGGGATGGGCGGCCGATCTCACCGCCAGCCACGGAACGAACCAGTCGATTACCGTGCCATCCGCGACCAGCGCGAATTCAATTAATGTAACTTCGGCAGGTCTCTCGCTGGAGCGTAACGTGGGGAAGCAGATCGGGCTCCGGTTCGGCTACACCCACGACTTTCAAGAGCAGTTTGGAGTGCCGGGCCTAACCCCGACTAGCCCAGCCCAGACGCTTGACGCGAGCCGGAATCGAGTTTTTGTGACGCTTTCGTACCAGTGGGCGAAACCCTTGGGAATGTAAATCATGGAAGAAGAACTGCAAGAATCAAACGAGCTACCCGATTTTACCGAGATCAAGGGAATGGTCCGCCGCCGGCGCTGGCAATTTCTTGTCCCTTTTTTCTGCGGCTGGGCGCTGGTGTGGGGAGCGAGTTGGTTGATCCCGTCGACCTACCGGTCGGGCACACTCATTCTGGTCGAGCGTACGTCGGTGCCGGAGAAATTTGTTGAGTCGAACATCAACATCGACATTCAGCATGAGCTCGACAGCATTACGCAGCAAATCCTGAGCCGTACCCGCCTTCTCCGCATAATTGAAGATGTCGGTCTCTACGCCCGAGACCCGAAGCATAAGAACCCCGACGAACTGGTAGGGACGATGCGCAAGGACATCGACATCGAACTGACGCAAAGCGAGGATAGAAAGCTCTCCGCCTTCAATATCTATTACCAGAATCGCGACCCGAAGATGGCACAGCTGGTGACGAGCAAACTTGCGAACCTTTTCATCACGGAAAACTTGGAACAGCGGCAGCATCGTTCGGAGAACACAACCAAGTTTCTCGAAGATCAGCTCGATCAGGCGCGCACAAAACTGGCGGCACAAGAAGGGAAACTACGAGCGTTTAAAGAGCAGCACATGGGCGAATTGCCAACCCAGACTCAGAGCAATCTGCAAATCCTCAACGGCCTGCAGAATCAGGTGCAAGCGAACCAAGACTCGCTGAATGGGGCCAAGCAGCAGAACGCGTATCTGGAATCGCTGATCAATCAATATCGCGCCATGGATCACGGTTCAAAGCCAGGCGAGGGTGGGCCGGTCGGTCTGGCTGAGATTGACAGAGAACTGGATCGACTCAAGGCGCAGTTGGCGGATCTGACCTCTCACTACACCGATAAGCATCCCGACGTCCGCAAGACCAGGGAGCAGATTGCCCGGACCGAGCAGATGCGCGAACGGGTCGTCGCGGACATGAAGAGTCGGGCGAAAGACTCCGCTCCCGAGCCAGCCGCCGCTACATCACTCGATCCGAAGACCGCGCCGATGCTGCAGCTCGAAAGTCAGCTGAGGGCCAATCGCATCGAAATCGCGAACCGGGAGGCGGAAATCAAAGACGGGCAAAGCAAGATCAACCAATACCAGGCGCGGCTCAATATGGCTCCGGTGATGGAACAGCAGTTCGCGGATATCACGCGCGACTACGATCAGTCGAAGACGGATTACGAATCGCTGCTGAGCAAGAAGAACCAGTCGGAAATGTCGACCGACCTGGAGAAAACGCAACAGGGCGAACATTTCCGCATGTTGGATCCGCCGAATCTTCCGGTAAGACCCTACAAGCCGAA
>OBLU010002378.1_pt1 | contig 17391 bp, 14 predicted proteins | sample 1518681 | NCBI WGS metagenome assembly OBLU01 (sample SAMEA3539304, study PRJEB22396) | soil metagenome | biome: tundra; feature: field; material: soil | place: USA | collected 2010-05 | depth 0.15 m | reverse complement strand
CTCCACCTGTCGAAGAACGAGCAACGAAAGCGCTTTCTCGATCGCATTGATGAGCTGGACAAGAACTGGAAATTCAGCCTCGCCGACGTTCACGAGAGGAAATACTGGAAACACTATGCGGATGCTTTTGAGGCGTGCCTGAACGCCACAAGCACCCATCACGCGCCCTGGTACATCGTTCCCGCAGACGATAAGGAGAATGCCCGGTTGATTGTTTCCCAAATCCTCGTTGATACGCTCAATGAACTTAAGATGGCATATCCAAAGAGCACCGCGAAACGTCGGCAGGAATTGAAATCTATCCGCAAGCTGCTAGCGAAGTAAGCGCGAGTTCCGTCTAGCTGTCACGCCTCCCCTGAAGTCAACATCACGGTGACGTTGCTCAAGAATGGAGTTTTCCGCCCGCAAAGGGCCGTTTAGAGGAGCACCCGCGCCCTGTAAGTTGTTGAAATCACCGTGGGCTCATAACCGAAAGGGTTGGCGCCTCTTATCCGACACCCACACTGCTATGTCCCTAGAATCTGTCACACAAGCCGGCACACTGGATTGCGACCTCCACGGAAGGTACTGCAACTATGTGGGAAGGGTAGTCGGCCTTATGAATAACGGCGTTTCGCAGCTTCGCAAATTGTCTTAGGTGGCGTTATTCGCACGCACTGGACCGCTAAGGGCCGAAGCAGCCTCGACCAACTGCGAAACCCATCGTCTTCTCTGGCCTCACCAGAAGCGAGAGGAAATGCTCAACTCGATTGAACAGTTGAATGAACTCATCGGTTCTGTCCACGGGATCAGTCATCATACTTGAAGAGAGCTGGCATTCTAACGAATGGCCCAGAAACAGCGAATCTGATTCTTCGCTTTGGATTGCGTCCTCATGACTGAGCCTGAGAAAGATCCGAATTGGGACGGTACGGATTTCTTCGATATTTGGGACGAGGATGAAGAGGGCGAAACCCAATCTAGTTTCCTCCGATACAACAGTGGACGGCCTATTCCTTCAAGTCCACTTGCATCACTTCATCAATCGGGTGTCCCAGAAAGCGCTGCCCCAACCGCCGGAACTTCTCCGTGGAATCGGTGGCGAAGAATTTCACTCGAGGACCTGCACGCCGGTCCTCATCCGTGACAGCGGAGGTACGGAGATGTTGTCCTAACTGCGTAGCTACGGCGCAGGCCGTTGACTGCGCGGAGTCTACGATCGTTACGTGCCCCGGTATGATTCGCCGCAAGACTGGCTTAAGCAGCGGATAGTGCGTGCACCCCAGCACCAATGTGTCCGCGTCCTGAAAGCCATCGGCGAAGGCCTCGTTCAAGTAAGTCCGCGCAACCTGCTCCGTTACTGAATGCTCTACCCATCCTTCTTCCACCAGCGGCACCAGCAAAGGGCAAGCCTTTTCTCGCGCTCTAAGTCCACGAACTTCTAGAGCTTTACGGTACGCATGGCTGCGGACTGTTGCTTCGGTTCCAATCACTATGATCTTTCGATTTTTCGTGGCTTTGGCTGCGGCCTGGGCACCCGGTTTCACAACTCCGAGAACGGGCACATGAGTGCTGGCGATGATGCGGTCTAGCGCAAGCGCCGTCGCCGAATTGCATGCGATCACGAGCATTTGTGCGCCATTCGACTCGAGACATTTGACCGCTTCGACCGCATATCGTCCGACGATCTCGGCTGATTTCGACCCATAGGGAAGCCGGGCAGTATCCCCAAAGTAGATGTAGTCAGCTGTTGGAACGATTTCGGCCAACGCTTTAAGAACGGTCAGTCCCCCAAAGCCTGAATCAAAAACTCCGATGGTGGGGCGGGGTTGCGGATTTGGATGAAAATCGTTCAGAGCAGTCTCCACGCAGTCAGAGTATCTGCCGCGAGCGCAACAGCGAGGGTTCGTTAGAGTCTAGATGCCATCACTTTGGGCTGCGTTCGGCGGCGCGTTCTCTTTGCACGTTGCTGTGCTTGCGGCCATAGGAGAAATAAACAATCACTCCGACAGCCAGCCAAATGATCAATCGGGCCCAGGTTTCCCACCCCAGACTTAGCATCATCAGAAGCGATACGGCGATGCCCATGATGGGCGTGAACGGAATCCACGGCGTCACGAAAGCGCGGGGGACTTCCGTTCCTCGTCTGCGCAGAATCCAAACGCCGGCGCAGACGATTACGAAAGCCAGAAGCGTTCCAATCGAAACTAATTCGCTCATCACATTGATGGGAGTAAGTGACGCGACCAAAGCCACGCACACGCCCACAAGAATCGTCGAGATATAGGGAGTGCGAAATCTGGGATGGACGGCACTCACCCACTCGGGCAGTAATCCGTCGCGTGACATCGAAAAGAAAATGCGCGACTGGCCGAGCAGCGTCACTACCATCGCAGAACTGAGTCCGCAAATCGCCCCGAGCTTGACCAGTGTGCTGCCCCATCGAACACCCGTGATTTCGATGCCCATCGCGATCGGAGCAGGAGCGTCGAGCGATGTGTACTTTACGAGTCCAGTCAGAACGCCTGCGACCAGAATGTAGATGATGGTGCAGATCGCCAGCGACCCGAGTATGCCAATGGGCAAATCGCGGACAGGATTCTTGGATTCCTGAGCCGCCGTGGATACCTGGTCAAAGCCAATGTAAGCGAAGAAGATCACTCCGGCAGCCGTAGCAATGCCCGACCACCCGAAATCACCGTAATGGCCAGTATTCGTGGGAAGAAAAGGAGTCCAGTTTGCAACTGCTTCGGCGCGGTGACCCAATATGTAATTAGCGCCGAGGCCAATGAAGACGAGAAGGACGCAGATCTTCACAATTACAACCACTGAGGTGAGAGTGACCGATTCCTTGATGCCGATAACTAGAATCGCTGTGACGAACAGAATTCCCAGGAAGCCGAAAAAATTAAAAGATGAATACTGATGCGGAAGGCTTACAGGATCGATGTGGGCAAGTGCCAGCGCCTTCTGCAATTGTGCGGTCAATCGTTCCCAGTGGCCATGGTAGAGCACGAATTCCGTTCCGGGAGCCCCCGCTAGCTTGGGTGGAAGAAGAATCCCGAAGTCTTGCAGAAAGCTAAGCACGTAACCGCTCCAGCCGCTGGCCACCGTTGCGGCGCCCAAGGCGTATTCGAGAATCAGATCCCAACCGATGATCCAGGCAATGAATTCTCCCAGAGTCGCGTAACCGTAGGTATAGGCTGAACCCGCCACCGGAATCATCGATGCGAATTCGGAATAGCAAAGCCCAGAGAAGACACATGCCACGGCGGCAAGAACAAAGGAGAGAAGAATAGCTGGTCCGGCGTGATGGGCGGCCGCCGCTCCGGTGAGAACAAAAATGCCGGTGCCAATGATGGAGCCAATCCCAATGGCGATCAGGTGAAACGGACCCAAGGCACGCCGCAGGCTATGTTCTCCAGTCTCATTCGCTTCCGCAAGGATTTTGTCTAACGGCTTCGTTGCAAAGAGACCGGCCATTTGCTGTTACCTTCCTGAACTGTGGGTGGCCTCCGCCTCATCGAGGCAGAGGATTCTCCATATCCGCGAGGGCGTATGCCATCACGGCCATGGCTGCGGCGTTCTCGCGCAACTCGGACGGGACAACTTTATCGAGCGTGTCTGCTGCGCTGTGATGGTAGGCGTAGTAATCGCGCGTATCCTGCATTAGGCCGAGTACAGGCACGCCTTCTTCGGACAGCGGAGCGATATCGGTAATGCCGGGCGGATGCGATGCCTCCTGCATCACGCTTGCTCCGATGCTGCTGAGAACCGTTTGCACCGGCGTCAGAGCTTCAGCCGCGGCCTTGCTCATTTTTGTAAAGAAGCCGAGCGGGTGAGCGGCTCCAACGTCACTCTCAATGGCGGCGATGTGGTTTGTGAAGTCGCTTTTGTGCTCCTTCCTATACTGAATACTCCCGGCCCCGTCGGTTTCCTCGTCCATCCAGGCAATTACGCGCAGCGTACGCTTGGGATGCAGACGCAAGCGCTGTAGTAATTGCGCTGTTTCCATCGCCATAACCACACCGGCCGCGTCGTCGATCGCGCCGGTGCCGAGATCCCACGAGTCGAGATGGCCGGAGACAATCACGATCTGTTCGGGATGCTCGCTTCCTTTCAAGTCGCCGATGACGTTGTAGCTGGTTTCGTCGGGCAACTTCTGCGGCGTTAGCGTGAGGTGCATGCGGACTGGGGCTTCCGCGGCGAGATGTGCGATCAGGTCGGCATCTTCGGGGGTGACAGCGCCGGTGGGAATGCCGGCGGGGTCGCTGTCTCCGGTGTGCGGCAAGCGGTAATCGTCGCTGCCGATTGAGCGGACCAGCACGGCTACGGCGCCGAGTTGGGCGGCTGCTTGCGGACCTCTTTCCCGGTAGCCAACCGTTTCGCGGTAGGCGGCAAAGCCCAAGCCTGCGTTCGCCTTCTGCTTGTCGAACTTCTGGTTGAACAGGACGATTTTGCCAGTGACTCGGTCGCGCCCGAGTGTCTTAAGCTGATCGAAGTCGTCGACGACGACTATATCGGCGGTGATTCCATCGGCGCCGGTTGATGTGCTCCCGCCCAAAGCAGTGAGCACTATCTTCTGCTGCATTTCTGTCGCATGGCCCGCGTAGTCGACGAGTTCCGCGGTCTCCGTGCCGCGCACCCAGTGACGCACCTTGCATTTGTCGAGATGAACGTCGAGTCCAAGTTCGCGCATCTGCGCGGCAACATATTCGACGGCTGCATTGGCCGCCGCTGATCCGGCAGGCCGCGGCCCGATATTTTCCGTCAAATGTGCGAGCTGCCGGTAAGCGTAGTCATCGCTCAGAGCGGTGGATTTGATGGCTTCGAGCTGATGCACCAATTCGGAGGACACACTGTCGGCGTTTGCAGAGGAAGGCTGTTGTGGTGCTTGCTGAATTTGTGCTGCGAGCAAACTGGTGAGGAAAATCAGACAGAGTGCGCGCAAGATGCGACGGCGAGAGCGAGGGCCGAGATTCATGGTTGTTGAAGAAAGACTATCGCGGAAAAAATGGTAAAGGGAAAGCAACGTCAACGTGTTTGCCTCTACTAACTCTTTCCGCGATGTCAGCCTTACTCTCATCGTTCTAGTTGACGACGTTCATGTACTGCAGGGGAAGCGACCTGCGTTTCCGCAGGAGCTAGAAGCTGTAGCGCAAAGCGAACTCCAGCACCCGTGGATTGGATAACGTCGAGCTGAAATTTCCGAATGAGCCGCTATTGGTAATGCTGTTGCCGGCAAGGTTCAACTGCAGGGTGCCGACGTCGAAGCGCGGCGTATTCGTAAGGTTGAAAGCTTCGGCGCTGAACCGTAGCGTTTGCCGCTCGGTAAGATTCCAGTTTTTACTGGCCGACAGATCGACATTGAATGTGCCGGGACCACGAAGATTGTTGCGCTGTCCGGATTCGCCGGGTAGGGCGGCGCGGAATTGATTGATGGCGGAATTGGGATCGCTGGTGTTGTTCGGGCTGCTGAAGACGTTCGGAGTGCCGTTGACGATGAACGTTCCGGTGCGCGGGCGCTTGCCATCGAGCACGGCAAGGGATTGTTCGTCGAAGTTGGTGGCCCAACCGAAGCCGCTGCTAATGGAGAAAGGATAGCCGCTCGTCCAGCGCCAGATGCCAGAAACAGTCCATCCGCCGATGGCGGCATCGGCCAGTCGGCTCACGCCGCCCGCAAAGCGCTTTCCTTTACCGAAAGGCAATTGATAGACCCAGTTGGCATTGAACTGATGCGTGTTGTCAAAATCCGAAACGCCGCGAAGTTGGTTAGGGAACCAGGAATTGAGCACCTGACTGGCAAATCCGCTGCCTTGAAAGTGATTGATTCGTTCAGCGTTCGAGCCGATGTCAATCGATTTGGAATAAGTATAGTTCAGATCGAACTGCAGGCCGTCGGACATGCGGCGGCGCAGGCTGAATTGGCCTGCGTTATAAGCGCTGTTGCCGATGGTGTTCCATCCGTACAACGAAGAATACTGCGGCGAGTAGAACGTGAAAGGAGTTTGCTGCCCATTGACGCTGGCGCAAGCCGGGTAGCAACCGGTGGCACTGACGAGTCCAGGGACATCGGCGTACTCGAGTGCAGTGGTTTCGTTGCCGGCGTTGAAGGCAAAGAGGTCATACATTGCCTGGGTCGCCGTCACGTTGGCGGGAACGCCGCCTGTGGTCTGAGCACCGCAAAGCGCGCCCGGGTTGCTACATTCGCCGCCGAGTTGTGTCGACGCCGGACCTGCGGCCGCGGGATAGATGTTCTCCCAGTACGCGAGCGGCTGAACATTCTGAATAGGAACGCCGGCACGGTACTGCTTGGCCAGAATGGTTGCGGCGGTGAAGTAGTCCATGTGGGATTTCGGATCCCATAGATCGGCGGGCATCGCGAAGTCTTCTTCTTGCATCAAGCGGTGCGCGAAGCGCCCGACATAAGAGGCTTCGAAGACGAAGCTCCTGGATAACTCACGGGTGATCGAAAAATCGAGAAGGTGCGAGTAAGGAGTCTTGAGGTGGTCATCCAGCCCCCACGTAATGGCATAGCCCGATGCGATGCCCGCAGGCGGCGTAACGGGGAAAGATCCGGCGGGCGCAGGCTCAACCAGCGGGCAAGGTGCGACGGGACAAACGCCGCTGGTGCTCGCGCTGCTCGTAGGAATTGTGTTGATGGTGGACAATCGGGCAGAGCCGTCGACGGTTTGTACGCCTGCGGGATTGCTGAGTGTAGTGGTCAGACCGAAAGAACCTAGCTGATCGAAGCTATTTATGATTCCTTCGCCGAAGTGATCGTAGTACATGCCGTAGCCGACGCGGATCGAACTCTTGCCCGGGCCTCCCCACATGCGCTTGGAAAAACCGTCTTCCGCCTTGGGCGCGTAGGCAATGGAAAGACGTGGGGCGAAATCTTTGTAGTCGTAGCTCCAGTACGGCTTCTTACCGTTCGCTTGTCCCGACAAACTGAAAGTGAGAAGCGGCTCGTAAGCCAGGCCTTGCAGCATAGCCGCACCACGCTGCTTGAACCATCCGTCGAGGCTCTGGTCGGTGGCGACCTGTGTTCCGTTGGCCTCGTAAGGGGGCTGCAGGAGCGTATAGCGCAGGCCGTAAGTCACGGTGAGGTTGGGCCTCACACGATAAGTGTCCTGCGCGTAGAACTCATATTCATGATTGCGGAAGTGGCGAGGAACCGCAGTGCCTTCCGGCAACGGGGTGAGCGACTTATTGAGGTTGTAATTCGAATTCACAACCGTGACCAGTCCGGCGAGCGCGGTCACCGCAAAGTCATAGCTGGGGCCGAAACTCGAATCCACTGCAGGGAAACCGAATGACGCAGGATTAAGGCTGACGGGATTATTGCAGGTAGAAATGCAGGAGCCGGCGAGCCAGAACGAATCCGTCTGGGCGGTGAAAAACGAAGTGGCGTTGGAATCGCGAATGTTGTTAATTACGCGGAGATTTCCGCCAAACTGAAGCGTGTGAGCACCTTTTGTCCAAACAATGTCGTCGACCAAATTGTGGATCGGGACTGTCGTTTTCGTACTCGGCGTTTGCGCGGTCAGATTGTCGAGTCCGCGAAAGTTAATGTAGTGCTGACCCTGTCGGCCGAGGTCGGCGAATCCCTGACGAATATAACCATAGCGCAGATTGTTCAAAAGATTCGACCGCACGACTGCGGTATAACCAGCGATGAGGCCCTTCGAACTGTTGAGATGCGTGCTGTTGGCCGACTGACCGGGGAACTCCGATCCGCCAGTGCCGGTGATCGAAGTGGAATCGGCGCGAGACGCGCCGCGATCGCTCATGAGGCCGCCGCGTACGAACACCTGGTGAGTACCATTCGCCGTCAGGTTGTAATCAATCTTGGCGACGTACGTGTCGAGCTTGGCTGGGAGCGGTGAGGAGAAGGTAAAGCCTTGAAAGTCAACACCGTCACCCACGGTGGTCGTGTTGGGCTCGGGATACTGCTGGAAGAGTTGCATGACGGCAGGATTCGCGCCGGGGCCCAGGGGGCAAGACCCTAAGCTGGTGCAGTTGGGGTCCATCGTAGCAAGGTTAGCCGCAGACAAGGTGAACGTTCCGGACGACGGGCAAGTTGGATCTTGCGTGCAAGAGTAGCTGATCGATCCATTGCGCAGAGCGTCGCTGGGAACGACGCGCGTGACCTGCAGATTTTCGCGAGTGCGTTGGCCTTCATAGGCGAGGAAATAGAACAGACGGTTCTTTTGGATCGGGCCGCCGAAGGTCGCGCCGAACGTGTTGCGCAGCAAGAATGGCGGCTTGTTGGGCAGCCCTTGCGAGACTTCCGCATTTTCGTTGAACCAATCGTTAGCGGCTCCAAATGGCGGACGATAGTACCAATAAGCGGTCCCGTGAATATTATTGGTGCCGCTCTTGGTGACCAGCGCTACCTGTCCGCCCGAGGATCGGCCTGCGTCTGCCGTGGCGTTGCTGGTGGTGACGCGAAATTCCTGCAGAGAGTCGAGCGTGGCACGCAAGGCTCCAGTGAAGGCAAGTCCCTGAGTCTGGTCGTTGTCATCGACGCCGTCGAGTGTGACGTTGGTTTGATCGCTGCGTGCACCGTTGACCGAGCCACTGCGGCTGTCAGATGCGGCGCTGATGTTGCTGCCGTTGCCAGTGAAGGTCACGCCGGGTTGCAAACTCAAAATGCTGGTCGCTTCTCTTCCTTCAAAAGGTAAGTAGGAAATTTGGTCGCTATTGAAGGCGTGCCCGAGGCTGGCTTCCTGCGTGTTGACGAGCGGGGCCGTGCTCACGACTTCGAGGATGGTCTGAGTGCTGGCGACTTGCATGGGGACATCCAGCGCGGCGGGCGTATTGACCATGAGCACAACGTTGGTCTGTTTTTTCGTGGCGAAGCCGGAGGCCACCACGGTCAGTTCGTAAGTTGCGGGCGGGACCTGCAGGAATTGATAGATCCCCTGGTCATTCGTTTTGGTGGTCCGGAGAAATCCTGTGTCTGGGTTGGAGAGGGTCAGGCTTGCCCCCGGAATGACCGAGCCCTTGGGGTCCGTAATGGTCCCGTTTATTGAACTGCTTGCGGTTTGGGCCCACAGACTGGCGGTTGCCAGAATGACTAGGATGAGTAGGCTAGCTGGTCTTCCGTTTCGCATCCGCTCCTCCGGTGACGAAGTTTTATTGAGGCGGGTAAGCGCACGAATGTATATCCGGTAATTGGTAAGGTTGTCAACTAGTTTTAAATATTACCATTTTACCAATTTACCAATTGACAAGTGTCGACCACAGCGATATAAACTTGCGGTCATTCGGTGTCAGAGAGAGTCCCTGTATGCCTCTATCGCTTGATATCGGTCCTCGTATCAATAAGGTTGCTATTTCGGACGAATTGATCGCCCGCTTCAAGGAGTTGATTGAGCGGAGAGTTTTTGTCCCCGGTAATAGACTGCCGCCTGAACGCGACCTGGCGGAGGCACTTGCGGTAAGCCGCCCGACGTTGCGGCAGGCGCTCAGGGCCCTCCAGATCATGGGAGTCATTAAAGCCCGTCAGGGCTCCGGTTCGTATCTGGCAGATTCCGCGAGCGACATCATGCGAGTTCCATTGGAATTCGCGTTGGCCCTCAAAAACGTTGCCAAGACTGATTTATTTGAAACGCGCCGGACGCTTGAGGTGGAGCTGGCAAGTCTCGCAGCCGAGCGGCGGACCAACGACGATTTACAGGCAATGCGCCGAGCGCTCGGCGAGATGGAGAAGGCGATGGGTGATCCAGAAGCGTGGTGTCGGACCGAGCCCGAGTTCCACGGTTGCATCGTCCGTGCGGCACGCAATGGAGTCATGACTACCATCATCGAAATGCTCTCGCAAATGTTGATGGAGAGCAGGAAAGAAACAGTCCGGCTTCTGACGGATTACACGAGTTCTTATCGTTCCCACGAAAACATTTATGTGGAAATCGACAAGCAAGACTCCACAGCCGCAGCCAAGATGATGATGGAGCACTTTGCACTCATCGAAAAGATGGCAAAACAACGGACCAAGCCTGTGGGGACTGCCAGCATCGAGTAGCCGTGCGCCTAACGTTCCGGTTAGAGCCTTTCTGGGTGGAGGTCATTACTGTGGGGATTCGCAGTTTCGTCGGACTTCTTTTTTGTCTGTGTTATTCGGTTGCTGTAAACGCCCAACAATACGCCGTGGTCGGCCGCATCCCATTCAGCGGTGATCAAACGTATTGGGATTATTTGACTTCGGATGCCTCCAGCCACCGCTTGTATGTAACTCGCGGCAACGAGGTTCTGATCCTGGACCTCGACTCTGGGAAGCAAGTAGCGTCCATCGCGAACATGAAGCGCGTCCACGGAGTTGCTCTGGCGCATGAACTCAACAAGGGATTTATTAGCGATGGTGGGGACAATGCCATCGTTGTGTTCGATCTGAAGTCGAACGCGGTGACGAATAAGATCAAGGTCGGCAACGCTCCCGATGCCGTCTTGTACGAGCCGACGAAGAAGCGCGTGTATGCGTTCAATGCCCACAGCCATAGCGCAAGCGTGATCGATGCCGAGACGGAAAAGATTGTTGCGACGGTTCCACTGAGTGGCATTCCCGAGTTTGCTGCGACCGACGGAAGAGGAAATGTCTTTGTAAACATCGAAAACAAGAGCATGCTCGTGCGCTTTGACGCTGACGGGACGAAGGTGCAGAACGAGTGGTCCTTAGCGCCTTGCAAAGGCCCGTCAGGTTTAGCAATGGACGCTCATGGGCGACGCTTATTTTCCGTCTGCGACAACAAGTTCATGATCGTCACGGACGCGGAGACGGGAAAACAAATCGCCCAGATTCCGGTGGGCGTAGAACCGGATGCGGCGATCTACGATATTGAGAAGAAACTCGTATTTTCCTCCAATTGCGACGGCACGCTCACGGTAGTGAGGCAGGAGAGCCCAGACAAATACGCAGTGGTGCAGACTCTGAAAACCGAAAGGGAGGCGCGCACGATGGCTCTCGATCCGGTCAGCCACAGACTCTTCCTGCCCTCTGAGCAAATCAAACCCGGGTCGAGACCTCCGGATCCAGGGGACCTTCCCGAATTCACGCCGGGAACATTTCACATGATGATCGTTGCGCCGCAAATGTAATCGAGCAGCAGTCCGGACGAAGAGGAGGGAAGAATGTCGACGTTGCCATCCGCGCAAGTGCCGCTCGAAGCCTCTATCGCGAGTTCATCGCCAGCAGCGCCTACCGTCACGAGTATACCTCGGCACTCGGTCCTCGTCCGAGTCACTCATTGGATAATCACTTTGAGTTTCTTTGCTCTAGTCGTTTCGGGAGCTGAAATCGTTATCTCCCATCCCCGCTTTTACTGGGGAGAGACCGGGAACGTGTTGACCGAGCCGTTGTTCAAGCTGCCGATTCCTGCTTCGAGAAATCTAGTCCCCACCGGCTACGGCTACGTATTGCCGGACCAGAACGGATGGAGCCGGGCACTCCACTTTCAAACAGCGTGGGTCTTGGTGCTGACTGGTTTACTGTACGTGATCTCTGGGTGGATCGCAGCGCATTTCAGAAGAGACCTGCTCCCCACCAAGGCCGACTTATCATGGCGGAACTTCGCGAGCGTAATGCGGCACCATGCGGGAATCGAACAGTCAAGTGACGTGCACGCCGAGTCCTACAATGTGCTGCAACGCCTTACCTATCTGTCGGTAATCTTCATTCTCTTTCCATTGGTAGTTTGGACGGGCTTGGCGATGTCTCCCGCCTTCGATTCCGCACTTCCGGCGACAGTCACGCTGTTGGGAGGTCGGCAATCCGCGCGCACGATTCACTTCATCGTCTCCATAGCTCTCGTACTGTTTTTGTTTGTTCATGTCTTTATGGTTTGGCGCGCAGGATTCTGGAGCCGCATGCGAGCAATGATCATTGGCCAGACGAGTAAACACCAGGAGGGAAAATGACCGACCTCTCACGCCGAAAGCTGATCGTCACTGGACTGGCCGCGACAGCAGGTGTTGCGGGAGTGGGCGTGGCCGCACACTTGGCGCAAAAGTATGGATTGGTTCCGCCCGATCACGGCGGACTTTACGGCTCCGGCGAAACTCTCACTTACGCCTCTATGCGACTGCTCACGAAGCATTCGTTAGCACGCGAATTCTCTCGGAGTCAAATCTCGAAGCGTCCGCTGCAGAACGAAGTTGCGCCTTTCAGCGAAGAATTCAAGCGCTTCTGGGCTGGAAAATTCGTGGACTGGCGGCTCACGGTCGACGGCATGGTCGAGCGTCCAACTACATTTTCCGTGGACCAATTGAAGAGCTATCCATCGCAGAGTCAGATTACGGAAGTAGTCTGCGAAGAGGGTTGGTCCTACATCGCCGAATGGAACGGCGTCCCGCTCTCGTACATTCTGAATCTCGTCGGAGCAGACCCGCAGGCTAAGTATGTTTTCTATTTTTCAATCGAGCCTGACTGGTGGGAGAGCATCGATATGGCGGATGCGATGCATCCTCAGACCTTTCTCACTTACGGCTTGAATGGCGATGATCTTCCTGTCGGCAATGGTGGACCGCTTCGCATACGGCTGCCGCGCCAGCTCGGCTACAAGAGCGTGAAATTTCTCAACCGCCTGACGGTTACCGACGACGTGAAAAAGTTCGGCAAGGGACTGGGGTCCATATCTCCAGAACAAGGTTATGCCTGGTATGCCGGCATCTGACGCTATCGCAGAATTGCGGCAGTTCACCGTGTGCCAGCTTTCGGACGCGCTGGGACCTTCGTGTTCCATCGAGACCTCGATTCTTCCAATCGATCCTCAGTTCCGTATTTGCGGGCCCGCTTTTACGGTCGAATGTGCACTGGGAGACAACCTCACGGTCCACCATGCATTGCATCTTGCTCGCCCTGGCGACGTACTGATTGTTGGCGGTTCACCAGATTGCGACAGCGCGCTATGGGGCGAACTGATGTCGATGTCAGCTCAATCAAAAGGCGTGGCAGGAACTATTGTTGACGGACCAGTCCGGGACCCACTGGAAATCCGAACGCTCGGCTACCCGGTATTTTGCCGGCGTTTCAACCCACGCAGGGCGACAAAGGAGGCCTATGGGCGTATCAACGTTCCGGTCCGGATCGGCACGCTATCGATTAGCCCGAAGGATTACGTGCTTGCTGATGCAAATGGCATAGCAAGTATTCCGCCAGCCCGCGTACATGAAGCGATTGACTTAGCCTCCGAAGTCGTAAAGAAGGAAAACAAGATTAAGTACGAAATCCTCTCGGGACGCTCCATATTCGAGATCTTCAACCTGGAGCAGTGCGTTATGACGAGCCAGCAAGTGGCTGCGAAAACGAAATAGGAGGGAACTTTGCGAACCGGAAGATTGCGGTTCTAGACGCCTCCTGGTGCCTTTTTCCGCTGCGCCCGGCTCGGAAGAGTTGCGGCACGAGCTCCCGCAGCGTTAGCGAAGCAAGCTGACTCTCAACGTCGCCATGCCAATGCGCGCTCGTCATGGGATGAGACCAGCCAGCCAGGTTGGCTCACCAGTGAAGTTTTTGCGAAGCGAATTCAGCCTCTTCTAGCTAACATTTCAACCGCGATAATTCGATCCCGAATTGGTGTTTCGCGCTGGTACGCGAGCCGCATCCGCCAGGGCTATCAGCCGCATCCACGGCATTGGCAGGCGTTGGCAATGCTCGTAGGTATTATGGATTAAATGAGCTTTCACAACTGTCCTTCATTGACATAGCACACTCATTCCCTATTGATGTATGATCGCCGCTAATAAGGTTCTTACCGCAGGAACCTTATTAGCTCGCTTCGAGGGGGAGCGAGCTACTCCGATTAAAGGAGCAGGAAATGCTGCGTCTACGCCCCTCCGTTCTGGCCTTTTCGCTTTTAGTTTTTCTTCAACCGCAGCTCGTATCTCAGTCCCAGTCCACATCTCAGTCGAGCTCCACCAGTACTACTCCCGATACCAAACCAAAGCAGGACAAGCCGAAGTGCACAAACAACGGCACCTACGTCGACAGCAAAGGCCAAACCGTCTCTCGGCCCGAAAGCTGTTCAGCAGCTCCACAGGGAGCAACTGCCCAGTGTCGAGATGGCACTTACAGCTTCAGCCAGAGTAGACGGGGCACGTGCTCACATCACGGCGGAGTAGCCAAATGGCTCTGAGGACCTTCCGATGAAGACACATTATCATCCGGTCGAAAGTCCCAATTGGGGTGAGTCATACAAGGGCACCCACACTTCGTACCTTCCTTATCGCAAGTATCCGCGAGACTTCATCGGCCCTCGGCCACATGAGTTCTCTGAGTTATGGCCCAGTGCCTGCTCTCACCCACCCGGGGTGCAGGCATGAGCTTGCTCCCCTGGTTCAGCCTGGTGCAGAGTGGGAGACAGCGCTCTGCATTTTTTCGGTACGGGATAACGGCTTCGTCAGTTGGCCTGAGTCTTTTGGCGGGCCTGTGGCTTCGTCCGTTCAGTTATCGCGTGCCGTACCTCCCGTTTATTGCGTCAATCCTGATTTCCTTGTTATATGGCGGGTTTGGTGCAGGGATCACGGCTACGATCCTTTCAGCGGTGCTCGCCAATTACTTTTTCTTTCCTCCCTACGGGTATTTTTCCTCTGATGCCAGCGATATCTTCGTCGGCTTATACTTCTGCCTTTCCTTTGGGATTATCTGCTGGCTGATCGATGCTAAGTGGGAACGGGCCGAAGCGAAGCGAATTGAGAGCGAGTCGCGGGTCCGCCTCTTCATCGAGCATGCACCGGCAGCCTTGGCAATGTTTGACTGCGAGATGCGCTACCTGCAAGCGAGCCGCCGCTGGCGAATTGATTATGGTTTGGGTGACCGTGATCTGGACGGCGTGTCGCACTACGAGATCTTTCCCGAAATTCCTGCGCGCTGGAAGGATATCCATCGTCGCGCACTGGCGGGCGAGGTACTGGGCGAAGAGCACGACCGATTCGAGCGGGCCGACGGTTCGGTGCAGTGGATACGGTGGGAGGCACGGCCCTGGCGCGACAGCGAGGGAATGATCGGCGGCATCGTAATCTTCGCCGATGATGTCACCGAGCGCAAACAGGCCGCAGACGTGCGCGAACGCCTAGCGGCCGTGGTCGATTCCTCCGAGGACGCCATCATTGCCAAGAGGCTGGACGGAACCATCAACGCGTGGAATTCCGGGGCTGAGAAGGTATTCGGGTATTCGCACGCCGAAGCTATAGGCAAGCCAATCCAGATGCTGTTGCCCCCGGAGCGGGCCCGTGAGGAGGCCGACATTCTGGCGCGCATCCGCCGTGGCGAGAGCGTTGAGCATTTCGAGACTGTCCGTATCCGGAAGGACGGCACACGAATTGACGTTTCCGTAACCATCTCGCCAATACGAGACATCACCGGCGCGATTGTGGGCGCTTCTAAAGTTGCTCGGGACATCACCGATCGCAAGCGGGCGGAAGAGGCGTTGTTCAAATCCGAAGAGAGATTCAGCAAGGCGTTTCGCAACAACCCCCTCGCCATTACGATTTCGACGGAAGCCGAAGGCCGCTATCTGGACGTGAACGACGCCTTCCTCAATATGCTGGGCTACCAGCGCAAGGATGTGATCGGCAGCACGGCGAAGGAATTGCGTTTCTGGAGCGAACCACTGGACCGCGAAGAGATGCTGCGACACCTAAAAGAGGAAGAAAAAGTGGCGAAGCACCACACGAAATACCGGACCGCGAAGGGAGAAATTCGGGAGAGTGAAGTCTGGGCGGAATTGATCGAACTCGACGGGCAACGGTGCATTCTGGGAATTACACGCGACGTGACCGACATGAAGAAGTTGGAAGCACAATTCCGCCAGGCCCAAAAAATGGAAGCTGTGGGCCGCTTAGCGGGCGGGGTGGCGCACGATTTCAATAACGTCCTCGGCATCGTCATGGGGTACAGCGACATCGCGCTCGGAGAAATCCCGACCGATACACCCGTGAAGAAGTATCTGTCGGAGATCAAGAAAGCTTCACAACGGGCGGCATTGATCACGCGCCAACTTCTGGCGTTCAGCCGCCAGCAGGTCGTATTTCCCAAAATCCTCGATCTGAACGATGTGGTGCGGAATGTGACCACCATGTTCCTCCGCCTGGTGGGCGAGGACATCGAGATAGAGTTCCGGCCGGGTACCGCGATCGGCAGCATCAAGGCCGACCCCGGCCAAATTGAACAGATCTTGATGAACCTGGTGGTCAATGCGCGGGACGCGATGCCGACCGGGGGGAAAATTACCATCGAGACTGGAACATCGGAACTGGACGAACACTACACCTCCCGGCATGCTGGCGCACATGAGGGGAAACATGTTGTGCTGAAGGTGAGCGATACGGGAAGCGGTATGGATGAGACCACTCGATCGCAGATCTTCGAGCCCTTCTTCACCACCAAAGCGCCGGGGAAGGGAACGGGGCTGGGGCTCTCGACTGTCTACGGAATCGTGAAGCAGAGCGATGGGTACATCTCGGTGTATAGCGAACCGGGCAAGGGCACCACGTTCAAGATCTATTTCCCGATGCTGCGGGAGAAAGCGGAAGAACTTGGTTCGCACCGGGAAGAAGCGGAACCTCCTCGCGGTTCCGAAACGATTCTGGTGGTGGAAGACGACAAGATTCTGCGCGGACTCGCGGTCAAGCTTTTGCAAGAAGGTGGGTACCATGTAATTGAAGCTGAGGATGCCGAGAACGCGCTGAAGATTTTGTCGTCCACGGGCGTTGAGGTCGATCTGCTGTTGACCGACATTGTCATGCCCGGCAAAACTGGAGTGGAGTTGCTCGCCGAGGCCAAAAGGATCCGCCAGAACTTGCGTGCAGTTTTCATGTCAGGATACGCCGGCGATCTGGTCACCCAGCACGGAGTGCTGGTGCAAGAACATTCGTTCCTCGAGAAGCCCTTCACCAAGAGAGCGCTGTTAACTAAAGTGTACTCGGTCCTGCACGGCAAAACCTAAAAGCGGGCCGGATCTCTACCCGATCACGAGCCATATTTCAATTGCACTCGCAGCCCTTCTCGCGCGCGGGCGGGGGGCAGGTCAAAACCGGATTCTGCGGTAGTGGGGTGGGGGGAGGGAGCATTTTGCCGTCGCCTTATACCACACCCCCTCCTCGTTTGACGGGGTGATCATTACATCCCCCCAGAAGATACCCCACCCCCCACCCAGCCGCCGGGGCTCACCGGCCGGTTACCGAAAACCGGAAGCAAGTATGAGGGGTTTAGCTCCCGGTGGCAAGTCGCCGCTGGAGTGGGCTTACCAGCGCGGGATGGGGCGTCCAGTCCATAAAACGGTTGCAACATCCCCATTACGCTCCAAGATCCCCCAAGAACGCGGCGGAGGGGGCGAACAGACGGCGCAAACTTGTGCTAAGGCCTGTTCTCGACAGTCATGAGGTAAAAGGACCCGGCCCCGCCCGATGTGGGCC
>OBLU010002376.1_pt1 | contig 17398 bp, 15 predicted proteins | sample 1518681 | NCBI WGS metagenome assembly OBLU01 (sample SAMEA3539304, study PRJEB22396) | soil metagenome | biome: tundra; feature: field; material: soil | place: USA | collected 2010-05 | depth 0.15 m | reverse complement strand
CAAAGTGTAAAGGATGTCCGGAGACAATCTGTAAAGGATGTCATGCAACTGAACAGCTGAAGCCCCCTGCTCCCTCCGCAATCTTCGGCCTATATGTGTCGCGAAAATGGGGCTCCGTGAGCGGCGTCCCGGTTCTTTGGTACTCTAGCGGATAGGAGCTTGCGTTATGGACATTACTTCCCCGTTCTTTGTGGTTCCCGTAATCATCGTCGTGTTTGTGGCAGCAATTCTGTTTGCGACCAGCAGCAAGGAAGACGGCCACGGGACGCACTGAGGCTGAGGGTGCAATGCTCGCAGCGTCGAGACAAAGCCGCAGATGGTTTTTAGCCGGGGCCGCAAAGGCTGCCGGAGCGGCACTCGCAATCCACCCACTCGAAATTCTTGCGCAGGATGCGGCGACGCAGGCGGCTGCGCAGGCGGCTGCGCCGGCGGCGCGTCACGAGCCGGATAATCCGGTTTTTTCCGCTAGCGCTCCTGCATGGAAGCGCACTTGGGATGCTGCAATCGCAGTGCTTGCTGGGAATATCCGCACCGTTCCCGGCTACTCGCGGCCGGTTCTGTTTGAAGGCAGCACGTACCAGGGCATCTGGCAGGAGTGCGGTCCGCACGAAGGGCTGGTGTATGCGACGCTCGGCAAACTGATTGCGAGGAAGGCCAGGCTGGACTCAGGCGCGCCGGTCACGACTCCGCTGGAGGCTGCACGCAACAATCACATGGCGTTTTTTGCGTTGCAGCGGCCGGACGGTCAACTGCCGGCGAGCGCAAAGACGACAGAGAACGGGTTCGGGCAGATTCAGATGGTGGTGCCGATCGCGGCTACTGCATGGGAGCTGGTGCAACTAACCGGCAATGAGGAGTTGCTGGCGGCGGCGTACGGCGCGTGCAGCCGGTGGGATGCGTGGCTGCGGCAATATCGCGATACGCGCAAGACGGGGCTGGTGGAGGGGTTTTGCACTTACGACACCGGGCACGACAACAGTCCGCGCTGGAGCGGGATTCCCAATCGTTGCCCCGATGCGGACGCGCGCAAGTGCCCTGTCCTGGCCTCGATGCCGCGACTTTGTCCGGATCTTTCAGCCACGGTGTATGGCGGACGGGTTGCGCTGGCAGCGATGGCCAAGGCGCAGGGCAAAACGAGCGAAGCGGCGCACTGGCTGACGGATGCGGAGACGCTTCGCAAGCTGATTCTCGAGAAGCTCTACTCGCCTGAGGATGCTGCGTTCTATGATCTGGATACGCAGGGTCAGTTTGTGAGGGTACGCTCCGACGTGATGAGCCGCGTGCTGGGCGAGCATGTGCTCGATGTTGCTCATGCGCGCGACAAGGAGATCTTCGAGGCTGTTTGGAGCCGTCAACTGCACAACCCGAAGGCTTTCTGGGCTCCGTACCCGTTGTCGAGTATTGCGCAGGACGACCCGCTGTTTGTTCGGCCGATTCCGCGCAACTCGTGGGGCGGTGCTTCGCAGGCGCTGACGGCGCTGCGGGCTCCGCGGTGGATGGCGCACTACGGGAAGCAGGCTGAGCTGAACCACCTGATGATGCAGTGGTGCCAGGCGATTTTGCGGCATGGGGAATTCAGGCAGCAGATGGACCCGCAGACGGGAGAGTTTACGCAGCCCGATCCTGGCGGTTACTCGCCGGCAGCTCTTGTATTTTTGTCGTTTGCGGAGAGCCTGGGACACAGCGGGGACAGATGAGGTTCCAACGAGGGTGAAGCAGAGCTGGCCACGATGGCTTGGCACCGTCCGGCGCAAAGCGATTTCAGGAACCTTTGAGCAAGCGCGGGCGTATAACAGGGCAAGAGGGCGATTGCCATGATCCGCAATAGGATGCTAGGTGCAACAAGTTTGCTTATGAGCCTCGGATTGGCCGCTGGGATTGCGGGATGCAGGGTGCATGTAGACAAGGGCTCGAACGGCGAGGATAAGAACGTCCAGGTTGATACGCCTTTTGGCGGAGTTCACGTGAACACCGACCAGACTACCGCCGCGGACCTGGGACTGCCGGTTTATCCGGGCGCTGAGGCAGTGAAGGACGACGACAACCACAAGTCTGCGGACGTACACCTTGGGTTTGGCGAGTGGGAGTTGCGGGTACGGGCGGTGTCATATCAGACGCCGGATTCCGAAGAGAAGGTCACCGCTTTCTACAAGAAGGCGCTGGCCCGCTACGGAGACGTGATTACTTGCCAGGCCAATACTCCGGTTGGTACTCCGACACAGACCTCTGAAGGGCTGACCTGCGAGGATAACGACCACAACGCCAGTGTGAAGATTGACCGGAAAGACTATGGAACCGGCAAGGACAGCCTGGAGCTGAAGGCGGGCTCCAAGCGCCGCCAGCACATTGTGGGTTTTGAAAAGCCCAAGGACGGCATGACCCGGTTTGCCATGGTCGCGCTTGATCTGCCAGCGGTGCTGGATAAAAACTCAGGAAAGAGCGACTAAAGGCAAACCGGTTTGAGGTTTGCGTGGCTGGGGCGACCCGGCCACGCGGGACCACAGATTCTGCTACACTGGTCGAAGCGCAATCAAGGGGCCACACGCGCCAGGCCGCGCCCCAAAGATACGCTCCTACAACCCAAGTTCGGGGAGTGGCTCAGCCTGGTAGAGCACCTGGTTCGGGACCAGGGGGTCGGAGGTTCAAATCCTCTCTCCCCGACCATTGTTTTCAATCATTTACAGTCTGACGGGGTAGATCCCCTGTTATTGGCCCAAGTGTTCTGGCGCCGAGAGGCGCGTCCTTATTGCATATTTGTCGAACGGTGGATGCCGTCTGCAGACCATATTCTATACAGAGGAACCACGATAACTGCAGCTATCGTTGCCGTGCAATAATTGGACGATGCCGGGGAACATCGACCTAGACCGAAGGTGGTTGCACGGTGCTCTTGCGGAACTCTTGCTGGCTTCGGAGAACCGCGCACGCGCCGCCAGCGGGCATATTGATTCAGAACAGGCATGGGATGATGCGATCTCACTCGCCGATTCTTGGAGGATTACCCCACAATTTGCAGCCCGCCTTCGCTCGATTCCCTTCGAATTGCCGTCGCCGTCGGCGTATTTGCTGCGCAGGGCAGTGATTGACGCTTTCCGAAGCACTGCCCTGCGCAGCGCAAGAGGGGTTGAAGCAATTGTTGCTCTGAAGCGCGCAGGAATCCGCGTAACGGCATTCAAAGGACTCGCATCCATCTCGCTCCTATATGGTTCTCCTCGGGAGCGGACCATCCGGGACGCCGACCTGATTGTTGCGGAAGGCGATGTTGCGGCGGCACTGCGTTGCCTTGAGGCAATGGGTTTCACGCGCCGGGGCAACGAGACCTTCGATCAATATATCCAGTTTGTGATTCATTCCCCGGGCTTCGCGGGAAACCTGGCAGTGACAGTCTATGCGGAAAATGAAGGCGAGATTGACCTTCATTGGCGTGTGGGAACCACTGGGATGAATGCCGAGAGCCTGCTTGACCGTTCCGTAAGCGCAAAGTTCGGCGTAACCGAAATTCCAGTCGTGCATCCGGTGGACGGCTTTCTGCTCACGGCTCAGCATGCGGTGCGGGACAATCTCGCGGTCGAGAGCGCGCTACGGGACTTGCTCGATTTGCGGCTCTCGTGCGCGGCGCTCTTCGTCGCAGGCCAACTTGATGAACTTGTGAGGCGGGCCCGTGAGGCTCGGCTCCTGGTTCCTGCAATCGCTGTTACTACAATCCTGCGTGGGTACGACCCGGCGGAACCGATTTGCAGTGCGGCAGAGGTTCTGTCGCTGTCAGCGACGGCGGAACAGCGCAAATCGGCAGCCGGACTTTCTCGCGCATTTGATTACCAACTGGTACGGGGAAACTTCAACAAGGATCTTCTCTTCCTTGTGCATACCCGGCCTGTTCGGCAAGTCATGGGCGGCCTGCGAAATGACTGGACCGGCTATCGGAAGAGTCAGCATTCAGTGGAGGATCAACTGAATCAGAGGAAATCCCTGGCCCGGCGTGCGCTGGACCTGATGAAATCGGCGGTGCAGCCCGGGCATCTGGGTCTCGCCATGAAACTTGCTCGTGCAAAATTCGGGACGAAGTTATGATGAGTTCAGCTGCAATTGTTCCCAAAGCCGTGCAGGTAGATGCCTCGGCGCACTGCCAGCTAGCTTGCCCGCTTTGTCCCACAGCGGATGGCCGCACAAAGCCAGGACTCGGGCAGGGTTTCTTGAAGCTGGCCGACTTTCAGTCGCTGCTTAACCGAAATCCAGCGTTGGAACATGTGGAACTCTCAAACTATGGCGAGATGTTCCTGAACCCGGTACTGCCAGACATGCTGGCCTACGCGCATGAGCGCAACGTGACAGTCAGCGGCGGCAACGGAGTGAACCTGAATCACGCCCGGGAAGCGGCGCTCGAAGCTGTGGTGAAGTACAGGGTCCGCACTCTCACCTGTTCGCTCGATGGAGCCACTCCGGAAACACACGCCAAGTACCGCGTGAACGGGCATCTGGAGCGGGTTCTCAAGAATATCGACCGGATTCGTGAGTACCGCAGGCAATATCGCTCGGCCTTCCCGATCCTGAACTGGCAGTTTGTTGTTTTCGGCCACAATGAGCACGAACTTGCGGCCGCGCGACGGATGGCGGCGGAACGAGGGATGGGATTTCTTCCGCGGTTGTCCTGGGACAACGGGTTTTCGCCGGTTCAAAAACCGGACCTGGTGCGGATTGAGACCGGACTTGCCGGGGCCACCCGCGACGAATACCGGAAAAACAAAGGTTCCGGCTATACACGTGACATCTGCTATCAACTCTGGCACCAGCCCGTATTGAATTGGGATGGACGCATGATGGGTTGCTGCGTGAACTATTGGAAGGCCTTCGACACGAATGCATTCTCAGATGGTCTCGACGCCGCAGCCAATCATCCCGACCTGGATTATGCCCGCAGCATGCTGATGGGACAGGCGCAGCCTCGCGAATCAATTCCCTGTACAACGTGTCACCACTTCGAGGAGATCCGGGAGGACGGCAACTGGATTACCGAGGAGGAAGTCGCCGGTGCTTCGAGCCCGTCACCAATTGCCGGATTCCTTCTGGAACCAGCCGGGGAGGCACGGTTCGCTCAGGTTTCGATCGTCAAGGGGTGGGATGCGGAGCCGTTCCGGCAAGTCGCGGGAAGGCTCTTCCGTTTTGGAGTGGACACCGCAGTCTACTTTACTCCATCCTTTGGCGGCCGCTACACGGCATTCATCCGGATGCTTGGGGAGAGGAATTCCATAAGATCTGCGGCATTCCGGTTCGCGGTGATGTCGCGCCCGCTGTGCCAGGAGTTTAGTTCCTCAGCGTCTGACTTCGAGGTCGCCCAACGCGGAAACCATGCCGGCAGGGCAGCAGATCCCACTTCCGCCGAGCCGTGTTGGATATTGTAATGTAGGAGTTGGGGGATTGGCAGGAATATGGAAGAGCTATGTTTCAGGGTGAACACTCCGGAAGTGCTTTACGAGAAGTTTGACGACGAGTTGGTTGCAATCCATCTTGAAACCGGTTCATATCATAGTTTGTTTGGTGCAGCAGCAGACGCCTTTGTATTGCTCGCCGAAGAGGCGACGGTGCCCGAACTTGCTGAGGCTCTTTCACAAAAGTATGCTGCCGGAGCCGAACAGATTGCCGCGGCACTCGGTGATTTCATTGCGCAGCTTCAAAAAGAGAATCTGATCGCAGTCGTGGAGACGCGCAAGGCGCGCGGTCCTCTGCAAATTCCTGGGACCGAAACGGGAATGCCCTTTGTTCCGCCCAGCGTTGCCGCGTATCACGAATTGCAAGGCCTGTTCCTGCTCGATCCCATCCATGAAGTCGGTGAGGAGGGCTGGCCGCAAATGCGCCAAGCGGACGAGAACGACAAGCCCGAGGGGGTTTGATGGACTTTGCCAGTCTATTGAACAAGTACTTCGACGAGGCCGCTGAGCAACAAGGATTTACTTCGGAGCGCATCAATCTTGCAGGCCACCAAATCGAATTCTGTTTTGCAGGGGATCGTTGGAAAGATCTGACCAGGGCGTTCTTTCACGGCCCCGCCAGGCCCTCCGGCAAGCCTGGCCTTCGGGTTATGGTTTGGGATGGGGAACACCAGCCTCCACGCAATCACGTGCTGAAGGCTTATCTGTTCGCCATGACGAATTGGTGGTTTGAATATGTTGGACCCCGAGGACAACTCCTCGACGTTCAAGCGCCTGGGTTTGAAGCATACTATGTTCCTGGGCCGGATCTCCTCTATGCGGTTGACCTGAAAAGCAACACGGCATTCTGCTGGAAGCGCGACAGCTCTCCCCTGCCGTACTGGGAAGTCGTTTCGCCCTTCCGGCCCCTTTTGCATTGTTGGTTCAGGGCGCAGGGGTTCCAGTTTGTTCACGCCGCAGCAGTAGGAACGCCGGATGGGGGCTTGTTGCTTACTGGCAAGGGCGGGTCAGGCAAGTCAAGCACCGCAATCTCATGCCTGAACAGTTCTCTGAACTATCTTTGCGACGATTTCTGCCTGATCGGGCAGCAGAATGGCATGTACTCCGCGTTCGGTTTGTACGCGACTGCAAAACTGGTAGGGCCCGAAGATCTTGCCCGCTTTCCGTTCATCGCGCAACACGTCTGGAATCCAGACCGTGAGACGGACCACAAGGCTGCATTTTTCCTCCAGGACCACTTTCCCGAATCCTTCATCGACCACTTCCCGTTGAAAGGGATATTGCTCCCTGTGGTTACGGGCCGGAGGGACACCTCCGTTACCGTCTGCAGCGGCTCGCGAGCTTTCTCCGCTCTTGCGCCTTCTACCCTGTCGCTTCTGCCGGCCAGCGGCGCCGCTGATTTTCGCTTTCTCAGCGAATTCTCGCGGGCCCTTCCGGCCTATGAGCTGAGGCTGGGTACGGACATTGCGCAGATTCCATTGGTTCTGAACTACCTGCTTACCCGTGGTCGCGAGGCTGCTGCCCCGAAATGAGCCTGCCACCCCTCATAAGTATTGTTGCGCCCGCCCATAACGCGGCGAGGTTTTTCGATTCCTGGATCAATTCCATTGAAAGCCAGGGCATCTTCGGACTGGAAGTCATTCTTGTCGATGACGGATCGAGCGACGACATCGCGGAGCGCGTGTCGCGACGCCCCGATGGAATCCGGTACCTGCGCCAGGACAACCAGGGGCCAGCGGCCGCTCGCAACGCAGGTATCCGTGCCTCCAGCGCAGATCTTATTGCTTTTCTCGATCTTGACGATCGCTGGACTCCGCGGCATCTGGAGCGTTGCATGAATGCTTTGGAAGCGAATGCTGCTTCGGGTATCGCGCAGGGGCGCATCCGCAACGTGATCACGGACAGCGAAGGCGGGCTGCAATACTGTTCTCCCGCATACCGCTTCCTCAATCTTGGCGCTGCCGTCTTCCGGCGTTCGGTGTTTGAAAGGTGCGGTTATTTTGATATACGCCTGCGTTTCGCCGAGGATTTTGATTTCATCACCCGGTGCTGGGAACAGGGCGTGCGCAAGATCGATCTTGATGAAGTTTCCCTACTCTATCACCGTCATGAATCGAACATGACCAATCAAAAGTCCGTGATCGAACTCGGCGCAGTCCGGGTTTACAAGCTCCACCTGGAACGGCTCCGCGCCGGAGCCGCCCCGGCAGATGCCCGGGAATGGATGCAGGTCGGATTCCCGCAATATATAGGCCAAACGGTGGTGCCACACGACCAGGGCATGCGGGAACCTGTGGTTCATGGGGAGGCGGCACGGTGAATGCGCCGGAGATCAGCGTGATCGTCCCTGTCTGGAATGCCGCGGCGTTCGTGGATGAGGCGCTGGCTTCGATTCGCGGACAGAAGGTCAGCGATCTTGAAGTGATTCTGGTGGATGACGGCTCAACGGATTCGTTCCCGGACAGGGCGGCTGAATTCACCGCACCGGCCCGGTACGTGAGACAGTCGAACGAAGGTCCAGCTTCAGCCCGCAATCACGGCCTTCGGCTGGCTCAAGGTCAACTTGTCGCGTTTCTTGACGCGGACGACGTATGGACGCCGGGGCATCTCTACCGGCTGCGGGAGGCTTTGCGGACAAACCCCGCTGCCGGGATCGCGCAGGGCAGAATGCAGCAGTTCACGATCGGTAAGGACGGCGGCGAATACCGGAGCGGGGCATACCGCATGCCCTATATGGGAAGCTGTCTGTTTCACAGGCGAGTTTTTGACGAGTGCGGCGTCTTTGACGAAAGCATGAGGTATGGTGAGGATTACGATCTGATCTTCAGGTGCTGGGAACGCAACGTCATCAAATGCGAAGTGGATGAAGTGTCCCTGCTCTATCGGCTGCACAGTGGAAATTCAGACTGGAACAACAGTTCCCATGCTCATGCTATCGTAATCAAGAAACGGCTGGAGAGAATGCGTGCGGGCAGCGTTGCCTCCAACCATGCGCCCCCCGTGCCATTCCAGAAGTATATTGGGGAAATCTCGGAGGCAGATCAGTGGAGCCGCTGGTTAGCGTAATCATTCCGACTTACAACAGTGGCACATATCTCAGGCTGACGGTCGAGAGCGTTCTGATGCAGACGCACAGGCCGATCGAGATTCTGATCGTGGATGACGGTTCCACAGACGATACACCGCGCACCGCGCAGAGTTTTGGGCCGCCGGTTCGGCTGTTGCAGCAAGCGCATGCAGGGCACCCGGCAACGCGTAATGCCGGCATCCGAGCGGCTGCCGGCGAATACGTCGCTTTTGTGGACCATGACGATCTCTGGAGCCCCGGTAAACTTGAAATTCAGTTAGGATGCTTCCGCGATGAAGCATGCCTCGACCTTGTCTTCGGGCATGCCCAGAACTTCTTCTCCGAGGATCTCAGCAGCGAAGAATGTTCCCGCCTGCGCGTCCCGATGAAGCCGGTGCAGGGCCTGCTGCAAGGCACAATGCTTGCGAAACGGTCTTGCTTTGAGCGAGTGGGCCTGTTCGCCGAAGAACGCATCATAGGTGATTTCATTGACTGGTACGGCCGCGCCATGATCGCTGGCATGAAAATGAAGATGCTTCCCGAGATTGTGTTGCAGCGAAGGATTCACCGCGGAAATCATCAGCGGGTGAACCGGCATTTGATTGCGGCGGGATATCTGTCCTCGGTGAAAGCGCTACTGGACCGGCGGCGCGCAAAGGGGAATGCATGACGGTGGCGCAGACAGCATCGCAAAGACTTCTGCTGGGCGCTTTCGCATTGCCGGAGGATCAGGCTTTGGTGTGCTGGCGACAATGGCGTGAGGGCGTCGATATTGTGAACCTGGGCCCAGAATCAGCGCGTTTGCTACCGACGATCGTTCATGGGCGGCCAAAGTGGCTTGCCGAGGATCCCGCGCGCAACATCATTCGGGGCCTTTGCCGCCGAGCCTGGACGGAGCACCAGATCGGTCTTCGTTCACTCGCGCGAATCGTCACCTCACTGCGTAGTTCGGGAATTTCCAGGGGAGTTCTATGCGGATCTGCGGCTGTCGGGCAATACTATGCCGAGCGCAAATCGATCCGACCTTTCGAATCGCCTGAATGGTTGATTGGCAGCCACGAAGTTGATGTTGCTCTCGGCGTGCTTTCGTCCGAAGGCTGGCAATTGCCGGAGACTGGTCTTGCCGATATGCATTACGGCGTCTGGCTCTCGCAGACCGGCGCAGAGCGGGTTCATCTGATTTGGCGGCGGCGATGGAATTGCGAAGGTCCCTCAAAAACAAATTCATTCGAGCTTCCAGGAGCGACAGTGGAAGTGCTTCCACCCGAAGAGTTACTTGCGGAGGTTCTGCTCACACCGGAGGGCGGAAGCCAGCTGGCATGGCAATGGGATGCGCTTGCGATTACGGCGGAAAGGAAACTCGATTGGCGCCGCGTTGAAACGTTGACCGATCAGGACGAGTTGGCGGTGAGCAGGCTGCGCGAGTTGCGCGATGAATGGGGCATCGCAGTGCCAGGATATCTAACGCACTCCGCGCGCGGCGGGTTCCTGCGTCAGAGAATCCGCCGGATCAACCGCGATTACCGTTGGGTGGCTCGCAATGATGGGGCACGTCCCTCCGTCACAGGGTTGGCCGCCTACTGCGTTAAACGCTGGTGGCGGGTCTTTATCGTGCCGGGCAGGGGACAATGAGGGTCTTCGATGCGGCGGGAACGCCCCTCATCGAGGAGCTTGCGGAATACCGCCAGTACGGCGACCTGTTTTTCTTTTTGACCTTGCGGGATATTCGGCTGCGGTATCGCCAGACACTGCTCGGCGTGGCCTGGGCCATCGTGCAGCCGTTGCTCCCGATGCTGATTTTTGCGGTCATCTTTTCACGCTTCCTGCGACCGGAGACAAGCGGCATCCCGTATCCGCTCTTTATATTCACCGGGCTGACGCTCTGGACCGTTGTTGCCAGTTCCATTCTGGCTGGCAGTACCGCTTTCATCAGCAACTACAGCCTTCTCAACAAGGTTTATTTTCCCCGCGCGATTCTGCCGATGGCCACTGTTGCGGCGTGCGCCTTCGACGGGCTGATCGCTGGGGCAGTGGCCATGGCCGTCACGTGTTTTTACGGCTATTTCCCTTCAGCGTGGTGGCTTCTGCTGCCTGTCATAGCGCTCTGGATTGTGGTGCTTGCTACCGCTGCCACTCTGCTGGCCGCATCCTTGACTGTGGCTTTCCGGGACACGAAGAATGTAATCCCCTTCCTGGTGCAGATGTGGATGTATTCCACTCCAGTCCTGTATCCGGCGAGCCTCATTCCCAGGCCACTGCGATTGTTGGCCGGAGCCAACCCCATGGCTGGGCCTCTCGAAGCATTCCGCGCATGCATGTTCCACACAACCCCTGAATGGAGGGTGATTGTGGAGTCTGGTGTGTCGCTGGCCGTACTCATCGTCGTGGCAGTTTCCGTGTACCGGTCTGTCGAAGCTCATCTCGCGGAGCGCGCATGAACGCAATCTCTGTTGAAAATATCCGCAAGGAATTCGCGTTGAGCAGCACAGGCTCGCCGAGCTACGGCACGGTGAAAGACCTGTTCGCCGGCACCTGGAAACGCGGGGTTGAGAAGCGGAAGTTCGTGGCGCTCGACGATATCAGTTTTGATGTCGCTCCCGGTCAGGCGATGGGGCTGATCGGGAACAACGGCGCGGGCAAATCGACCCTGTTGCGAATCATCAGCAGAATTCTTCGCCCCACCAGCGGGCGCGTGCGCCTTGAAGGTCGCGTCGCAAGCCTCTTGGAGGTGGGGGCCGGGTTCCACCCGGAGCTAACGGGAAGAGAAAATGTCTTTCTTAGCGGCACCATGATGGGGATGAAACGCCGGGAGATTATAAGAAAGATCGATCAGATCACCGATTTTGCCGGGATTGGGTCTTTCTTCGATCAGCCGGTTCGCTTCTATTCGACCGGCATGTATATGCGGCTGGCATTTTCCGTGGCCGCGCACATCGATACAGAGATTCTACTTCTCGATGAAGTGCTTGCAGTTGGCGATGCGGCGTTTCAACAGCAGTGCATTGAGAGAGTGCGGGAGGTGGGACGGAACGGGCAGAGCGTGATTCTGGTTTCACACAACATGACGACCCTGGTCCGGCTTTGCTCCGTTGCCTTGTTGCTTGACGGAGGCCGGATGAGCCACTTCGGCTCCGCTTCCGATGCAGCGGCGCGGTACTTGAAGATCGCCGAGGCACGGCAGGGAGAGCGCTACTACTCGGAGGCAGAATCCGCTCCGCAGGACCGAGTTGTGCGATTGCGTTCCCTTCGCACCCGGTCCCGCGAAGGAGCCACTCTCGCCACAGTCAGCATCGGGGATGAATTCGGAGTCGAGATCGAATTTGAAGTGTTGGAAGGAGGCACTGCGCTGATGCCTTCCGTGACCATTCGCAACGAATCATCGGTCGTTTTGTGGACTACGGACACTTCTAGCGAATGGCACGGCCGGCCGCGCCCTGCTGGCCGCTACAAATGTGTCGCCTGGATACCGCCGCATTTGCTCTCGGCCGGGTCAATGCGTGTCTCGGCGGCAATTCATTCCTTTCACCCCTGGACCGTGCATCTGGAGGCCAACGACATTGTGCTGTTTCATGCATTGGAGTGCGCCGGCGGAGCGCGAGGCCAGTTTGCGGGATACATCGACGGGGGTATCCGCCCTTTGCTGGACTGGAGTGTTGAGCACGACTCATGATCGTCGTTGCCGCTTTAATAAATATCGATACACCTTGAGTCGATGCTGACTGCGTGAGCGCCGCATCCTCCCGGCTGTTATCATTCCCGACATGGCACGAGTAGCATTGGTCTCCCATGACGTACAAACGGTTTTGGAAGGGAAGGCGGGTGGTGTCGGAGCGTTTGTTACTCACTTTGCCAGACTTCTTCGCGCGCAGGGCGAAGAGGTCACGATCATGCTCACCCGGCAAGAGGAGTTTTCGGTTCCAGTCGATCCAGAGTGGCGGGAGCGATACAGACGTTGGGAGATAGGCCTGCTGGAGTTTCACAACACGCCGCCCTCGCGCGAGCGTTGGTCAGATGCCTGGCCTCTCCGCTTATCCGAGCAGCTTTTGACCCATCTCGAAAACTTCGACATTGCTTACTTTCAAGACTGGGCAAACGTGGCATTTCAAGCAGTCCGGTACAAGCGTTTCGGTCCGGAAAAATTGCCCCTGATTGTCACTGTTCTCCATGGCCCGTCGGTGTGGGAACGGACCGGCAACCAGCGGTATCCGAGAATTCCGGAAGACTTGCATATGGAGTTTATGGAGCGCTATTCTGCGCGCCACAGTGACGCGGTGGTTGCGCCGAGCCGATACATGGTCGATTGGACGCTCAAACAAGGCTGGCAGTTTGATTGTGAGCCGCAAGTGCTGGGACTGCCATTTGTTCCGGATGATGCCGACGCCGGATCGAATGCACTACCGGCCGATGAATTGAAGCGCCTGGTTTTTTTCGGCCGCATGGAGAAGCGCAAGGGCTTGTCGCTCTTTACGCAGGCAGTGCAGCGCATTCCCGATCTTTGGCCTGCCATTGACGAAATCATTTTGCTCGGGGAAGAAAAGGAACGCGGGTCGGTCGAAGCCGCGCGTAAAGACCTTGCGGACTCCCATCTCAAACTCATTCACATCGGCAACCTGGACAGCGCGGGGGCGAGGAGATTCCTTGCCTCTGTCGCGCATGATTCCCTGGTTGTGATTCCAAGTCCGGCGGAGAACTTCCCCTACACCGTCATCGAAGCATCCCTGATTCCAGGCATCAATTTGATCTGTTCTAACGGCGGTGGAGTTCCCGAGGTTTTGGATTTCTCCAGGACAGACCAATTGTTGACAAACCAATTGTTTGATCCGCATCCGGCGGCGCTGGCAAGCAAAATTCAGCAGCGGTTCGGTGCGCCGCCGCAGTCCGCTGGACTTCCGGCTTACGATGCTGAAAAAGCCAACGCTCGGTGGCTCGAATTCCACCGGGAGACTCTTCGCTCAGGATCTCCGCGCCAGCTGCCTGCACTGAGCGCGCGGCTACCTGTTGACATCTGCATCACGTACTTCAACAAGGGCCCGTACTTTCCTCAGCTCCTGAAAGCGTTGGAAAACCAGACCGTACAGGGGTTCGGCGTAATCGCTGTCGACGACGGTTCGACGGAGCCGGAATCCATCGCCATCTTCGACGAGATGTCCGACCGGTACCGGGACCGCGGCTGGGTCTTTTTCCGCCAGAGCAATGAGTTCGTCGATGCCGCACGGAACCGCGCTGCCGAGCGTTCAGAGGCAGAGTATCTGCTGTTCATTGATGCCGACGACATCCCTGTTCCACATACCGTCGAACGATTGCTGCAAGCCGCTCTCTACTCGCAAGATGACTGTGTTCTGAGCGGCGGTTTCCTGCTCAAAGACAATGACACCGATAAAGGAACCGGCGATCGCTATCTGCCTCTTGGGCCGAACCTGGTTTCGGGCCTGGTCGATCCAATTGTGTTTGGTCTTCCCATGATCCTGATCCGGCGGCGAGTCTTCGAGGCCCTCGGAGGGTACCGCGAGATCCGCGGTGTGGGCCACGAGGACTGGGAACTGCAGGTCCGGCTGCTGCTGGCCGGCTACCGGACTGATGTGTTTCCGGAATGTCTGTTGTACTTTCGTAGACTGTCGGGGGGACTGGCTGTTATCAGCTCAGACTTTCTGGCCAAGCAACGACTCGCAGGCGCCTATGAGAGCCGTCTCGCGGAGGTCGGGATGCAGGGTCTGGCCAGTCTCGTCCACGCACTGAACCGCCGCTGCCGGGAACTCGAGGTTGAGGCGGGCCGGAATATCCGCCTGGAAAACCGTGTCCGCCAGATGATGGAGAAAGCCGGGCACCGCGCACCCTGACATGGTCCTAAGCATCGTCATCCCGGTCTACAACGCGCTGGAGTTTGCAAAGGCCTGCGTTGACAGCGTATTTGCGGTGCGTCCCTCGGCGCCCTTCGAGGTCATCGTCGTGGACAACGGCTCATCGCCGGATTTCGATGGATGGTTGCGGGAAGCTGCACAACGGTATGCGGAATTACGCATTTTGCATTTCGACGAGGCTCTGGGTTTCTCCCGCGCGGTGAATGAAGGGATGCGCGCCGCGCAAGGTGAATTCTTCGTCATTTTGAACAGCGACACGATTGTCACAGACGGCTGGGCAGACCGCCTTCTGGATGCGATGCGCAGCTCGCCCGAACTCGGCGTGGTCAGTCCGGTGACGAACCGCTGCGGAAACCCGGGTCAGGTGGATCCCGAAAGCCGCGATATAAAGCCCGAGGAAGCGCAGAGTTACGAGGAGCGAATGCGGCGCCGCACAGCGATTCTCCGCGAGCCACAACGTCTGGTTTTCTTCTGCGCGATGATTCGCCGAACCGTATGGGAGCGTCTGGGCGGACTCGATGAAATCTATCGCGAAGGGAATTTTGAAGACGACGACTTTTGTGCACGGACGCGTCTGCTGGGCTGCGAGCTCGCCGTTGTGCCTGCCTCCTTCGTTTACCACCATGAAAGAAGGACGTTTGAAGACAACCAGCTGAGTCACGGCGAAGCGTTCTCTCGGAACCAGGAAATCTTTCTTTCACGAATCGCGAGATGGTCTTGCGAGCCACAGCCGCTACCGAAGCCCCGAACCCTGGCCAGCCGTAAAGTGTCGGTTCTTGTGCCAGTGCTGCCGGACACAGTTCCATTGCTCTGCGATTCTCTGGTTAGTCTTCTCAATCAAACGGTGGGCATCTTCGAAATCCTGGTTATCTCGTCCGTCGATCTGACCGAAGCTCTTGCAAGGACAGATGGAACGGCCTTCTTGCTGGCAAAGGACGGGAGCAGTCTTGCTGCTCTGCTGAATGAAGGGATGAAGGTGGTGGCGGGCGATTGCGTCGCATTTTGTCCGGCTGGGGATATCTGGTTCCCGTTTCATTTGGAGATTCTTCTGAACACCCTGTGCGGGGGAGCCGATGTTGTATACTCCGCCTGGAGCTTTTTGTTCGGTAACCGCACGGGTGCGGTCCGGTTCGACCAGGCGGAGATCGACCGCGTCGCCATCGGTGATTGGATTCCGCTTGTCTCGTGGATTTGCAGGGAGCCGAAGACTCTGCCGCGCTTCGACGAGACTCTTCGCGACTTCGCAGGTTGGCAATTCGCGCTGGAAATGGCCGCGCGTTTTGCTCCTGTTTACAATCGCCGCATCAGTTGCCGAAAGCGGGCCATCGCGCAATCCGCCGATGAAGCTGCCCTGATACTGGAATCGATACTGCAATCGATTTCACCCGCAAAGAGCGCCTGGCACGCTGAAGAACAGCGGTTGTTTCTCCGCGCGACGGCCCGGGGAGCCTGGGAGTCTGCGCTGATATTGGAGCGGAACGAAATTGAGCGCCGTGCCCGCATTTTGCTCGCTCCCCCACAACCGCTGATGGGCAATCGCCGCGAACTTGAGCTTTGTGCCGCCCGGCTTCAATCGGCCGCCTCGGCAGTGGCGCTGACGCCATCGGGCTCCAATTCCCTACCGGATGTTCTGCTTTTCAGCATTCTCGGATGGGATCAACTCACCCAGCGGCCGCACCATTTTGCCAGAGGGCTCGCCCGAGCCGGACACCGGGTGTTTTGGATCGACGTAGCACTGCAGGCGCCCCATTCGATGGACTCCGCCAACCTTGTGCGGCTACTGGAACCGAACCTGCTTTGTGTCGAATTACCTGCCATTCGCGGAGACCTTTACCGATTGAAATGGAGCCCTTCGGTTCTGGATGCTATGGAAGCGGCGATGCGCTTTCTGAAGTCGAGGCTCCAAATTTCCTCGGCACTGCAACTTGTGAACTTTCCCAAGTGGTGGCCGCTGGTTGAGCGGCTGCAATCCGCTTTAGGGTGGCCGGTTATTTATGACTGCCTCGACGATCAACAGGCCTTCGGATCCCTTCATCCAAACAACGATGCCCACTGCGAACCGGCACTCGCGGCCGCGTCTGACTTGCTGATCGCCTCTGGCCGGATTCCCTATGAAAGGCTTGGCCGCAGCCACTCGAACGTGGTGCTGCTTCCGAACGCCTGCGACTTCGAACTTTTCTCTTCGGCTGCCCCGCGGGGCTTGCCGGAAAGTGTTCGCCGTCCTGTTGCGGGCTTCTTCGGTGCTTTCTCTGAGTGGCTCGATCGGGAGTGGATTCTGAAAGCTGCGCGCAACTTCCCCGAATGGTCGTTCATTTATATCGGACGGGAAGGTTTTGCTCGCGCCACATCGCGGAAGGAGTGGCTCGCGATCGCAAACGAACCGAATGTGCAGGTCTTGCCGCAGGTGGGACCAGAGGCTCTGGCTGGATATCTTGCCGGATTCGACGTGTGCATCATGCCTTTCCGGGATCTTCCCATCACGCGATCCATGAATCCCGTCAAGATCTACGAGTATCTTGCTGCTGGGAAGCCAGTGGTCGTGCCAGACCTACCGGAGACCCGTCCTTTCGCGGATCTGGGTCTCATTGATGTTTATAGAGAAGAGCAACAGTCCTTTCAACTCCTCGAACGGGCCGCCGTTCGCAATGATTCACAGGAAGAGATCGGAAAACGCAAGCAGTTCGCCGCGAACAACACGTGGAATCACAGGATCGTGCAACTGCAGCGGCAGCTGCTTGCAGTCTTAAAATCGGGCTAATGCACGCAATCCTGATCGAGGTGTTTGGCGAGTTCCGGAACTGTATGTCCTTGGAGACGCTCGCCAGCCGCGCAACGTGATGGGCGCAATCTGGGATGCATACGAGGTGGCAAGGGCGATTTGATTTCGGCTCCTGTAACGAATCGCAGCTTTGCTGGTAGTGGAGTGCCCGGCGCCTTTCGTACCAACAAACATGCGAGAAAAGGTTGCGCAGGGACCATCGAGCATGGCTGAAGTCAAGTCCCAATTGTTCTGTAGATTCTCATTCCTCAGGGTAGTTGGTTCTTGT
>OBLU010002375.1_pt1 | contig 17405 bp, 15 predicted proteins | sample 1518681 | NCBI WGS metagenome assembly OBLU01 (sample SAMEA3539304, study PRJEB22396) | soil metagenome | biome: tundra; feature: field; material: soil | place: USA | collected 2010-05 | depth 0.15 m | reverse complement strand
TGCACACCGCGATCCGTGTAAGGGCCCAGCGTCCCCGGGCGCAGCGGCGTCCGCAGACTCTCCCAAGCGCTGGGGCAGTCGGACCTTGCTGCGGCTAGGGATGTGCGCACTCCCGGGCAGTCGCTTTCGCTCGTCCTGGCCGCAAGACGCGCCATACCTCCAGGCCGCGTTGCACTTTCTTCGTGCTCTGCACGGAGGCTTCGCTTATACCTTGCCGCCATGATCGAGCCCGAGCCGCTTCAACAGATCGACCGCACCTACGTGCGCTATCGTCACCGCAAGCTTTCCTATTTCTCCGGCTGCGACTACTTCCGGCTCACCAGCCATCCGCGCGTCATCGCGGCCTTGCAGGCCGGCGTGAAGAAATACGGGCTGAACGTGGCCGCTTCCCGACTGACCACGGGCAACCATGCGCTTTACCGTGAACTGGAGGCGCAACTCACCGACTTCTTTGGCGCGGAAAGCGCCCTGCTCGTCGCCAGCGGCTACGTCACCAACCTCGTCGTCGCTCAGACGTTGGCCGGGAATTTCTCGCACGCCCTCATCGATGCTGGGGCGCACCCCTCGCTCGCGGACGCCGCGCGCTTCCTGGATTGTCCGGTGCTCCAGTTCAAGTCCCGCGATGCCGAGGCCTTGGCTGGCGCCGTCCAGCGATGCGGCCCCGGGTCTAAGCTGCTGCTGCTCACCGACGGAATGTTTTCGTCCGACGGCTCGGCTGCCCCGCTGGCCGAATACCTGAAGGTCCTGCCCAAAGACGCGCTGATCCTCGTCGATGACGCGCACGGTGCCGGGGTTCTAGGTCGCAACGGCCAGGGCGCGCCCGAACATGCGGGAGTGAGCCGCCGCCGCATCATTCAAACCGTCACGTTGAGCAAGTCGTTCGGCGCTTACGGCGGCGCGATCCTCGGCAGCGCCCGCCTGCGCCAACAAATCCTCGACCGCAGCCGGATGTTCGTCGGCAGCACCGCCCCGCCCCTGCCGCTCGTCAATGCGGCGCTTGCGGGCGTCCGGATTCTGAAGGCGGACAAGAGCTTGCGGCGAAGACTGGTCGTGAACGCGGCCCACGTGAAAACGGCCTTGCGCCAGGCGGGCCTGCCGTTAGCCGAAACGCCCGGACCTATTGTACCTTTGCTCCCCCAGAGCGCGCGCGAAGCGGCCCGCCTGAACCGTGCGCTGTTCGCGGCGGGCATCTATCCCCCGTTCATCAAATATCCCGGCGGACCGCCCAGCGGCTACTTTCGCTTTGTCATTTCCAGCGAACACACCCGCCCGCAGCTCGATCGCCTGCTCGGGGCGTTGATTCCTTTCGTCCGCAGGCAAGCAAATCGCGATTGAGATTAGGGCTTGCGAGGATGTTCGCCCTCCCGGGGACGACAACAGCCCAAGAGGTCGTTTTCGGAAGCCCAAATCCTCGCCGGGGTGGAGCACGAGGCAAATCTGGCTAGAGGGCCCGTTCCGGACGTCGCGGAGTTCACCGACATCGGGAAATGGCGAAGTGGTGGAAGTGGTCGACGACATGAGCGCACATGACCATCTCATTCGCCGGTTGGTAGTGCTGCCGTGACCGCCAGGGACTGAAAGATAAGGATTGACCTGACAAGAATTATCTCTTCAACTGTTTGGCACTGCATCTGCTGGAATTCTGTGGCTGACGTTCAGCAGTGCAGGCTGCTGTTCAGTCGAGGAATGGAACTATGGCTCGGAAGTCCATGCCCGAAACGAAGGTGCCGCGCGCCAATCTGTGCGGTGGCCGCCGGATGGTTTTAGCCTTTTTCGGACTGATGCTTCCGCACATAGCCAGCCATGCCGCATCTCCGTTTCGGGTGACCGCGTTTGGCCGGGCCGGCCTGTTGACGTGGACGAACGCCCCGGTGCCGGGAGTTTGCACCGTCCAGGCGTGCACCACACCCAGCGGACCCTGGACTCCCGGGCAGAACGCCTTTGCCACCAATTCGTCGGGCGCGCTCTCAGTACCGCTGGTCGGCGGAACCCGCTTTCATCGAATGCAGGCCGTCGATGTCCCACCCACACCACAAGGCTTTACCAACCTGGTTTACGCCTACGGGATCCTCGAAACCATCGCGGGCAACGGCCTTGGCCGACTGGACGGCATCGATTACTGGTCCGCGACCTATGAAGGCGGTCTGGCAACCTCGGCGGCTTTGTCCCGACCCCACGTCGCAATGGCCGACCGCGCCGGCAGCGTCTATATTGCCGACAAGAACAGTCACTCGGTCCTTAAAGTCACGCCGGACGGCACCATTCAGACTCACGCCGGCACTCACGTCGGGGGGTTCAACGGTGAAGGCCCAGCCGCTGCCACGAGCCTGCAACTTAACTCTCCCAATGGTCTGTGGGTCCTCCCGGAAGGCATTGTTTATGTCCTGGACACCGACAACGGCCGGGTGCGGCGCGTGAACACTAACGGCACCATGATGACGCTATTCCAGGCCACCACTGATGGATCGGCTATAAGCACCGGGCGTGGTCTCTGGGTCAAGGCCGATGAGTCGCTAGCCTATTTCTGCGCCGGAACGAAGGTGCGGAGCTGGACGCCATCGGGAGGGGTCCACACGCTCGCTTCGGGCTTCACCGAACTGGGCACTCTATTTGTCGCGCAGGAAGGAGATGTAATTGTGTGTGATCGTGGCGCGAACTACGCCTATCGCATCCATCCCGACGGCTCGGTGATCGTGCTGGCGGGTAACGGCGGGACGACGGGAGGCGGCGATGGCTCATCGGCCTTGGCCACCGGCCTCTATGGCGTACGCAGCCCCTGGCCCGTACCCACGGGCGGTTATCTGCTTCTTTCTCATGAAGGATGCCAGCTTTGGTACTTGGATGCTGCCGGCATTATCCACCTGCTGTTGAACGGGTCAGGGGGCTTCATGCACGCCGGCGACGGCTCGTTCTTTTATGATCCATCCATCCCAAAAATCAGTGAAGGCCGCAGCGTCACCATGGATTACGATGGCAATATCCTGATTTGCGAAAGCGACTATGGCTACATCCGCCGGATTCGGTTTCAAAGAATGCCCGGCAACTGAGGCTCTGAGAACCGACTGACTTGCCCGATCCTGCGTCACTTCCCTTCCAGCGCCAAGTGATGCCTGTCCAAGGTGCTGCCATCGGCATAGGCCAGTTGGGCCAGGGTTCGGTTGTACTCGGCCAGCGCTTGGAGTTCGGCGGTGCGGGCCGCCGTCAGGGTCTCCTGCGCCTGGAGCACAAAGAAGCTGGTCGAGAGCCCGTTCTGGAGTTTCTTCTGCTCTGCGGCCAGGGCGGCTTCGGCAAAGGAACGGGCTTTTCGCGTCGAGCCGACCTGGCTGAAGCAGGAGTGGACCCGGTTGATGTAATCGGCGATCTGCACCAGCACCTCTTGTTCGGCCTTCTTAAGTTGCAATTCGGCGATTTGCTTGGCGGCCCGGCTGGCGCGGTAATTGCCGCGTTCGGTGGCATTGTCGAGGGGAAAGCTCAGCACGACCCCGTAGAAGTAGTCGGGATTGCTGAAGCTGAACGCCTGGCTAACGGCCCTGCCGGAGTTAGCATCAACGCCCAGCCCGCCATAGCGCCCGACCAGGTCGAGGCTTGGGAAAAGCTGATTGTGTTGGAATTTGACGACCACAGCCTGCTTCTCGACGGCCAGCCGTGCTTCAATGAGATCGGGCCGGTTCTTCAACGCGTTCCGGAAGCTCTCGGAGCGGTTGACTTCGGCGGGCAGGGCAAGCAGGACGTCCGCCGGCTGCAGATCGAAGTCGGCCCACTCCCTGAAATCGTCGGTAAGCAGCTTCTTCAAACAGTTCTGTTGGGCCACATAGGCTTCCCGGGCGCTGGTTAAGGCAGTCAAAGCGTTTTGCAGTTGAGCTTCCGCCTGCTCGCTATCGAGGGGCGGCAAATCGCCGACTTGCACCCGGCGCCGGGTTTCTTCCACCAGTTGTTGTCTCAGTTCCACAGCCTTTTCCCGCACCTTGACCAATTCCCGTGCAGCGACGAGATCGTAATAGCTCACTTCAACCGCCAGCACGGTTTTCATTATTTGGAACCGCAACGCCTGCTGGGACATGCCCAATTCCTTACGGCGGACAAGCAGGGTCTCGCGGGCCGAATCGATCCAGAAATCCTTGAGCAGATGCTGCCGCAAGGTCAGGCTGGTCGCGGCCAAATAATTGTTGGTTTGGCGAATCCCCCCGGGATAAGCCGAGGCGTCCTCCGTGTCGGAATTAAAGTCGGTGCGCGCGTTTTGTGCAATGGCGGAGGCGCTTAGACTGTAGCTCAATCCCAGCGGCAGTTGTCCGCTCAAGGCGGGGCCGATAGTGTCCGTCTTGAGTTCAACGGGGAAGTAGGGGTTAAATTTTCTTGGGTCGAAATCGCCAGGCTCGGAGACATAACCGTGTTGGGCGTCGAATGACAGAACGGGGCTGTAAGCGCCATAGGCCCCGCTCAAGTTGTAGCCGGCGGCGTCTGCCACCAGATGTTCAATCTTCAGGTCGAGGTTCTGGCTCAGGGCGAACTCGATGCACTCGGGCAGAGAAAGCGGCCGTGTGTTCGCCGGCGGCTTTGTGCCTTGGCCGGACGCGATGAGGGTGGCACAGGACACCAGCCCCGCCAGGATTCGAACGCGCATGTCGGCGGAGTATGCGCCGTCCAACGAGCCGGGTCAAATTCCTTCGGCAATCTGTTACGGTTTAGGCAAGCGCTTCAACCCCGCCAACCCCCAAAGCCCCGCACCGTCCGGGTCCGGCACGCTCAGCCTTGCGCACAGTCTGCTGCGAGCGCGCTGCTGGCGTTTGGCAGGCGTGGGGTAAGCGTGATGTTACGAAGGGGCTTCGATGGGGCTTCGATGGAGTTACGATGAGGCTTCGAAGGAATTCAATGGTTTTTCCCTATTTGCCTCCAATCTCTGCTGCCCGCCCGCCCATAAGGCGCTTGACTGAGGCTGGCGCGGCACGGTTAAATGACGGGTGTCAATTAGCCGCCAGCCGCATTTGAGCACGAGCTGAACCATGAAGACTGAACGTCGCGAACCGATTCCCATTCCGATGCGGAAGCGCTGGCACTTGCTGCGCGTGCGCTGGCTGCCGCCGCTAGTCTTGATTGCAGGGTTTGGCGCGGTGGCATTTTTGTGGCGGGAGCACGTCGCATCGTTGACGATTGTCGGGCAGGCGGAGCCGGTGGTGTCGGATGTGAGCTGTTACAAGCCGGGGGTGCTGGCGGAGTTGAATGTGGCACGGTTTCAGCGGGTTAAGGCGGGCGACACGGTGGGCAAGGTGCTGATAACGGAGCCCAGGATTCTGGCTTCCTCGCTGGCGGTGATCCAAGCGGAGATTGAGGCGTTGCGGGTGAACTTGAAGCCGGTGGTGGCGCAGCAACACAATGCGATGGATTACGATCAACTGCGGCTGGACTGGATGAAGCAGCGTGCCCAGTTGGCGAGCGCACGCGTGGACCTGGATCTGGCGGAGGCGGAGAATCGCCGGATGGAGGCGTTGTTCAAGGATAAGATTGTGGCGGAACGCGTTTACGAGCAGGCGAAGGCCGCCCGGGATCGGTTGCAGAAAGAGGTGGAAGAGTTGGGCAAGCTGGTGGCGGAAGGTGAGAGGGGTTTTGAACATCTCCAGTTGACCAACGCAGCGGACATCTCGAAAGTGTCAAGCGACCCGCTGGCGGCGGCGATCGCGGTGCAGGAATCCAAGCTGCGGCTGACAGAAGCGGAGTTGAGCCCGCTGCTGGTAAAAGCGCCTATTGACGGGATCGTCAACACAATATTTCGTCGTGCGGGGGAAGCGGTAACGGCCGGGCAACCGATAGTGGCGATTGCCACGCTCAGTCCGGTGAGGATCGTGGGCTATCTGCGGGTGCCGCTGGCGGCGCAGCCGACGGTGGGGATGGCGGTGCAGGTCCGGACGCGTGGGTTGCGTCCGGAGCAGGGCAAGGCCACCGTGACCGAGGTGGGCACACAACTGGAAACCGTGCCGCCGACGCTGCTGGGACCGGTTAATTTTGCCAGCATCGTGCAGGGACTGCCGGTGGACATTAGTCTGCCAGCCAACCTCAAGATCCTGCCTGGCGAACTCGTCGATATTACACTGCCGCCGGCGAAGCGCTAAATCTCCGCCTCATCGTCGTGGAGGTAGATGGAGACGTTTTCGAGGCCCTCTGTGCCGGAGAGCTCAGTTTGGAGTTCGCTGGAGCGGGAGGTGTCGCGAAGGAGGAGCCGATAGGTCAGGTCGGTGCCCTGCGTGGTGGACCTTCGCTCGCTGGCGAGGTCAAGGCGGATGGCGTGGTGTCGGAGAACGTCACGCAAGTTGGCGAGGCGCACGGGGACGTCGCCAGTGACGCGGAGGCTCAGGACGGCGTCGTAGCGGTTGCGTAGGCCGAAGCTCATGAAGCGAAGCACGAGGAAGACCGCGCCGATACCGAATGCAGCGAGCAGGGAAGTGGCGAAGCGAGTGGTACCGATGGCCAATCCCTCCATGATCACCCAGAGGATGAAGGTCGTGTCGCGCGTGTCTTTCAAGACGTTGCGGAAGCGGACAACGCCGAACACAGCCAGCAGGCCGAAGACTACCAGCAAGCTGCCGGACATGGCGGCCATCAGCATGGCGATGATCACCGGCAGCACCGCCAGGGCGCCGACGAAAGTTCGCGAATAGGAGAGAGCCTCGTGGGTCCACATGTAAACGAAACCGATGAACATCCCGGTGGTGAAGGCCAGGACGAGCATAAACAGGATGGCGAGACCGTCCGGGGCGCCGGCGAAATCGGGTCGGCTGAGAGAGGCGATAAAGTCGCTCATAGTTTCAAGGCTTCCTCCTGTTCGGGCAGCGGCTGTCTCCCATGTTGGAGTTGTTGCGCATAAACGCAGGCGCAGTATTTGCAGACAGGGGTTTGGCGGAGATTGAAGATTTTGACCAGGTCCAACATCCAGCGCGGGGCGCATTCATCGAATTTGAGCTCGAGGATGACGCCATCCTTGGGCAGTGGAGCGAGATACGGGGGTAGGTAGGGGCGCCAGCCCCGCTGAGGGACGCCAAGCTTGCCGGAGCCATCGTAGCGGCTGCCATAAATCTCCCGGTCGAATGTAACCCGGAGTTCCTCGTCCACGGGCGATTCCCAAATCTCCCGGAAATAGGAGACATAGATGGCCCCGCGCGCGCGGACGGCATTGGAGAACTGCCAGAAATCCGCATTGACATCCTGCCGGCGTTTTCCATGGACGAGTTGGCTGGTGTCTGGGTAGTAAGGTTGGTTTGGCCAGCCTGCGGACAGGATTTGGCGCACGCCCTCGCGGCTGATCATTGCGCGGTCTTTGCAGATGACCTCGCCGACACGCCTTTTAACCTCCAGGAAGGCGGGGCGCGCCCATTCGTCATCGTAGAACCGGATGCGGAGCTTCATCCGGTTTTTATGGCCCGTGAAGGCCTGGCGGAAGAAGAAGAAATCCGGTGAATCCAGGTAAAGGCTGATGACTGGGTGGCCGCGGATGGGGCCGGAGCCGTTGTGCTCGGAGGGATTGAGATAGCTGCTGATGAAATCCGCCACGGCGACCGCGCGAGGCTCCTCGATCACATACTTGAGTTCGTACCTTGCGCTGTGGCCCATGGGGTGAGCGGGTGGGGGTGTAACCGGGCAACAGGATCGGCGGCTCAGGCACCTTGGGGTGGCGCCAGGGCGGCGTTGGGTGCCAGTGCCCCCGATTCGTTTTCGAAGCGCCTGGTTTCGTAGGCCATAACCTCCCGCGCAAGCCGGATGCACTCGATGGGGCGCGGGCTATAAACCGTCTCCTTTCCGAGCATGACGGCGTCGGCCCGTTGGCGGGCGACGAGGGAAAGGTCCGAAAGCTCGGCCCGCAGCGGCAATCCGGTTTCGGCGAACACCTCGAGGACCTGTGTGGCGACGATGGTGATTTTGCCGGCTCGCCGGGCGGCAGCGACGAGCTGCTCCTGTATGCCGGGGAGCCGCACGTAACCGACCGCCAAGCCAAGGTCGCCACGCGCGACCATGATCCCGTCCGCCTCGTCAATGATCTCGGCGGCCGAATCGACTGCGGCAACCGTTTCGAACTTAGCCATGACCCGGACGCTGGACCCCAGGAAGCTGCGGATTTCTTTCCGACCGGCGCGCACATCAGCCGGGGAGCTGATAAGCGATAGGGCCACCCAATCGGGCGGGAGTCCTGCCGCCGCCATGGCGGCGAGCAACTCTCGGTCCGAGGAGGTGAAGACCGAGAAAGGGCTTGGGCTGTCGGGCAGGAAGAGGGAGTTGGAAGATTTGAGCGGGATGGCGCCTTTCTCCAGCCGAACCAACACGGCGGCGGGCTGCAGTTCTTCGACCACGAAGCTGAGGCGTCCATCGCAGAACCACATCCGGTGTTGGGGCCGAAGCTTGGGCATCAGTTCGACCAGGCCAGGCAGGGGGATCAGGGTGCGTGGCTCCGGGGCGAGAGCGGTGTCTGACACTTCCGGATCCCAGAATAGCACGCGCTGGCCCACAGACAAATTCAGTTCCGGCATGCTGCCGGTTCGGGGGCGCGAAGATGGTAAGTCGAGGAGCAATTGAACCGAAATGCCCAGTTGGGCGGCCACTGTGCGGACGGCGCGGGCATTTTCGAGGTGCGGTCGCTGGCGATAGCCGCAAGGGAGCCTGAACCAGCGGGCGCCTGCCTCAATGGCCTGGTGGAGGTCGGCTGGTTTTTCGAGCGTCGGCCCGATCGTCGCCATAACGTCGGGCACTTTCCAGCTTTTAGATGTGGGCACTGCTAAGTCAAATTCTGATTTCATCTAACAAAAAGAGCAACAACTTAACCGAAGTCGCTTCCAGCTAATTGTTATAGCAGGGTAACAATTGTGTAACAATACGTCAACATTCATTGCTGGACCCGCTCTGTTGCAAAGCAGGGCCCGTGCCAAGGTTCTCGGTAGCAGGGCAATTCGTACCATGCGGTTCAGCGACATGTGAGCCACTACCAGCCTTGGCGAGAGCTGAAGTGCTGCGAGGGCACATTTACTGACGGTCCTGAGACCGAACGAGTGCTGGCCGGAGCCTGTCCGTTGGCTTCAGGGGAAAACTTCGTGGGCAACCGTTGCTCGGCTTTGGCCAGGGCCAAAGCTTGATTGGCTCTTAAAAACAATAAGAGCTCGACTCCGTTGTTCTGACTCAACTGGCGACAATTGCTGCAAGTAGGGACCCAGGCCGCCCATTCAACCCTTTTCCGCAAGCAGCAGCAAAACGCGACGCCCCGCCTCGCCGCGGACAGTCGCTTTCTTGAATCCCAACCCACGTGCCAAGGTGCAAGCCTGCCGCGGCGTGTAATAGGTTTTGTCCTCTGGACTGTGTGGGTAATTCGGGCGCCCACGCTCGTTGAGGAAATCGAACAGAAGAAAACCGCCGGGGAGCAGAACTTCGGCCGTGCTCTCGAGGAGGGCGCGACCTTGGAGGCTGCCGTAGTGCGACAGGAGCACACCGCGCGAAAAGACCGCACCGGCCTTAGGACACAGTTCAGCCAACCGAAAGCAATCGCCGACCTGGAAGCGCGCTCGGGGAATTGCTTTGGCGGTGGCGGCGCGGAGCATCTCGCGACTGATATCCACGCCGATGCCCCATGCAAAGGCGGGGAGCAACTCGGCGAGCACCAAGCCGGTGCCGCAACCGGCGTCGATGAGGCCGCGCTGCCGACAATAACCGCCGCGACGGGAGACGCACCGGAGCGCCTCTCGCAGGAAGCGGGCATAGGCATCGTCATCATTGAGATAGCATCCAGGGCCAGCCAGGGTGCGGTCCCATTCCGGTGCGCGCTGGTCCCAGCGAGCGGCGATGGCAGCTAATTGGCGCTCGCGGTACGGCTGCTTCAGCCGGGGTTCGGCGTTGCCAGCGCAGGGGTTCACAAGCGGATTTGTCCTTTCAAAGCGTTGAAGGTGGAGAGTAACTGGTCACCGCCGGGGAAATCGCGCCAATGCCAGCGTTCAGGGCAGCCGATGGCCGAGGTAATGATACGGCGCACGAGCTGGGTAGGAATAAGCTGGCCGTCGTACACCCGGCGGGAACCGTCATTTTCCTGTATGAACAAGTAACCAAATTCGCTGCGCTGAAGCCGAGCCAGGCCGCCGAGCGAGGGGAGGCGGAAGTTCATGCGCTCGGCCAAATGCGGATGGAGGCGGACTGGCGCCGGGAAGATGTTGATATGGGCGTGATCGACGCAGCAAACGCCCTTGCTCCATTCCGGGGCGGGGCCGTGCTCGAAGAACAGCGGCGGCACGCCGTAGCGCCGAAGCAGCACGCGGCCGATGGCCTGCATCAATCGTTCGAGGTGCTCATAGAGCAGCGCGGGCAGGTGAGCGAAAGACAGAAGGTGTTTGCGGGACAGCAGCAGCAATCCGCCCTCCATGAATTCCCCCAACGGAGGCATGACGACAAAATGCTCATCCTCGTAAAGCACGCGGGAGCGCAGTCGTTCACCCATCATTTCAGAGAAGACGGTGTTGAACTCGTCTTCCAGTTCGGCGCAGAACGGGCATTGGCCGGCCAGAGCGCGCGAGGACGGAGGTTGCCCATTCGGGGCGGTGGTCTCGAGATGGAGTTGGAAGAGCCCGGTTTCGAGGGCAGCCAACGCCTGGGCGCGATGCGGGAGTTGACCATTGTCGGTCATGCCTTCCGGCACGAACAAGCTGGTAAGGGGCAGGGGTTGATGAGCGGGCTGGCGAGAGAAGTCGAGGCGGCCGCGGGCCTGGCCTGACCACGAGCGAAGCGCGCCGCCGAGCCAGCAGCCGATATGGCACTCCATGGTGGCGTTAGTGGTAAGGCCGGTTAAGAGACGTTGGAGGCCGGCCGACCCGAGGCTTCGAAGCACCGCAGAAGTGAGCGGTCCCGGAAAGGGCTGGTAAGCCTCCAGCACCAACCCGGCATCATCCACCAACACTGGCCGGCCGAAGTGCTCTGCGGCGGCGCGGGCTTTGGCGGCGAGCGTTTCAGAAAAGCTAAGGGTTTGGATTTCAGGCAAGGGTCCGGGGGGCGCCTGGAGATGGAGCCGCATGCGTTCGAGCTGTCGTGCGAAGGGGGCATACTTGGCGGGGTTGCTAGTGACGAGCGTCAACATGGCGCGTGCTGGCGAATGAGACTGCTGGCCTGGAGCGCCACGGCTTCCGGCGGCACTTGATCCACATCAAGGAACCGTAGCTCGGAGCGCTGGCGGCTAAGCCAGCGGTAGAATTCCTGCTCGCGCGCATGGAAGACTGTGTTTGCTGTCAGCTCATCGAGAGTGCGGGCGGTGCCTGCTTTTTTGGCGATGCGCGACTGGCAGGTATTAAAGGACGCCTCTAACACGAGGGTGAGGTGGGGGACTCGAATCTGGCCTGCCACCGGGCGGAGCATCGCGAGAAGGAGTTCCAGCCTTTCGGGGCTATCGGCTCCATGGACCGCGAGAGTGGACCAGAGGGAGCGGTCCATCACGACGAGTTTGTCCTTGCGGTTTCGCAACACCCGCATCTGCTCGAAGCACCCGCTTAAAAAGAACATGGCGGAGCTGAACCATTCGGCGTCGCGGATCATGCGCACTTTAAACGGCTCGGTGAACCAGGCGTCATCCGTGCCTAGACAGTGGGGAAGCTGGAGAGCGCGGGCGAGAGTGGTTTTCCCCGCTCCGTTAGGCCCTTCGAGGGCGACGATGAATGGGCCGGAAGAGTCTGGTGCGGCAAACGACGGCAGGACGAGCCGGCCTAGGCCGAGACGGTATAGATCACGGTCATTGGCAGGTGAGCTCATGAGGAAAGCGATTGGGCAGCCGGGCGAGCCGGGCGGAACACAGTCATGGAAGTTTTGCTCAGCGGCGTGGAATAAAGGAACTCCGAGCCCGATCGGGCCTGATCACTGCCGACGTATCCCGCTGACTCAAGCGCGTGAACCGTGTCTTCTAAGAGTTTCAGGAGCTGGCTATGGCTGAGGTAGTCGAACTGGATGTTCTGGTCCAAGCCGCCGTAGCAGAAACTTTCGAACGCCTTCGGGTTGGCGATTCGAATGCCGAATCGCTCAGGATTCCGATAGTAAACTGTGCCTGGAAAAGGGATGAGCTGGTGGATGGAAATCTCGTGTGGTCGGAGTTCCAGCATGAAAGGGATCGAGGCGTATTGCTCCTCGAGCGAGCCGGGGAGTCCATAGATCCAGCCTGTCTTGACACGCAGCCCGGCGGCCTTGGCCGCCCGAACGCCGCGCGCGATTTGCGCCGCTGTCATCCCTTTCTTTGCCCGGCGCAGGATTTGGTCCGAGCCGGCTTCCACTCCGAAGTAGATACGCTGGCAACCGGCGGCACGCATCGCTTCTGCCACGCGGGAGTCCACCTGGTCGGCTCGCATTTGGGCGATCCATCCGACGCCGAGGCGCCGCGCGATGGCGGACTCACAGAATTTAAGGATGTCCGTTTTGCGCAGGAGGAACAGGTCGTCGGCAAAGAAGATTTCCTTTGCGCCGAACTTGTCGCGCAGCAGCTCCATCTCACCGAGCACTTCTTCGTGCCAGCGGACTGCCACACTTTCAGTGCGCAGCGCCCCTGTGTAGTTGCAGCAAAAGGCGCAATGATGAGGACACCCGCGCGAGGCCAACATCGAATGGTGCGTGTAGCGGGGCAAGTTGTACAGCGCGCGATCGACAACGGGCAGGCTCGCAAGAGGAGCATTCGGAGCGAACCCCGGGGTCCGGATGACTTGGCCAGTCCGGTTGTGGAACACCAAGCCAGGCAATCCGGCCAGATCACCACCGCTCTCCAGGCGGGCCACCAGTTCAATGATGGAAGCCTCGCCCTCACCGAGGACCACCACGTCAGCCCCGTCAGCGACCAGGTCTTCCGCGAAGAGCGTGGCATGGATCCCTCCGGCGATGACGCTCACCTGGGGATACTGTCTTTTGATGGCTTGGATTTGCTTCCGGGCGACGGGGTAATTGGGAGTGATGACTGAAAAGCCCACCAGGGCCGGTTGGAACTCCGCCACCCGCTGCAAGAAGACAAGATCGTCAACTGCCTCCGCGTTCTGATCAAAGATGCGCACTTCATGGCCGGCGGCTTGCTCGAGCAGAGTGCCGAGAAACCCGACGCCCAGCGGATACTCCCGGTAGGTCTGTTTGGGATTGTACGAACCGGGGACGGCAAACAGCACGCGCATTAGCCGCCTCCGTTTCCGTCGTTCTTGCGCAAGAAAGACCGGCCCTGTAACAGGAAGCGATCAATCGCCTCGCGGTCGCAATGGTAAACGTGGCTGGAGCCGATGAAGCCCTCCACCCTGCCGGCCAGGAGGTCGAGCTTGCTCGCCACACGCCGCGCCATTTTGGCCACGCACAGGCCATCTGCGTAGAACTTGCGAAACGCGTCCTGGCCCCGGGCGAAGTAAATGGTCTGGAGCAGCCCTTGGCGGTTCAGGAATTGCACCACATTAATGCAAGGCACCTGGCCGTTGCCAGGCCCGCACAAGGTGACCACCGCACGCTTGCTGGAAGCTCTGGTACGCAAGAGGTCGATAACATCCTGTAAATCCCGCCGGCCGGCGGGGCCCGACATCAGGCTGGCATAGTTGTGCTCGAGCGAGTTGGGCTCTTCGGAGAAGAACACCTTGTCCATTTCGGCCACCATGTGGCTGTCGCCGTATCGGGCCACCACCGCGTCCGGCTGGTCGGCGGCTGGAAAAGAGACTTGGACCCCTAACAGCTCATAGCACTCGCGATCTGCACTGAGCCCTGCCTGTAGAGTCACGTTGACGAGGTTAATCCAGGTTTCTCCCAGGCTGTCAAATTTAAGGCAATTCATGCGGTTCGCCTGGCTCGTTCGATCTGTGGCCATCTGCGGCGGTCGGAGACTTCGGGGAGGTGTTTTCATCCCGCGCGCCCGGAAAGCACTCACATCCACCGGTCACGTCCACACAGCCAAGCTATTCGGGCCTTCATACTAAGTCATGGCAGGGCAGAAGTCAATCTCCGGCGTCAGCATCTGGAGTGGAATCAGCGCTGATGGCCCGGCGTGTTGCAGAAGGGCCTCGTTGCGTTGCGCAGATGTGCAATCTATTAGTATCTCTGGGAATCGTTTCATCTCGCCACGATTCTTCATGCCGCCAAAGCCAGCGTAAGTTTCTCATTGCTCGCTGCTTAGCCGGCGGCTAGCAGCCTGTGCGGCGGCGCGCTGGAGCTATAAAGGAAAACCATAGGAGGAACATAGTAGGAATATACAAGGATCATACAAGGACCCTTGGACATGGCATGGTGCAAGTCGCGTGTTATCAGTGTGTTATGCCTGAAATAATCTGACAAAAGCAAGCTTAATCAACGGAAGTGCCTCATTGTGAACTAGTTATGACGACAGTAGCCCCTTAACGACCGTCCGTGTTCTGGCATCCCTACGGCATGCAGACGATTCGCCGCCTGCGAACCGGTGGTCGTTCCCCCCAGCAACCCTGGAACGACTCACCGCCGCCAAAGGATGGGGGCCCGGCTCTCGTGGTCACGAAGCAGGCAAATTGGGGGGTTCCAATTCAAGATGAATGAGTAGCCCGCTGAACAGGCTGCCAAGCGCGGGGATGCGCACAATAAACAGATACGGACAATTCCGCACGAGCACCATTGCTCTGCGCCCTCCGTTCTGCCAGTCTGCGCCTATGCGCGCGCTGCTCTATTTCCTGCTAGGCGTGTCCGCTTATGCCCGGGGCCACGACAGCCCCGTGCCCGCTCCCCTATCATCCATCCCCCGTCTCAGCTTGGTCCGTCCGGCGCGCTATTCCGGCATGTGCGATGCCTCAGGCGCCGTTACGGTCAGTTCGAATCTATTCGTCGTCGCCGACGACGAGGCCAATATCCTGCGAGTCTATCGCAGCGATCAGCCGGGGGAACCCGTGAAGCAGTTTGATTGCAACGCCTTCCTGGAATTGCATGGCAAGTCCCTTGAAGCGGACCTCGAAGGCGCCGCCCGCATCGGCGATCGCGCCTTCTGGATCGGTTCCCACGGTCGCAATAAAGACGGAAAGCTGCGTCCCAACCGCCACCGCCTCTTTGCCACCGACATTGCGCTACACAACGGCGACGTCACCCTCACTCCCGCCGGAAGGCCGTACACACGCCTGCTCAACGATCTGCTCCGCGATTCCCGATTCGACCAGTTTCATTTCGCAGAAGCCGCCCGTTACGCGCCCAAAGAGCCCGGCGCGCTCAACATTGAAGGTCTTTCCGCCACCTCGGAAGGGCACCTCCTGATTGGCTTCCGCAACCCTGTTCCCGCGGGTAAAGCCTTGCTCATCCCGCTGCTCAACCCCAACGAAGTCATCGAAGCAAAACCCGCCCGCTTCGACGACGCCCTCCAGTTGGACCTCGGCGGCCTGGGAATCCGCGACATTGCCTGGCACGAGGGAAGGTACCTCATCATCGCCGGCTCCTGGCATGGCGGCGGTCCCTTCCGGCTTTATCGCTGGGCGGGACCTGGCGCCGAACCGGAACCTCTGCAAGTCGATCACCTCAACGAGTATCAGCCCGAAGCCCTGGTCATCTACCCACAACTTGGGCTCAGGCAGTTTCAAGTCCTGAGCGACGACGGCACCCGCCTGATTGACGGCTGTCCCTGCAAAGATCTCAAAGACCCCAACCAGCGCGCCTTTCGCAGCTTCTGGGTGGCCCCCTAGCTCGCCGGCTGCGAAGGCTTAACGCAGAGTCGCAGAGAATCGCGGAGAGTTCTTTTTGCAACATCCCGTAATCCGCTTGCCCAGCTTCGCCGCCTGGGCTAATTTGCGCTCGATATGGATGAGAACGCACCGCCGCCATCGTACACGCAGCCGCCCGCTGCGGCGCCCTCCGCCGCCCCGCCGCCTCCACCACCACTGACGCCACCACCGGTGATTGTGGCGCCGTCGTCCACACCGCCGCGCCGGCGCGGCCGGGGCTGGATGGTCTTCGCGCTCATATTGCTCGTGCTGCTGGGATGCAGCATGCTCGTCAACGTGGGGCATTTGCTGACCGGCCTCGGTCCCATGAAGGTCGGCCGCATGAATACCGTCGGGCCGCGGCTCGAAGAGGTCAACACCGAAGACAACGGCGCATCTAGCAAGATCGCCGTCGTCCCGGTCGCGGGCATCATTACCGGCCAGGCGATTGACCAGGGCGGCTTCAATATGGTCGATGTGATCAAGGCGCAGTTAAAGCGCGCGGAAGAGGACGACAAGGTCAAAGCGGTGATCCTCAAGGTGGATTCCCCGGGCGGCGAAGTGCTGGCTTCCGATGAAATCAGCCGGGCGATTGCCGACTTCCAGACGAAGCTGCACGGCAAACCGGTGGTGTGCTCGATGGGGGGCTTAGCCGCCTCGGGCGGTTACTACGTTTCGGCGCCGTGCCGCTGGATTGTCGCGAACGACCTGACGATCACCGGCAGCATTGGCGTAATCATGAGCACATGGAATTACCGCGGCCTAATGGACAAGGTCGGGGTACGGCCAGAAACGTTCAAGAGCGGTAAGTATAAGGACATGCTGAGCGGCTCGCGTGAGCCGGACAGCATGACGCAGGAAGAACGCGATATGGTGCAGTCGCTCATAACCGAGACTTACGGAAAGTTCACGAACGTCGTAGCGACCGGCAGGCAGTCGGCGCATAAAGAGAACAAAAGCAAAGGCCACGCGCTGAGCGAGGACTGGCCGGATTACGCCGACGGCCGCATTCTCTCCGGCACCGAAGCCTGCAGGCTGGGCTTTGTGGATGAGCTGGGCACCTTCGACGACGCCGTTAAGCGAGCGAAGACCATCGCCGGAATCTCAAAGGCCAACCTCGTCGAATACCAGCAACGCTTCGACATTTCCGACCTGTTCCGGCTTTTTGGCAAGACCGACAGCAAGGTCGTCAAGGTGGATCTGGGCATGGAAATGCCCAAGCTCCAGGCCGGCCATCTCTACTTCCTCTCACCCACGTTCCTGCACTAAGGGTGAAAAGGGTCACGATCATCACGCACCCGCTGGTGCAGCATAATCTCACCCGGCTGCGCGACCAGCAAACCGGGGCGCAGGAGTTCCGCCGAGTGCTGAGCGAAGTCGCGGCCTTGATGCTTTACGAGGCCACACGCTCTTTCGCCGTGGCGCCCGTGTCGGTCAGGACGCCCTTGGCCAAGGCCGGCGGCTTTCGACTCCGGCGCGAAGTGGTGCTCGTGCCGGTCCTGCGGGCCGGGCTGGGAATGCTGGATTCCATTCTGCAGCTCATCCCTCATGCGCGCGTCGGCTTCATCGGGCTGAAACGGGAGGAGACGACCTTGCGGGCCACTTCCTATCACAAGAGTTTGCCACCGGACCTTACCCCGTTTGAGGTCATCCTGATCGACCCGATGCTGGCCACCGGTGGCAGCGCTGTGGCGGCGATGGACTTGCTGACGGAGCTGGGAGCGAAGCATGTGCGGATGGTGAACCTGG
>OBLU010002374.1_pt1 | contig 17406 bp, 10 predicted proteins | sample 1518681 | NCBI WGS metagenome assembly OBLU01 (sample SAMEA3539304, study PRJEB22396) | soil metagenome | biome: tundra; feature: field; material: soil | place: USA | collected 2010-05 | depth 0.15 m | reverse complement strand
AAGTGGCTGCCAGTACAGCCAGATCGCTCCCGCGGTGGCGGCCGCCCAGAGCGGCGACACCGTCACGGTCGCAGCCGGCACCTATCAGGGCGGGTTCACGATCGGCGTGAGCCTCACCCTCACAGGCGCCGGTGCCACTCAGACGATCATCAAGGGCGGCGGGCCGGTGGTGACGATCGGCGCCCCCGGTTCAAGCAAGCTGAACGTCTCCATCACCGGGGTCACGATCACCGGCGGTGTCACGCAATCCAGCCCAATATCCATCCCGCTCTACGGCAAGGCCGGTGTGGTCGCGGCAGGTGGCGGCGTCGAAATCACTCCTGACAACATCAAGAAGGGCAGCAGCGGGACGCCCGGCGCCACCGTCACGATCGCCAACAGCGTGATCACCGGCAACAGCGTCGCGCCGACCACCCTCATCCCGTCTCCTTCGGGGGCCACCTGTCCAGGCGGCCTGTGCAAGTATGCAGCCGCCTACGGCGGGGGCATTGACAACGCAGGCAATCTCACGCTGACCAACACGACGGTTAGCGACAACAGCGCCGTCTCCGCATTGGCGAGCGACGCAGACGGCGGTGGGATCGAGAACGAGATGGGATCGCTGACGATCGTCGATTCGACGTTCATCGGCAACAAGGCAGGCGTGATGGCGCCGAACGGCCGCTTCGCCGACTCCGGTGCGATCGACGTGGACAAGGGCGCTCTGACCATCCGGGGCAGTTCGGTGACCCACAACAGCGCGACCGCCACGACGGCGTGGCCAGACAGCGTCATGTCAGCGGCGATCGGCGGAGCGATTCACACCAAGCCTGGCAGCACAGCGACGATCAGCAACACCACGATCTCAGACAATTCGGTGACCCAGACAAACACAGGTGGCAGCGCGAACGCAGACTCCGGAGCCCTGCACACCGATGTCAACATCACGCTGAACGACGACATCTTCGCTGACAACCACGTGCGCGCAGTGTCGCTCGGCTCCTCGTCGGCGGATACCGACGGTAACTCGGGCGTGGGCGAGCTCGCCGGCACGATCAACAACACGCGCTTCATCGGCAACACTGTCACGGTCAGCTCGGCACACGGTCCCGCGAGCGCCGAGGGCGGCTCGATGATCTTCGGACCCGGGTCGATCAGCAACAGCGTCATCCACGGCAACCACGCGTCGGCCACGAGCCCGCGCGGGACCGTGTACGTCATCGCCGGCGGCATCGACGCCGGGGGGCCGCCAATGACGATGCGCAACACGCCCGTGAGCGGCAACACCGCCAAGGCCACGGGGCGCAGCGGCACAGCTCTGGGCGGCGGGATCGGGGACGCAGCGGTGCCCAACAACGGCCCGCCGGGCGGACCCCTCACCCTGGAGGGCAGCAAGGTCACAGACAACACGGTCAGCGGAGGCGCGGGAATCACGGTACGAGGCGGGGGCGTCTTCGCGAACTTCAAGCTGACCATCACGAACAGCCCGATCAACGCCAACACGCCGGACCAATGCGCCGGTACCGGCTGCTGAGCGGGGCGACGGCGATCCGGCCAGTGACCGGATCGCCGTCCGCGCGAGTGGCCGCTTACGTCGCTTCACAGCAATCACCACGGGAGGCTTTCTGATGAGACTACGCTCGATTTGGACCCATCGGCGAACCCGCTCGGCAACGAGCGTGGCCATCGCCTCGGCAGCGGCCCTGTTGATCCTCGGCGGCGGCGCGAGCCCCGCCGCGGCAGGTTGGGCCGGCGGGTTCGGTCACGGGCCAGCCTTCGGGCCGGGTCGGGGTGCGCCCTACGCTCGTTTCGGCGGCATCTTCGATCAACCAGGATTTCCGGCATTTGGAGGCCTCGGGTTCGGTGGTGTCTCGGGTGCGGCGCCGACCGTATATGTCGGGGCCAACGCCAACCCGGTCGGCGTTGCCTTCGACCCGTCCACTCGCACCCTCTACGTCGCGAACGGAAGCAACAACACCTTGTCCGTGATCAACACCGCCCATTGCAACGCCTGGAGCAGCTCTGGCTGCAATCAGACGCCGGTTGCGGTCACCGTCGGCAGCGGTCCGCTGAGTGTCGCGATCGATCAGCGCACTCGGACTGTCTATGTGACGAACGTCGGGGGCAACACCGTGTCGATGATCAACGCAGCCACGTGCAACGCCACCAACACTTCGGGATGCGCGCAGCAGAGCGTCACGGTGGGCGACGGCCCCGATCTGCTCGCCATCGACCAGTCGACGAACACGGTCTACGTGCCGAACGGCGGCGACAACACGGTCTCGGTGTTTGACGCGGCCACCTGCAACGCAGTCCAAACGTCAGGCTGCACCGATATCTCGACCGTTGCCGTGGGTGGGGCCCCGGCTGCGGTGGCGCTCGACGAGAACACCCGCACCGCCTATGTGGCCAACTACAACGACGGCACGGTGTCGGTGATCAACGCTGCTACGTGCGACGCCACGGTCCGTTCAGGCTGCGCCGGCGCGCCGCCGACGGTCACGGTCGGCCCCAAGCCCGACGCCCTCGTGGTCGATGAGGCGAGCAACACGGTCTACGTCGCGATCGGTGCCGCTGGTGATGCCAGCCTGGGCGCGGTTGCAATGATCAACGGTGCTACCTGCAACGCCAATGCCCCGTCGGGCTGCGCCCAGACGCCGCGCACCACGCCGGCGGGTAGCGGCCCCGAGTGGATCGTTGAGAACCCGGCGACCCGGACCGTCTACGTCGCCAACCAGGAGGACAGCGACCTCTCGGTGATCAACGCAGCATCATGCAACGCGACCGACGGCTTCGGTTGCCACCAAACGCCGCCGGCGCTCTTGAGCGGCTTCAATGCCGGCGGCGTTGACGTCGATCCCGCCACCGATACCGTCTATGCGGCGAGCCAGTCCAACAACACGGTGTCCGTGCTCAACGGCGCTACGTGCAACGGGATGATCACGGTTGGCTGCACGCGCTTCGCGCCGACGACGACGGTCGGCAACGGGCCTCAGGGGAGTGCCATCGACGATGCGACCGGCACGATCTATGTGGCGAATGGGAACGACGACGACCTGTCGGTCATCAACGGCGCGAGTTGTAACGCGTTCCTCGCGTTTGGCTGCGCCAGCAGTTGGCCGATAGTCCGCACGGGCGCGTCTCCGCAAGCCGTGGCTGTCGATCAGCAGACCGACACCGTCTACGTCGCGAACGCCGATTTCGGCGCGAGCTCGCCCAGCACGGTGTCGGTGATCAACGGGGCGACCTGCAATGCCCACGTCAGCTCGGGCTGCGCCCAGACGCCCGCCGCCGTCACGGTCGGGTTCACGCCGTACGGGGTTGCCGTCGACGAGGCCACCGACACCATCTACGTCGACAACGTGAACTTCAGTCCGCCAGGGGTTGGGAGCGCCAGTGTGTCGGTGATCAATGGCGCCACCTGCAACGCGACCGTGAGGTCGGGCTGCGGGCTGACGCCCTACTCAATCCGCTGGGTCAACGACGCGCCATTCGATGTCGCCGTAGACCAAGCGACCGACACCCTGTACGTGACCAACATCGTTAGCGGAACGGTATCCGTGATCGATGGCGCGACGTGCAACAGGCATGTGACCTCGGACTGCGGCGCGAAGGGGATCATCACCGTCGGGCCCTACCCCTGGGGTTTGGCAATCAACCAGGCCACCGACACGGTTTACGTTGCAGACCAGGGCAGCGACGCCGGCAACAGCGGCGTCTCGGTCATCGACGGAGCCACCTGCAACGCCAACAACCAATCTGGTTGCAGCCAGACGCCGGCGACGCTCGGGGCCGGCACACAGCCAAACCAGATCACCGTCGACCAGGCCACGGGCGCCGTCTACGCGGTGTCCGAGACCGACTCGGCAACGGACGTGTTCAACGGGTCGAAGTGCAACGCGACGACGACGTCTGGGTGCGCTCAAACGCCGGTGAGCGTACCGATGGGGGGTTACCCGGGGAACCCCGTCGTCGACGATGGCACTGCGACCGTCTACGTACCCGACAACGGAGATGGGGAGGTGTCGTACTTCTGGGCTGGGTTGTGAGCCGCTGCCCGACGGCCTGCAAGGGCCGAGAGGACGCCCGATCGGACAACGGCCTGGAGTTGGCGGCGGCCCGCGCAGCAGGCGCCGGCCGCCCGCCTACCCCAGACCGCCCGCGTGCAGGCAATTCTTGAAGCCGGAGAGGGGACTCGAACCGCTGACCTATCGCTTACAAGGCGACGCGTCGGTGCGCCTGAATCAGCACGTTTTGCCTGCAAAATTACATGTTGGCGGTAGGCGTGTCGGAGCTGATTTTCGGCTGATTTGGGCTGCTTTCGGCTGTCTTCGGGACAACGGGGCCCGCCGTTGTCCTTAACGATCATGGGGTTGTGGCCGTTCTGGCGGGTGTCCGCGTGGGGGCGCAGCCTTGGCGTCGTGATCACGGTCGGCGAAGCAGCGAGTCGGGTTGGGCGCAGCCCGGAGACGGTGCGCCGGTGGATCCGCAGCGGCCGGTTGCCGGCATCCCGCGATCGCGGGCGTCTACTGCTCGACGCCAGCGACGTCGACACGGTGCGCGACGAGCTCTACCCGATGCTGCCGCTGCCTGAGGAGTGGCGGCGACTCGAAGACGGCACCCCGGCACCGAACTGGGTAGCAGCGGTCGCATTGTCGCGCAGCGGCCGTTGAAGCTCGTCATCGACGCGACCGTCGCTGTCGCGGCGAGCGCGACACCGCTCGGGTTCGAACGGTTCCGAGGCGTGGAGTTGTCGGCGCCGTCACTGATCTGGGTCGAGGCGACGTCGGCCTTGCACGCGATGGCCTGGCGCCAAGAACTGACCGCGGAGCAAGCCGAGGCGATGCGCGACCGGATCCTCGCTGCCCCGGTCCGGGCGGTGACGGGCAACGACGTCGCGTTTGAGGCGTGGCGTGTTGCCGACGAGTTCGGTTGGGCAAAGACCTACGATGCGCAGTACGTCGCGCTCGCCCGCATTCTCGCCTGCCAGCTGGTCACGCTCGACGGACGCCTGCGACGTGGAACGGAACGCCTCGGATTCGTCGTTGGACCCGCCGAGATCTGAACCGACTCGACGTGCGCCGGTGTGAAGTTCATCGGCGTCTCGGGTCCGATCACGCTCGCTCCTGACTGCATCGCGCAAGCGCTCATGCCGGCGGTCGTCTGACCTGCTCCTCGTCCTTGGCGAGCGTCTCGAGCAGGACTCAGCAGACGCTCGCAATTCGCGCAACGCGAGCGCGCTAGCGGCTGCGGTGACGCGCTGGCTTTATATGGTTTGCGACAGCGCGGTTAGCGCTCGGGCCCGCGGGCCTTGTCGGACTCGGCCCGAGTGGTGACGGGAGCATTCGCTCCGCGGGTCGGGGAAACGATCCGCGCGGGCTGCCGTCGGTTGCTCAGACGCCCGCGGTTGGGCAAGCCGCTCGAGATCAGCAAGCCACGCCGGTACAGTTGTCCGGAGTGTTGGCGCTGATCATGCTCAGCGTCAGGGTCACTGGGATGGCCGTGAACAGCCCGGCGCCTTCGATTGTCAGGCCCGGGCTTGCGGTCAGAGAGTTGTGTGTCACGACGGTGTGGTCGAGTGTCAGGTGCACGGGTGAACCAGGCGGGGGAACAGCGCCGTTCCAGATCCCTGCGCCCTCCGCGATACCGCTCTTGCCGGTCGCGGTCGCGTAGTTGTCGCGGACCTGGACGTTGTCCAGGTTGAGTAGGCTGCCGTTGAAGATCCCTGCGCCCTGGACGGTCGCTGATCCGCTTGGGCTCGACGCCGTAGCGGTGTTGCCACTGATGACGCTGGCTTGGACCGTCAGCAGGCGTGCCGGTGGCGTGTCGGGGGGAAACACATTGAGGCCGCCGTTCTCGGCCGTGGGGCCGTCGGGGCTGGTCGAGCTTGAGGGGTTGTCGATGATCCGGGTGTGGCTGATTGTGCCACCCCCACTCACCCCGAACGTGCCGCCCTGGCCGCCCTGATCGAATGAGCTCGCGGACGGAGCATTCACCCCGTCGGTGGCGTATGTAGAGCTCACCCGGTTGTGGCTGATGACGCTGTTGCGCACGACCAAGCGGCCGTCACCGATCTGCACGGCGGCGTTGATCGCGTTCGCTGGGCCCAACGGATCTATCGCCGAAACAGAGTTGTCGGTGATCGTCGAGTTTTCAATCGTCGTCGGGGCATCGTCACCGACGTGGATACCACCCGAGTTCGCAACCATGTTGATCACTTGCCCGTTCGCCTTGACCGGTAGCGTACTCGTAAGGCTTACGACGTTCGCGCTCACGAGCGAGTGCATGACCGTCAAGGTCCCATGGTCGTCGACGAAGATCCCGCCGCCTTCGGCGTAGCGACCCACCATCGAAGTCGGTGCGATAGCACGATTGCGGGTCACCGTGTCGTCGATCAGTGTCAGGCTTGAGCCACCGGTGCTGTAAATGCCGCCTCCCTGCCCGTTGACGCCGCTCGCCTCGTTGTCGGTCACAGTTGAGTCTCTCAGTGTCAGCGCCCCCCCGTTGTCAATGCCTCCGCCGTGCGCCGCGTTGAACGGACAGTCACCGGTCGGGCACGGGTAGTTCGGGCCAGACGGAACGCTGGTGATCGGCGCCACGCTGTTGCCGGTGATCACGCTGTTTGAGATCGTCACCGTCGCACCCGGAGCGATGCCATTGGCGGTCACCTCGACACCGCCACCCGCTGCGATGACCCCGGCTGGCGACGATCCGAGGCTCGAGTGCGTGACGCCGCCCGTGATCGTCACACCAGATATCGAGACCTTGAGCTTACTCGACGCAGAGGCCGACCCGATCGTCACCACCGGGCCGCCGCCGCGAATGATCGTCGCGTGTGCACCGGCGCCCACGAGTTTCACGTTCACGAGGATCGTGAACCCGCCCTGGTAGGTGCCGGCCGCAACCTTGATCGTGTCGCCGCTCTTGGCCGCTGCGATCGCCCGGGCGATCTGACTGAACGCGCAGCCGGTCGGGCAGACGGTCAGAGTCCCGGCTGACGACGCGCCCGCCGAACCGGTCAACGCGCTCGCTACAGCGGCCGCCGCGACGACGGCTCCCGCCCGCATGGCGAAAGCTGCCTTCGCTCCTCGACGCTCGTCTCGGCTCGTGACCGTGTTCATCTCAGTGCCTCTCCCAGTCCGGCGTGGGGCCACGGACGATTTATCGCCCCCGGCCGCATGGTTGATGACGCGATCTGCGCGACCGCGCCCGAAAGCTAGGGTGCGAGCGGTACCACGGAAATGCCGCCGGCCTCGTTCGCCACGTAAGCGGTGTCCGCGGGCGGGTCGACGGCGATCGTCCCCGGGTTGAAGCCTGGATAGGTGCCTGTCGCCAGCCTCGGTAGGACCAAGCCGCACCCGAAGCTGATGAAACGGTTGCAAATCACCCCGGGGATGACGGACAGGCTGGCGTCTTCGGTGTTCGTCGCATAGACCGTGTGGGTAGTGGGGTCTATGCCCACCTCGCTGGCACCGAAGCCGGCCGCCGCGGTCGGCGGCGTTTGACCGCAGCCGGTGGTGTTTGATCCGTTGCAGGTGGCGCCGTCGATCACCGCCACTCTGCCGGCGAAGTCTCCGTCCGCCTGAAGCGCAACGTAGATCGTGTCCGTTACCTCATCGACGGCGATCCCCCAGGGGGCCAAACCTCCAGGTGGCGTCAGGGGGTTGCCCGGCGTGATCACCGCCGGAGCCTGGCCGCAACCGGTCGTGTTCGCAGCGTCGCAGGTCGCCCCGTTGAACACATACACGCTGTTGTCCACGAAACCCGGCCCGCCGAATGCGGCGTCCGTCGCGTAGATCGTGTTGGTCGCCTGGTTGACCGCGAGATGGAGGACAAATCCGCCCAGGTTGCCGAGCAGGAGCACCGCCGGCGTCTGGCTGCACCCGATGGTCTTGGTCGCGTTGCAGGTGGCGCCGTTGTAGACCGACAGCACGTTGGCCCCGGGGGCGCCGCGCATGGCCAGCGTGGCCACGTAGACGGTATCGGTCGCGGCGTCGACCTTTATGTCGTCCGGGGTTCCACCTGGCACCTGCAGTGTTTGGATGCTCGCGCAGCCGGCCGAACTGGTGGCGTTGCAGGTGGCGGCATCGATCACCGACACGGTGTTCGAAAAGTAATTCGCGACGTAGACCGTGTGTGTCAGCGGGTTGACCGCGTCCGCGACCGGGCCGCTGCCGACGGTGACCTGGGCCGGCGTGGCGCACCCGATTGACGCGTTGCGGTTGCAGGTGCGCGTGTTGACGAGCGACACCGCGTTGTCACCGGGTGCGGTTGCGTAGAGCGTGTTGACGGCCGGATCGGCGGCGAGCCCTTCGGCCGCGATCGGCACCGCTGGCGGGGCATGGCGACAGCCGGTCGTGACCTGCGCGTTGCAGAGCGTCGCGTCGATCACCGAGACATCGTTATCGGTCACGTTGGCGGTATACAGCGTCTGTGTCTGCGGATCGAGGACGACCCCCTCGGGCTGAGCCCCGGTCCGCGCCACCGGCGGATTGAGCATCGCGCACCCCGCCGGATTGCTTCCGTTACACACATTCGTGTCGACCACCATCAGCGCGTCGTCGCGCTGAAAGCTGACGTACACGCTGTGCAGCGGGACGTCTACGGCGAGGTAGAGGGCGGCGTCGGCGTTGAGATCGTGGGGGAGCGGCGGGGGAAACGGCATCACGGTGCCGGGCGTAACCGTCGCGCAGCCCGCAAGGTCGCTCGCGCTGGTAGCGTTGCAATGACTCAGGTCGAACGCCGAGATCGTATTGTCGTAGTTGGCCGTGTACAGCGTGTCGTCCGCCGGATCGACCTCGCCGGCGTTCGGTCCGGCGGGATCGCCGGGGAGCGTGCCGATCGTGGCGCACCCCGTTTGCGTGGTGGCGTTGCAGGTGTTCGCGTCGAACACCGACCACCCGTTCAGCTCGCTGATCGTGGTCACGTACACGGTGTGGGTCGCCTGATTCACGTCGACGTCATCTGGTGCCGCGCCGACGTTGACCGTCGGGGGCTCCGTCGTCGGACACGCTCCGAGATCACTCGCGTTGCAGGTCGCGCTGTTGATCATCGAGACGGTCGTGCTGTCCCCCGCTCCGTTGTCGTAGTTCGGAACGTATACCGTGTGGTTGGCGGGGTCGTCATAGAGGCCGATCGGTAGCGGCCCGACAGGCACCGTCGCGGGCTTCTGGCCGCACCCCGACGTGTTCAGGGCGTTGCAGGTCGCACCGTTGAACACCGACACGGTGTTGTCCAGCCAATTCGACACGTACACGGTGTCGGTCGCCTCGTCGACGGCGACAGAGCTCGGCTGGTTCCCGACCGTGATCGTCGGCCACGGGCCCCGACACCGCGAAACGTCCTGGGCCTGGCAGCGGCGCGTGTCAATCACCGACACCGTATTCCCGCCGGCGTTCGGGCCGTTGTCGTTGTTGCCGTTCGCCACATAGATCGTGTGCGTGGCCGCGTTGAACGCGAGTGCAGACGGATCCGCCGCCGTCGGCGTCGAGCCCACCAGAGCAGACCCGAGCGAGCCAAACGGCGAGCTGAACTGGCCGAACAGCCCAAAACGAGCCGTCGGGCTCGGCACGCCGAGACTATGCCGATGCGGGTTCGCCCATCCGCCGGGAAACGGCGAGCCAGCGGCCGCCGCGGCGGATGCCGCGAGTAGACAGCAAACAGAGCTGAGCACCAACAACCTGGCTGTCTTGAACATCGGATCGGTTCCCCTCTTCGAATCGTTTTCGGGCGTCTCAGGCGAGCGACGGGCGGACGGTGAAGCACCGCGCTCGCAAAAAACTTGCAACCGTCTCGCAAGACCTCGCGGACAGAGCGTTCGCGCCGAATTGACAGCCGTTATGCTGCGGCAGTTCCGCCGCCTCCGCGAGGGATATACCGATGGACTTCAAGCTGCTCGGGGCAATCGAGGTCTCGACGGACGAGGGTGCACTCGCGCTCGGTGGTCCAAGGCCTCGGGCCATACTTGCCGATCTCGCGCTGAACGTCGGCCGCACGGTCCCGACCGGTCAGCTTACGGGGGACCTGTGGGGCGACTTGCCACCAGCGTCCGCGGTCCAAACCGTGGAGACCTACGTGTACAGGCTCCGCCGTGCGTTGGACGCAGCCGGTCCGCACGGGGTGTCGTTGGTGAGGAGGCCGACCGGTTACATGCTCGATGCGCGGCCGGAAAGCGTCGACGTGTGGCGGTTCCGGGACCTCGCAGCGCGCGGTGGCGCTGCGCTGGAACGCGGTGATGCTGCAACGGCGTTGACACACATGCGGGCGGCGCTGGAGTTGTGGCGCGGTCCGGCCCTCGCGGACATCCGAGAGGCGGCATTCGCCCTGCTCGCCGCGCAGAGGCTGGAGGATGAGCGGTTGACGGCTGTCGAGGCGCTCACCGCCGCGCGGTTGCAGCTAGGCCAGCACCGTGAGCTCGTGGCGGAGCTTGAGACGCTGATCGCGGGATCGCCCTACCGCGAGGCCTTGCACGCGCAGCTGATGTTGGCCCTCTACCGCTCGGGCCGTCAGGCCGAGGCGCTGGCTGCGTTTCGTCGGGTGCGCGAACTGCTGAGCGGCGAGCTTGGCATCGAACCGGGCCGGGACCTGCGCCAACTGGAGCGGGCCGTCCTGTTACAGGCACCCGAACTCGACTTGCATGCCGGCGAGACACTTCAGCGCGCCCCGCGCAACGATGCCGGGGAGCCGAGTGAGCCGGCTGCGGAGCAGCCGAGCACACCCGGCTCCCCGCGGCGCAGATCGATCTCCCGGATACGGCGTCGCCCGGGGTGGCGGTGGGCAGCCGCAGGCGCGATCGTTGGCCTGACCGTCATTGTGAGTCTGTCGATCGTGCTCAACGCGACGACATCCCGCGCCGGGGAGCTCTCCGATGGGGTCGGCGAGTTGACCGCCGCCGGCAGCGGCATCGTCCGCAGCATCGCCCTCGCCAGCCCGGCGGGCGCCGCGGTTTCGGCAGACCGTTCCGTTTGGGTGACGAACCCGGAACGGAACGTGGTCTACCGGATCGACCCGGTCACCGCCGCGATCGTAGACACCATTCCGGTGGGCTCGGAGCCCAGCGCAATCACGGCCGCCGACGGCGACATCTGGGTTGCCAACACGCTGGACGGCACGGTCTCGCGCATCGACGCGGCAGCCAACGACGTGATCCAGAAGATCACCGTCGGAACGGAGCCGACCGGCATCACGGCCGGCGGTGGCTCGATCTGGGTCGCCGACGCGTCAAACAGCACGCTGACGGCGATCAACCCAGTCTCCGGGGATCTGACCTCCACCGTTGCGCTGACGGCGGCGCCATTCGGCGTCGCCTTCGGCGCCGGCTCGGTCTGGGTCACCAGCCCGGGAGACGACAGCGTGAGCCGAGTCGACCCGCACAGCGACCAGCCGGGCCAGCGAATCGCGCTCGGTGGTTCCGGGCCGACCGCGATTGTGTTCGGCCTCGGTTCAGTCTGGGTCGCCAACGGACTCGACAGCACCGTGACACGCGTGGATCCGGGCACTGACGCCGTCGCCGCCACGATCCCTGTCGGCGACGGCCCGGATGCGCTTGCCATCGTCGGGAATTCCGTGTGGGCCGCAGACCGTCTGTCATCGACGCTGACGAGGATCAACGCCCGCAACGACAGCCGCGCGACGACACTCCGCGTCGGCGGTGGGCCCGTCGCGCTGAGCACCTACGCCGGTCATATCTGGGTCGCTGCCGGCGCCGGCAATGCCCGCCCGGCGGGCGGCACGCTGCGCGTGGTCAGCGCCTTCCCGCCGCTCTCGATCGACGCGGCCCTGATCTACCCGCAGATGCTGGCGCAGTTCTCCGAAGCCACCTACGACACGCTCGTGACTTTTCAGAAAACGAGCGGCAGCGGCGGACTTCAGCTGGTACCTGACCTGGCGCTCGCGATGCCAACCGTGAGCGCGAACGGAACCGTGTACAGCTTCACGCTGCGCCCCGGGCTGCGCTACTCAAACGGACAGCCCGTGCGCCCGCAGGACTTCCGCTACGCGCTCGAGCGCGTTCTGGAGCTCAACGCCACCGCGGCACCATTCCTCACTGGCATCGTGGGCGCGGAAGCATGCAAGCCCGGAACGCGCTGCAACCTTGGGCGCGGAGTCAGCGTCGATAACTCAGCCGACACCGTCACGTTCCGCCTGACCGCTCCGGACCCCGACTTTCTCTACAAGCTCGCCTTCGAGTTCACGGCACCCGTGCCGGCGGACGTGCCGGCCCGTGACGTCGGACGCACGCCGGTTCCTGCAACCGGCCCGTACATGATCACGCGCTACGTCCCGAACCACGAGGTCGTCTTCTCTCGCAACCCGTACTTCCGGGAATGGTCAGCGGCAGCCCAACCGGCAGGATCCCCGGAGCGCATCATTTGGACCTTCGACGCTTCGGTCGCTCGTGAGACCGCCGAGATCAAGGACGGCCGAGCCGACTGGACCGACGATCCGCTCCCCGACACCGCCGGGCTCGCCGCACGGTTCCCCAACCGGGTGCACGTCAGCCCGCTGCCGGCGATCCTGTACACCATATTCAACACCAGGGTTGCGCCGTTCAACGACCCCGACGTCCGGCGCGCGTTCAGCCTCGCCGCCGACCGCAGCCGTTTCGTGTCGTTGCTCGGCGGGCCTGACAACGCCAACCCGAGCTGCCAGATCCTTCCGCCGGGCGTCCCCGGCTATAAGCCGTACTGCCCGTTCACCGTCGACGCCAGCGCCTCCGGACTCTGGTTGGGCCCGGATCTCGCCGCCGCCCGCAAGCTCGTCGCAGCATCCGGAACGCGCGGAATGCGCGTCACCGTGTGGTCGGACAACCAAGCGCAGGATCCGGCTGCCAGCGCGTTCACGGTCTCCGTCCTGCGCGAACTCGGCTACACGGCGACACTTCACATAGCCTCGCGCGCGGGGGTCGTGCAGGCCGCGTACCAGTCGCGCCATCGAATCCAGGTACTCGGCGGCGAAGTCTGGCAGGCCGACTACCCGTCGGCGTCGGACTTCTTCGATCTGTTCTTCCGTTGCTCGGACTTCCGGCTCGGTGACCCGGCCGACACGACGAACCCCTCGTTCTTCTGCGACCCCGCAGCCGACCGCCTGATGAGCCGAGCAGACAACGAGCAGATAACCAACCCGGTGGCAGCCGCGACGACATGGACAGCCGTCGACCGCGAGGTCACCGATGCGGCGCCGTGGGTGACGCTCGCCACCCTGAACAACGTCGACTTCCTCTCCGCTCGGGTGTCCAACTACCAGTACAACGAGTTCCTCGGAGTACTCGTCGACCAGCTGCACGTCCCCCGATGACGCCGTCAGGTGCTGGCGTGCCTTGCACGGACCACATCGACCACACTCGCACCTGCTGACGCATCGCTTCACACGCGAGAGGTCGCTGGTTCGAAACCAGCCGTGCCCATCAAAGTACCTGCAAAGTCCACCTTTTCGGCTTTTCGCTAGTTCCTCCCGGGCCGCCGCCGAAGCCCTCATCGACGCTGTACTTTGAGAGGAGGCCCTGCGCCCGTCGGCCGGATGATCGCCTCCGGTCGCATTCCCACCAGGCGGCACGCAAACCGAGTTGCGACGCAGCCCTTCGCCGGGCGAATCGTCGAAGGGACTACGACGTTCGCCGAGGCCGGGCCCTTGGGACCTGCTCAGCGTCGCAGCTGACCTTCGCGTCTTCGACTAGCGATCTGAAGCCACTGAGGACGACGGCTTCGGCCGGCCCACCGCCACGGCCTGAGATGGCCCCACCGTCAGCCACCGATCCATCCCAACTCTGGGTGCGAACCTCCACAGCGGGTTCGCGAAGCGCGGAGCTCACAACCGACGCGGAGACCGCTCGGTTCACGAAGACTCCAAAACTACGAGTACAACCCGGTCGACGGCTTCCTCCCCGACCAAAGCTGGCTGGCCAGCCAACAACGCGCCGCACCGCGCCTACACCCGCGTAAGTCAAAGGCGCGCTGACGAAACCGCGAGATCACGCCGGACAAGATCGCCACTATTCGTTGAGCCGGATGATCCGCCCGCCGTCTCGTTGAGTCGAGTTCTGTGAAACGCGAGCCATCCTCGGTTCGCCAGCACGACCACGACAGCTCGCATCATCGCGGAGCGAAGCGAGCGTCCGCAGCCACCGCTCGCACGGGCCCGCCTTGGACGACGTGCGAGCGCCATCGCCGTCGGCACCGAGACTGATGCTCGCGGTTGGATGCGAGCGTCGACAGGCTAACGCCGGTGACGCTGTCGGCACGGCAGGGAGGAACGCTTGAAGCGACGTATCACCGCTTCGAAGCCCAACGTTTTGCCCGCAAATCGACCGAATTGAGAAGCAGACAGTCATCGTTAAGGACAACGAAAAGGACAACGGCGCGAGGGCGGCCCCGCGTCGCTGCACTCGCGCCGCACCAAAACCCACGATTTTGCAGGAACTTTCCAAGCCGGAGAGCGGACTCGAACCGCTGACCTATCGCTTACAAGGCGATTGCTCTACCAGCTGAGCTACTCCGGCGGGTGCTCAGAGGCTAGTGGGTCCGGCCGCCCGCACGGATGTGGTCTCGGGGGTGCGTCGGCCGCGCGAACGCGCTGTAACGGCGCGGCGCCCGCCGGGTATCTCTACGTATGGCGGCCAGGGGTCTCGGCGACTATCACTCGCGTGCGCTCGACCGCGGCGTGAGCGTCCTGCTCTACCTGCTGGTCCGGGGGGTCCTGCAGCCGTTCTTCCACATCTACTTCCGCATGCGGCGGTTGGGGCTGGAGCATGTGCCCAAGAGCGGCCCGGTGATCTTCGCCGCCAACCATCGCAGCTTCCTGGACCCATTCGTGATCGGCACGTTGACACGCCGGCCCGTGTACTACGTCGCGAAGAAGGAGCTGTTCGCGCATCCCCTCACGGGCTGGCTGCTGAGCCGGCTCGGCGCGTTCCCGATCGATCGCGGCGCGGCGGACCAGCAGGCGATGGAGACCGCGCGGCGAATCCTCGAGCGCGGCGACTGCGTGGTGATCTTCCCCGAGGGGACGCGGACGCGGCCGGGCCCGCTCGGGCACCCGCGTCGTGGCATGGGTCGGCTCGCGCTGCAGACCGGGGCGCCGGTCATACCGGTCGCGGTGCTCGGCACCGAGGCGATCAGGCGCGGCTGGCGGGTCCGACCGCACAGGGTCACGCTGCGCTGCGGACGGGCGCTCTCGTTCCCGCGCGTGGAGAACCCGACGCCCGCGGAGGCGGCGGCCGTCACCGACCGGATCTGGCCGTGTGTGGTGCTGCAGTGGGACTGGCTCGGCGGCAAGATGCCCGAGCGGGCGCCGCTGCCACGCGCGGTCGCGCGTCAGCCCGTCGTGGCGGCCTGAGCGAACCGGGGTAGGCTCCGGGTGTGGTCCATAGCGACAATTCCAAGGCGGCGCTCGATACGCAGTTCAGCGAGCTGTACCGCACTCACCTGCGCGACGTCTATAGCTACGCCTACTACCGGGTCGGCAACCACCACGATGCGGAGGACCTCACCGAGCAGACCTTCCTGCAGGCCTACCGCCACTTCGAGCGTGCGCAGCGCGAGTCCGACGGGCGGCCGCTGCGGCCGTGGCTCATTCGCATCGCGCACAACCTCGCCGCAAATCTCTACCGCGATCGCTCGCGGCGCCCGCAGAGCTCGCTCGACGAGCACTCTCCGCTGCCCACGGCGCATTCCACGGAGGAGATCGTCGACGGCCGCGACGAGCTGGCGCGCGTGCTCGAGGGGGTCAAGCAGCTTCCCGACGATCGCCGCGAGGCACTGATCATGCGCTTCGCGCTCGGCATGGACAACCGCGAGATCGCCCGTGCGCTGGGGCGCACGGACGGCGCCACGAAGGTGCTGATCCATCGCGCGATCAAGCAGCTCGGCGAGATCGTCGCCCTGGAGGACGAGGAGGTTGCGGCATGAGCGGCGCCGGCGACGTCGAGGGACTGCTGCGACGCGCGCTGGCGCCCGTCGATCCGCCCGCGGACCTCTCCGCGCGGGTGCGCAGCACGCTGCAGAGCATCCGTGAGGGGGCCGCCGAGGAGCTCGATGGTTGGGAGCTCGCGGCGATGCGCGACCCACGCAACTGGGCGCGGCCGGCGATCGCCGTGGTCGGTGGAGCGGCCGCCGCGGCCGGGCTCCTGCTGCTCGGTCTGAACCAGCGCCGGCGTGCTCGCGAGCTGCTCGCGCGCGCTGAGCGCACCGCTGCGGATGTCGCGAACAGCGCGCGTAAGTTGTTTGAGCCGCGCTGATCCGATGGCGCCCGCGGCGCGTACCTAGCGGGGACGATGCCGCTGCTGCCCCGACACCGCCCCTCCGCCACTGCCGCTGGGTTGCGAGAGCTGGCCGACGAGGACCTGATGGCGCTCGTTCGCCACGGTGAGGCGCGGGCGTTCGAGGTGATCTACGACCGCCACTGCGGCGTCGCGTTCTCGCTGGCCTACCGGATGTGCGGCAGCCGCTCGGCGGCCGAGGACGTGGTGCAGGAGTCGTTCCTCTCGGCCTGGCGCAGCGGCGCGCGCTACGACCGCACGCGCGGCAGTGTGCGCACGTGGGTGCTCGGCATCGTGCACAACCGGGCGATCGACTCCCTGCGGCGCGGCCACGACCGAAGGCGCGCCAGCGATGAGGGTATCGAGGAGCGCTTTGAGGCACCCGAGCACACCGAGGTCGAGGTTGCCCGCCGGGACGAGGCGCGCGATATCCGCGCGGCGCTCGACGAGTTGCCGGAGGAGCAGAGCAGCGTCATCGAGCTGGCGTTCTACGGCGGCTACACGCACACCGAGATCGCTGCGATGCTGAACGCTCCCGTCGGGACGATCAAGGGACGCATGCGTCTTGGTATGGAAAAGATGCGCCGCACGCTCGAGGGCGCCGGGGTGGTGCTCGCCGGATGAGCGATCACGACGACCGCTTCCGCGACGACTGCGGCGCCTACGTGCTCGGCGCACTCGAAGCGCATGAGGTCGCGGCGCTGCGCCGGCACCTGGAGTCCTGCGTGCGCTGCCGCGACGAGGTCGATCGTCTGGCGGCCGTGGCCGAGGTGCTCGGGTTGGGCATACCGACGCTCGCTGCGCCCCCCGAGCTGCGTTCGCGGGTGCTCGACGCCGTAAGGGCGGAGGCGTCGCTGTTTGAGGCGGCAACGACGCCGCGCAGCGCGCCGCGTCGCTGGCGGCTTGGAGCGGTGCGCCCCCTCGGCGGCCTCGTCGGTGCGGCGCTGGCGCTGGGGATCGTTTTGGGCGCGCTGGTGATCGCGCCGGGTGGCTCGCCGACGAAGGTGATCGCGGCGTCGGTCGCGCCGGCGTCGCGCTGGCACGCGGCGCACGCGCCGATGGCGTCGCTGCGCCAGAGCGGAACGCAGGGCGAGCTCGTGCTGAGCGGCCTGCCGCCGGCGCCGAGATCTCGCCCGCGGGTGAGGAGGAGATTCGGCTCTTCGGGGAGGGGC
>OBLU010002373.1_pt1 | contig 17408 bp, 16 predicted proteins | sample 1518681 | NCBI WGS metagenome assembly OBLU01 (sample SAMEA3539304, study PRJEB22396) | soil metagenome | biome: tundra; feature: field; material: soil | place: USA | collected 2010-05 | depth 0.15 m | reverse complement strand
CCTGTGCATTCACGTCGCCCCCAGCTAACCGCCGGCTCATGATGCCGCACCCTACTGCTTGCCCAGGTGATCAGCTACCAGCTCATCTCAACTGAGGCGGGGGCATCTCGGGACCTCAGACCCTAGCGATTTCGTGGTGGTGCGGCGACGATCGCATACCGGAGGAGGTTGCCATGGCTACTGCGGATGCGGAGGGGGGCGCCGCGGCGATGCCGGTTGGATATCCCATGGAGTGGGAGTTCGACGGGCTGCTAATGAACGGCGAGGCGGTCGTAGTCCGTCCGATCCAGCCGGCGGACGCACCGGCGGTGGTCGGTTTGGCCGCGGCCGCGCGCTCTTGTGAGGTGGACTACGACGCCCGGATGGTCTTCGTCGCGGTCGTGTCGGACGAGCTGGTCGGGCTGGGCAGCTATCACCGCCTCGAGGAGCCGGGGCCGGCGGCGCAGGCCAGTTTTATCGTCACCGGCACCTACCAGCGCCACGGTGTCGCGACCTTGCTGTTCGAGAGCCTGGCGGAGTACGCGCGGACGAGGGGGATCCTGCGCTTCATCGCCGAGGTCAGCGCGCAGAATACGAACGTGCTTGAGCTGTTCGCGGCGACGGGTCTGCGCTGCACCCGGCACGACGGCGCGGCGACGGTGCGGGTCGAGATCGACCTGCGGCCGACGGCGGCCTACCGGGTGGCATGCGACCTGCGGGAGGCGACAGCGGAGGTCGCCAGCATCGCGGCGATTCTTCAGCCGCACTCCATCGCCGTCGTCGGAGCAGGACGGCACCCAGGCAACGTCGGCCACGAGGTCCTCCGGTCCCTGCTTGTCAGCGACTTCTCGGGAACGGTCTACCCGGTCAATCCTTCGGCGCGTGCGGTCTGCGGCGTGCCCGCATTTTCGGCGCTGTCGTCGGTTCCCGAGCCGATCGACCTGGCCGTCGTCGCCCTTCCTGCATCAGCTGTTCCCGGCGTGATCGACGAGGCCGCCTCGATGGGCGTGCGCGCCGTCACTATCATTAGCGCAGGCTTCGGGGAGACAGGCCGTTCCGGCGCCGCGGTGGAGAACGAGCTGCTGAGCGTCGCCCGCAGTCACGGTATGCGGATCGTCGGCCCGAACTGCCTCGGTGTCGTGAACACCGACCCTGAGATCCGGATGAACGCCACCTTTGCCTCGCTCGATCCGCTGCCCGGGCGCCTGGGCCTGGTTTCGCAGTCCGGTGCGGTCGGGGTCGTGCTCTGCGAGCAGACGCGCGCCGCCGGCCTCGGACTCTCGGCCTTCGTCTCGGTCGGGAACAAGCTGGACGTGAGCCCGAACGACCTGTTGTGCTTCTTCGAGCACGACGACCGGACCTCGGTGATCGCGCTTTACCTCGAGTCGCTTGGCAACCCGCGTAAGTTCGCCCGCATCGCCCGGCGGGTGGGCGCGACGAAGCCCATCGTGGCGCTGAAGGCGGGCCGGACATCCGCGGGCGCCCGAGGGGCCCGCTCGCACACCGCGGCCGCGGCGACCCCGGAAGTCACCGTCGCCGCTTTGCTGCAAAGCGCTGGCGTCATCAAGGTCGACCGCCTGGAGGAGCTCCTGGACGTCTCGGCCATTTTGCTCGCCGCGCCGCTGCCCGCGGGGCGTCGCGTAGCGCTGGTCGGGAACTCCGGTGGCCCGCTCATTCTCGCCGCCGACGCGTGCGAGGGCGGCGAGCTCACCGTCCCCGAGCTTCGGGAGGCGGCACAGCAGGCGCTCGGTGAGGTCCTCGTCCCCGCCGCGGCGACCGCCAACCCTGTCGACCTCACCGCGGACGGGACGGCGGTGATGCTCGAGAAGGCGCTTGAGATCGTTCTTCGCGATGATGCCATCGACGCCGTGATCGTCGTCGTCCTCGAAACCCCGGCGATCTCGGCCGCGGCGTCCCGAGAGGCCGTCGCCCGTGTCGCGCACGCTGCGGGCAAGCCGGTGATCGTCTGCTCCGTCGAGGTGGAAACCCCGCTTGATACGCGTGGTGCGGCAGATGTCGCCGAGGTGCCATCACCGGAGCGAGTAGCGGCGGCCCTCGGTCACGTCTGCCGCTACGCCGAATGGCGGCAGCGCCCGCAGTTCTCGACCTCAGAGCCAGAAGAGCTGTCCGACCTGCCGGCGATCGGTGAGATCGTGGCCTCGACGCTCGCGAGAAGCGCCACGGGGGGCTGGCTTGAGCTCGACCAGGGGGCCCGCCTGCTGGAGGCGTGCGGGGTACCTGTGTTGCCGACTCGCAGCGCGACGACCGCGGAAGATGCAGCTGCGGTGGCCGAGGCCGTCGGGTTTCCCGTCGTCTTGAAGGCTCGTTCTGGCGATGTCGTCCACAAGACCGACGTTGGCGGCGTCGCCCTGAACCTGGACAACTCCGAGGCTGTACGCGCCGCGTACGAGGCGATGGAGTCCCGGCTCGGCGCGCGTATGGGGGGCGCGGTCATCCAGCCGATGGCGCCGTGGGGGGTCGAGGCGATCGTCGGGCTAGCTTCCGATCCCGAGTTCGGTCCGGTCGTGATGGTCGGCCTCGGCGGCGTGCTGACCGACCTGCTGCGTGACCGTGCCTTTGCCGCCCCGCCGCTGGGGCCCGGCGCCGCCGAGGCCATGGTGGCGTCGTTGCGCGCGGCTCCGTTGCTCGACGGCTACCGTGGCGCGCCGAAGGTTGACCGCGAGGCGCTCGTGACGATGCTCGAGCGGATCGCACGCGTCGCCGAGGAGATCCCCGAACTAACCGAGCTCGACCTCAACCCCATCCTGGTCAGTCCGGCCGGGGCGCTCGTCGTCGACTGCAAGGCGCGCCTGGCCTCGCGCCCGCCTGGTCCCGGCCCGTTGTTCCCCGCGCTGCGCCGACGGCCGTCGTCCGGTTCCTTGAGCGCGGTTCCGCGGCGGGATATCAAGAAGTGAGTAGTCAGCATGCGCAGATATCTTGTTGTCGCGAACCGAACCTTGCACCGCGCTGAACTGCAGGAAGAACTCCGTAAGCGGATCGACGCGGATTCCTGCTCGTTGTTTGTGCTTGTCCCGAACACGAGGGCCGCGCAATATGACTCCGAGGCCGGTGGCGTCCTGCTCCAGCCCGGCATGTGGTGGTGGGTGACAGACTACGCTCCGCCCGTCACCGACGAGGAGGCGACTACCCAGGCCCGGCAACGGCTCAGCCAGATGCTGGCCGGCCTGGCTGCGCTGGGCGTCCCTGCCCAGGGCGATCTCGGGGGTTCCAGCCCGCTTGTGGCCATGGAGAAGGTGTTGACCGATCACCAGTTCGACGAGATCATCGTGGCCACCCTGCCCCAGCTCATCTCGCGCTGGCTCAAGGCCGATCTGCCCCATCAGGCCGAGCGCCGGTTCGGGCTGCCCGTCACGACCATCATCACGAAACGCTGACCCTTGCCGGACAGCCCGGCCGGGCCGAGGGATCCCGTTCCTGCGCCGGCTGGCCAGAGGGGGCTGGGACCTTCGCCTCTACCGGCAATACGGGAATAGCAATCGCCTGGAAGGCACAGCGCGGTGGGTGTGTCGGCGTACCCCTGGAGGTTGCTATGGATTCGGTTTCGTATACGGCGTTGTCGCCGCTATCGTTCCTGGAACGGTCGGCGCGAGTATGGCCAGGCAAGACCGCCGTGATCTACGCCGGGCGGCGGCTCACCTACCGCGAGCTGGCAGCCGAGGCGCAGCGGGTGGCGCGGGCGCTGCAGGCAAGCGGGGTCAGGCCGGGCGACCGGGTCGCCTACCTGATGCCGAACCTGCCCGAGATGCTCATCGCCCATTACGCGGTCCCGCTGGCCGGCGCGGTGCTTGTCGCGGTAAACACCCGGCTCACGGCCGAGGAGGTGGCATATATCCTCAGTCACTCGGGCGCGAAGATCGTGGTTGTTGACGCGGCGCTCCTGCCGACTGCAGCGGCGGCTGCGAAGGACGTGGCGGCGGTGACCGAGCTGGTGGTCGCCGAGGATACCGAGATTGCTCCGGCGGATCCGGATCCGGGTCCGAGCGACGAGCCGCGGCTGGTGAGCTACTCCGAGTTCCTTGCCCGTGGCACGGGGGAACCGCTGTCCTGGTCCGTCTCCGACGAGCTTGCTCCTATCGCTCTCAACTACACATCCGGCACCACGGGGCGTCCGAAGGGCGTGATCTATACGCACCGGGGTGCCTACCTGAACTGTTTCGGCGAGATCATCCACTCCCGGCACGACGAGAACAGCGTCTATCTGTGGACACTGCCGATGTTCCACTGCAACGGCTGGTGCACCCCATGGTCACTGACTGCCATCGGCGGCACGCACGTATGCCTGCGCGAGGTCCGCGGCGACGCGATCTGGGAACATCTGCGCGAGCACGACGTGACCCACCTCAACGCGGCCCCGACCGTGGTGAGCACCATCCTGAACGCGCGTGAGGCCGCGCCGCTGACCCGGCCGGTCTTGATCACCACGGCCGGCGCACCGCCCAGTCCCACGACCATCGCACATATGGAACGTATGGGTTTCCGGGTCGTACACGTCTACGGGCTGACCGAGACTTACGGCCCGATCTCCTTCTGCCAGTCCCAGCCGCAGTGGGCCGGGCTGCCATCGCAGGAGCGTGCGGTGCTGCAGGCTCGCCAGGGTGTCAGCATGATCCAGGCCGAGGGCTTGCGCATCGTGGACGAAAAGATGGCCGACGTCCCGGCCGACGGCAGCACGATGGGCGAGATCGTCATGCGCGGCAACAATGTCATGGCCGGCTACTACCTTGATCCGGACGGCACCGCTGAGGCGTTCCGCGGCGGCTGGTTCCACAGCGGGGACCTCGGTGTCATGCATCCGGACGGGTACATCGAGCTGCGCGACCGCAGCAAGGACATTGTCATCTCTGGCGGAGAAAACATCTCAACCGTCGAGGTGGAGCAGGCGCTCATGAGCCACCCGGCCGTGCTCGACGTCGCTGTCATCGGGGCACCCGACGACAAGTGGGGCGAGCGCCCGAAGGCGTTCGTCGTGCTCCGGGCCGGCCACAGCGCAACCCCGGAAGAGCTGATCGCTCACGTACGCACCAAGATCGCCCGCTACAAGGTGCCCCGCGATATCGACATCACGCCCGAGCTGCCGAAAACATCCACGGGGAAGATCCAGAAGTTCATGCTGCGCGAGTCCGAGTGGGCCGGACGCACCCACCGCGTGCACGGCTAGCAACTCGTCGTTTCAGGTCGGTGTGACTTGCTGGGTGGCCAGGGTGTGACCCGCTGATCTGAGCCGGTCGGCGAGGGCGGTACCCATTGCCGTGGCGGGTGTCAGGACACCGGCGCGGTCGGGCAGGCGGTCCCGGTCCAGCGCGAGGCACAGCGCGCTTTCGCCGAGCATCACCGATGTGGCGGCATATCCCGGATCCCCCTGCGCTTGGATCGTGCCCAGGTAGCGCACCCCGGCCGAGGTGCGCGTGTGGATCTGCATGCGGAACAAGCCCGTGCGGCGGGTCTTTTCGCTGGGGCCCTGGCCGGGTGCGGGCAGCAGCTTGCCGAGCACCGCCCGAGACGGCCCGAACGCCAGTCCTGCCTCCGCCGCCTTCAGCGCGGCGCTGGCCGCGGCGCCCAGCATGGACGCCGCCGGTCCGGTGCCGAACCTGGTGACCTCCCGGTAGCGGAACCGGCGCCCGTAGGCCCAGCACTGCAGGGCGTTGCTGCGGCGCACCACGCGGGTGTTGATCCCGGCCATGACGAACGGGCCCACCCACATCCGCAGATCACCGTCGTAGCGGACCCAGTCCAGATCACGCTCGTCGCCCAGGTCGGGTTCAGCCGGGCGGTCGGGGCTGAGCGCATAGGGGTCCTGGACCACCCGGCGGCGCTCAGCGCTGGCCCGCACCTCGTCCTGCTGCTCCATCATCGACGCCAGCGTCCCGCCGCTAGCACCGCCCTTCAACGCCGTCACCACCAGCGTCGTGTCCTGCAGTTCACCGGCGCCATCGGCGCGGGCGGCGTGATGCAGCAGCAGCACCCCCAGGTCAGATGGGACCGAGTCGAACCCGCAGCAGTGCACGATGCGCGCGCCCGCGCCGGCCGCAATGTCGTGGCAACGGTCGATGCTGTCCCGGATGAACAGCACCTCGCCGGACAGGTCCGCGTAGTCGGTACCCGCGGCGGCGCAGGCCTCAACCAGCCCGAGCCCGAGACGGCGGTAGGGCCCCACCGTGCTGACCACCACCCGGGCCGCCCGCGCCAGCGCCGCCACCGACACCGGATCGGCCGAATCAGCGGCCAGCAGCGGCCAGGCCGACGCGGCCGCACCCAGCCGCGCCCGGACATCAGCCAGCCGCTGCGCCGACCGTCCGGCAAGCCCGATGCGGACACCACCGGGCGCATGACCGGCCAGGTAGCCGGCCACCAGCCGTCCCGCGAAACCGGTGGCGCCGAACACCACGACATCCAGCTCACGGTCCCCGCTCACCCCTTCATCCTAGACAGGCCGGCCAAAGTATTGAGGGCCTCTGCAAGTTCGCGTAGATAACGGGAAACTGGGCCGAGGGTGAAGAGTCCGGTGCCGGCAGCGGCGATCTCGGCCTCGGCCGGGGTGAGCGCTGCGCGACGAAGCACCACAGCGTTTCGAGGAGGTGGTCGTTCGGGGGGTCCGGGACTGTCCCGAGGACGGCGAGTGCTTCGTCGCGAAGCAACTAACTCGCGGATACTGCGCGGGCGAATGCGGCGAGGTCGATGCCGTCAAGATGGTCCATCACGTGCCGGCGGACGCTGCAGTCGCAGCCCGTGGTGCCCGCGCTCGCGTTGTGGCAGCGTGGCATCAGGCAGTCGACAGCATCAGGCAGTCGAGGAGGTCCCACATGATCAGAACCCACCGTTATGACGTCACTGTCGCCTGGACCGGCAACCGGGGCAGCGGCACCAGCGGATACCGGGAGTACGGCCGTGATCATGAGGTGACGGTCAGCGGGGCTGGGGACGGGGAAAAGGCCGGGGACGCCAGCGGGCCGCAGCCCATCGCGGGGAGTTCCGACTCGGCCTTCCGGGGCGACCCGGGCCGGTGGAATCCCGAGCAACTGCTCACTGCCGCGCTCGCCCAGTGTCACATGCTTTCCTACCTGCATGCCTGCGCGGTCGCCGGCATCGTGGTCACCGGTTACACCGATAAGGCACACGGCACCATGACCGAGACGACCGGCGGCGGCGGCCACTTCGTCGAGGTCGTGCTCAGGCCACGGGTCACCGTGGCATCACCGGACATGGTCCAGAAGGCGGCCGGGCTGCATCGCGAAGCCCACGAGAAGTGCTTCATCGCCAGCTCGGTGAACTTCCCGGTCAGGCACGAACCCGTCGTGCTAGCCGCCAGCACCGCGGGACGGCCAGGCTGACAGGCCAACCTCACCCGGCAAAGCGAGGCCTCTCCTGCGGTCCTCCTCGATTGTGTTGTTCTCCTGTGGGACTTCAGTTCTCTGTGGCCTGGGCGAGGTAACGGTTCACGAGGGTGTCGGTGAACCAGCGAGGGACGTCTTGCCGGGTGATGAGTACCCGGTAGTAGATTTAGTAGCGAAAAGGCTGACAACTCATCGCCGTATGGCAAGTACCGTGACCAATTGGTGCCAACAAGCGTGTCCCAATGACCCCAGCCACCAGGTCACGGCGGCCTGTTGGTGCCAGCTAACGCGTCCCGGCTCAAGTCGCGCCCTTGACCGGATGCGGGTTTGGACAGTTCAAATTTCGAGATCCGGGCTACGGCTGAGTCGTTCGCCTCAGCCACGAGCGGGATCGGGAAGCGTCGCGCTCGCAGGACGATGTCCTGGGTGTGGTCTGATCCGGCGCCGGTGATCACGTTGCGGGGCCGGGTCTCGTCGACCTCGATACGCCACCTGTCATCGAGCAGGGCAGCGACATCGGCGGGGCTGACGTACTCGTCGGGATCGAAGCCGTGGGCGTTGGCCTGCTCTTTGCTGGGCGCGGGGTGATGCACGACAAGGAGTACTCCGCCGGGTGCGACTGCGCTGAGCAGGGCGAGCTCGGCCTCGTGTTTTTCGGTCCGCAGCAGCGCGGGGTACTGCGCGGACACCAGGTCGAAGGACGCCGGTGGCAGCGCCGCCTCGACGAGTCCGGCGTGCAGCCAGCGCACCTGCACTCCGACGCGCTCGGCCTGATCAGCAGCGCGATCGAGTGCCACCCGCGACACGTCAAGCGCGGTGACGTCCCAGCCGTGTTCTGCCAGCCAGACGGCGTCGGCGCCCTCGCCGCAGCCGACGTCCAGGGCCCGTCCTGGACGAAGTTCGCGGGTCTCGCTGACGAGCGGGGTGCTGGGCTGCCCGCTCCACATTTGCTCCATGCTGGCGTATCGCTAGCCGAGCTGCGCACGCGCGCCGAGACCCTCGCAGTCCGGCTGCGCTGACCCGCCCGCCGGGTCGTCACCCTGACGGCGGGCTTGGTCCTGCTTCCAGAGCTGACCAGCGACTCGGCTGGGCAGCCAGAAGGCCCGGTCCGGGGAGCCGTTCGCCTCTAGCGTCGGTAAAAGGTCGTGTGTATCCCAGGAAACGGGCCGGGAATGGCCCGGCTCGTCACTGTTTAGATGGGGAGGTGCTCCGATGAAAACGTCGATGTATGCGATGGTCGGCGGCGCCGTCATGAGTTCTGTTCTTGCGGCAGGAATGGCAGCGGCGCCCGCAGCGCAGGGAACGGTATCTACCGTATCTACCGTATCTACCGTGGCGCTGGTGTCGCGTGCCCTCCTGGTGCAGGCGCTTCAGCCCTGGCCGGTGCTGCGCGAAGGCAGCAACAGCCTGTGGCCGCCGGTCACGGTCCGCTCGCTGCAGTACCTGCTGGACGCCCGCGGCGCGCGGCTGGCGGCCGATGGCCAGTTCGGGCCCAAGACCAGGGCGGCCGTCGTGGCCTTCCAGCGGTCACACGGCCTGGGCGCCAGCGGCGTGGTGTACGCGGCTACGTGGCAGCAGCTGATCGTGACGGTGCGGCAGGGGAGTACCGGATCGGCCGTGCGGGCGGTTCAGGACCAGATCAACTTCCGTAACAACAAGAACGGGCACACACTGGCCGTAGACGGCATCTTCGGGCCGCAGACCAAGGCGGTGGTGATCGCCTTCCAGCGGGCCATGTCCGCCCAGGTGCGCGGCTTTGCCGTGGACGGCATCGTCGGGCCGCAGACCTGGCAGGCGCTCGTCACCGAGGCGCTGTCTGGCTGAACTCCGCGAGACGGGGCCCGTACCGCCGGCGCGGGCTCCGTCCCGGCGTTACCGGGTGAGCCGCTGCGGCGCGGGACCTTCTCGCGGCACAGCGGACCCGGAAACTGCCAGGGCACGAGGTCCGGACGGTTGAGGCCGACCGGTCCTGGCCAGCCCGGCCATTACCGGTTCACGGTGACGCCATGAGAACTGAGTCCATCGGCTCCTCGTACCTGGCGCTCCCTGACGGCCCGGGCCCTCATCCTGGCGTCGTGGTTATCCACGAGGCGTCCGGGCTCAACGACAACATCCGGGAAATCTGCCGCCGGTTCGCCGCGGCGGGGTACGCCGCGCTCGGGGTGGACCTGTTCGAAGGCCGGAACCGGGCCGGGTGCATGGCGCGCATGTTCGCCGGCGCCATGGCCGGGAACCTGGACCACTATGGCGTTCCCGCCCTCAAGGTGGCACTCGGGCAGCTGGCTGCCCACCCGGACGTGGATGCCGCCCGGATCGGCGCAGTCGGCTTCTGCCTGGGCGGTTCCATCGTCTTGACCTGGGCATGCACTGATCAGCGGCTGGCGGCCGTGGCCCCGTTCTACGGCGCCGCGCCCAGGCCTCGCGAGGCGCTCCGCCGCCTGTGCCCGGTGGTGGGATCATGGCCGGGCCACGACTTCACCACCGGGGCCGCCGGGGTGCTGGAGGCGGCGCTCACATCGGCGGGTGTCCCGCATGACCTGAAGGTGTACCCGGAAGCGAAGCACTCTTTCTTCAATGACCAGTGGCGCACCTACCACCCCGCCGCCGCGGCCGATTCCTGGCAGCGGGTGCTCGCCTTCTTCGCTGAGCACGTCAGGGACAGGCAAGCTGCACAGCAGTGAGCCATAAGCCCGGGTTGATGTACCGCCCGGACACTTCAGCGGCGGTTACGCCGTGCTGTCGGGCGGCCTGCCGGTGGCGATCTACCGCTCGTGAGCGCCCTGGAGACCTGGTGTCTGCCGCCCGCTTACTGAGGTGGGCCGGATCCGGATCCAGAACGCACGGTCCGCGGCGGTGACCCACGTGCGCAGGTCAAGGCCGCTCAGCCGCTGGACCTCCGCATCTTCGTAGATCGCGTAGGCGCGGCCGGTGACCAGGACGCTCCATCCTGACCGGGTGTGCCCGTCATACTCGTCTGCTTCGAACGCCACCACGTTCTGGCCCTCGGCGGCGGACAGTTTCGAGCCGCGGGCCGTCCGGAAGACCGGATCCTGGCCGTCCATGACATGATTCACCGGCAGGACCACTATCTCGCCGTCGGCGAAAAAGCTGAGCCGCCCGACCGGGACCGTGGCGAGCAGCTGCAGGCACCTGTCGAACGGCACTATCTCGAGTCCCGCGTGGTCGGCCGGGTACTGTGTCATCTCGCGCTCCGCTGGGCTGGGCTTCCGGTAGCCCGGCAGGCCGGGCGGCACCGATCAGGTGACCGGGTGCTGCACCTGACGCTGGCCCTGGTCAGCGGGCCCGGCAATGGGCTGAGGTCCCAGCAGGCAAGGGTCTTTGGACTCGACTTTCCGCCGGCGGCACCGGTCCTGGCGGGACCGTATCCCAGGGTGCCGCGGTAGGCAGAATCCAGACGGAAGTCCTGGGTGGCAGGGTCGTGTGCCTCTTGCTCCCGGACCGGTCAGGCAACTCAGGAAGCAGCGTGACTTTCGCAGTCATCTCCTCGTCTACGTACTGGTCAACGCCTTTCTGGCGGTGATCTGGGTGGTGGCCGGCGCGCGCGGGTTCTTCTGGCCGGTGTTCCCCATCGCCGGGTGGGGCATCGGCGTGATCATGAACGCCTGGGACGTCTACGGCCGCCAGGAGATCAGCGAGGACGACATCCACCGGGAGATGGAGCGGCTGAGCAAGTAGCGGAGGGCGGGCCCGCTAGTCCTGGGCGGGCTGCCGGGGCAGACAGTTCGTGGCGGAGGGCAGCGGCCAGGGCGGGGGCGTCGGGCGTGCGGGCGGGATCGGACAAGATGGTGATACGGAGCGTTCCGGCGTAGGACGCTGCCGCGAACGTGACGGTGACGTTCCCGGTGGTGGTGGTGGGGATCGGGATGATCGCCCGCACTGCGGCGCCACCGAACGTGAGCGGGTTCTCCGGGCCGCGCACGTTGGTGACAAAGGTCTGGACGACCCGCTGGTGGCTGGTGAACCAGCGCAGCAGGCCGGTGCGGGCCAGCAGCAGGAACGCGGGCACGAACAGGGCGGCCGAGGCGCCGCGGGCCCGCGACTTGCGCTCGCGGGTGATCTGGGCCGTCCGGGTTATCCGGGCGCCGAAGTCGCCGGTGGCGGGCACGGTGACCGGCATGATCCCGATCTGGTTGCCGAGCTCGCCGCCGGTGGCCGCCCGCCGCGCGGCCACCGGGACCGTGATGGTGATCTCGCTGAGTTGCTCGCCGCGCGCGGCCAGCAGGGTTCGCAGCGCCCCGGCGACCGCGGCGAGCACCACGTCGTTGACGGTGCCGCCGTGGGCGTGTGCCTGGTCCCGGCGCAGGCGGCCGCGCCAGGCATCGACGGCGAGTTCCCGCGTTCGCGGTGCCGGTGCCGGTAACCGGCCGGCCGGCGCCTGTGCCGTCTCGGCCACCTGGTCGACGAGCGTGCCAAGCACTGCCAGCCCGGCGATGCCCTCCGCCAGCACCTGGTCCATGATGACGAGCAGCCCGGTGCCGCCGTCGGCCAGCCCGGTGACGAAGGTGGCCGACCACAGCGGCCGGGACCGGGGAAGGGGCTCGCCGAGCTGAGTCGCAGCGAGATCGAGCAGCGCCCGCTCGTCCCCGGGCGACGGGCAGCACACCTGCCGGACGTGCTCATCGATATCGAACGCCGGATCGTCGGCCCAGTACGGCCGCCCGCATCCAGGCGGGGCCCGGTAAAGCCGCTGCCGCAGCCTGGGCACCGCACCGATCCGCTCTGACATGGTTGTTATTGCCCGTCAGTGCCAGGTCTTCTCCGGACGGATGACCTCGTGCGTGTGATGATCGCCGCTGGCCGCGGCGGGCCGGGTGAACGCGTGCCGCGCCGTCGCCGCGAGCCACAACGCCAGCGTGGCCCCGACCAGTACCGCGAGCGCGACCGTACTCGCGGTGATCAGCGCAATCAGCCCGGCGACCAGAGCGGTGGCGCCGAGCGCGCTCGCGAAGCTCGTGTAGGCCCGGGCCAGCTGGCCCTGGTACTGCTCCGCTGCGACGCTCATGCCGCATCCACCCACGATGCCCAGGGCCAGCACAGCGGCGGCGGTGCCACGGGCGCTGGAGATCAGCCACGCAGTGGTGGAGTTGAGGAACGCGACATAGATGACGACGATGGCCGCCATGAACGCCGTGGAGACGGCGTCCTTCCAGGTCAGCCTCATTTCAGGCACCCCTTTTCCGAGCTAGCCGATGATGCCGCTGCCAATGTCAGCCTTTGCCGGCCGTCAGGCAAGAGCCAAAGGTCAGCCGACCCGGAGGCCGAAGACCCTGCCTGGCCGACCGCCACCGGCCCAGGACCCCCGGGTCTGGCGCAAAGGCCGATTCCGGGACGCGCCGTGCCCTACGGTCCAACGTCACCTGTGGCCAGTTCGGTGAGGAAGGTCCCCTCAGTAGTGACTTAGGTACCTACCGCCGAGGCTGGCACCTTCCTAGCCTCAGCTCGAGGAGGGACGCACATGGCTACCGATCGGCCGCAGGGACCAGGCTCTGGCGTCACCGAGCCCGGGGCGCCTGCCACATCACCGCTGCCCAGGGTGCCTGCGCCGTCGGCCCCGCCGGGCCTGGGCGACGAACGTTCTGGCTGGACTGCGGGACGTGTCATAGCACTGGTCGCGGGGTCGGTCGTGGCCTTGGCGTCTATTGTCCTGCTGGGCGGCAGCGGGGCCGTGGCGTGGGCAGATCACGAGCAGCAGGGTGGCTACGTGAGCACTGGCACCGCGACGTACTCCACGGGCGGCTATGCCCTGGCCACCGATCCGGTTAGGTTGGCTGGCGGATGGAGCTGGCTGGGCTGGCTGGTGGGGGAAGTCCGGATCCAGGTGACCGCCACAGGTCCGGCCGAGCCCGTCTTCGTAGCCATCGCGCCGGCCGCCGACGTCTCGCGGTACCTGTCCGGGGTCAGCTATACGACCGTTGCCGCCTTCGGCGACCAAGGCGTGGCGAAGCATCCGGGGATCGCGGTTCCCGCGCCCCCGGCCGCTGCCGTTGACTGGTCCGCGCGGGCGGAGGGAACAGGGCCGCAGACGCTGCGCTGGACGGCGCGCACCGGCGACTGGATGGTGATCTGATGAACCCGGACGGCTCACCAGGCGTGAGGGTGCGTACGGAGGTGGGAGTCTCCGCCCCGGCGCTGCCCTGGCTGGCGACCAGGCTGCTGGTCGCTGGCGTCATCGCCGGCCTGCTGGCGGCCGGCCTCATCCTGATACCTGTCCGCCTGGCCACAGGCAGGAGATAGCGCGATGGCCTGGCTGCTGGTGCTGGTGGCAGGCGTCTTCGAGACTGGGTTCGCCGTTCTGCTGAAGCAGAGCCACGGGATCACCCGGGTGTGGCCGACGGCCGGTTTCGCGGCTTGCGCGCTGATCAGCTTCGGGCTGCTGACCATCGCGCTGCGGAAACTGGAGGTCGGCCCGGCGTACGCGGTCTGGACGGGGATCGGTGCGGCCGGCACCGCCGTGGTGGGCATGGCCATGCTCGGCGAATCGGTCTCGGTCCTGAAGCTGGTCTCGATCGGGCTGATCCTGGCCGGGGTTATCGGGCTCAACCTGGCCGGCGTGACGCCGCCGTGACGGTGGCGGAGTCCACGGCGGCAGCCGGGCTGGACCGCGCGGCGGTGCGAGCGCGGGCGCAGGCCGGCCAGGTCAACGCGGCGCCGCCGGCGCCGGGTCGGTCGGTGGCCCAGATCCTGCGGGCCAACGTGCTCACCCGGTTCAACGCGATCCTCGGCGTGATGTTCGTGGTGGTCGTGGTGGTCGGGCCGGTGCAGGACGCGCTATTCGGGGTGGTGCTGGTGGTCAACACCGGTTTCGGCGTCGTCCAGGAACTGCGGGCCAAGCGGGTGCTGGACCGGCTGGCGATCCTGACCGCCGCCCGGGCCCGGGTCGTCCGCGAGGGGGTGACCGCGGAGATACCCGTCGATGAGGTGGTCCTGGATGACGTTCTGGAGCTGCGGCAAGGGGATCAGGTGCCGGTCGACGGCGTGGTGCTGCGGGCCGGCGGGCTGGAGGCCGACGAGGCGCTGCTGACCGGCGAGGCCGAGCCGGTGGCCAAGCAGCCGGGCGGGAAGGTGCTGTCCGGGAGTTTCATCGTGGCGGGGACCGGCCGGGTGCGGGCGGTCGGCGTGGGCGGGCAGGCTTACGCGGCCCGGCTGCAGTCTCAGGCACGGCAGTTCAGCCTGATCCGCTCCGAGCTCCAGCAGGGCACCAGCCAGATCCTGCGGCTGGTGACCTGGGTGATGATCCCCGCCGGGCTGCTGGTCGTAATCAGCGAGTTCTTCCGCAGCCATGATCCGCTCGAGGAGGCGGCCCGCGGATCGGCCGCCGCGCTGGTGGCGATGGTGCCCGAGGGACTGGTGCTGCTGACCTCGCTGGCGTTCACGGCGGGCGCGCTGCGGCTGGCCCGGCACCGGGTGCTGGTGCAGGAACTAGCCGCGGTCGAGGGCATGGCACGGGTGGACGTGCTGTGCATCGACAAGACTGGCACGCTCACCAGGCCCGGCATGCGGGTCACCGAGACCCGGGTGCTCGGCGGCTGGCCGGGCGCGCAGGTCACCGAGGTTATCAGCGCCGTAGCCGCCGCTGATGAGGCACCGAACGGGACCATCCGTGCCCTGGCCGCCCGGTACGACGCCCCGCCGGGATGGACGGCGCAGAAGCGGATCCCGTTCTCCTCGGCCCGCAAGTGGAGCGGGGTGTCGTTCGCCGGGCATGGCACCTGGCTGCTCGGCGCACCCGCCGTGATCGGCGGCGACCAGGGCAGCCCCGCCGGCCTGCCGGCCCCGATAGCCGATGCGGTGGCTGGCCATGAGGCGGTCGGCCGCCGGGTGCTGCTGCTGGCCCGCACCGCCGAGCCGCTGGACGGTGACCGGCCTCCGGCCGGCGCGGAACCGGTCGCACTGGTGGTCCTGGCCGAGGAACTCCGCCAGGACGCGGCCGCGACGGTGCGCTACCTGCTCGGTCAGGGCATCACCATCAAGGTGCTCTCCGGTGATGCGCCGCGCGCAGTGGCCGCCATCGCCGAGCGGGCCGGGATACCGGTCGGCGGGATCCCCGTCGATGCGTCCGTGCTGAGCGAGGACGCGGAGGAAGGGCTGGCGGAGGCGCTGGCCGCCTCTAGCGTCTTCGGCCGGGTCAGGCCCGGCCACAAACTCGCCGCCGTGCGGGCGCTGCAGGCCGCCGGCCACGTGGTCGCGATGGTGGGCGACGGCGTCAACGACGTCCAGGCCCTCAAGCAGGCAGATCTCGGCATCGCGATGGGATCCGGCAGCCAGGCGAGCCGCTCGGTAGCCAGGGTGGTGCTGCTGGACGGGACCTTCGCCGCCATCCCGAAGATGCTCGATGAGGGCCGCCGGGTCATCGCCAACATCGAGCGGGTCGCCGGGCTCTTCGTTACCAAGACCGTGTACGCGGCGATCATCGCCGCTGCCATCGGGGTGGCCGGAATCGCTTACCCGTTCTTCCCCCGCCACCTGACCATCATCAGCACCCTGACGATCGGCGTGCCAGGATTCGTCCTCGCGCTCGCCCCCGGCGCCGCCCTGGCCCGGCCGGGATTCACCCGGCGGGTACTGGCCTTCACGATCCCAGCTGGGACCGCAGCCGCCGGGGCGGGGCTGGCGGCCTATGCGATCGCGCGCGGGACGCCGGATGTCAGCGCCACCGCCGCGCGCACCACCGCCATGCTGGCGGTATTCGCCGTCGGCCTGCACGTGCTCGCACTCGTCGCAGGCCGTCCCGCAGCCAGGGCCATCGCCCTGTTGGCCGCCATGGCCGGCGTCTTGATGGTGCTGTTCGCGGTGCCACTGGCCCGGCGGACACTCGCCCTGGAACTCCCGCCCGCCTCCGTCTGCGCATGGGTCATCGGCGTCGTGCTGGCCGCCATCGCCGGCCTCACGCTCTGGCGCCGCGTCTGGTCGCGGCGGGCAGCCTAGCGTCGAGCGGGGCGTTTGCGGTCAGCGGGAAACAGCGTCCGCGCTGTCGGCGAGCGAGAGGTAGGTCTCGTCTTCCTGGACGGTGTGCAGCCGCAGGATGGCGTGCATCCCGTAGAGGATGCCGCGCAGGTCTTCGATGTCGTCCTGGTTGGGTGGCCGGGTGCCGATGTCGTCGATGACCCGGCCGAGCCGCGCGATCTCGTAGGCGATCTCGGCGTGGGCGCGGCTCATCGGCGCGGTCGGGTCGGTGCCACCGAGCAGCCGGTTCAGGGCCGGGTACAGTTCGGCCTCCTCGGCGCTTTCGTGCGGCCAGACCTCGCGGGTGAGCATGGTGTGCACCTGCCGGACCCGGTTCATCGCACCGGGTGCGTCCAGGGCGGCGGCGGTCGTCCGCAACTGGTCGATGTCGGCCCGGATCGCCTGGTGCTCGGTACGGAACCGGGCGGTGAGCGCGGTATGGGCGGCCGTCATCCGGATACCAGGGGCGGGCGGGCGCAGCGCGCGTAGCGCGTTGAGGATCACCGCGACATCGATGCCCTCCTGAAGCAGCGCACCCCACACCGCGGGCAGCAGCCCGGCCGCGGCCGCGCCCATGGCGGCCACCGACAGGCCCATGCCGGCCAGCACGCTCTGCCGCGCGATCCGCCGGGTGCGCCGGGCCAGCGCGGCGACATCTCCCAGGCGGCCGAGCTGATCGACACTCAGCACCGCGTCAGCCGCTTCGGAGGAGGCCGTGGAGCCCCGCGCTCCCATCGCGACCCCGACGTCGGCCAGGGCCAGAGCGGGGGCGTCGTTGATGCCGTCGCCGGTCATGATGACAAGCCCGCGGCGCTGCTCGCGTCGCACTACGTCGAGCTTGTCCGCGGGAGTCAGCCCGGCCAGCACCTCATCGACGCCGGTGAGGGCGCCGACCGCGTCAGCGGCCTCAGCCCGGTCGCCGGTGGCCAGCACGATGCGGGTGACACCGCCGCGGCGGATGGCCCGTATCATCTGCCGGGCGTCCGGACGGATCCTGTCCTCAAGTATCACTGCGCCGGCCGGCTGGCCGTCGGCGGCGACGAACACGGTGAGGGCACCGTCCAGCCGGGCGCGCCTGCGGACGGCGGCGGCCCAGCGAGGGCTGCCGGTCAC
>OBLU010002372.1_pt1 | contig 17409 bp, 13 predicted proteins | sample 1518681 | NCBI WGS metagenome assembly OBLU01 (sample SAMEA3539304, study PRJEB22396) | soil metagenome | biome: tundra; feature: field; material: soil | place: USA | collected 2010-05 | depth 0.15 m | reverse complement strand
CTGTGCTCGTCAATCCGGCTTGGATCGCAAAATCGCGCACGAGTTTGCCATAAATACGGTAAAACTCCTGCCAGCTTTCGGTGTCATCGCCCGTCTTGAGCCGGTTTAACAGGCTCGGTCGCGTCTGAATTGAGCTGGGTTCGTCAGGAGCCATCGCGGTCATTATACCACTTAAACGCCCTCAAAAAGAAATCCTTACAACTTTTTTGTAAGGATTCGCCAATCGCATCGTTTAAGCGTCAGGAAGTCATAACGCAATTGTGAAATGAAGACCAACAGCAACTCGAACGAACCAGAAAACTATGAAAGCAAAAATCAACTTGCTCGCTGCCGTCCTGCTGTTGGCGGCTGCCGACGCTGCCATCGCCGCACCAAGCATTTTAATCATCGGGCCACACCAAGGCCAACACGGGCGGCAGTCCGGCGGGCACGGAGTGAGAGCCCTTCCTAACCCTAAAACCTCTCGAACACCAACATAAAAAAAGAAAGGAATGAACAACATGAAAAATACATACATCCCCGTTATTGCACTGATCTTCTGTCATGGGCAACTGGCATCGGCGCAGAGCTTCCAGGTCACGAATGTCTTTATGAACCCGCAGAACGAATTCACCGTTAAATTTCCATCGGACGCCAGTTTCTATTTCGTTCTGAACCGGCTTTTTCAGCAGCTTGGTGAAAACATTTCGCAGATGTTTTTTAACCCGTTCCCGCCAATCCTGTTGAAAAAGGACAGAGCGTGACCATGTATGAAACAAAACCAAAATGCAAACGTTCGGACAGTAATCATAAAGGAACGGAGCTATGAATAAAATAATCCTGAGTGCTGCGGCACTGCTGTTGTTGATATTTGATATCCGAGCGCAGAACTACACTGTTGACTGGTATAAAGTCTCTGGCGGCGGCGGCACGAGCAGTGGTGCTCAATACACCGTCACCGGCACCATCGGCCAGCACGACGCCGGCGGGCCGATGACGGGCGGGAATTATTCAATCACCGGCGGATTTTGGAGCCTCATCTCCATTGTGCCAGTGCCCGGCGCGCCGGCGCTAGCAATCCAACGGCTCAATCCAACGTCGGTAAAGATTTCCTGGCCGTCACTCTCGACTGGTTACCTCTTGCAGCAAAACAGCGATCTCAACACGGCCAATTGGTTCAACTCTGCCGGCACAGTCAACGATGACGGCACCACCAAAAGCGTCACCATCAGTCCGCCGTCCGGCACGCTTTTCTTTCGATTGAAGAAATAAACAAATCAACAAATTCAAAACCACACTAAAAATCCATGAAAACTAAATTCTCGTTAAAACTCCTCGCAGCACTGCTGCTCCTGCCCACTCTCAACTCTCAACTCTCAACGGCGTTAGCTCAAGGCACTGCGTTCACTTATCAAGGCCGGCTCGCCTCAGGCACGAACGCTGCCAACGGAAATTTCGATCTTTCTTTCTCTCTTTACTCCACAAACTTCGGGGGGGGGTCTTTGGCTGGGATGACCAATTCTGCTGTGAACATCAGTAATGGATTTTTCACCGTCTCGCTGGATTTTGGCAACGGAATTTTCACTGGACCTCCGCGTTGGTTGGAAATCGCTGTGCGTAGTAACGCTTTTAGCGCGTTCACGACGCTCAGCCCGCGCCAGCTATTGACACCTACACCCTATGCCTTATACGCGCCAACCGCAGGCGGGGTTCCGAGCGGGGCGATTTCCAACTCACAACTGGCAGTCGCATCGGTGAGCGGGACAAATCTTCAACCCGGTTCCGTGACGGGTCCGACGATCGCTTCGAATCAGGTGGTGAAGAGCCTAAATGGGTTGAAAGACAACATCACTCTATCCGCCGGTCCCAATGTCTCCCTAAGCACAAATGGTAATTCGCTGCAAGTTAACGCCAGCGGCACGATTGGATGGGGTTTGAACGGTAACACTGGCACCGCGCCCGGCACAAACTTCTTCGGCACCACCGATAACCAACCGCTGGAGTTCCGAGTGAATAATTCGCGGGCGCTCAGGCTGGAACCGGATGCCGGTGGAGCCGCCAGTCTGGTTGGCGGCGCCAGCATTAATTTCGTTGCACCGGGAATTGTTGGGGCGACCATCGCCGGCGGCGGCTCATCCAACTATTTCGGCGCGGGCTACACAAATTCCGTAGCGGGGGATTTCGGGGTGATCGGCGGCGGCAACGGCAACAGCATTCAATTGGGCAGAGGCACTACGATTGCCGGCGGTTCTCAAAATAGCGTCGGGACAAACTCCGGCGGCTCGACTATCGCCGGCGGTATTAACAACTCTGTGGCTGCTCTGGCGGGAGGTTCGACCATTGCTGGCGGTGTTTTCAATCAAGTGGAGCTTTCCGCTGCCTCCGCCACCATCGCTGGTGGCTACAACAACGATGTCGGTTCCGGCGCAGCTTATTCAACCATCGGTGGCGGCCAGGTGAACGCAGTGACTGGTTCCTATGCCACCGTGCCCGGCGGACAACACAACTGGGCCGCCGGTAACTCAAGCTTCGCCGCCGGACAATATGGCCAGGCGATGCATAACGGTGCTTTTGTCTGGTCAGATGCCACCAGCGCAACTGCATTCTCGTCAACCGCCGCGAATCAATTCCTTATCCGCGCCGGCGGCGGTGTGGGCATCGGAACAAATAATCCGCAAAGTCTGTTGCACGTTACTGGCACGGTGACCGCAAACGCCTTTAATGGCTCGGGCGCAGGTTTGCTGAATATACCAGCCGCAAACTTGACAGGAATTATTCCCGACACCTCACTTTCCACGAATGTGCCTCATTCCGACGACGGCAATAATATTGATTTTCTCCAGATTGCTCACTTCAAAATTGTCAGGCCATGCCCAGGTGAAGCAATTGTAACTTTCGATGCTACCAACGGCTGTGACAACTGGCTGGCCTTCACGAAAAGCGGGACAGAAACTTGGGACATCCACGATAATGAGGAGGATGATTTTGTGATTTATTCGCCGGACGGCCCATACGGAAATAACAGAATATCCTTGCCTTATGCGACCGCTGATGTGGTTTTAGTTCCTAACGCGGGAAGTGTCGGTATCGGAACCGAGAGCCCAAAGGGCGCACTGCAAGTAGCCAGTGGAGGATTGGTCGTGACGGGTCATACCACCTCTAACGCGGGTCCGGGCTCTTTCGCCCAAGCGGGTCCGGGCATTTTCATGGAATACAACAGCGCTGGTGCCCAAGGCTCTTTGTTTGCTTACGACTATACCGCGAACACCCCTCTGCCACTTGCGCTTAATGCGTCGGGGGGGACGGTAAGTGTTCCAGTTCTACTAATTACCGGCGGTTCGGATTTAGCCGAGCCGTTCCAATTGTCGGGCTTCGACGTCCCGAAGGGCGCTTTGGTTATCATTGACGAGGAAAACCCGGGCAAATTGAAGCTATGCGACCGCGCTTACGACACGCGATTGGCGGGCATCGTCAGCGGGGCCAATGGCATCAAGCCTGGAATCAGCCTCCGCCAGGAAGGGGCACTTGGAAGTGGCGAAAATGTCGCGTTGAGCGGACGTGTTTATGCGCTGGCTGACGCTTCCAAGGCACCCATCAAACCTGGAGATCTGCTCACCAGTTCCGCAATCCCAGGTCATTGCATGAAAGTCACGGACTACGGCAAAGCTCAGGGAGCCATCATCGGCAAGGCAATGAGTTCGCTGGGGAAAGGCCAGGGCATGGTTCTAGTGTTGGTCAGTTTGCAATAATTGCGCAAACAAACCCACAGCTGATTAGAAAGATCAAAATGAAAACTAACGGCTCAATCAAAATTGCCTGGGCGTTCCAGTTCAGACTTCTCATTTCAGTCGTCGTGCTTTCGCTCACAGTCCGGGAAGCGCCTGCGCAGGTGGTCGAAAGACAGTTGCTACCTAATCGCCTGCCTGCGAATGCAAGGCGGTTGCCGGTCGGTCGTCTTGAAAGTTCGCGGCAATTGAGCGTGGCCATTGGACTGCCGCTGCGCAATCTGGAAGCACTCACCAACCTGATTCAGCAACTCTATGCCCCTGCCAGCACGAATTTTCACCGCTATCTGACGCCAGAAAAGTTCACGGAACTGTTCGGGCCGACGAAACAAGATTACGAGACCGTCAGCAATTTCCTGAGCGCAAACGGGATGACCATCACCCGCACGCATCCCAACCGCGTTCTGTTGGATGTGAGCGGCCCGGTCGCAGACATCGAAAAAATCTTTCATGTGAAAATGGGATTATATCAGCACCCGGTGGAAGCCCGCCAATTTTTCGCGCCGGATGTCGCGCCGTCGCTCGATTTAGCCACGCCACTTGCGTGCGTTGCCGGGCTTGATAACTTTCGACTGCCGCATCCCAACCATAAGCCAGTTGATAAAACGCGCGCAGCCAGGCCGCACGACGGCACTGGCCCATCTGGCGCATACATGGGGAACGATTTCCGGCTGGCTTATGCTCCTGATGTTACGACAACCGGTGCCGGACAGATCGTTGGGTTATACCAGATTGATGCTGACTACTATGACAGTGACATCCTCGCTTACGAAGCAAAAGCCGGTCTGCGGCAAGTCCCGGTGGAAAGGGTGGTTCTCGGACCATTCACCCCTCCAGAGCACGATATAGAAGTGACTCTCGACATCGAGATGGTCATTTCCATGGCTCCCGATCTGTCCAAAGTCATTGTTTACGAAGGATTCGTTCCCCACGATATCATAAACGCCATGGCCGACGACAATGTGGCCAAGCAGCTTAGTTGTTCGTGGGATTTTGGCGGCTTCTTCGATCCCACCATGGAGGGCATATTCATGCAAATGGCGGCTCAAGGGCAGACCTTTTTCGAGGCATCCGGTGATGCGGATGCCTACACGGATGACATCCCGGAGCCGGAGGATGATCCTTATATCACAATTGTAGGAGGGACAACTTTGACCACCGAAATGAACGGAGCCTGGAAATCAGAATCGGTTTGGAATTGGGGCGGCGGACAGGGGAGTAGCGGTGGCATTAGCACTGGATACGGAATTCCGGGGTGGCAGCAGGGCATCAGCATGTCCGCCAACCAAGGTTCGACCACCAGACGAAACATCCCGGATGTCGCCATGTGCGCGGACAACGTTTTCGTTTATGACAGCGGCAAGACGAATTATCAGGGCGGCACCAGCGCCGCCGCGCCATTATGGGCGGCATTTACGGCGCTCGTCAATCAGCAAGCGGCCGCCGACGGAAAGCCGACGGTCGGATTTATCAACCCTGCGATTTATCAAATTGGAAAAGGCTCCGGTTACGCCATGGCCTTTCACGATATCACGACCGGCAACAACGCCAACTCCAGCAGCGCGGGAAAATTCAATGCGGTTCTTGGCTACGACCTTTGCACCGGCTGGGGCACTCCGACAGGGAACGGTCTGGTCAGTGCCCTTCTGGACTATGCCGGCCCAACCTGGGTGGCCTTCGGAGGCGCTGACGCGGGTGATGGTTCTTACTGGACTCCCTACAACACACTTGCTCGAGGAGCAAACGGCGTTCAGGCGCGCGGCACAATTTTGATCAAGGGGCCGGGTTCCAGCAAAGAAACGATTAGAATTGCCAAACCGATGACCATCCGGGCGGTCGGCGGCATAACCGAAATCGGGCTATGAATTTCAAGATTACCTCAACGAGCACACGGCGCACACTTTTAAGGCAAACGCTTATGGCCTGTGTTTACTCGCAGTTAAAACTCGCCTTAACCCGCAATGGAGGCATCGTTCGTAGGCGGCAGCAGCCAATGGTATGGTTTTATTTGTTGCTTCTTCTAACCTCGGCCCTAGTTGACGCAAGGTGCATGGCACAAGATTGTCTTTCTCTTCCGAATGTGCCGGTGATTTATGTGGATGCTTCTTACACCGGGCCTAACCCAAACGGTTCTGCCAATGCTCCCTTCCCGAGAGTGACGGATGCATATAATGCTGCCGCGGATTGCAACATAATCAATGTTGCAGCTGGCGATTATAGCGAGGCCATTACGCTCTCCAAACACATTAAGATCCAAGCCCAAGGCGGGCCAGTGGCTATCGGCGGATTATCAGGAACCTTTTATGGCGACGACAACGCCGTTTACTATATCCAGAGATCAGGCAACGACCTTTGGTGGGTGGGTGAAAGCGTGGATGCCGGCAAGACTCCGCTCCAAGTCTGGCACCGGGGCCTTGACTACTCTACCGTTTTCCACGGAACGATGGTGGGAAACACCGCCACTGGCGGATGGGTGGACGTGTGTCGGGGTGCGTCGCTCGCCACTGGTTCGGCAACAGTCCGCATAGATACCACCGTGTCAGGCAGCGGGACGATAAGCAACCACGTTGTTCTCACTGGCGGGAGTTTTCACGCGACCGAGTTTGCTCGGGGCAAACCAGTAAACGACTTCCAATACGAATACCCAGACCACCATATCGGGTCAGCGGATTTTTACCAGCGATTCCGCGCCGTTCACAAAAATGACGATCCCATTTACGGTCTTGAGCCTTACCCAGAGACAGAATTAGGAGACACGCACAATCCAGAGAACCTTCGACCTTACCGAGATGAGACTGTTTTTTACGGCGAAATTACGACAACGAATGCGAGCTCTGATAGCCATGTCGAGTCTCCCCATGTCAACTACCCGTTTTTAGCCCCCCGACCGACCGACTTCCACAGTTTTGTTTGCCTTGACCCTGACAATGGGGATGGAGATCTCGATTTTCGTCTTCACGTTTTCGTCAACCGGTTCGCAGGAGATTACCCTAGCTTGCCTACTGATTTCCCCGACTTAGGCTGGGGCAACGCGAACGTTAACGACGAAGATGAGAATCCCGGAGATGACTCGCGTGACCTTCTCCACAAATTTTTGAACCTCAATCTCTTTGATCAGGACGCAGCCGACGCTGAAGGATTACAACTCGGGGGCAACAAAGCTTACCTTGGAATGGAAGGCATCATGTATGGGGCGGATGGCGGAAAAACTGGCATAATAGGAACCGAAGAATGTGACACCACCACCATTAACCGCTTGTTCCCTGGTTGGGCCGATACCGGTGGCAATAGCATTTTGATCAACGGTCGCCCAATCAACGGTATCCTCACAACAAATTCAGACGCCATGGCCGATGGGAACCAAGTCAACCTCCATACACTACTAGGCCACCACCTTCATCCTTTCGATTCCAACGACACGAACCCTTCGACGCAGGTGCGCGTAACCGGCGCGTTAATCCTAGACTGTGGCCATCAGGACGCCAACGACCCTGACACGGAGTATATTGCCCCTAACGGTGCTTTACACAATTGTTATCAGAATACAGGCTGGGAAAGTGATAACAATGGCAATGCCCAGAACCAAGAAATACATCCGTTTTACTCGTTGGATTTTATCGAGCGCCCGCTTGGAACTTATAATCCGCTAGACGTCGCCCCGTCCAACTTGAGCGGTGCGTGGGGCTCCAGCGATGGCGGCACTTACTACATCAGGCACATTGGCAATACGATCTGGTGGCTGGGCCTCACTCGCAACCGCGCGCCTATCATTCCGGCTTCCGCCATGACTTGTTCTTGCCAGAAAATTCCGGATCCGGCGAATGTGTTTCAAGGGACAATCACGATCAATCCAGACGGCAGCGCCACGATCACGGGACAGGCTGTCGTCGTGCCCAAAGGACTCAATGCTGGAGGCGCCTCTACTGCAGCAACCTTTACAGTCGAGCCAAATCACAAAGTGATGCACCTGATTTCGAGCACATCCGCCTTCCCCTTCCCAAGTCGCTTTGACAAGCTTTGGGAACCCTAAATCCAATGAAATCGAGATCGGTTAAACAGGATGTTTTGGTGCGGGTGGGGAGAACTCTGTTCTTAGGGTTAATGGGGATTGCGAGCATCGCCGCAGTGGCTGGAGAGCAGTCAAATAACGAATTGAGATTGCGCACCCAAGCGATGGAAAAACTGAAGCTTGCGCAATGTGAAGTCCCGAAACTGGAGCTTCCGAGTCAGGGCGACCTGGCGCGGGCGAGTCGCGAGAATATGGAGGTGGTCATTTCTGTGCCGTTGGATGGCCATCGTTATGAATTGGTTTTGCGGCCGCACTCATTGCGCGCCGCCAACTTCCGTTTGCTTGTTCAGCGCGCGGATGGCGTTCATGACGAGACTCCGCCCCTTCCAGCCACATGGCGTGGCTATATTCGGGGGGAAACTGGGAGCGTGGTAGTGGCATCGCTTTCAAGGGAGGGCATTGCAGCATCTGTTCGCAATTCTGAAGGTCAGCGTTGGAGCGTGCAGCCTTTGGGTCTCAGTGTGACAGCGGCCCCCATGGGTTTCCATGTTCTTTATAATGCTCAAGATGCCTTGCCTTCTCCTCTCGGCTGCGGGGAGGGTCTTTCTGCCGGCAGCGTGGCATCACATTCCCCTTTACATTCTCCTTTGGGCGGACCCGGACCAGGCGGATCAGCATCAACTTTTTACTTTGCCCGCATCGCCTTCGACGCGGACGTGGATTATTACAATAGCATGGGAACGGTCGAGGACACGGTGAACTCAATCGAGGGTTTGTTGAATGAGGTAGATAATATTTACACTCGGGACGTCCAGATCGGATACCAATTAGTGACCATCATGGTGCGGACGACGGATCCCGAACCATACACAAGTTCAGACGCGCCCACACTGTTAGGTCAGTTACAGGCTGAATGGAATAACAACCATGCCGATATTGCAAGGGACGTGGTGCATTTGCTGACGGGAAAGGCAATCTATAAGGGCGGTGATCAGATTGCCGGGATCAGTTTTGGCCCATACGCCACTAATCCACTCGGCGTGATTTGTAATGAGCCACTTGACGCATATTCCCTCACATCGGACAACATCCTGGCGGACACTCACGACCGGCGCGTGAACCTGATGGCCCACGAGTTGGGCCACAATTGGGGAGCCTACCATTGCGACGATCCTATCATCGGCGATGGCTGCACGGACATGAATGGCTTGGTTGGAATCATGGCCTCAACTGCGCCGCCCTACGCGCCATCATTCGGTGATCAATCCAAATCGCAGATCATCACCCATCGCAATACTCTAAATAGTTGTCTTAGCATCGGATGGATATATGTGGATTGGGCCGCCGTTTCGCCGTTCTGGGGGACGGAGGAACACCCGTTGCGAACGGTTTTGGAAGGCGTTACAGAAGTGCCACTAGGTGGTCAGGTGCTCCTCAGCCCCGGTAATTACAATGAGCAAATCAGTATCACCAAACCGCTCAGACTCCGGACAGTAACCGGCAGCGCCAAAATCGGAGCACATTGAATGGGAGGTATATGTGAAAGTCAACTTTCTACAAATGATACCGTGTAATACCAATCCCAAGCAGAATTCATCCGGAGACGGACCGATCCTGGAAGACAAGCTTCAACTCAAGTGGCAATTACAAAACCAATGAGTTCACATCACATATTCTGGTTGACGACGCTGGGAAGGCTGCTTCTATTGGCCCTACTTGGGGTTGCTGGCATTGCTGACCTGGAGGCAAATTCTGCCCTACCGGATCGATCTGGATTGTGGACCCAAACGATGGAAAATCTGAAGGTTTCTGGGTATGAAGTCTTCAGGATATATCTTCCGGGACAGGACGGTTTGGTGCCGCCGCGCCGCGAAAACAAAGAGGTGCTCATCCCAGCGCCCTTACACGGCAACCGCTATGAATTACAGACAGCTTCGCAATTCAAGAAGCAGGTGTCGGCGCGCAAATGGCGTATTTCTGCCAAGTGCGTAGGACTATGCTGTAGTATTTATGTCGGTGTTTATATTTCCGCGTTCGCAATCCTTGCAAATAATAATTCAACAAGAACAAATAAACACAAACATACGATGTCTATTTGAACACAAACAAGAAAGGTCTTATGCCAATCATCACTGCCTTTTATCCAAAACGCAAACATGCTTTCACCCTTATCGAATTGTTGGTGGTCATCGCAATTATAGCCATTCTAGCGGCGATGCTGCTGCCGGCTCTAAGCGCGGCAAGAAAAAAGGCGCAGGGGATTTATTGCATCAACAACTTCAAACAACTCGGTCTGGGGTTCACGATATACATTGGTGATAACTCTGATAATTTTCCTTGCGTGGCCGGTCAACCACAGGGCTGGCATCCCGAAGATTGGATTTACTGGCGTGTGCCCGGGACAGATGCTTCTTACGGTGGAACCCCCAATCCACCACTCAGCCAAAGTCCGATCGTCACCGCGTTAGGCACCGGGGGGAGCACCAACATATTTCGTTGCCCGGGGGATTTGAGCGACCAATTGAGAAACCTGGCGGCCGCAACCTATGGCCCCATCGGTCCCTTCGGCTACAGCTATACATTCAATGGCACTGCGGCAGGCGCCGGCATGGGGTTGTTCTTCAGCGGCATGGGAACAACTGCGACCGCCACTTACTTCAAAATTAGCAACGTCGTCCGTCCTACGGACAAAATCATGCTGACAGAGGAACCGGACTCTGACACCGAGAGACCGCCGGGCAATCCGGTTACACGCACTGACTTGGAGGATGGAAGATGGTTGCCCAAAGCAGGCAGTAACGGCAAGGAGGTGGCATTGAGACACAGCAAGTTTACCGGCAACGCCAACTTCCCGGATGGACACGCTCAAGCCATTCCCTGGCAGTGGACGACCAATCTTTTGAATTTTAACCCGACAATCAATTGAAGTTGCCACCAGGACTGTCTTTAATTAATTGCAGATGATAAAAACATGAAAAAGCACATTGTTCTTACGATTCCATCTAAACGAACTGATGCAATAAGTCTTTACGCTCAAGCTGTGAGGCGCGCACTTTGCTCTGGAGTCCGAGCCATGCTTACTCTTGTGATTTGTATAAGTAGTGCCGCCGTTGCCCTAGGCAAAGCCCATGACCTACAGGCCTCATATGATCCCCGGTCGGATCCGGGATCCGGTCAGAAGTTTCTCGAGAAATTCACAGGCGAGTGGTCTGTCGAAAAAATATTCCATCCCCTGACCGGTGGATCCGTGAGTAGCAAGGGTGAGTGCCACCAAATGATGATCAACGGCGGACGCTTTTTGAAATCGGAGTTCGTCTTCTTTAATAGCGAGACCAATACTACCGGCCTAGGCTTAATAGGGTTCGCGCCAGATTCGGGTCTATTTACGAGCATTTGGACGGATTCACGCTCTACCAAGATGTCCATTCGCCAAAGCAAGGCACCATTTGATGGCATTGAAATCGTCATGTTTAGCATGCCTTTGCCAAACGGCGGCCACGAAGCGCGCCCTTCGCGCAATTCGACCCGCATGCTCGACGGTGGCCGCAAGATTGTTCATCAACAATATGCCGTCAATCCTGACAATACCGAACGCCTCATGATGGAATTGATCTTGACGAAAAAAAGCCAATAAGCGTGAGCCTTTGTTGGGACGTGGTCGGCGGGTTAGCAACCACAGCGGTGCCAATAAGTTTTTCCGGCATTCATTTGCAGGCATTTCGAAGTGTGCCCTATCATTTGAAAATAATGTATGTTGCTCATTCAGCCCAAGTTTCGCTCAGCAACGCCCATGATGGTGTTCACCGGCCTGACGGTCGTGGTGGAAGCCTGCACGAACCTGCACAATCCCGTCTGGTCTCCGGTGGCCACCAACACGCTCGCCGGCGATTCGTCCTATTTCAGCGATCCGCAATCGTCAAATTATCCCGCCCGCTTCTACCGCCTCCGCTCGCCGTAATTTTCACGTTCCTTGCCTCAAAACATGAAAAACAAATTAATTCAAACCTGTATGCTGGCAATCGGATTGTTGCTAACCGGAGCGGCTGACGCCGTGGGACAGCCTGCAATCACCAGCCAGCCTCAAAACCAAACCAACTATGTCGGCACAACGGCAACCTTCATGGCCGGAGCTTCGGGAACAGGGCCGGTATCTTATCAGTGGCAGAGATACTCCACAGGCTTCTCCGACCTTCCGAATCAGACCAATGCGCAACTGGCCTTGGCCAACGTGCAAACTAACGACGCAGCTGACTACCGCGTGGTCGTGACGGACGCCACCGGCACCAACAATAGCGCCGCCGCACATCTGTATGTGATGCTGCCGCCAATATTGTCTATATCACTGTCAAATCCCGGTCTGGCGACGCTCTCGTGGCATGGTGACATGGTATTGCTCATGTCCTTCTCCATCGATTGCCCGGTGTGGGTTCGCGTTGGGGGCGTTTCACCCGCGACTCTTCCAATTTCAGGTAGCCAGGTCTTTTTTAAGCTCGTGGCCCTGCCTCCACCGGACGAGTTGCAGGCGGATTTTGACAACAACCTTACTATTGCCCGGGACGCATACTTGGATGTTGACACCAGAATACTGAGCAGTGAAGCGTGTGTCGCAGATTATCTTCTCCAGGCGCCAGTCGTGCCAGCGCAGGGGTATGTTGGACCACTTCTAGGGCCGAATGGGCTCGCGCAGGAGGCCTTGAGCATTGGATTTGATTTGTCCAATGGCGATTGCGTTGTGCGGGGTGAGACCAGTTGGCTCCAATACATTAACTTTCGGTCACATGGGCCGTGAAGCGCCAGTCACCACTTCGGACGCGCGGGCATCACTTTGGTAACGGCCTGCCTCGTCGAGCCGGCTTTTATGCCGCATCGTCCCGCAATCCACCCCAGTATTGTCACTTCTTTGGTGGCGGCATGACCTTTGTGAAACCGATTTTGTCGAGCAGTTCTTTGAATCGAGGATCGCCCCGGTATCGGTCCCAATGATCATCCTCGAGAAGTTTGATCATTTCATAATTGTGATTAGTGTAAGCAAGATTCAGGAATGAAAAGACCTCGTTCGTGTTCCCCAAGCGTGCGTTGATTCCTGCCACCCAGTAGGGTTCATTGTTTAAAAACCCTTTTTGTCCATCCAATTGGGCCTGCCACCAGCCGCTGGGACCCTTGTTGTGTAGAATAGAGTGCATATTTTGATGCCAGTTCGTGGTATAAGTTGGGTCTTCACCGCTCAACAGCGTCCACACCTCGTGCTCGTTAATGGCTTTGTCGTATTGCTTGTCAGCCTCATAGACCTCGGCGAGGCGTTCGTGGGGTTGGGTCGCATTCGGATCCAGTTGAATGGCATTGGTCAACTGTTTGATGGCCAGATCAAATTTGTGTTCCATGCAATAAGGTTCTGCCATTATAGTTTCGATGATCGTGTCAGGCGGACCAATCTGTTCGGCTTTCATGTATTCTTGCAGGGCGGCTTCAGCGTCGCCATGAGCCAGTTCCAGATACCAGCCATAAAGGCCATGCGCCCGCATGAAGTTTGGGTTATTTTCAATGGCGCGTTTCGCCTCGTTGATGGCGTCATCAAATGACCATTCTTCCGCGAACTTGATCAAAGAATTAACGGTGTGAAATTGCGCTGAGTCCGGGGCCAACTCCGCGAGATATTTTGCAATCCTGTCATTTCCCCCCGGCACAATATTTCCATGAAACTGGGTTTCAAACATCAAATAGTAGGCGTCCAGGAATCGCGGATCCCTCTTTACGGACTCGGCTAGATTCGCGTAGGCGCGTTGACCACGATCCGGCGCCTTGCTCTGCAGGTCTTGGACAGCCCGGTTGTAAAATGCCCTTGCTTTGGGATTCGTGGACCAAGGCCTGGTAGTCGGAGGTTGATGCCATAACTTGGTCGCACCGAGAGCAATTACGCCGAATACCACCGCTATGGCCAACGCTTTTCTTGTCAGAGCCCAGAGTTGCCGCCGCGTCCGTTTTTGCTTGACGGATTTGCCTTGTCCCAACAACCCCAAATCGTCGTGCATCTCGTCGCAAGTTTGATAGCGATGTCCGGAGTCCCGCACACAGGCTTTCAAAATTATTTCATTGAGTTCAAACACCGTGGTCGCATCCGGCCAGGAGCGTAGGTCATCAGGCAGCTTTGGGAATTCGCGCCTATCCAGACCGGTGGTAGCTTCGTAAAGCACCTTGCCCAGCGCGAAAATATCCGCCTGCGGCGTTCCGGGTCCTTCCGGCGGCAGGTAACCTTCCGTTCCCACAATGGAACACTGGTCGCTGGCGTCGGTGACCAGCCCGATGTCCGCCAGCTTCGGCCGGCCATTCACGAAAATCACGTTGGACGGTTTCACATCGCGATGCACCAGCCCGTGTGAATGCAAATGCGAAAGCGCTTCGCTCAACGCCAACCCGATCTCCAAAACCTTCGCCGCCGCCAGTCGTCCTTTTGCCAAATCAGCGCGGAGCGTGTGCGGGATGTAGCTGTTCACATCAGGGTGAGCGGTGCAATAGGCGGCAGTGCGTTCCTCCGCATTGGGTCCAGGCTCCGCCTGGTCGGCCAACTCCATCACATAGTAGAAGTAGCCGCCGGGTTCATTCCTGCCGATGTGAAAGAGGGCGAGCTGGCTGGGATGTTCGCGGGAGATTCGCTCGAAGTGCTGAATGCCCTCGAATTCACGCCGGAAGGGTTTTTCGTCCTCGAAGGTATGTCGCCAGACAATTTTCGCGGCGCGCAAAACGCCCGTGGCCTGGCTGCGAGCCAGCCAGACATCACCATAAGCGCCGTGGCCAATGCGCCGCAGCAAATCGTAGTCGGGCACCGCCGGCGCGGCGGCAGTGGCAGAAATGTCCGACGACGGTTTGCCCTTCGGAAGTGGCTGATCCGCTCCCTTCTGCGCCGACATCGCCCCTGGCTGGTTCATAAATGAATCGCCAAAGCATAACATCAGTTGCGACACCGCGCCAGAAATCGTGAGAAAGCCGCGGCGGTGCCGACGCCCTTCCCATCGGCAATGGATAACGATGGCTTTAGTTACGTTCATTTGCGCCTGTCTGAAGGACTGGCAGATTTTGCAAAAGACGTTTGAGCGGATGAAATAAGTCTCATTTGCGATTTACGATATACGATTTACGAGTCCCGCCATGTGGCTGGACTCTTATTTTTTTGTGGCGCGTCCATCGTAAATCGTAAATCGTAATTGCCGCCATGCCGATTTACGAATTTGCCTGTCCGAGGTGCCGCCGGATTTTCAGCTTCCTCGCCAAGCGCGTGAAACCCGACCGCGTGCCGGCCTGCCCCAAGTGCGGCAACAAAAAAATGTCCAAGCAGGTCAGCCGCTTCGCCATGACCAAAGGTTTGAAGGAGCCGGCTGCTATAGCCGACTCCGCTGCGGGCGAACCGCCAATGCCGGACTTGGACGATCCGCGCATGGCCCGCGCGATGGCCGAGATGGAACGCGACATGGAGCATCTGGACGAAAACAATCCCAAGCACATGGCGCACCTGATGAAAAAAATGAAGGACATCATGCCGCCCGGCACCATGCCGAAGGAATTGGATGTGGCCATCAAACGCCTCGAAGCCGGCGAAGACCCGGAAAAAATCGAGGCCGACATGGGCGACGTGCTCGGCGATTTCATGGGCGGCGCGGAAGGCGGCCCCGGCGGCGGTGGCTACACGCACGACAGCGGGCTTTATGATTTTTGAATCGTGATGCGTGATGCGTGAAAGTTAAATTCACGCATCACGACCATGGCCCACATCCACGAAAAAATGGCTGCAAAATGATTTCAGGGGCGTGGTTTTTTTCGTTCACGGCCAAGGTTGCGCGCGCCAAACGCGCAAGGCAGAGATCAAGTCAACGGCGACGCCGAGCAATGAGATGGCTTCCGCCCTGCGTCACCTTCATTGCACGGCTATACGATAAAAGCGCGTCCGGTAATTGGTGGCAGCCGTGTCGAGAAATTGAATCGCATTGGTGGTGGGTGGATTGGTGTAAATCGGAGTCCACGCGGACAAAAGATTTGTCGTGGCGGAGATGATGGTCGTGCCGAGACTGTTGGTTCCATACAAGGACAACAGGAAACCGTTGGTCGTCCATTGTTCTTCTTCCACGGCCACGATTTTGAACGGGAGGCTGATGGCCGGTGTTTCCGCTGCGGCGGATGCCTTGAGCGTCTTGAATCCGGTCTGGCTGAAACGCAAATCGCTGAAAGTTGCTTTTCCGCTGGCATCGGTATTTTGGGTGGACGTTCCAAATATGGCGCCGCCGCCGCTGGCCAGTGAAAGCGTCACTGGCACGCCGTTGGTCGCCAGCGGATCACTCGTGGGCGACTCCACCTGCACCACCACGGGTGCCAGGATGACATTCGTCAACTTGCCGCCGACCGGCTGGGTGGTGAACACCAGCTTGTTCATGCTGGCGACCGTCACGGTGAAAGTCGTGGCGGTGTAATTGGTCGCCCAAAGCACCGCTGCGGGCAAGTCCTTGCCGGGAAATATCCCGGTGTGCGAGCCATAGCCAAGGACCGTGAACGAATTGTTGGTGACCGGCACATAGCCGCCCAACAAGGCAATGCCGACGGTGCCAGCGAGATTGGCATTCCCCAAAATGTTGATCTTGCCAAAATTGGTCAAGCTGCTTAAACCAAAACGCACTTCGCCGCCGCTTAGATTGGGAATAGTCTGGAAGCCAAGCGTGCCTGAATCTGCCTCGATTAGACCGGTATTATTTACATGCGGATAGATTTGCGTGGTGCCGCTGCCGGCGCTCTTGCGCAGCGTGCCGGCGTTGTTGAAAAACTCGGTGCCGTAAGTGTTATACAAATAGAACTGGTCGTTCTGGATGTCGAACAGTCCGCCGGCCAGATTGTAAATCGCGCCGTAAAAATTGGGCGGCGAATACCACAGGCGCACATTACTCGTGTTGGTCACCACCACCGTCCCGGCGTTGGTCAAAGCTCCGTAAAGATTTAGCGTCCCGCTTCCGCCCACATTCAACACCGCCCCGCCCGCCACCGTCAGCGCGCCGGAGATGTTGCCACCGTTCCAGTTCATCGTGCCCGTCACTGTGTTGGTGTTCGCCAGAGTCATCCCGGCCAGCGTCAGGTTGGTGATGCTGCCGCCTTGAAACGCCGGGCCAAGCATCAGCGTGCCGCCCAGCATCTGCAGGCTCGGAACCACATTGTTCAACAATGTCAGCGTGCCGCTGTTAAATTTGAACGCGCCCGCGCCGGTGAACTGCGGCGCGCTGCCGGCGGTGTAACTGCCGGCGTCAAAGGCCACCGTCGCGCCCGCGGCCGCGTGAAACTGACCGTCAATCGTTCCGCCGCCGTGAAAGGAGAGCGTTCCGGTTTCCGCGTCCACCGTGCCGGTGTTGTTCACGATCGGGTAGATGACGGTGGTGCCGCTGCCGGCGCTCTTGCGCAGCGTGCCGGCGTTGTTGAAGAACTCGGTGCCGTAAGTGTTATAGAGATAGAACTGGTCGTTCTGGATGTCGAAAAGTCCGCCGGGCAGATTGTAAATCGCGCCGGTGTAAGTGGGCGGCGAATACCACAGGCGCAAATTGCCCGTGTTGGTGACCACCACCGTCCCGGCGTTGGTCAAAGCTCCGTAAAGATTTAGCGTCCCGCTTC
>OBLU010002371.1_pt1 | contig 17411 bp, 16 predicted proteins | sample 1518681 | NCBI WGS metagenome assembly OBLU01 (sample SAMEA3539304, study PRJEB22396) | soil metagenome | biome: tundra; feature: field; material: soil | place: USA | collected 2010-05 | depth 0.15 m | reverse complement strand
GGCGCGCAGGGTCTGCGCCAGCTCGCCGTCTCCTTCGCCGGCTGGGACCACCTGCGCTGCCCCGCATCAAGAAGTCCTTGAAACCCTTGAGCATGGGCCTCCTGTCGAGTAGGTGAAACGGACCAGACAAGGGTAACGATCCCCTCCCCCGGCCAGGCGATGGGCTCCCCCGCGTTCATCGGCGGGCCGCCCCCGCCAGCGGAAACGGGCGGGGCAGCGCAAGGACAAGGACCGCTACTGGCTCGGTGCCTGATCCATGATGGATGACACCATGAACGCCATGACCATGCCCACGCTCACAGGCCAGCGCGTCACGCTGCGTGGCGTACAGCCAAAGGACGAGCAGGCCCGCCTGAGCCTCGGGTGGCACGCCGCCGTCGAACGCAACTACGGACACCAGGTCCAGACCCGGCAGATGACCCCTGCCGAGGCCCGCGCCTGGTACGAGCAGCAGCAAGCCCGCGCCGCCGACCCGTCCAGGCGCTGCTGGGTCATCGAGGCCGAAGGCCACCTCGTCGGCGGCGCCGGACTCGACTCGCTCAAACAAACCGACCGCAAGGCACACTTCGTCATCGGCATGTTCGCACCCAGCCACATGCGACGCGGGCTCGGGACGCAGGCAACGCGGCTGGTCCTGGCCCACGCGTTCGGGTCGATGAACCTGCACCGCGTGGACCTTCGAGTCCTCGCGTTCAACGACGGCGCCATTGCCTCCTACCGCAAGTGTGGCTTCGTCCAGGAAGGCCGCGAACGGGACAGCTGCTGGTTCCACGGCCAGTGGCACGACGACATCATCATGGGCGTGCTGGCCACTGAGTTCCCCGGTCCGCGCTGACTCAAGGCACGGCGGGCCGCTGGCGCCCCCTGGCGGTTCGGTCCGCCCGAGGCCCTCCCCCCACTGGTGGCGTGGTTGCTGAGCCGGCATGGCAGATCGCTGCGATGGAACGCCGGCTGAGTACGGCACGCACCAGCATGGCCACCGTGTGCTTCCACCTGCCCCTGTTGGCGTACTGGCCCCCGCGATCAGCCGAGGATCTTTCGTAGCGCCGGGATGACCTGGTCAAGCTCGCGGGTGGTCCGGACAATGACCAGCGAGGCTTCCCGGCCGCCCGAGCGGTCCGCGCTGGCCTCAGCGAACAGCGAGATCACCTCTGCCATCGCAGCGTCGAACTCCGCCTCGGGCTGCTGGGTGAGGCCGCGGAGCCAGCGCCGCAGGACGTAGTTGTGCGCCCTCACCACCGAGGTGGCCATGAGCTCGGCCCTGAGCCCGGAGTCCGAGCCGCCACCCATCCAGGCATGGAGGAACTCGCGGAAGACACGTTGGTACTGCTCCATGCTGGCGACCTCGCGGTGCCGCAGGGCGGGGATGCTCGAGGTCAGCCGGTACCTGTTGCGCGCGAGATCACCCTCGTGGATGTAGTGCAGGAGCGCCAGTCGGGCCGCCTCCGAGACCGCGACCAGTGCGGTCTCGTGGGTGGACGTCGCGAGCCGCGCCTTGACCTCGTCCAGGACGACCCGGTGGTCGGGCAGGATCACGTCGTCCTTGGAGGGGAAGGCCCGGAAGAACGTGGTTCGCCCCACCCCTGCACGCTCGGCGATGTCGTCCACCGTCGAATGCTCGTACCCCCGCTCGTCGAACAGCTCGTACGCAGCAGCAGTCAGTCTTTCCTTGACCGAAAGTGTCGCCATTGTCACAACCCTTCGCCGGTTCGATGCTCTACCGAGACTCTACGGTACTAAGTACCTTAGTCACCGCATCCAGTACCCCTAACTTTGGCCCGGAGGACACCCATGAACCTCGTCTCGAACACCGCGTTGACCCCGTTGTCGTTTCTGGAGAGGTCGGCTCGGGTGTTCCCGGACAAGGTGGCCGTGGTCTACGGCGATCGCACCCTGACCTACCGGCAGCTCGCCGAAGAGGCCACCCGGGTGGCACACGCCCTGCGGGCCAGTGGCATCCAGCCCGGCGACCGGGTTGCCTACCTGATGGCGAACCTGCCCGAGATGCTCGTCGCGCAGTTCGCGGTCCCCCTCGCGGGCGGGGTGCTGGTGTCGGTGAACACCCGCCTGTCGGATGAGGAGATCGCGTACATCCTGAACCACTGCGGCGCCAAGGTGCTGGTGACCGACTCCGCCTTCCTTGCAACGGTGGCCTCCGCGGTCCAGAACGTGCCCACGATCACCGAGGTCGTCACCTTCGAGGACTCCGCGGTGGCAGAGACCTCGGACCCGCGGGCGGTCGCGCTGGTCGGCTCGCGGCTGGTCGGCTACGACCACTTCACCCTGCGGGAGTCCAGCGACACCCTGCAGTGGGAGGTGCAGGACGAGCTGGCCCCGATCTCGATCAACTACACCTCCGGGACGACCGGCAAGCCCAAGGGCGTGGTGTACACCCACCGTGGCGCCTACCTGAACTGCTTCGGGGAGATCGTCCACTCCTGCTTCAACCAGGACAGCGTCTACCTGTGGACGTTGCCGATGTTCCACGCCAACGGCTGGTGCACGCCGTGGGCGGTGACCGCGGTCGGTGGCACGCACGTGTGCCTGCGCGAGGTTCGCGGGGACGCGATCTGGCACCTCATCCGCGAGCACCGGGTCACCCACCTCAACGGCGCGCCGACCGTGGTCACCACCATCATGAACGCGCCCCAGGCCGGCAGGCTCGACTACTCGTTGCTGATCACCACCGCCGGGGCTCCGCCGAGCCCGACGACGATCCTGCAGATGGAGCAGATGGGGTTCCGGATCGTGCACGTCTACGGCCTCACCGAGACCTACGGCCCCTACTCGGTGTGCCAGTCCCAGCCGGGATGGTCCAGCCTGGAGCCACAGGAGCGGGCCACGCTCCAGTCGCGTCAGGGAGTCAGCATGGTGCAGGCCGAGCGCCTGCGCGTGGTCGACGAGCACATGAAGGACGTGCCCGACGACGCCCTGACCATGGGGGAGATCGTCCTGCGCGGCAACAACGTGATGGCCGGCTACTACCGCGATCCCGAGGGCACCGCGGAGGCGTTCTCCGGTGGCTGGTTCCACACCGGCGACCTCGGTGTCATGCACCCGGACGGGTATGTCGAGCTGCGCGACCGCGCCAAGGACGTGGTGATCTCCGGCGGGGAGAACATCTCCACGATCGAGGTCGAGCAGGCGCTGATGAGCCATCCGTCCGTCCTGGAGGTGGCAGTGATCGGGGTGCCCGACGAGAAGTGGGGCGAGCGACCCAAGGCGTTCGTGGTGCTCAAGGACAGCCACCACGTGGCCGAGAGCGAGCTCATCGCCCACGTTCGGGTCAAGATCGCCCACTACAAGGCGCCACGCAACGTCGACTTCCTCGTCGAGCTGCCCAAGACGTCGACCGGAAAGATCCGCAAGTTTGCCCTGCGGGATCAGGAGTGGGCCGGCAAGACCCACCACATCCAGGGCTGAGAAGGAGAACTGTGAACAGAATTGGTGTAGTCGGCTTTGGCCTGATGGGGGCCGGTATCGCCGAGGTCTGTGCCAGGGCCGGCCTGGACGTGGTGGTCGCCGAGTCGTCCGAGGCCGCCGCGGTGGCCGGACGGACCCGGCTGGAGAAGTCGCTGGTCCGGGCGCAGGAACGCGGCCGGGTCGACAGCGCCACCGAGGTGCTCGACCGGATCCGGGTCGTGCAGGCACTGGAGCTGCTGGCCGACCGTGAGCTGGTGGTCGAGGCGATCCTCGAGGATGAGAGCGCCAAGGTCGCACTGTTCAAGGCGCTGGACCAGGTCGTGACCTCCCCGCACGCTGTGCTGGCCTCGAACACCTCCTCGATACCGATCATGAAGCTCGCCGTGGCCACCTCGCGGCCCAGCCACGTGCTCGGCGTGCACTTCTTCAACCCGGTGCCGGTGCTCTCCCTGGTGGAGCTAGTCCCCAGCCTGCTGACAGCCCCCGAGACCACCGAACGGGCCCGCACCTTCGTCGAGAAGACCCTGGGCAAGCACGCCATCGACTGCCGGGACCGTGCCGGTTTCGTGGTCAACGCGTTGCTGATCCCGTTCGTCCTGTCCGCGATCCGGATGCTCGAGTCCGGGTTCGCCACCGCGAAGGACATCGACGAGGGACTGGTGCGCGGAGCCGCACACCCGCAGGGGCCGCTCGCGCTCGCCGACCTGATCGGCCTGGACCCCGTCCAGGCGGTCGCCGAGTCGCTGTACGACGAGTTCAAGGAGCCCCTCTACGCGCCGCCGCCACTGCTGGCCCGGATGGTCGACGCGGGCCTGCTCGGCCGCAAGACCGGCCGCGGCTTCCACACCTACCTCTGAAAAGGAAACAAACATGAGCAACGACAAGGACTTTGACCTCTTCCGGCCCTCCGAGGACCATGAGGAGCTGCGCGCCGCGGTGCGCGCGGTCGCCGAGGACAAGATCGCCCCGTATGCGGCCGAGGTTGACCAGAGCGCGACGTTCCCCCAGTTGGCGTACGACGCCTTGGTGGCCTCAGACTTCCACGCCCCTCACGTACCGGAGCAGTACGGCGGTGTGGGTGCCGACGCGCTCGCCACCTGCATCGTCATCGAGGAGGTCGCCCGGGTCTGTGCGTCCTCCTCGTTGATCCCAGCGGTCAACAAGCTCGGCAGCATGCCACTGCTCCTGGCCGCGTCCGATGAGCTGAAAGCCAAGTACCTCCCGGCGCTGGCCACCGGCCAAGCAGCGTTCTCCTACGGGCTCTCCGAGCGGGAGGCCGGCAGCGACACCGCGTCGATGAAGTGTCGCGCCAGGGCCGATGGCGACGACTGGGTCCTGTCCGGGCAGAAGTCCTGGATCACGAACGCAGGCTTCTCGCAGTACTACACGGTCCTGGCGGTGACCGATCCCGACGCCAAGCGCGGCTCAACGGTCAGCGCGTTCGTCGTCGAGAAGTCCGACGAGGGCTTCTCGTTCGGCGCCAAGGAGCGCAAGCTCGGGATCAAGGGCTCACCCACCCGGGACCTGGTTCTCGACAACGTGCCGATCCCCGGTGACCGGATGGTCGGCGGGCGCGGCGACGGCCTCAAGATCGCGCTGCGCACCCTGGACCACACCCGCGTCACCATCGGTGCGCAGGCGGTGGGCATCGCCCAGGGCGCGCTGGACTTCGCCATCGGCTATGTCAAGGAACGCTCACAGTTCGGAAAGCACATCTCAGCGTTCCAGGGCGTTCAGTTCATGCTCGCCGACATGGCGATGAACCTCGAGGCGGCCCGTCAGATGGTGTACGTTGCGGCCGCCAAGTCCGAGCGCAACGACCCCGACCTCCCGTTCTTCGGAGCCGCCGCCAAGTGCTTCGCCTCCGACGTCGCCATGCAGGTCACCACCGATGCGGTACAGCTCCTCGGCGGCGCCGGGTACGTCACGGACTACCCCGTCGAGCGGATGATGCGCGACGCGAAGATCACCCAGATCTATGAAGGAACCAACCAGATCCAGCGCATCGTGATGGCGCGCCAGCTCCTCAAGGGGTAAGGCGCGACCACTGGCCATGGCGACCTGGCTGGACCCCGGTGCTCAGGTGCGCCAGGCAGGCCGGCCGGTGGATGCTTTCGACGACCGGTCAAGAGTGCGACCGGCCAGCCAGCCTTACGACTGACTCTCGGTGCGGCGGCGGGTGCCCACCTGGGTTGCCCGCCGCGGGCTGGGTTCGTCGCGCCACGCCGCTACAGGGTCTCGGTCACCTTGAGCAGGCCTCGTGGCGCGTCAGGGTTCTCGCCCCGGGCCACGGCCAGGTGCATCGCGAGCTGTTGGAAGGGCAGGATCTCCAGGATGGTTGAGAGCTCCTCGGGGATGCCCGTCGGCAGGACGATCCCGCTGGTCGACTCAGCCACGGCCTGCCTCGTGCCGACGGTGAACACGTCGGCACCGGACGCGGTCAGGCGCGGCAGGACCTCGCCCATGGCGCGCCCCCCTGGCCCGTCGGCGACGACCGCCAGGACCGGAACCTGGGCATCCAGCATCGCCATGGGTCCGTGCATGAGATCGGCCCCGGAGAACGCCTGGGCAGACACGTACGAGGTCTCCATCAGCTTGAGGGCAGCCTCCCGGGCGGTCGGGTAGGAGTACCCGCGCGCCGTGGTGACCAGGCGTTGGGCGAACCGGTAGCGCTGAGCCTGTGCCAGCACGTCGGGCTCGCGCAGCAGCAGCTCGTCGCCAAGGTCGGGCAGTGCGGCGGCCGCCTGCGAAGATCCGCCGCGCATCCGGTCCAGGAGCAGGTACAGGGCCAGCAGCTGGGCGGTGTACGACTTGGTGGCTGCCACCGCCCGCTCGGTCCCAGCCAGGATATCGACCTGCACCTCGGCTACTTGGGCGAGCTCGGAGCCTGCGTCGTTGGTGACCGCGACGGTGAGCGCCCCCTGCTCGCGGGCGACCTCCAGGGACTGGACCAGGTCCGGGGACCCGCCGGACTGGCTGATCCCGAACATCAGGACATCGCGCAGATCCGGCTTGGCGCCGTAGGCGGTCATCGTCGAGGGAGAGACCAGCCCCGCCGGAAGCTGGTGGGTCACCTCCACCAGGTACTTCGCGTACAGGGCAGCGTGGTCCGAGGTCCCACGCGCCGCGAGCAGCACCATCCTGGGGCGTCGTCGCAGCACCTGTTGCGCGGCAGCGCCGAACTGCTCCGAGGCGAGCAGGCGGCGCCAGACCGCAGGCTGCTCACGAATCTCCGCACCCATCAACGCGGCAGGGACATCTGTGCTCGTCATCTCTCTCCTTCAATCTCGGCGGTTTGCCCAATGAATGACCTGCAATCGGTCCACCGCTTAGGCCCCTGGCGGATCTGTTTCGTTCTCACCCGGGCGACCTGGCTCATGGTCTGTGGTGTCCATCCACTGCGGGGCCGCTTGCCCCTGGAGGGTCTTACCGGTGCTATTGAACTGCAGGTGTTGGGGTACGGGGAGCCCGGCTGCCCGGTAGGCCAGCAGGCATGCCCCGGCGAGCGGCGCCTGCTGTGCGAAGTGCGCAAGGACCAGCAGGGGCGGGAACGGCACCAGCTGGGCCAGCGCGGCGCCAAGCCGGGGAATGATCGTCTCCGCCGAGCCAAGCATGCCGCCGGAGACCGCAACGACCTGCGGATCGAAGGCGATGGCCAGGTTCGCGACCGCTCGTGCTGCCACGTCCAAGGCATCCTGTCCCAGCGCGGCGAGCCAGGTGCTGTCGCCATCTGGGCGGTCGTTCGGGCCGCTGACCCGGGCCAAGGTCATGGCCGCGAAGACCTCGTCGGTCCCGGTTGGGCGGCCCAGCAACGCTGACGCCGCGGCCTCCAGGCCTGCCCCAGAGAAAGTTTCCTCCAACGGGGCGTGCCCCTGAAGGAAGCCGCGCAACGGTCCGCTGGACGGGACCTGGTAGGCGATCTCGAGTGCGGCGCCGTGTGCGCCGCGCAGCAGCTGTCCGCCGACGATGGCCCCTGCCGAGATCCCGGTGCCCAGGTTGAGCAGGATCCCGTCGCTGACACCGGCCAGAGCACCCCAGCGGGCCTCAGCTGCTGTGGCGGCCTTCGCGTCGTTGTCGGCCTCAACCGCGTCCAGGCCCAGTCGGCCGCCGATGGTGGTAGCCAGGGCGACCTGTTCCCAGCCCTGGTTGTTCGGTGCCAGCTTCACCGAGTCGACTTCGACGACGCCGGGGGTCACGACGCCCACGCCGCCGACCTCGGCCAGGTGCTCGACCAGGACACGCTCGATCAGTGCCTGAGCCGCCGCGGTGAGCCGATCGAGCACGACGTGGGCGCCGTCGCTGGAGCGGGTCGGGATGCGGTAGGAGGCCAGGACCTGCCCGGACTCATTGACTGCGCACACGGAGATCTTGGTGCCGCCGATGTCGATGCCCAAGACAGCGGGCGTGCTCATGACCGGCCCTGTCCCCCCTGCAGATTGGTGGCGCCCAGGTCCTCCTGGTCGACCTCGAGCAGCAGGGGGTCGGCGTTCAGGAAGTACTCGTGGATGTGCTTGATCCCGAACGGCCATTCGCCCCTCTTGCGGGCCCAGACGGCGAACGCGCCGACTCCGAACGCGACCCAGAGCAGGGACAGCTCGATCGGGTGCAGTCCCGGGGCGTTGTAGTCCGCATAGCCGTAGATGACCAGCCAGCCGGCGCCGGCGATGAAGCTCGGCAGCGGGTACAGGAACATCTTGTACGGCCGTCGCAGACCGGGCTGGCGGCGGCGCAGGACGCTGAGCGCCAGGATCTGCGCCAGCCCCTGGACCAGCACCATCACCACGGTCAGCAGCTGGATCAGCACCAGCAGCGACGTCAGCTGTCCGATGACGAAGCCGGCGGCGGTCACCACACCCATGGTCAGCAGACCGACGGTGGGGAACTCCAGCCGGGGGTGCAGCCGGGCGAACGACCGGAAGAACACCCCGTCCCGGGCGGCGTCATACGGAACGCGGGACCCGGCGAGCAGCCCGGCGAACACCGAGGTGAACGCGGTGATCAGGATGAACCCCGTGACGATCTTGGCCGCCGTGGCCCCCAGCGTGCGCTCCAGAAGAAGTGAGACCACCGAGGTGTAGGCCGGGGAGCTGGTGTTGAGCATCTGGTGCCAGTTGACAACCCCCAGGACGCCGATCTGCATGGCCAGGTAGATGACCATCATGCCCACGACCGAGTAGATGATCGAGCGCGGGATCGCGCGACCGGGCTTCTTGATCTCCGCGCCCACGTAGGCGCTCGTGTTGTAGCCCAGGTAGTCGTACACCCCGACGGTGAGGCCGCCGGCGAAGCCGATCCAGAAGCCGCTGCGGGTGATATCGAACGCGTGAGCCGGGAAGGTGAACACCTGAGCAGCGTTGAAGTGGGTGTACGCGGCGACGATGACGACCAGCACGGTGCCGATCATGATGATCCACAAGATCTCGGTGATCCTGCCGATGGAGTCGATCCGCCGCCACAGCAAGGCGATGATGATCACGATCGCTGCCAGCCCCACGAGGTAGCTGTCCGCGGTGGTCATGGACGGCCACAGGTAGCGCAGGTAGGACACGAAGCCGTAGATACCGGTGGACATGATCAGCGGGATGAACAAGATCGCGGTCCAGACGAACAAGAACGGCATCAGCCGCCCGGTGCGGTACTGGAACGCCTCGCGCAGGTACAGGTACGTGCCGCCGGAGCCGGGCATCGAGGCGCCGAGCTCCGCCCACACCAGGCCGTCGCACAGCGCCAGCACCGCCCCGAAGACCCAGCCCATGATCGCCTGCGGGCCGCGAAGGCGACCACCATGACGGGGATGGTGATGAACGGGCCGATGCCACACATCTGCGACATGTTGACCGCGGTGGCCTGCGTCACACCGATCCGTCGTCGAAGACGCGGACGCTTCGCGGTGGTCATGACAACCCGCCGGCCACGACGCGGGTGGCCCAGAGGGTGCAGACCCCTGAGCCAGCCCCAACGGTGCGTACCACCCGGCGGGTGAGGCCAGTGCTGACAAGCTTCACCAGGGGGTGCGCATCGTTGAGCTGCATGGCTGGGTCCTTTTGTTAGGCAGTTTGCTTAATTAGATGGAGTATGATCCCGCACAAGCGCGAGAGTCAAGAGCAGGGGGCGGCATGGACGCGGCAGTTGTGCTATCGAGTGCTCAGAAGGTCTTCACGTTCCTGCTCGGCCAGCTCGAGCCGGTCAGCCGTCCCGAGGTGGCCCTGGCCTGCCGGCTGTCGCGTCCCACCGTCTTTTCGGCCATGGCGCGGCTGCAGGACCAACAGCTCGTCCAGGATGTCGGCCAGCGCAGCGGCATGCTCGGAAGGTCGGCGTCCCTGTACGAGGTGCGCACCGACGCTGCCCTGGTCGCCGGTGTGGACATCGGCGGCAGCAACCTGCGCGTGGCTCTGGGTGACGCCCGTGGCAGGGTGCTCGCCGAGACCAGGGCGGCCACCTCGGCATCGGGCGGCCATGGCGTCGCCGAGCAGGCCGCCGAGCTGGTGAGACTCCTTCTCGAAGGCATCCCCGGCGCCGACCTGGCCGGCGCCGGGGTGTCGGTCCCTGGCGTGGTGGGCGCCGACGGCTCGACCGTCCACTACGCCTGGAACATCGGACAGCCCGAGCCCTACGACTTCCGCACCCCGCTGGTAGCCGGCCTGGGGGCTCCGGTCATCCTGGACAACAACGTCAACCTCGCCGCCCTCGGCGAGCAGTGGCAGGGAGCAGCACGGCAGCTGGGGACCTTCGCGGTGATCGCCGTCGGGGCCGGCGTGGGCGCCGGCATCGTCCATGAGGGCCAGCTCTTGCGGGGAGCGCACGGAGGCGCCGGCGAGGTCGCGTTCCTGCCGTCCAGCCGCGGCCACCGCCCCGGCCTGGCTTCCCCCGACGAGGCCGGCGGGCTCGTGCTCCTGGGCGAGGCCCAGGCTCGAGCGGGCTGGCACGCCGACACCCCGCCCACCAGTGTCCAGGAGCTGTTCTCCCGGGCCGCAGCCGGCGAAGGGCCCGCCGTGGAGCTCGTCGAGGCGGAGAGCCAGCGCATCGCCGCCATCGCTGCGTCCGTGTGTGCCATCGTCGACCCCGAGACGGTCATCCTCACCGGCGGGGTCGGGGCCAACACTGTGCTGGTCGCCCGGGTCAGGGAGCTGATCCAGGACCTCGCGCCCTTCCCCCCCACGGTCGTCCGCTCCGCCCTTGGGCAGCGGGCCAGCCTCGTGGGCGCACTGGCGGTAGCCGTGCGCACCGCTCAGGGCGACCTCATCAACAGCATCGGCGACGGGACCCGCAGCCCGGCCTCCACGTCAGCGCCCTGAACCCACGAAGCTGCAGACGTCACGGTCGAACCTGCCTGACCCCACGCCGCGCGGGTTGTCTTGGTGCAGCTGGCCGTCCGAAGTGCGCCCCGGCCTGCAACCCCAGGGGGTCACCACCGGTGGCTCGCACGCCCGTTGTGCGGCAGATCTGCCCGAACGCGTCGTTGCACCCCCTCACCTGATCGGACCCTGGGGCGGGCTGAGGCAAGGGTCGAGGACGTGCGGGGCTGCGACCAGGTGGTCGGGCACCCGAAGGGCAGGACTTTTGTCACTTGGCCGGGCGCTGGTGCCGCGCGACGATACAGATAGCCGCCCTGAGGCCGCGACCTGATGGGGCGGGTAGCGCAAGGAGGTCAACATGAGCCTCACCTGGAGGGACGGGTTGGCGACTGCCCTGGTCGGTGCCGCCGGGGTGTTCTACCTGCTGTGGGTGGGTGGCACGACGGTCGCGGGACTGTCCGGGCCCCGCACGCTGGCGGTCGCCATCTTTGCGCTGGGAATCGGGGGGTGCACCACGGCCAGATCGAACATGGAGGCCGTGTACGGCGTCGGTGGCAGGGCGCGTCCTGCGGTTCTGTACGTCTGCTCACCTCAGTTCTGGGTGGCCTCACCCTCGTCGCGGGATTCGTCGCGATTTCCGGTGGCAGCACGGCGGCGCTGGCAACGCTGACGGGCACGATGGTGGCACTGTGGGCACTGGCCACCATCCGCCACGGGGCATCGCATTCGACCCCTGAGGTCATCGCCACGAGGCGCTGAACCGCGAGCACGCCGCTGGCTGCCGCCGAAGAGCTCCACCTCGATCGCGGCTGGCTGCCCGAGGCGCTCGCCATGGGGAGGCGGCCCGCCGACTCGCGGGTCCTTCTGGTCACCGGCTGCTCGAGGGGAGTCGGTCACCTTGTCGCGAAGGTCTGCAGGACGTGATGGCGGCGGGGAACCGGTCGTGCCGGCAGGGGCCGTGCCTGACCCCAGGGGCGAGCTGGTGTCAGTACTGCACCCCGGATGCACGATGAGCATGTCCCAGGCCGGCGAGTCGCACGCTTTCTGCCCGGTACTGCACCTGCCGCCCGCTAGATTTTGCCAGTCGGCACTGGGACTGGTTATGACGTGGGCAGACGTAATGACCGTGGCGAGGAACAAGCTGAACCGGGCAGGGACCACCGTCGCGGGACTGGGACTACTCCTGACGGCCGGGGCCGTTGCCTCTGCGCACCCGACACCAGCTCCGGCCAAGGCGTCCGCATCGTCGGTGATGCGCTCGCGGGTCGCCTCGCGCCTGGGCAGGACCGACCCGCTGTCCTCGGGGCTGCGAGCCTGGCTGGCCGGCCCGCCCTCGAAACCCGCCAGTGCGCGGCGGACGGCGGCAGCCCCCTCCATCGGCACCAACGTCGACGCGAACGACCCGGCGTTGGATCTGGGCGCAGGACAGAGCGAGACCGCGGTCGCGGCGCAGCGGCGGGGCGCCTCGACACTGCTGCTGGTGGGCTGGAACGACGCGAGCGGGATGTTCGGCGTCCCGACCACCGCGTCGGGTTCGTTGACCGGCGTCGCTGTGTCCGGTGACGGCGGCCGGCACTTCACCGACCTGATCGGGCTACCCAACCAGAATCCCGACCAGCACTGGTCTGGGGACCCGTCGATCGCGGCGCTGGGAGATGGCCGGCACTTCGCCGTGAGCAGCCTGTACTACCCCTCCACCAGCGCGTGCAGTGATGGCCGTCCCGCGTACGGAACGATCGCGGTATCGATGGCAACCGCCAACGCCGCCGGGACCAGCGCGACCTTGAGCCTGCCAGTGCCGGTGACCCTGCCCGGTAACCTGTGCAGCCTGGGCAGCCCCGGCCAATCCAGCCAGCTGAGCACCCTGGACAAGGACTGGATATCCTTTGACCCGGCGTCCAGGACCCTGGCAGTCTCGTACACCAGGTTCTTCTTCCCGCCACCGCCGGTCTGTGGCCCCAACGGGTGTACCGTCCCGCCGGGCAGCCACACCGGCACCGGGCAGATCGAGGTCATCCGCGCCCACGTCCCGACGAATCCCGCAGCGCTGAGCACGGCGTCGTTCACCAAGCCGGTGGTGGCGTGGGGCGAAGAACCCGCGTGCCCGGCCGGGAGGCCCTCATCGGAGAAGGCTCGCTGCGGGGCCGCGGACCAGGGTGCCTACGTTGGGCTCGCACCGGGTGGAGACGCCTACCTCGGGTGGGAGCGCAATATCAGCAGCAACTCCTCGGGCAACGGCGACCCCTCCGTATACATCCACGCCGCCCTCGTCCCGGCGCGAGCAAGCCAGGCCAGTGTCGGCGGGCCTTCCCACCCGGTCGTCCTGAGCGCCGGTCAGCCCCACGCCAACCCATCCGGCGGCGTCAAGTCACTGGACACCGTCGCGATCGCCGGCTACGACCGTGGCCCGGGCCAGGACTTCCCCCGCCTGGCGATCAACACCCGCACCCGCAGCGTGGTGTTCGTCTGGAACGACGCCAGCCTGCACCCCCTGGGTGACATCTGGCTCCGAACAGCGCCCCTGGGCCTGGCTGGGCTGGGCAGAACAGTCCGGGTCAACGACGACTCCAGTTATGGCCTGCACTTCCTGCCGGCTGTCAGCGTCCGCAGCAACGGCTCGATCTGCACCTCGTGGTATGACCGGCGCCTGGGCGGGGCCAACTCGACACGTACCGACTACTTCGCCGACTGCAGGGCCACCGCGGGGGATAACAGCCGGGACATCGCGGTCACCACGGGCGCCACCGACTGGGCTGCCACCTCCTCGCTGATCTTCCCCAACTTCGGCGACTACACCGACAACGCCACTGACGGCACCCACACCTACTTCGCCTGGAGCGACGGCCGACTCGGCATCCCGCAACCGTTCATCGACCACCGCTGACCTCACGAGCCCCGCTGGCCGAAGGTGAGGTTGCCCAGACGCGACGGTCATCTGGCGCCAGTGACCAGCTGGTTGGTGCAGCAGCCCGGCTCACAGCAGTGATGCCCGCGCGGTGGCCTTCGACCTACCGTCCAGGTCGCCACCGTCTCCCACGGGTGACGGTGGCGACCTGGACGACTATGCCTCAGGCAGGCGCGGTGGTCTCAGCGATCGCCGAGATGTCGAACTCAAGCCTGATCTTCTCGCTGACCAGTACGCCACCGGTCTCCAGCGCCGCGTTGAAGGTGAGGCCCCAGTCGGAACGGTTGAGGCTCGCGCCACCTTCGAAGCCCACGCGGATGTTGCCGTAGGGGTCCTTCGCGGAGCCGATCTCCTCGAAGACAACGCTCACCGGGTGGGACACGGTCTTAATGCTCAGGTCGCCGGTGATACTCCAGCTGGAACCCTCACGCTCGACTGCGGTGGACACGAAGGTGATGTCAGGGTAGTTCTCCACGTCGAAGAAGTCGGCGGTCTTGAGGTGGCCGTCGCGCTGCTCCTGGCCCGTGGTGACGCTGGCGGCCTTGATCGTCACTGACACGGTGGAGGCTGCCGGGTCCGCGACATCGATGTGGGCGGCGCCCTCGAAGCTGTCGAACTGGCCGCGGACATTGGTCACCATGGCGTGTCGGGCAGAGAAGCCGATACGGGTGTGGGACGGGTCAAGCACGTAGTCGCCCGAGACGTCGTCAACGGCCTGCGTGGCGGCGTCGAAGTCGTCACGGTCCAGAACGGCGACGGAGCCGCCGGTGGTCTTGCGAGTGAAGATACCCATGAGAAGTTCCTTTGCTGGCGAGTTGGTTTGTTGATTCTTCAACTAACAGGCACCGCCGCGTATTCCACGACCGCTGCATCAGCGCCGTCTCATGTGAGGTGGCCTCAGGCTAGCCCGGCCGCGCGCAACGCCAGCCACAGCCGGCTGGCCACGTCCGGGTCGTTCAGGTCCGATCCCATGACCCGGTTCGCGGTACCGATCCTGTGCCGAAGCGTGTTGCGATGAATGCCAAGATCCCGGGCGGCGTCCTCCCAACGACCGCGGTGGCGCAGATAGGCCACGACCGAGGCGACCAGATCAGCGCGCGAGTACTCCACGATCGGCCCAAGGTCGACCACGTCGTCGCCCAGGACGGCCTGCTCACGCTCTGCCAGGTCCCGTAGCTGGCCAGGTCGCACCACGGTCAGCCCCTGGTGCACCAGCCCTGCCTGCCGTGCGACCTCTCCCAGAGGCGTCAGCGCCGACACGACCCCGCGGGCTGTCTTGGCCTGCGAGAGCAGGAACCGTCGTACCGAATCCAGGACGGACGCGACATCGCTGTCCGGCAGCAGCACCCACAGGTCACCGGACCCGCCGATGGCCAACAGCTGGCTGCTGCGCGGCGGAACCGTCCGGGCCACGGCGTCATACAGGTCATCCCCGCGCCCCTCGCCAAGACCCGCCACGGCCAGAATCCGCACCGAGGAGGGCAGGGCGCCCAGTCCGAGGTCACCGCACAGCGAGCGTGCGGCATCGACATACCCCGTAGTCACCAACCTGGCCACGCAGGCACGCGAACTGCGTGGGCCGGCAGTCCCGCGGCGGTACTGCTGGCTCTGTAGGGCCAGCAGCGAGCATGCCGCCAGAATGAGCTGCTGGTCCTGGGCGCGCATCGGACGCGGGCAGCCAGTGGCCACATACCCAGTCAGCCGGCCGCGACTGCTCAGCGGCTGGAGCACGACGTCGTCGCCCTCGATCGGGAAGGTGGCCGAGGAGTGCGGGCCGGCCGTGCGAAGGCGGCTCATCTCCCAGGCGGCCGCCCTGGCCGATGCCCTGCGCGCCCTTGGCCACACCTCCAGGACCTGGCCCTCCGGGGACAGATGTGCTGCCCAGCCTTCCACCGCAGCCGCCAGGGTCCGTACCACGGCCGGCACCGGAGCAGAACCGGCAGCCGCGCGAACCAGTTCGCGATGGGCGCCCAGCGCCGAGCTGAGCTCCTCATGACCGGCCTGGGCCACGAGCTCCCAGTAGGTGCGCGCAACCATCAGGAAGGGCGTCGGCGCGGGCACCGTAAACAGCACCAAGCCGGCGGCCTCACAGGCACGCAGCAGGGTTGGGGGCACCGCGTCGTGGATCGGGCCGAGCCCAAGGCCAAGACCCACGACACCGTGTCGAGCCAGCCGCGCGGCATAGGCGCCAGCCTGCGCCCCGTGCCCGGTCAGACCCATGCCCGTGGTCAACAGCAGCTCCCCACCCTGCAGGTAGGGCGTGGGATCGGTGAGCTCGCTGACATGGACCCCACCGACCTCAACGTCAGGGATGGCCAGCTCGCAGGCCGGAGCCAGATCCGGGCCCAGTGCCCGGCACAGTGCCGCGAGGGTAGGCACAGCTCATCCTCCAAAGTTGGACAGAACGTCGAATCTCATCACATGGTGAGCAAATCATACGAAGTTCTTAGGAGCCGCAGGACCTACCGTTCGCAGTGAGCTCCGGATAGGCCGGTGGCGCTGCGAAAGGACGTCATGACCGCTCTTGGGACCGCGCCCGTCACAGCGGCGTCCTGCTCACTGGACCAGCCGGAGCAAAGTCGCAAGCTCGTCACGGACCTGCCAGGGCCGTTGTCCCGTGCACTGCAGAAACGCCGCAACGAAGCCATCCCCAGCGGGCTCGGGTCAGCCCTTCCGGTGTTCGTGGAACGTGCTGGTGGTGGCGTCATCGTCGACGTCGACGGCAACCACCTCATCGACCTGGCCTGCGGCATCGCCGTCACCAGCGTCGGCGCCAGCGCCGCCGAGGTCGTCTCGCGCGTGCAGTCTCAGGTGGCCCGCTTCACTCACACCTGCTTTCTGGTGACCGAGTACGACGGCTATGTGGAGGTGGCCGAGCACCTCAACCGACTCACCCCGGGCACACACGCAAAACGCACCGCGCTGTTCTCTACCGGCGCGGAGGCCGTTGAGAACGCCGTCAGGATTCCGCGGGTGGCAACCGGGCGCACCGACGTGCTGGTCTTCGAGCATGCCTTCCATGGGCGCAGCCTGCTCACCATGGCCATGACCGCCCCGTGCCGGCCCCCGGCTTCCTGCCCGCAGTTGCCGCGCTCGCGAAGCGGCACGGGATCGTCCTGGTGGCCGACGAGGTCCAGAGCGGACTCGGTCGCACCGGCGACATGTTCGCCAGCGATCACGAGGGCATCGTGCCCGACCTGATCTGTACCGCCAAGGCCCTCGGCGGGGGCATCCCGCTGGCGGCGGTGACCGGTCGGGCCGAGCTCATGGACGCGGTCCCGGCCGGTGGTCTGGGAGGCACGTACGCAGGCAACCCTCTGGCGTGCGCCGCAGCCTTGGGGGTGTTCGAGATGCTGGTCAACCATGACCTGCTCGGCAGGGCCCGCCGGATAGAGGCCGTGATCCGCGAGAAGCTGGAACCACTGGCCCAGGAAGTGGATGCCATCGCGGAGGTCCGGGGCCGCGGGGCAATGATGGCCATCGAGCTGGTCAGCCCTGACACCCTCGCTCCCGCTGCACAGCTGGCGAAAGCTGTTGGCGCACAGTGCCATTCACAAGGCGTCGTCCTGCTCGTGTGCGGGACGTACGGCAATGTGATCCGGCTGCTCCCCCCGCTGGTCATCGGCGAGGAGCTGTTGGCCGAGGGCCTGGACATTCTCGCCGGCGCGCTGCGGAGCCAGCGGTGAGCACGCCGCTCTACGGCGCCCCGGCCGCGGCCGCTGGGCTAGACATCGGACGCAACCCGCGCACCGGTGCAGCACACCCCGGTGTCCGGCACACCACCGCCG
>OBLU010002369.1_pt1 | contig 17418 bp, 6 predicted proteins | sample 1518681 | NCBI WGS metagenome assembly OBLU01 (sample SAMEA3539304, study PRJEB22396) | soil metagenome | biome: tundra; feature: field; material: soil | place: USA | collected 2010-05 | depth 0.15 m | reverse complement strand
GCCAGCGCCGGCAGCAGCAGCGCCGCCAGGATGGCAATGATGGCAATGACCACCAGCAGTTCAATGAGGGTGAATCCGCGGGAAACAGCGGAGCGGGGCACCCTGTCAGTCTGAGGCTTCATGATTTAATCGTAAACTGAACTTTGATTTCTCACAAATCTTTTTTGGAGGCGCGCGGTCCGGCAAGGCAGACCGCGCGCCACAAGTCTGATCAAGGCAGGCGCAGGCGGTAGAACACCGTCGGATTTGCCGGATTGATGGTGATCACCATGTTGGTTTGAGCCGCACTGCCGGCCACGTCAAACCAATTGGTTGAGAGGCCCACGCTCGAACTATTGGTCTGCGACTGGAGAATCCAGCCCAGATTGGTGGGCCAGCCCAGCGTCAACTGCGTGCCATTAAAGGAAATCTGCATCGGCGGCGGATTCGCATTAATCGCGGCGTTCGTGTTCACCAGCGCGATGCTGCCGTCCAGACTCAGGTTGGTCACCCAACGCTCATTGGCGGGCAACGTTGGCAGGGTGATGTTCGTGAAGGTGCCGCTGATGGTGTTGCCGGTGATTTTGAACAACCGGAAGACATTTGAACTGCCGTTGGCGTAGGCCGTGCCGCCAAGGTTGGTCACGACGAGCGCGCCACCGTAGATGATGCTGGCCGCAGTCAAACTGTCATTGGCCGGCGAGTTGGTGATGGTCAACAGGACGCTGCTGCCGAACCCAAGCTTGACACTGTTGTTCACCGTCAGACCGCTGCCCGTGTAAGTGTTGGTATCGCTGGCGCGACGGGCAGGCGCGATCAGGCTGTTCGTAACCACCAGATTGCCGTTCAGCGTGCCGTTGCCGAAGAGGGTCTGGGCGCCGTTATGGCCGAGGTAGAGCGTGCCGCCCGCAGCCGAAACATCCATGGTGCCGGGCGACACAATCGTGTAATTCGAGGCGACAAGATAATTGTTCGTCAGAGCAATGAAAGCCCCGGGGTTATTGCCCAAAGGAGCGAAGGCCAGCGTGCCGTTGCTGACCACGCACTGACCGCCCCAAGAGAGTATATTGTTGGTCAACGTCAGGGTGCCGTAGCCGACCTTGCGGATGCCGCAGCCAGTATCGGTAATTTGGCCGCCAAAGGTCGTGCTGGTGTTCAAACTGCCGATGGCCCAAATCGTGTTCGCCGTGCCGTCACCGCTGGCGTCGGTGCCACCGCCAAGCTCGCCGGTGGTGTCGCCGCCGGCCAAAGAGCCGATGGGGAATACGTTGCCGCTGGTCCCGCCAGCAACCTGCAGCCACGCGCCAACGTTATTGATCTGGAAAATCACAGCGGCGTTCGGCAAACCGTTATTGCCTATAAACACAAGGTTGCCGTTGCCCGCTGTGCCGCCTGGTTGGTTCGTCTGCGCCAAGGTGAGTGTGCCGGTAAAGGCCGATAAATCGCCGGCCCACTTGCCGCGCGAGTAGGTGGCCCAATAGGTCAAGTTGCCGCCGCCCTGCAACGTGCAGGTGAAGGTGGCGCGCGCAGGAGCATTCATCGTGCCTGTCTGTCCCGTCGGCACATTGAGGATGCCGATCGTGGTGGGGGCCTGGTCATTTACGCTGCCGCTGGCCGCGTGCCCATACAAAACGCCGTTGGTGCCTTCCAGCGTGATGTTTTGGCTGCCGATGGGGTTGCCGCCAGCCACGTAGGTTCCCTCGTTCGCAACGTAAGTGGAGCCGGAACTGATTCCCAAAAACAACGTGGCATTGCTGATGATGATGCCGCCGCTGAAACTGTTCGGAACGGGATTCACACCACTAGAGGCAGTGGCGCAGGCCTCAAGCGTCATCACTGGGCCATCGCGCAACGCCAGCGCAACCTTGCCGCTGCCACTGTTGTTGTTGTCCTGAATCTGGCCGTAGAAGGTATTCGTGGTGGGGCCGCTGATGGTCAGTGTGCTTGTGCCGCTGCCGTTGTTGACAATCTCGCAAGGAGTGAAGCTCGCGGTGCTGGCACCGGTGTTGGTTCCCCCCAGACTGGCAATGACAGGGCTGAATCCGTTCAAGTCCAGCGTGCCGGTGGTTCCCGCACCCGACCCGCTGTCATTCAAGACGACCGTGGTGGTGCCCGGGAGGGCATTGGCCGAGCCAACTCGAAGGGTGCCGTTGGAAATGGTCGTTTTGCCGGCGTAGGTGTCGGTTCCGTTCAACGTCACTGTTCCACCCAGGTTGGTGACATTGCCACTGCCACTGATGTTGGCGTTGACGGCAACGCTGCCGCCAACGTTGAAGAGCAAAGTGCCATTGTTGGTCACATTGCCGGTGCCCAAGGTCCCGGAAACACCGTTGCCCACCTGCAGGAGATTGATGAAGGTTATCGGCCCGGCATAAGCGGTGTTGTTTCCGGACAAAATCAGCTTCCCGACGCCTTGCTGCACCAAAAGACCGTTGCCGCTGATGTTGCCAGCAATCGTTTCCGTATTGGCGTTGTTGGCAATCAAGGTGCCGTTGTTGGTGACACTCCCGCTGCCAAGCATGCCGTCGTCGTTGGCGCCGCCGTCGCCGTTAAGCTGGACCACGCCGCCATTGATCGCGGTTCCAGCCGAATAATCGTTCACGGTCTGCAGGGTCAGAGTGCCCGAACCGTTCTTGACCAGGCTGCCGCCGCCCGTGATTTTATTGGCGCCGCTGCCGCTGGAGAGGCCCAGGGTGTAATTCTCGTTGGTCGAATTGACGGTGATGCCGCTCGGCGACACCACAGCGTCAATGTTGACCGGCGGGGTGCTGGAGCCGGAATCATTGAAAATCACATAGTCGCCGTTTTGATAAAGCACCGTCACGCCGTTGGTAACCCACTTCGAAGAACTGGTCGTGTCCCAAAGATTTAGTGAGCCGTCACCCTGCCACGTCACAGTTGGATTAACTCCCGATACGACGATCAGATCAAGCTCATTGGCCGTGGCATTCGTCAGAAAGGCCAACTGTCCAATTTGACCGAAGCCTAAAGCGGCAAGACCCGCCACGGAACCGCTCAAACCATTGGTGGCGTAAATCAACCGATAAATGCCGTTGGTCAGCGGCGTGCCTAACACGTTGATCAGGACATTGCCCGAAGTCTGGGTGAGGATTCCGCCGACCAGGATTTTGTCACTGGCACTGGGGTTGATGCTGACATCAAAAACGTAGTTGCCGCCGTTCAGGGTCAAATTGTTATTGATGGTCAAAGTGCCGACGACACCGTTGGTGCCGGGCGTCAGCGTCGTGCCGGAGGCTGTCGTCACCGTGCCTTTGACGGTGCCACTGCCTCCCAAAATTTCGGAAGGCACAGCGCTTCTCAAGGTCAGCCCGCCAGCGGCCGACGCATCAAAAACCGCGCCGGCGTTGACCACAATGGCCGCCGTGTTGGAAATGGAGCCGGAAGCCGTCAACACCACTGCGCCGTTGCTGACGATGGTATTCCCGGAATAGGTTTCATTGGTTCCGATAATCAAGGTGCCGGCGCCCGCCTGCACCAAACCGCCACTGCCGCTGATCACCTGCGGATAACCCACGGTGCCGCTGTTATTGAAGACCAGCGTTCCATTGTCAACCAAGCCGACCGCATTGCTGACGCTGCCCGCCGCGCCGCCGGTGCCCAACTGCAACGTGCCGGCGCTGATGGTGACCAGACCACTCAAGGTATTGTTGCCGGTCAGGGTCAGCGTGCCGGCGCCCAACTGCGTCAAACTGCCTGTTCCGCTGACCGCGCCGACGCTGGTGGCATCCGGTCGGTTAAAGGACAAAGTTCCATTATCAAAAATGCTGGACGAAGTGGCAATGCTGCCTAAAGCGCTGCCAGCACCCACTTGCAGGCTGCCGTTGTTGATATAAGTAGCGCCAGTGTAGGTGTTGTTGTTGGTAAGAATCAAAGTGCCGCCCAAACCGCCCAGCGTCAGGGCCGTGGCCGAACCGTTATTAGCAATGATGGAGCCGATGGTGAGCGGGTTGAGTGTGTAGTTTTGGAGGACAATCAAGTCCGCGCCAGCCGCGCCCTCAAGCGTGCCACCCGTGATCGTGCTTGCCCCGGCGCCAGCGCTGGACACCAGCAGGCCGCCGGTTTGGATCGTCAATGTCTGGCCGGCAGTGGTTGTCACGGTCGCCGGACCGGAAAGCTTCAACGTATTGACTGTCGCCGAGGCGGTGACAGCAAAAGTGAAGTTACTTACACTCATATTGTTGGTCGGCAACCAGGTTGCCAGGGCCGTGTTGTTTGAATAACCGGCGTAATTGTCAATGCCGCTGACGGGACTGTTCCCGTTGTTGATGTTGGTTTGCGCCAGCAGCCAATCGGTGCCGATATGGGCCCAACCGCCGCCAAGAAGACCGTTTGACCAGGGTATGGTGTTGGTGAAATAGACGCCACTATTCGCCGTGTTGCCCTTTATAAAGACATTCATGTAAAGCGAGCTACCGACATTGCGAATGATATTGCCGCCAATAGTCACATACGGAATATCGCCGGACCCCCTGGGGCCCAGCCCCACGTTGTCACCGCTGGCTATCTGTGCATTCGCGCCAGGATTAAGGGTAAACCCGGCTAAGTTCGGCGACTGCGAGCTGTTGACTATGGTGTCATTTAAAACAAAAATCTCATTATTACCGATACCGCCAAAGACAAGCTGTCCGGGTGCGACTCCATTGTAGAGTTCCACGTTCCCATAGCCACCGTAGCTGCCCAATATCAGCCGGCCGTTGTTTATGGTGGTGGGACCGGTAAATGAGTTGGGATTGTTAAGCGTCACCGAGCCGCTGCCGTTCAAGGTAAGGCCGCCAGTCCCGTTAACAAATGCGGTGCTGCTGGCGTTGAACGTGTAGTTCGTCTTGTTGTTGTTAAATGTCATTGAACCCGGAGTCACCGGGATGGGCAAATTGATGGTTCCCACACCGGTGTCATCGAAGATCACGTTGTCCTGGCTGTAGAAGTAATCAAGACTGCCACTGTTCGTCCAGTCCTTCGTCACATGGGTGTCCCAATTGTTGACTGTCGGGGTGCCCGCCCAGACAATTGAAGCGGGCGAGGCCACGAAGCTGGTTATCTGCAAAAGGATGTTGCCCGGCTGGCTGCTGGTGTCAAACGTGCCGGTGATTCCACGCGGCGCAATCAACACAAGGTTCGCGGGGGCGCTGTCATTGGGACTGGTGGGGACATAATTGGTGCTTTCAATCAAGGTATATTTGCCGGCAGCCAGAGTGCCGGTAAAGGGGGATACCACGAAATCAAGCTCGTCGCCAATGTAGAGTGTGCCATTGACAACAATCAAATCGTTGGTTCCGCCGCCCGGAGTCGTGGTGTCATTCAACAAAAAATTCACCTGGTTCACGTTATTGGGAGGGCCAAGGCCGAGGCTGGTGTCCACGATCAAACTGCCGTTGATGGTCCAAGTGGCAATCCCGGGAGCAACGGCAGTCACCGGCGAGATCGAACCACCGCCCAGCACGGAAAAGTTGCCATTAATGTCGTTGGTAATGACGCTGATGATGCTGTTGGTCGAATACGCATACGACAAAACATTGGTCGTGTAATTGGTGGAAACCCCCGTAACCACGTTCGTGACCGTATAGTAGTTCGTGCTTGGTGTCACTACAAAAGCCGGATAACTGGTGTTATAACTGCCCCAAAAGTTGGTGTAAGGTTTCGTGGGCGTGCCGGCACCCACGTTGAGAGGCCCCTGCGGGTAGTAGCCGTTAACCCCCAACGCCGTCACGTCAAGAATGGCTCCCGATTCAATCGTCAACACCTTTGAAGACAGACCCAGCGAACCGCTGGCACCAACCACCAGCTTGCCCTGGTTGACGATCGTCGGGCCTGAATACGAGTTGGGTCCATTGAGTGTCTCCGTGCCCCAACCGGTCTTGGTCACGGCCACCGAGCCGGCGGTATTTTGAATGACTCCCGAAAAGACCGCGTTTGAATCGCCATTGCCCATGGTTAAAGTGCTGGTGGCGGTATTCGTAACGCTGTCCACCGTTCCCGATCCCTCAAGCCCGTTGATGTTCGGGCTGATCCCGTTCAAATCCAGCGTGCCATTGACCAACACGTTACCAACAGAAATCCCGTCAGGTATGATAGCGGCACCGGCAGCGGTAGCCGCATACAACTGGAGGGTGCCCCCGTTGACTGTCACCGCGTCCAAAACGCGGACGATGCCGTTGGTCACATACGTATAAGCATTATTGGTCGTGACTACAGTATTGGTCACGATATTCACTGGCAAGCCATCGACAAACAGGTTCGTGATATACGTGGTGTTCGTGCTATACGTGGTGTTCGTGCTTGTTGTTGACAACAATACCGTGTTTGTGCCGAATGTGTTTCCAGTAGAACCGCTGGACGGCCCCAGCCTCGCAAGGCCGCTATTGACTGTCAGCTTGCCGCCGGTGGTGCTGCTGATAATGCCGTTGAGGTAAACACTGGCGCTGCCAGCAATCGTCAGGTTGTTTGTGCCGAGGGCAATGGTTCCGCCAATAGTCGTTATTCCGCCAGCCGTATTTTGGAAGGTTTGCGACGCGCCGAGCGTGAGTGGAATGCTGCATGAATTTGAACCGGCGTTGTCCGTGATGCCGTTGGTAATCGTCAAGGCGTTGCCACTCAGGGCATATCCGTTGGTGTTAAAAGTGATCGAATCAATTTGCAGCCCCGTAAAATCGTTGTTCGGAGCCGGCCGGGGGCTGGCCGCGAAAATCAAATCATCGCCGCTGGTCGTCACCGGCGTATTCCAGTTCAAGGCCGTGTTCCAATTGTTGTCGGCTCCGCCGCCAGTCCATGTGTCGGTTTGGGGGGCGGCGTGCGCCATCGCACTCCAGCCGAGCAGGGCGAGCGCAACCAACAACTGAAGGCATGAACGCCATGACCTGGCAGTGAGCGGGTTTTGAAGGATTGAAGTTTTTGTTTTCATAGTATCTGGGGTTTTTTGGTTTGAATGGCAAAATGATTCCGGTGGAGGCGGGACATTTTTGTTTTTGTTCAGGGCATGTTCAAAATTATGGTTTTCGACGGACCTTTGTTGGCGGTGTCAGTTAAAGCCACCGCCAAGTCTCCAAGGCTTGCCTGCTGGACACTGCCATCGACAATGCCCAGGTTGCCGGCAGCTTGATGTATATCATTGGCCGTCCAAGCCCAAGGCAATGCTTTCGTCCTGGCGCCGAGCGCAGCGGCGGTGGAATAGGCGCCGCCGACCAGGTTCATGGAATCGGCAGGCAGTTGTCCGTAACCGGCCGTGTTGTTGGCAACGCCTCCCAGAACGTTTCCTATATTGCGGTCGCCAATCAGAATCATAGCCGGAAATTTATCATCCGCGTTCCCGCAAACAAAATAACTAAGGTTGCTGGTGCCGAAACTGCCCCAGTTCGTTGCCGCACTATGGCCGAGATCAGAAGGGCAACACAAAACATTAACCATGACAAGCTCGTTGGACAGGGCACAAAACACGTTGGTTACTCCATATCCAGCCGCAGCGGAACTATTTGCGCTAACGATGTTCTCCATCGCGCCGCCATCAACCGTGCTGACGGCCATGGGATATTTAATGTTGTGCTCATTTTCCCATCCGTTGAAGATCACGTCGATTTGTTTGATATTATTAACACAGCCGGTACGGTGTGCGGCGCGCTTGGCCTTGGCAAGCGCCGGCAGCAGCAACGCCGCCAGGATGGCGATGATGGCAATGACCACCAGCAATTCAATAAGGGTGAAAGCTTTTGCCGGCTTTACAATTTTTTTCATCCGTTTTTATATTTTATATCGCACAAGTTCTGATTATAACAACGATAAAACTCACAGTGTCTGTCCTACGAACACACCAACATCAAGCAAAGAGTGTGATCGGCCTCCATCATCACCGTCACGGCAGCGGCAATTATACAAAGGTGCCGGACGATTCCGACTGTTGGTTTCGTTTTTATAGGCTTATGGTTCACTTTGCAGACTGCAAAACATTTCGCGGTTCTGCGGTCTTGTTTAATGGCTTCTAATGACAAGCATACAATATTTTTGCGTTATTGCCATCGCCAATTCTGGTGATACCCGCTCAAAATATGCCAATCAATTCGTGGCCGCCATCTCGCGCCGTTGCCGCGTCTGGCCGAGGTGCTTGGCCACGGCCTCCGTCCGCGAACGCACGTGGAGTTTTTCGTAGATGTGGCGAACGTGGGTGTGGACGGTGGCATAGGTCACCTGCATCGTCTCGGCAATTTCCTTATAGAGATAACCTTTCGTCAGCAGATTGAGCACCTGCACCTCGCGCGGCGAGAGGCTTTGCTCCCCGGGCGACGCGGAGGATGGCTGTTGGAAGGATTGCACGATTTTGCGCGCGATGTGGCTGCTCATGGGCGAACCGCCGGCATGCACATTCTGGATGGCGGTGAGCAGTTCAGCCGGCGGCGTCTGTTTGAGCAGATAGCCGGTGGCCCCGGCCGCCAGGGCGTTGAAAATGTTTTCCGTATTCTGATACACCGTCAGCATGATGATCTGCGTCGCCGGCAACAAGGGCTTCAGCCGCCGTACACATTCGACACCGTTGATGCCGGGCAGGTTGATGTCCATGAGCGCCACGTCCGGCTTGATTTTGGGAATCTCCCGCAAGGCAATTTCCGCGCTGGCATGCTGGCTCACACACCGGTAACCGGGTGAGCCATTGATCAACCTCGCCAGGCTGTTCCGCACCTCCGAATCGTCCTCAACGATGGAAACAGAAATGCTCACGCCCAAGAATCCTCCCCCCGCCTGCCACCAAACTCATCCAGCCTGACCGGCAGGCCCCCGGCCCCGGCCATGACGAAATTGCCCCTGCTCAACAGACATCTCATTGCCTCATCCTAGCTTGCCGGGCGGGTTTTGACCAATCGCCATAACTGGCGATGCCACGTTGTTGACGATCACGGTCATTTCCACCCGCGTTCCCTGGCCGGCGGCGCTGTGGATTTCGCAATGGCCACCAACGGCGGCAAGGCGTTTCTGCAGATTGACCAGCCCGGAGCCGGAGACGATTCGTTCCGCGCCAACGCCAGTTGCACCATTACCGCCGGCGGCGGGCATGCCCTGGCCGTTGTCCTCGATGACCAGGGTGAAAGCCCTGGGTTCAATGCGCAGCCGCAGCCAGACTTCGGTGGCTTTGGCGTGCTTGACCACGTTATTGAGCGCCTCCTTCAACGCGAGAAACAAATTGTAACGCAACTCGGCATCCACGCGCATCGCGGGCAGCGCCAGGGGCACATCCATGCGGCAACGGATTCCCGCCGTGCGGAGAAAATCCTCGGCGAAGGCGGAGATATAATCCATCAAACCGTTGAATGTATCGTGCTGCGGATCCACCGCCCAGACGATTTCGTCCATCGCCCGGGTCAATTGCCGCGCGGAACCGGAAATGCGTTCGAGGTGCATGTTGACCTGTTCCGGCTCGCGTCGGGCCAGTTCGCCCAACAGGGTGATTTGCGTCAGACCCGCGCCGATGTCGTCGTGAATGTCCTTGGCGATGCGCGCGCGGTCGCGTTCGATCGCGTGCTGTTGCTGCAGGAGCGCCAGCTTGCGGCGGTATTTCCGTGTGACAGCGCGGCGCACGGCCAAGGAAATGCCACCGATGATCGTCACACCGGCAAAAGTTTTGAACCACCACGTCTGGTAAAAAAACGGCTGCACCTCGAACCGAACCGTCGCGCCGGCTTCGTTCCAAACCCCTTCGCTGTTGCAGGCGATGACGTGGAAACGATAGTCGCGCGGTTCCAGATTTCGATATTGCGCCGTGCGCCAGGCTTCGGCGTCCACCCAGTCCCCGTCCAAACCGTCCAGGCGGTAACGGAACCGCGCCTTGTCGCCGGCGTCAAAACTCAAGGCGGTGAACCGAAAATCGAACTGCTTGTGCCCCGGCGGCACGATGATTTTTCCACGGCTCAACGCCACCGGCTCGCCGTCCACGCGCAATTCCTCGATGATGACCGGTGGCGGAAGCGAATGGGCCGTCAATTGGCCCGGGTTCACCCACACCACGCCGCGGACGGTGGTGAACCAGAGTCGTCCATCGGCCCCCCGCCAGCACGCCGGCTGGTAACCGTCGGAACATTCCAGCGCCGGCAGGCCGTCATGCCGTCCGTAGATCACATAATCCAGCGTGTTGGTCCGCCCGTCGGCAACGGCATTCAATGCCGTTTTGGCAACGCAGTAAATACCCTGATGGGTTCCCAGCCAGAGCCGGCCGCCCTTGTCGTCCAAAATTTGACTGATCACATCCACCGGCAACCCTTGCTTGGCGGTGAACCGCGTGAATTTCCCCCTGCTGAAGCGAAGCAGACCGCCGCGGAACGTGCCCGCCCAGATGGAGCCGCTGGCATCCGCGACCAGCGAATAAATCGGCTGTTCCGCCAGCGCGTCCCGGGGTCGGAAGGCCTGCAAATGATTCGTTTCGCAGCGGTAAAGTGTGCCGTCATCGGCACCGGCCCACACGGTTCCGTCCGGCGTTTGCACCAGTGCCCGGACCGCCGGCAACACAACATTGTCGTTCGTGGCCAGAAACCGCCGATCATTTCCCGACCACACGGCGATGCCGGCCTTGGTCCCCATCCATACCCGGCCCGCCCGGTCGGTCAAAATGGATTTGACTCCATGCACCTCCCACGTTGCGCGCTGCACCAGATCGTCGTGGAATTGATGCAATATTTCCCCCTCGGCCGCGCTCAACCACAGCCCGCCGTCAGCGCGCGGAAAAACCGAAAACACGAAATTGGCCGACACGCTGGCGCCGACCGGAAAGCGGGTGATTTTCCCGTTGATCCAGCGGCACAAGCCGCCGCCGGCGGTGCCAATCCAGACCGCGCCGTTGGTGTCTTCGCAAACCGACGATGCCGTCCGCGCCGGCAGGCCTTCAGCGGTGCCAATCACATGAAATTGCCGGTCGCGCAATCGCGCCAATCCACCATGATCCATCCCCACCCACACGCCCCCGTCACTGCCCTGGAACCAGGCGCCGACGCGGTCGCCGGGCAGCCCGTTTGACGTCGTGAGCCGCTGAAATCGTCCGTCCGGTGTGATGTGAAAAAGTCCGTTGCCATAGTGGTTGAACCACAGGCCGCCTTCGCGATCCTCATGCATGCCCATCGCGCGCCCCGAAGCCCAGCCGAGCAAGCCGCGCCACCCGGCAACCTCCGCCACCCACTCGCGCCCGGCCATTTTGCGAAAACGATCGCCAGCCAAAACCCACATCTCCCCGTTCTTCGTAGGAACAAGCAGTTGCGGCTGAAGCGTTGCCTCCCCATTCGTGGGCGTCAGGTCCTCAAACCGGCTGTCATTCCACCGGGCAATTTCATTATCGGCACCCGCCCAAACCCGGCCGGACGGGTCGGCGACAAGCACGGATATATGTTTGCCGGGCAGGCCGCCATCCTGCGGCAATTCCTTGAACGCGCCGGCGGCGAATCGAAGGATGTGTCCGTCGCGCGTCAGAAACCACAACCGGCCATCGCTGTCGGTGCATTGAAAAATCGGCCGCGAACCGGCCGGCGGCGTGGAAATTTTCCAATCCAAATTGGTTCCAGCCGGATTGCGTTGCAGGACTTCGCCAAATTGGGTGACGAACGTGATGAGATTCGACGACGAGTACACGAGCGTGGTGTGCAAATCGAACGTGGTCTGATCCGGCCATTCGTTGCGGAACACGCCGTCGTGACAGGAAGTCAGCCCGCCGCGAAACGTGTTGATCCACAACGTGCCGTTGGCATCGAGGAAAAGCCCCTGGACCCGCGTCTGGCTCAACTCCGGCGTGTTGACCGGATCGAAAGTGACAAAACGCACCCCGTCGAAACGGGCCAGCCCGTTGTAGGTGCCGATCCAGAGATAGCCGTCCGGGGTCTGGGTGATGGCCGTAACGGTGCTGCTGGGAAGGTTGTGCTCCGTGTCCCAGACATCAACGAGATAATCCGCCGTCGCCGCCTCCGCGGCGCAACCCGCGCGCAGCAGCAGCCAGACCGCCATTCCGGCAAAAAACCAACGGCGCATCATCAATAAAAAAAATCGGAGGCGCACCAATGAAATAATAGGGTGACTATGAGAAAAATGCCACTGCAAAGCAAGATGCGGCTTTAAGCCCCAGGGCCGCTCTAAACAAAGATGGAAACGGTTGATACGGCATAAATCCGAAGGCCGAAATCCGAGGTCCGAAAGAAGCCCGAAATCCAAAGGCCAGCCCGTCTCACGAACGGTTGTCGCGTTTCGAGCTTCGGTTTTCGTCCCGCGTTGCGGGATTTCGGGTTTCGGCCTTCGGGCTTTGTCCCCAGAGAGTTGGCGAGAAGCTCAGAGCAACGCTGTTTAAGCCCCGCCGGATGCACAGGGCGGAAAATATCAATTGCCGCTGTTCCGCGCTTGACCCCCGCGGAAAAATCAATGCCTAATGAATCCATGACTTATCCCGGCAAACTTGGCCTGATGGGGACGCTTTCCCTTTTTTTTCTCATTGGAACCACCACCGTGGCTCCAGCAGCTGACGACGCGCTGGCCTGGCCGGCGGTCACCGCGCAAACCCGGCCCTGGGTGTGGTGGTGGTGGCACGGCAGCGCGGTGGACAAGACAAACCTCACGCACGAATTGCAGCGTTTTCACGACGCGGGCCTGGGCGGCGTCCAGTTCACCCCCATCTTCGGCGTGAAAGGCGGGGAATCGAATGATATCCCGTACCTCAGTCCCACCTGGATGGCGATGATGAACCACACGGTCACGGAGGCCCATCGGCTTGGCCTGGGCGCGGACATGACGCTCGGCACCGGCTGGTGCTTCGGCGGCCCGACCGTCAGCGACGAAGACGCCAACGCCAGTGTCGTGGTGAAAACCTTTGACGTGGCGGCGGGCGGAAAGCTGGAGGAAAAATTCGGCCGCAATACGACGCAGGCATTGGTCGCTTTTTCGGCGGATGGAAAAAGCGCTGAGCTGACCGGCAAGATTGCCGCGGACGGTTCCGTGAACTGGACCGCGCCGGCCGGTTCATGGCGCGTGTATGCCATTTCGCAAAAACCCTCCGGCCAGAAGGTCAAACGTCCCGCGCCGGGCGGCGAAGGCTGGATGTTGAACCCGATTTATCCGCAGGCCATGCGCGACTGGCTGCCGTGGTTTGACCAGGCGTTCGCCGGTTACACCGGCGCCAAGCCGGGCGCGGTGTTCCAGGATTCCTACGAATACCGCTCCGACTGGTCGCCGGATTTCTTCGCGCAATTTGAAAAACTCCGCGGCTATCCGCTGCAAACCGAACTGCCCTCGCTTTTTGGCACAAACGAGGACGACCGGGCCGCGCGCGTCAAATCCGACTATCGCGAAACCGTCTCCGACATCCTGGTCACGGAATCGGAACCCATCTGGATTGATTGGGCGCACAAAAATGGTTTCAGCACGACCTACCAGGCGCATGGGACGCCCGGCAACTGGCTGGACCTCTACGCCGAGGCCGACGTTCCTGAAACCGAGATGTTCCACAACGACCGCAGCGTGTTGATTTCAAAATTCGCGTCGTCGGCCGCGCACACCCGGGGTCGCAACCTGGCCGGCGCCGAAACCGGCACGTGGCTCGTGGAACATTTCACCGAGACGCTCGGTGAATTGAAAACCCTTGCCGACGACATGTTCCTCTCCGGCATCAACCACATCTTCTACCATGGCGCGTGCTATTCGCCGGACGAGGCGCCCTGGCCGGGCTGGGTTTTTTACGCCTCGACGGAAATGAACCCGCGCAACTCCATCTGGCACGACGTACCGACACTCAATGAATACGTCGCGCGTTGCCAGGCGGTTTTGCAGTCGGGCAAGCCGGACAACGGCGTGCTGCTTTACTGGCCAATCTCCGATTTCTGGCACAATCCGGCGGGCCGATTGCAGCCGATGGCCGTCAGCCAGACCGGCTGGTTTGAAGATCAGCCCATCGGCAAAACGGCGCACGAATTGTGGAACCGTGGCTACGCTTTTGATTACGTCTCCGACCGGCAATTGCAGGCCGCCAAAATCGCGGACGGCAAAATCCAGATGCCCGGCGGAAATTACCAGGTCATCGTCGTGCCGGAATGTAAATATATTCCGCTGGAAACGTTCAAACAACTGCTTGCGCTGGCGGAAAAAGGCGCGACGGTGATTTTTCAAAATCAATTGCCGGCGGATGTCTCAGGCGCAAACGATTTGGAAAAACGGCGCGGTGAGTTCAAAAAACTCTTGGCGAAGATTCAGTTGGGTATTTACGCTAACATTGCAGTGACCAAAATGAATGACGGAAAAGTTGTTGTTGGAATGCCACAAAGCGCATTGAATTTCTCAAAAGTTGTGCGCGAATCGCTGGCCGACGCCGGACTTTCTTTTGTCCGCCGTTCGTACGACGGCGGCTGGCATTACTTCATTGCCAATCGCAGCGGCACCAATTTCGATGGCTGGGTCACGCTTGGCCGCGCCGCAAAATCCGTTGTCATTCTTGACCCCATGACGGGCAATTCGGGCGTGGCGGCGTCTCGGCCGAGCGCCGCAAATTCGACGGAAGTTTATCTGCAACTTGCGGCTGGCGAGTCCGTGATTCTTCGCGCTTTCGCCGACAAAACAGTTGAAGGTGCGGGGTGGACTTACTGGCAGCCCCAGACGCCAGACGCCAAAACCCAGACCCTGATCGGCACCTGGGACGTGAAATTCATCGAGGGCGGCCCGATGCTGCCGGCGCCGTTGGCAACGACCAATCTGGCGTCCTGGACGGAATTCGGTGACACCAACGCCCAAAGTTTTGCCGGCACGGCACGTTATACAATCATGTTTGGCGTGCCCGACCCGAACGTCAGCCCGCGGTGGCTCAATCTCGGCGACGTTCGCCAGAGCGCGCGCGTCCGGCTGAATGGAAAGGATTTGGGCACGGTCATCACCCCGCCGTTCCGGGTCGTGGTGGACAATTTGAAACCAACCGGCAATCAACTCGAAGTCGAAGTCACGAGCGTTTCGGCCAATCGCATCCGCGACCTCGACCGGCGAGGCGTCCCCTGGAAAATCTTCAAGGACATCAATGTTGTGAACGTCAATTACCGGCCGTTCAACGCAGCGGACTGGCCGCTGACCGAGTGCGGTTTGCTGGGGCCGGTGACCTTGACGGCCCTGGCACCGGCGGCAAACTGATTCAATTTCCCAATGGCTTCACGTCCGAATGCTGTGGACTGGCGGGCATCTGGAACTCAGCCACCGGGTCCGGATGCGCCGGGTCAAAACCCTTGAAGTCGTCCACGATGAATTTTGCCAGGGGTAGTTTGTCCTGCTGAATGCCGGCGACGATGCACTTTGCCAGTTCATAGCTGCCGTAATTATTGTGGTGCGTGGGGTCCTGGAACGCCCGGCCAAGGTTCGTGCCCAAGGCCTGGTAAAAAACCAGGCTCATCGCGTTCAGGTCAATCAGCGCGCAATTCTCCTCCTTCGCCACTTCGCGCACGGCGTCGGGATAGCCCATGAGCGTGGGAGCTTCGACGCCACCTTTGCGTTCCATCGAGGTGACGAGCACCGGTGTACCGCCGAGAGCGCGTGTCCGCCCGACCACCTGCTTCAGATCCGCCCGGTAAATCTCCAGCGCATTGGTGGCACGGTTCTTCATGTCGTTGTGGCCGAACTGCACAAACAGATAATCGCCCGGTTTCATGAGGCTGAAGACTTTTTCAAACCGCTGGGCGCGCAGGGAATTGGCAATGGTCTCGCCGGACTCGGCGTGGTTGGCGATGGCGATGTCCGGCTTGAAAAACCGCGGCAGCATCTGGCCCCAACTGTTCCACGGTTCGGCCGGCTGGTCGCAAACGGTCGAATCCCCCAGCAGAAAAACCGTCGGCACGGCGGCCTTTTCAATTTCGAGCGATTGCAAAGCCGGGTGCGTGCCGTTGAATTCCAAGGTCAGCTTGTCATCCCAGGCCCACCATTCGTTCGTCTTTTCGCGCGGTTTCAAATGCACCTCGCCGCCGCCGGCAATCTGCGGCGTGCGCAGGTTCACGATGAACGACCGCGTCACGGTTTTCCCCGGCGCGGTGTGGATCTTCTCCAGCATGAGCCGGCGCAACTCGGCCTTCACGGTCGTCGTGGATTCGCCGGCCGGATCGCCGAGGGTGACCGTGACCCGGTAATTGCCCTCCGGCAGCTTGACCGAAAAGTAAAAGGGATTGGTGCTGGTGATGGACTGGCCCGTGGCGACGACACTTGCACCCGGCTCGAAACCGTGGCCAACTTCCGGAGAATAAAAGTTTGTCGGCGCCATGGCGATGACGTTCCCTTTGGCCGGTGCACCAAAAGCAAATTTGAACGGGGTTTTCTCCTGCGCGCCGGCGTTCGTTGCCGCCGCCAGCGCCGCGAGGCAAAGAAACCCTGAGATGGGGAGAAGGCTGAATGAAGAAGCCCCACTCGGAAGGCCGCGTAAAAGGGCGTAAAACCCCGTGGGGTCACGCCCCTTTACTGGGCTTTCACCCTCACGCGGCAGGCAAATTGTCCCAACACTCAAAATCTTTTTCATGCGCCGCTAATTCTTGTTTTTCTCAAACCAGGCTTTGACTTCGGCGTCCAATGGCTTCAAGTCCGGGCGGGTGTTCGCCGCCGCTACTGCCTCGCTCCATTCCCGGTTTAATCTTGCGCCAATTTGCGTGATTAAGCACCTTAACAGTTCTGGTGATGCGATTCACGGCATCAAACCATCCTTGATTTCAACCGGATGGGATTCGATTTCCACCGTGGCTGGGTCCAGCCCCGCGCGGGTGGCGGTCAGCGTGATGGTGCCGGGTTGGAGGGTCGAACGGATGGCGACGCGGTTGACACCGCACTCGGTGTTGAGCCAGAAGTTGTTGATCGAATTGGTGATGCCGCTGTTGTAACCGCCGCGCCAGATGGCCGGGCCGTCCAGCTTGAAATCCACACGCGCCTCATCCGTCGGGCAGCGCCGTCCCTTCGCATCCACCACTTCCACGTCGAAGAACGTCACGTCCGAGCCATCGGCTTGAAAACCATTTTTACTGTTGTGGCCGGTCAGCTTGAGGCTTTTGGGTTCGCCGGCGGTTTGGATTTCGTCCGAAAAAATTGAGTGTCCGCGGCGCGTGCCGTCGGCCTTGAGTGTGCCCGGCTCAAACTTGACGCCGGGAAACGCGTAGATATAGCCAGTATCTCCATAATTTTTGTTGTCGAATGAATCCACGAAGTCGCACGGTTTATTGGTCGTCCCCGCGGATTTTCCGTTCACGAACAACTCTATCGAGTCGCAATGGTTCGCCGCTACATAGACGGTCTTCACCGTGTTGGTCGGGTAAGTCCAGTGGCCGATGATGTGCATGTCCGCCTGGTCGTTTTGCATCACGCGATAGACGTAATAAGCCTGCTTGGGCAGCCGCACGGAATCCACTTTGCCGCTCACGCGACAGACTTCGCTGCTGTCCTGCCGCCCGTCGGCGTTCGAGTCCGACCAGT
>OBLU010002366.1_pt1 | contig 17431 bp, 16 predicted proteins | sample 1518681 | NCBI WGS metagenome assembly OBLU01 (sample SAMEA3539304, study PRJEB22396) | soil metagenome | biome: tundra; feature: field; material: soil | place: USA | collected 2010-05 | depth 0.15 m | reverse complement strand
GAACGTCACCACGATCCCCTGGATGGGGTTGTTGGACGCGTCCAACACCGTCACACCCAGCGGCGTTCCAAAAGCCGCCGATACCTGTGCCGATTGCGGTGTCGTGCCCGTGTTGGCCGTCATCTGCGTTGCTGGGCCGGCTGTGTTGGTTAGGTTGAACGTCGCCGCTGGTGCGGGTCCGGCGGTCACAGTCACTGTAAAGTTCCCCACCTTCGTGTTTGCCGTAAACGTGCCTGCGTTCGCCACGCCGGCTGAGGTGGTGTTCAGCGTAATCGTGTTTGAGCTGTTCGAGAATGTTCCACTTTGGCCGTTCGCCCCGGCAATTGCTGTGAAGGTCACCGGAGAGTTCGGTATCACATGGCCGCCTGAGTCCTTCACGGTCACTGATAAGGGGGACGCAAAGGCAGTCCCGATTTGTGTCGACTGTGTAGCACCAGAGTTGATTGTGACGGAAGCGGGAGTCGCTGCCGTTACGGTAATACTCGCGGTTGTGCTCGGAACGTTCGGGGCAACGGTGCTGGCCGTGATTGTTGCCGTACCTGGTCCTGCACCAGTCACGGGGACGGTCACGCTGGTGGCGTTCGTAGCGAACGCAACTGAGACCGGTACGGTGGCAACGCTAGTGTTGCTGGAGGCTAGAGTGATGATAAGACCAGCCGGTGCGGGCGCCGACAGGTTGAGCATGAGATTCTGAGTGGCAGTCCCCGTAATGCTCAAGGTGTTCGGCGCGAAAGATATCGTCGCGCCAACAGTTACAGATTGGCTGGCCGAAGTGTACCCGGGAGCGGTCGCGTTGATGTTAGCCGATCCGAAGTTCACGCCCGTTACCTGCGGCTGCACCGCGGGCACTGTCTGACCGGCAGCAATAGTGACGCTTCCAGGCGAAACGGTCACCTTGGTGATATCGCTGCTGGCCAGTGTAACGGTTACTCCGCCCGTAGGTGCGGGCGTTCCCAATGTCACTGGGAACGGCGCAGACTGGCTGGGGCCTATGGTCAGATTTGTGGGCAGGATGATGGCTCCCGGCGCCGTTACCGTCACGGTGGCAGTAGTGTCCGGGATGTTGGGCAGCGCGCTGGCATGGATGGTTGTTGAACCTCCGCCTACGCCGGTCACCGGAACATTCACGCTGGTGGCGCCCGCGGCGAAATTCACAGTCGGAGGCACGGTAGCCACGCTAGGATTATCCGAACTCAGGTTGACCGTCAGGCCGCCGGCGGGGGCGGACGCCGATAGGGTCAGAGCGATGTTCTTGGTCGCGGTTCCCGAAATGGACACGCTGGTCGGAGAGTAGCTCAGCGTCGCCGTCACCTGCACTGTCTCGCTGTCCCCAATGAGACCAAACGCAGTCGCAGTAATCGTCACCGATCCAAACGTCACTCCCTCTACCCGAGGAATGGCGACGGATGTGGTTGCACCCTGAGGAATGAACACGGTGGTAGTATTCAGCGTCGCGATCAATGTATTGCTACTAGCGAGTGTTACGAAGACGCCCCCGGATGGCGCCGGGTGTGTTAACGTCGCTGGGAAGTTTACAGATTGACCAGGTCCCACAGTCACGCCGGTCGGAAGTGTGATGTCCTTCCCCTGGGTTACGGTTACACCGGCGGTAGTGTCGGCCAGACCGGGAAGTGCGCTCGCGTGGATAGTCGCCGATCCAGTCGCGACGCCCGTAACCGGGACGGTCACGCTGCTCGCGCCTGACGCGAAAGTCACGGTCGGCGGGACTGTGGCCACGGCTATGTTGCTGGAGCTCAGATTGATTATGACCCCGCCGGATGGCGCAGGCACAGACAGGTTTAGCGTAAAGTTCTGCGTCGCAGTACCAATGATCGTTCCCGTTGGCGGCGAGAAGGCGAGCGTCGCGGTCACCAGTACTGGCAGGCTGGCAGGCGTGTAGCCTGGCGCCGTCGCGTTAATATTAGGGGACCCGAAATTAACGCCGGTCACTTGAGGCTGCGCCGCTGGTTTAGTCTGACCGGCAGGGATGAGGACCGTCGCTGGTGAGACCGTTGCCTTCGTAGTGTCGGTGCTGGTCAGCGTTACCGTCACACCGCCTGCGCCCGCTGGACCGGACAAAGAAACCGCGATAGGCGCCGACTGGCCCGGTGATAACGACAGATTCGACGGTAGTCCGATCGCACCTAGAACCGCCACGGTTACAGTGGCAGTGGTATCCGGAAGATTCGGCAAGGAACTGGCGTGGATAGTCGCCGTGCCGGCTGCGATGCTGGTTACAGGCACGCTCACGCTTGTTGAGCCGCCTGGAATGGTTACAGTCGCCGGCACCGTCGCCACGCTGGTATTGCTGGAACTGAGATTGACAGTCACGCCGCTGCTCGGCGCGGGCGACGACAGGGTCAGTGTCAGGTTCTGCGTAGCAATTCCGTTGATCGTGAGAGTGGGAGGCGTAAAACTGAGTGACGCCGTCACCAGTACTGAGCCGCTATCGCTCGCAAACCCTGGCGCGGATGCCGTGATCGTGGCGGATCCGAAGTTGACGCCGGTAACCTGCGGCTGCACTGCGGGTGTCGTCTGGCCGGCCGGAATGATCACGGTTGCTGGCGAAACGGTCACGTTCGGTGAGCTTGATACTAAGGTCACAGTAACGTTCGTCGGTGCCTGCCCGCTCAAACTGATGGGGAAGGCCACCGGAAGGTTCAGAGGCGCATTTGTGTTGAGCGGTACAATGACGGATCCTAGGGCGACCACCGTAATACTCGCCGTCGTATCGGCAAGGTTTGGCAAGTCGCTGGCGTGGATCGTCGTCGCACCTGATGCGACGCCTGTAACCGGCACGCTCACGCTGGTGCCGCCCGTTGGAAAACTCACTGTCGGTGGCACAGTCGCCGCGGCTGTATTACTGGAACTCAGATTTATGACCAGTCCCGCTGGGGCTGGCGATGACAGAGTGAGGTTGAGGTTCTTCGTATCGCCCGAAGCAATGGTTAAAGACTGCGGCGTAAAGCTGAGGCCCGAGGTCACGGTCACAGTTTCCTTGGCGGTGATGAAGCCAGGGGACGATGCTGTAATCGTCACCGATCCGAAATTGACGCCGGTTAATTGAGGCTGCGTCGCGGGGGTTATCGCGAGCTGTGGGATGAAGATCGTCGCGGGTACGGTTGCTTTCGTTGGGTCGCTGCTGGTCAACGTAATGGTAGCGCCGCCGACTGGAGCGCCAGTTGCCAAGCTGATTTGCAGCGGTATCGACTGGTTGGCGTTTACCGTCGCAGTCGCCGGCAGCAAAATGGCGCCCAGCTCCCCTACGGTCACGCTGGCCGAACCGGTGACATAACCCGGGGAGCCGGCAGCGACGGTCGTTGATCCCACAGCCAATCCCGTGACCGTAAAAGAGCCGGTCGTGTTGCCGCTGGTGATTGTCAAGCTCGGCGGTTCCACATCTACGAATCCGGCCGGACCGGAGGAGAGCGAGACAAAAACGCCGGTAGGCGGGGCCGGCGCGTTCAGGATGACGCTGCCGTTCACGGTGTGCGTGATCCCGATTGTCGTGGAGTCAAGAGTCACGGTTATTACAGGTTTCGTGACATTCACGGTTGCAGTTCCGAAGGCAAAGCCGGAGGCGGTGGCCGTAATTGTCGTGCTGCCGACCGCCACCGGTGTAACTTGAGCGTTCGCTCCTGTCGCGCCAGCGCCTACCGTGACATTCGTGGGAACAGTCGCGATGCCCGTGTTGTTGCTGGTCAGCTGAACGATCTGGCCGTTCCGACCCGCCGGGGCGGTTAGCGTCACCGTCAGCGTTCCCTGGGCATTGGTGCTCAAAAGCAACGGATTGGGCGTGAGGACGACTGCCGGATCCGCTACCCCGGTGATCATCACAGTCGCCGGATTGCTGCTGACGAAACCGTCGTTCACGATGAGCTGCACGATGTAGTTGCCCGGCACGTCGGCGACGAATGTCGGCTGCGCGGCGGTCGTGCTCGAGAGAGTGGCCGCGCTTCCGCTTGGACGGCTCAACATAGACCATGAGTAGGTGAGCGGATCGTGATCGGCGTCCGATGACCCGGTTCCATCGAGCGTCACGGTAACGACTACCGTCACGTTCTGATTTGGTCCCGCATTGGCGACCGGCGGCGTATCCGTCGTCGAGATTGTTACAGTCGATGGCGCGCTACTCAGGTAGCCATCGTTCGCAATGAGCTGAGCTATGTAAGTCCCAGGCAAATCGGCAACGCAAGTCGGGTTTGCGATGGTTGTGCCCGAGAGTGTGGCAATGCTGCCCGCCGGCTTGGTGATCAGAGACCACACTAGCGTGAGAGGAAGTTTCTGCGGATCCGACTCACTGCCGTTCAGCGTGACGGTTGTGCCATGGACCACCGTCTGGTTCGTTCCAGCATTGGCGGTTGGCGGCAGCAATATGTTGGTGGTGATCGTCACAGTGACCGGAGCGCTGTTGGCCAGGCCGTCATTGACAACCAACTGCGCCACGTAAGTGCCCGGAAGATCAGCGGTGAACGTTGGATTTACCGCCGTCGGATTGCTTGGGACCGCCCCGCTGTTTAGAGGCAGCGTGATCAGAGTCCACAAATAGGTAAGAGGGTTCCCATCGACGTCGGTCGAGCCGGAGCCATTCAATTGGACCAGCGCGCCTACGTCCACAAGCTGATTAGGGCCGGCGTTAGCGACTGGCGGCGAGTTCAACGTCGTGATCGTGACCAAAGACGGGCTACTGTTCGCTGTGCCATCGTTGACGATTAATTGCACGGAATATGTGCCCGGCACGTCCGCGATGAACGTGGGCGATACGGTGGTCGATCCGGAGAGCGCGCTCATGCTACCAGCCGGGCGTGTAACCATAGTCCACATATAGGTGAGCGGTTTTCCGTCCACGTCCGACGATCCCGTGCCGTTGAGCATCACTGTCGCGCCTACAGTCACAGTTTGATTCGGACCGGCGTTGGCCACCGGAGGCGAACTCATGGTGCTGATCGTCACATTTGCAGTTCCACTGCCAGTGCCGTTGCTGACCGTGAGTGTGACCACGTAATTGCCAGGGACATCAACCACGAACGAAGGCGTGACGCTGGTTGTATTTGTCAAAGTAGCGGCGCTTCCCGCTGGACGCGACGCAAATACCCAGCTATAGGTCAGCGTCCCGAGGCCGCTCGGGTTGGTGGAAGCGCTGCCGTTCAGAGTGACGGTTGCGCCTACTAGAGTGGTTTGGTCAGGACCGGCGTTTGCAATTGGTTTCGCAGCAGTGTTGAACTTCCATTGCAGGTTGTTAAAGTCGAAGGGGACAGTGCGGTTAACTAGGATGGTGAACGTGTTCTGGCTGGTGGTTTGACTGGTTGCCGGTACTTGCGAGAAGTCCAGAGTATCCTCCCCTGAAATCGTCGTGAAGCTGGCAGTGTTCAGACTCGTCACCGTGGCCGCCACCGAAGCGAGCGCTCCCCCGGAATTCACGAGATCCGCCGTATAGGTCTCTTCCCACACCGTCAAGGTTACCGGCATTTCGGCTACGAACTTATAATTTGTTATGGATAACCCTGAGGCCGCATTGTTTTGTCCGTTCATCACGGACGAGGACACAAAGATGGAGATGGCGACTGCCGCCGCCGGGCACAGATATCTCATAAAGGCTCTTTTTACCCAGTCCTTATTCGACGTTAGTTCGGCTTCTACTTGGTTACCGGGAAGCCGATGCCCCCGGGCTACAAAATTAAACATTCCGCAAATAATCATTCATAGCGTCCGCTATGGTGGCTAATAACTGCTTCGTGCCAACGGTTGCCGTCCTGCGGGGCTGCCGATGAACGCTAGGACGCACGCCAGTTCATGCACTCGCGCGACTTCGATTGCGACGCCGATTGTCCCGATGGAGCCAACGGCTGCCCAGAATACCGGCTATGAGCAATCCCAGCACTGGTAACGAAACGCCGGCCGGTTCCGGGACCGTTGTCCCCGAAGAGACTAAACTCAGGTTCACGCCTTCAGGATTAAGAGGGTCTGGCTTCGAAAACTGATAAACAAAAAATGGCAGGGGTCCAAGCTCTTGCCCGGGCAGGAGCGTTGCATCAATGCCTATGGATCCCGGCGTCAGCGCTGGATTCGATATCAACGCCTCCACCAGGAAATCGCCGGGCGTCGGATTGGGCTGGAAATCCATGGTGCTGAAGTTAGCCGGGGCGAACGGGGCCGACAGCGAAGCGTAGACCGACGAGTTAAACCGGATATCGAGCACCTGATACTGAAGAAGATCGAATCCGCTCAGCGTAAAGCTATACTGGACTAAATTTGGTGGACCTAGAGGAGTGGCTACCGCGACGACGATATCGGCATTTAAGTGCGCAGCCAGGAATCCTAAAAAGAGTGACGAACATAGAGCTAATCGCATAATTTTTCCTCCGTTGGTGTGTGTTGCTTAAGCGTTAATAAGTCTTGGAGAGTGCGCGCCGGGCGCTTTGCCGATTGGTTATCGTTTTCCACCGCTGCCGCTCGTTGCGCCAGCGTTTTGCTTTGCCTTCGCCGACGAGACGGCGATTTCTTCATCGATGATCCGGCGCCAGTCATCGTAGCTAACGTTGCCGCTGACAAACCGCCCGTTGATAAAGAAGCTGGGTGTCCCTTCAAGCCCCAGCGCCTGCCCTTCGATAAGTTGCGATTTCACTCCCTCGATCTTCTGGCCCGAGTCGAGACACTTGTCGAAGACCTCGCCATCGAGCTTGAGTTGGCGGGCGTCTGCCTTCAATTGAGATATTTCAAGTTGCCGGGTGGTGTAGAGCAAATCGTGAAACTCCCAGAATTTTCCCTGATCCCCGGCGCACTGCGCGGCTTCGGATGCCTTTTCCGCGTGGGCGTGCATCGGCAAGGGAACATCTTTATAGGTGAAGGCGACTTTTCCGTCGTAGTCGGCTAACACCTTCCGGATGGTTGGTTCGGCCTGCTGGCAGTAGGGGCACTCATAATCTGCGTACTCCGCGATGGTTACGAGCGCGGTGGGCGTGCCTCGCACCGGAATCTCCCTGGTTGCCACTTCAGCACGTGGCGGAGCCAGGCGGAGATCCACCTTAGCTTGGCTGCGTAAAGATTGCAAATACGCCGCCTTGGCCTTAGCCAGCCGGACATCTCGGATATGCGCTATTATTTGTCCTCGCACCGCTTCGTACGGTTCGGTAGTGTCGACACCCTCGTAATACACGTGCAGGGCTTCCTCGGGCGGGTCCTTCGCGATCACACTGTTTACATGACGCTCGAGCAACTGAGCTACTGTTACGTTTTCCTTCTGAGCCTGGCGTTTTAGCAGGTAATCGTCAACAAATGCCAAAATTGCCTTTTTCTGACCCTCGTAGAAGGTGTTACGTGCATGAAAAAATACTGTGGGGCGCTCTCGTTCTATATCGGCTGCTGTCAGCTTGGTACCGTCAACCTCGATGAGAACCGTGTCCGATGAAGGCGCCTGGGCAAATGAAGCGGAGCATAGAGCGGCACACACGACCGCTAACCGTGGAAGAAATGTTGGAATCATGTAGGGAGACTCTTCGATGTTGAAATTTTGCTGCGAGTGGAAAAACTCGGGTAATCGTGGGGTTCCACGATTACCCGATAATACCCAACAATTCAAACTACTGCCTAGATGCGCCGAGCCCGCCAGTGCTGCAGCCAGAGCAGATGCCAAAGCCGCTGCCGTTGGCCTGAATGAACCCGCAGAACGTGGTCACATGAGCCAATTCGGCTGCGGTCAGATCGCTGTATGCGAACTGGGTTTCCGTCACGCCGTAGGATACCGGAGTGGTGGGAAGTGCGTGGATAGTGGTGCCCCAGGCCTGCAGGCCGTGAGCTACGTTGGTAACAGCTGAGGCGTTGCACGCCCCAGTGCTTGCGATAAGCTTGACCACGACGGACGTGGGAATGGCTGGTGTGAGCGGGTTGCTGGTTAGCGAGCCGCGTACGGAGATAGACTGCAGTCCGTTCGGTGTAACGTTGCAAGTGCAGCAAGAAACAAGTTCTTCGGCCGGGTCGAATGTGTACACGTTGGCACAAAGATTCTGGCTAACCCCGCCAGGCGCTGTCGCACCGGTATTAGTGATATTTATCACCGAATCACCGATGTTCAGGTTCGAGGCATAGCGGACTTGGAAAGTGTCGTCAGCGAATGCAACCGCCGAAAAAGCGACGGTCGCGAGAATGAGTTGAGCACGCAGGTGCATAAATTTAGAAACCTCCGTCAAGAACGGTAGCACGGCAAAAGGAAACCTTCAATTCTCTAAATGGCCTAATCAAACGGATTAGATCGACGATGCAAAACATCTGGATCAAGGATGTTAATTGCTCTATTTTCAATGCTAAAGTCAGGAAATTCGCGTGGCTCGCCAGCGAGAGATCGTCTATCTCCATTTCGCGGCGACAATTGCAAATAGTACTAGAGGTTCGCCGGTACGATGTGGCGGAAACCGTGGGTCTTGGAAGCCGGGGAGTGGGACACTTTCGCTGCCGAGCGCCATCGAATTCCAATGAGGCTGAGGTCCGGACAGCGATCAGAAGTGGTGCGGAGATCATGATAACTGAGAGGCGCTTGCGATGCTCAAATTCCATGTTTCCTGGTTCCAGTCAAGCGCGACCGTCGCGTACGCCGAGAACTCGTGTTATGCGGCCGCTGAGGTCACGAAGAGCCTCGTCCAAGTCCGCGAGACACACCCCTAGCGTAGTGAGATCCTCGCCGAGCGACACGGAGGGTTTTGTTAGAGCGTGCATTCGGACGAGCACAGCCTCTCTTCCAAATTCTGAGAAACTGCGCAATCCGTGGAGTTCGCAAGCTCGCCGTAGGGCGTCATACTCTGACTCGGATAAGCGAAAAGTGATTGAGCGTGTCAATTTTCTCAGTGCGGCCACTGCTGTATTCGTCCTATCAGGGGGTTTTGACTAAGATTGTAACTAAGCCGAAGGATGCTAACAGATTTGCTCAAGCGGCCAAGGCTCGCGACAGGGTTGACCGAGTGGGCTCTTGCGGCCAAGCGGACGAACCCAGTCTCGTTCAATTTCAACTAGAATCGAGCGATTGAGCAAGTCGACAGACAAGACAAGTCTCATTGACTTCTTAATTTCTAACAATTTCCCGACCAATCCAACCAACGGTCCCCCCTGCATTTGCACGTCTTCGCCGATCGCAAGATCAGGCCATGGCTCCGTCGCCAAACCAGAAGCCGCGACTCGTTGTAGTGCGGAAATCTCTTGATCGGAAACCGGGGCAAGCTCTTTACCGAAGCGAACAATATCGAACAAACCAGGAGTGCTGAGAACGCGAGATTTGTCGCTTGGATAGAATCTGCTGAAAAGATATCCCGGGAATAAAGGTAGTTCGACGGTGGCGTTACGATTTGCCCAGCGATGTCGAGCCTCGTATAGCGGGAGAAAGCTCTCTACTCCTCTGGCCTGGAGAGCACTAGCGACGACTTTTTCGTGTCTAGGTTTGACAAATAAAGCGAACCACCTGACTTGGGTGTCAGACAAGAACCCCCTCCTCACAGCAAATCGACCTGGAAGGCTCGATGAATAAGAATGAATAAGGCTCCGCCACTCTCAACCTACATTGAACCTCTTGCAGTTGAGAAGCGACTACTTAGTATCAAAGTACCGTGTGCTCTAGCTTGACTGCCACGAGGCGCTTTGTCAACAGAAAACTGCATTACTTATGACCGGTTTAGTACTAGAACAAGCGGTAATTGGGTGTTGCTTTCTTGGGTGCTTTTCATAGGCAGTCTGTTGGATAAACAACTGTATACCAAACCACAATCACAGGGAGGGTTGATCGGAACCCAAGTTAGGACTAGCATTGTGGCGGAGGGTCACTTGCGTTCGTTCGCCAAGGATACGCATCGGATCATCTGCGTTTTGTAAGCACGATTGCCAAGTACGATTGCCAAGAATGGGGCGTTTGCCTTCCAGATGGGAGTACAAGAGACGAAGACCGAAACAATCTAATGTGATTGTGCCATACAAACTAAGCAAGGCTGTGCCAAAAATGTTACAATCAGTTTTCGAATACAATGGGAGGCGCTTCACCCTTCCCAGTTCGTGAATGGAACCCACATGATCTCGATTTGGCGCTTCAATTCCGCGCCACCCGAGTTGCGGTCATTGTATAGGGGTAAGGGCGACCCTGAATGGGTAATGCAGGTTCCAGTTTCGCTTGCAAAAGACCTCAAGGAGGATTTCGTCTCAGCGTGGCAAGTGTTTTCGTATAGGGGGACGATGGTCTACTTCGGAGGGCCTAAGTCAATGGGCTTCTTCATATCTCTTTCAACGCTCAACCAGGATGACAGTGGGAAAACTGAGCGGCTCGACGACAGATCTCCAAAAGAGTAGCTCCCATTGCCCGAGACAGTTATACTTAACGTGTCTCTCACTTCTTGACGATCGGGGAAGCGTAAACACTAACATGAAACCCGCTTTGATCCTCGCCTCTCTTGCGCTCATTTCTCATGGGGCGTTCGCCCAGGCCTCCGATGAGAAATCGGTCCTCCTAGAAAAGGAAATTCTGAAGGCTGAGCAAGCCTGGCTCGATGCGACCAAAAGCTTTGACGAGAATGTCTTCCAACGCCTGCTACGGGAAGACTTCGTCGGCGTGGACTCGGATGGGCGCCTGCAGAACAAAGTCGATCTCATCAAAGCGACCGAAGAGATCGCCTCCGGCAGTAAGCGAACAAATACTCCAAAACGATCTCTAAATGCGATCCGTGTCCGTTTGTACGGTGATGTCGCTGTGGTCACTGGTGGCATGGCCGAAGGACGAACAAAAGGGTCCTTGATTCGATTTGCGCACGTTTGGGTGAAATCAAGCGATGAATGGCAATTGAGCACCTCGCAGGTCACTCGAGTGGTAGTAACAAAACCTTAATAGTTACAATACTTTAAGTGTTGCAGGGGTGCGTTGAACATCCACTGGGGCTGCCGATTAAACGCCCTCATCGCACCTGCGTGGTCGAATCTGAGGTTTCCCGGCAGCCCCATAAAGGTATTATCGGCGAACTGTCTGGAAGCCTGCAGGTCTCGCGGCAGGGCTCATATTCGCTGGTTCATCGCTGCGCCAGCTGGCAGGCCGGGCAACCCCCCTGCCAGACTACCTGCTTCCTGGGCGCGGAATAGTCAGCAAGTTCCTTGCCAGTCGTTTACAGCAAAAGCAGGCCGCCTGAACATATCACGGAAGCGTGCTACATAGAGGCGTTGTTGTGGTGTAGTTAACACAGCCCGAGCACGGACTCCCTAATGGGCACATGCCGTTCGCGGTCAGGGGACCCACCCAGTAGATCGCGGATGACGGTATCTGGTTAGGATGATGGGTGAATCCTTGAATCATGTGCGTAGTTCCAGTCAGGGTGCCGAAGTCATTCATGTTGTCGGTTCCTCCGCTCGGGTCGCAATTGGACGTGAAGAATAGGGTGCCTTGCACTGTAACCGGAGTAGGGGTGACCAACGAAAAGTCGATTGCTTGAAAGTTCCCCTGAACACCGTAGATCGTTGTATTCACCCAGCAGGCTCCATACCAGGTTCCGGATACGCCCTCAGTCGAAAAGACGCTAATAGCGGCGGTTGCGTTCGAGTAACTTGGCGCGGTTGCCGTGATGGTGGCAGTCCCAGCCGATACTCCCGTCACGGGCACCAAAGCGCCGGTCGAGTTTTCCCCGATGCTCACTGTCGGCGGCACTGCAGCCACTCCCGGATTACTGGAGGTTAGTTGCACCACCAAGCCGCCGGAAGGCGCCGGAGCCGGAAGTAGCAGCGTGAGGCTCTGCGTGGATGTTCCGTTGATCATCAGGCTGGCCGGCGAAAAGCGGATTGCAGTACCGGAGCCCGATGTTACCTGCACCAGTTGGCTCGTCGACGTCAAGCCGAACGCGGACGCCGTGATGGTAGCCGATCCCGCCCCCATGCCCTTCACCATCGGAACCACGCTGGACTTCATCGCGCCGGGTGGAATGATAACGGCGGTCGGAGTCACGGTCACCTTCGATGTGTCGCTGCTGTTCAGCGTGATATATACACTGCTGGCCGGCCCAGCCACGGATAACGTCACCGGGAATGTCACAGACTGATTGAGACCGATGGTCAGGTTCGCGGGCAAGAGAATCGTTCCGCTGCTTCCCGATCCTGACGCACTGATCGTCACAGTGGCGGGATTGCTGCTTGTGTAGCCGTTGTTGACGATAAGTTGCGCCACATAAACTCCAGCCACGTCGGCGACGAGCGTCGGCGTCGCCGTATTGGGTCCGGAGAGGCTGGCGCCGCTGAGAGGTGGACGCGTCGTGAGCGTCCACGCGTAGGTCAGCGGGTCGCGACAAACGTCTCCTGAACCAATTCCGTCCAACGTCACCGACTGTCCCACTGTCACGTTCTGATTCGAACCCGCGTCGGCCACCGGCTGCGAACAGGTCGTGCTGATGGTGACCGTGGATGGCGTACTGCTCAGCAGACCGTCGCTCACAATGAGCTGGGCGACGTATATCCCGGTGCGATCGGCGACAAACGTGGGATCCGCGATAACCGCGCTCGATAAGCTGGCGGCGCTGCCGGAAGGTTTGCTGATCAGGGACCACTGAAAGGTGACCGGGAGGTTCAGGGAATCAGCCCCGCTTCCACTCAATGTAACCTGGCTACCAATGGCGACGGTACGGTTCTGCCCGGCATTGGCAGTGGGCGCCAGCAGCGCCTCAGTTGTAATGGTGACGGTTGCGGGATCGCTGATCATCTTGCCGTCGCTTACGATCAACTGCGCCACATAGGTGCCGGCGCGATCCACAGCAAACGTGGGGTTCACGGCCTTAGGATTGTTCAAGGTCGCGGCGCTTCCCGCCGGTATGCTCACCAAGCTCCACAAGTACGTCAGCGTCAGCCCGTTAGCGTCTGTCGAACCCGCGCCGTTGAGTTGCACCAGCGTGCCGACGTCGACAATCTGGTGAGGACCGGCATTAGCAACGGGCGCCGTAGTCTGCGTTGTGATCGTAACGGTCGCGGGACTGCTCGCGAGGCCATCATTGACGATCAACTGTGCTTGGTATACACCGTCCTTATCGACAACGAAAGTGGGCGAAATAGTATCAGCTCCCGACAACGCCGCGGTGCTTCCGGCTGGGCGCGCAATCAACGTCCAGGCGTAAGTGAACGGCAGGCCGGCGGTGCTGGTCGAACCGCTTCCATTCAGAACCACGGTAGCGCCCACGGTGACCGTCTGATTCGGGCACGCATTCGCCACCGGCGGTGTGTGCGACGTGCTCACCGTCACGCTCGCGCTGCTGCTGGCAACGCCGTTGCTCACCGTCAGTTGAACGATGTAACTGCCCGGAACGTCCACGGTGAACGTCGCGAAGGCGGTGGAGGAATGTCCCAGAAGGGCCCTGCTTCCGGCGGGGACCGAAGTAAACCTCCAGCTATAGGTCAACGTCCCAACGCCGCTCGGATTGGTGGACCCGCTCCCGTTCAATATCACCAATTGCTTCACCGGGACGGTTTCATTGGGTCCGGCGTTGGCCACCGGTGCTGCACTCGTCTGAAATGTCCATTTGAGATTGGAAAAATCAAGCGGCGCGCTGCTATTAACCAAAAGGGTGACCGTGTTGCTACTCATGACCTCACCTTTCGCGGGCACCGCCCCGAAATTCAGGGTCCCGGCCCCCGGCACAACGCGGACACTGAATGGGTCCAGGCTGGTCACGGTGGCCGTCAGCGGGGGCAGGGCGGCCCCAGTATTCACGACAGCGGCGCGATATGTCACTTCCAGATTCGGTGCGGCGGCAGGCACCTCGTTCACCAGTTCGTAATTGGCTATGGACAGTCCTTGCACTTGTCCGAACGCCGGGGAACAAATCAAACAGAGGCCAACTTCAATGGCCGGACGCATGTATCGCATGACAATATCCTTAAAGGGCCAACGCCTGCTTTCGGTCGTTAACCTTGATCTTCGGGTTATCTAGTAGAAATGAGAAGCAGATTTACTGCTTTTGGTTTCGGAAAAAGTTTAGTACGTCATATAGTACGTTTGGCAGATCATCGCAGTAACCTGTGCCTGTGGAAAACTCCGTGCCCTCGCGAGAAGGTGAAGGCGCAAACTTCTCCAAGGGTTGCTGGCAGCGTAGGGATACAGCATTCGCGACGCCGCACTGGCGATTGGGTGGTCCCAAAGGCGAGGAAACGCGGACAGAGATCACCAGTTAAGTCCATGCGGGCCCGCCACACCCGGAAACCGCGCCCGTTAAAACATGTATACTCGAAGGCCCCTGGGGAGCCAAAAAGTAAATCCTGCATCACGTACCTCGCGGCCCCTCCGAACAGGAGTTAAGCGTGCTAGGCCAAAGGAGGGCCTTCGCATGAACCACAGATGCGCATTGCAAATTCTCGCTGGCGTTGTCTTGCTGGCGGCCACTCTCTCCACACCGAGTCTTGCGCAGCCATCGATGTCGCGGGTCACCATTACGCACGTTCGGCCCGATATGCTCACCGAATGGGTCGACCTCCAGAAGAACGAAGTAGTTCCCGCATTGAAAAAAGCGGGCGAGAAGACACGGACTGTGTACGTCTCCGGACGGCAGTGTTGCAAGTTTCGGAGTGGAACAAGGGTTCAAAGAGAAGGCGTCGTTCCACGGAACCTTAAGACAGCCACTTCGAAGGATTCGATGATGAACCGATTCTGACGCTCGACACCGTGCCCACTCAGCCATTGCACTTGGCCGTGTGGCCAAAATACTCGTGGCCCGTCGCGAAAATCCACGACTGTCGGCAGCTGTACGGACTCAGAAACCCATGCAGCGCCCTCCAATGAGACCATCGCAAATACAGGAACTGGCGTCGCGCGCGTGACGCTGGTGCCACCGCGAACTTTTTTGAGACACCGATTCGGGGATCAGGAATTTCAGGTTCGCACGTTCCGGTGCGCTCAATGCCCCTTATCGTGCGGCACCGTGACCGTCACATTCGCGCTCGAGGAAAGCGGCAGCTTGTCTTGACAAGTGATTTGGACGGTGTAAACACGCCCGTCGCCGCCTCCGTTGCGCGAGGCGCGTAGCTCCACCTCGTGGGCGTTCACCACCATCGACGAATCAGCTGTGTTGTTAATCCCACCGCCCGAATCCACCACCGTCACGCTCAAAGAACAGGAGGGCGCAACATCGCAGTCATCGGTAACGGTATAGCCGATCGTCACCGGGACGAATTTGTTGTTGGGCGGCCAAAGGACGTTGGGGTTCGCGGAGGCGCCACTGATCACCGGCCCATGGCAGGTCGAGAGGCTCCCGAAGAGCCCATCGGCCTGGCCATTGATTCCGAGAAGTAAAGGTCGCTTGTATTCCCACCGCTGTGCCCGTTGCCGGCGATGAGGCTCCAAAGGCCGTCGATACTCAACGGCTTGCTGTCAGGCCCCTCCAGCAGCCCGAGAAACTTGCCGTTATCGGCGTCAGGCGCCAGACTGAACGCGAGGATGTAACCCGGACCGCCGGCCGGCGGTCTCGCCGCGCCGTTTCCCAGATTGAAGTCGCCAACCAGGAGCGCGTTGCTGAACGCGCCAAAATCGGCCGGTGCTACCACCATACCCCAGGGGTCGTAGAGCGGGAGCGTAGCGCCGCCAGTGGCAAACCGTTTCACGAAGTTACCGGCAGTATCGAATACATTGATCACTCCAAACCCGACCACAGTCGGACTAGCGGGCGCGTTAAAAGTACACGATCACGAGCAACGTGATGATGGCGGCGCTGATCGGAAGAATATATCGAACGCCCAGAAGGCCAAGGGGAATCAGAAGGCTGAGGGCCGCTTCCGGGCCGTAGGCAGCCGAGCTAAGTGCGTCGAGACCGAAGATCGGGATGCCCTGCGCGGGACCGATCTCCTCGGCGCGTTCGTCAATGGTCTTGATGGGTTTACCGACAACGAGGTCTAGTATGTTCATGAGCGATCGAGTCCAAGCAGTGTTCACGCCAGGAAGAATAAGATCCACCCACCGAGTGGGAGGTGCCCTGACAAGGATACGGGTATGAGATCGCATTCGGCGCTCGTCTTATGATGGGAGAATTGTCTTAGCAGACCTACAATAACATCGGTTGGACTTGGAGTCACATCGGCTTCATGTCAAATGAACGTCGCCCTATAGTAGGCAACTCATTACATGTCGAAAACCGGAGTTCCGCCGTTCATCGGTGCGCATCGGATCCGACGATTCTGAACGAGTGGGCCCACCCAGTCTTATAACCCGAGGACTTTCCGAACCACGACGTAGAGATTGGACAGCCGGTCCGCAGAGGCAGGATCGCTGCGGGCGAGCAAGGTGATCAGTTCGTCACGCGGTGCAAGCAATGGCAGGAGGGCGTCGCGCTGTTGCTGCGTGACCATCGATGCGTCGTGCTGCTCGATCTCGAAGTGGGCTGCGGTGAAAAAAGCGCTCGCTTCCACGCGCGCCGCTTCGTACTCGCCGCGGCGGGCGTCGATGGCCGCCGAACCGAGGTCCTTCACGATCCGGGTGAGGGTCAGTGCATGCTCGGCCTTCTCGCGGGCTGCTAACACTCGATAAGCTGACTCCCATCGTTTACTCACAGTGCGTGCCGCCAACCGCCGAGTGTACACATACGCGAAGAAAAAAATCCTGTTAACTACAGGGTGGGCCCGTTCGTCCGGGTCCCCGGACGAATCGGCGAGTTCCCCCGCCAGTTAACATGCCGTTCGTGTTCGACGCTCTCCTTAGCGCAGCGGTTATGCGAACGTGATGCTGAGCAACTCCTCTGGAATCAGCACATCGGATGTCCTGCGACATGAATACTACCGCTCGCACGCGATTCAGCCACGTTTGTCGCCATGTTTACTAGCGGGTGGCCAGTACGATTCATTCGGGGACCCGAACGAACAAGCCCACCCTGTAGTAAACAGCCCTCTCAGCGTACCGCTCGGCTCTGACGCTTAGACATCTTTCCTGAAGCGCGGGCCGCTCTACGTCGTCGAAATCGCCCGGCTCCTCTTCGTCGTGGACAAGATTCCGAAGCACGAACGAGACCGAGTCAGGCGAGACCTGCTCGACTACTGTCACCGGGATGTGCTGGCGATGGTCAGGTTGGTCGAGACTTTGGAAGGCCTGGCCCGAGTTGCTCCATGATGCGGCCTACTCGGGCTAACAAGCCCAATGGCTACCTTCTCGGCTCATACCGCATCGCCACTGGAGTACTGAAAGAGTTCGCTGCAAAGGGCTCCAGGACGTCTATAACGCATTACCGCGGATTGCCTGGAGACGGCGAACGCCCCCTGGGCTCTGGGGGCGTTTCGTTCAAACATCCGGTCCCCAGCCCTATGAATTATTTGCTGCCATGCTCTTCGGCGTGGGCCTTCGCGGCCTCGACAGCATGCTCGTCCGCGTGCTCGGCGTGTGCACGAGCCGTGTGTGCGTGATGCGCTGCCTTCTCATAGCTGCCGGCCTGGTGATGCTTTGCCGCTTCCTTGTGGTGACGAG
>OBLU010002364.1_pt1 | contig 17435 bp, 12 predicted proteins | sample 1518681 | NCBI WGS metagenome assembly OBLU01 (sample SAMEA3539304, study PRJEB22396) | soil metagenome | biome: tundra; feature: field; material: soil | place: USA | collected 2010-05 | depth 0.15 m | reverse complement strand
ATCAAGATTGGCCATCAACCAGCACATCCAGATTCATACCAGCCGGGGAGCATAGGAAGATTCCGTGTACGCTTGTATCACCTGGCCTACCGGACCGGTCTGCGCTACGCGGCCATGATCCAGCCACAGGGCGCGATCACAGAGGATCTCCATGGTCTGGGTCGCATGAGACACGCATAGCAGGGTCTTGCCGCCGTGTCGGAACTCCATAATCTTCTCGAAGCACTTGGCGAAAAACATCTGGTCTCCGACACCAAGAACCTCGTCGATGATCAGGATATCGGGATCCACATTTACGGCAATGGAGAAGGCCAGCCGCATGCGCATGCCGGAGGATAAGGTTCGCATAGGCTCATCCATAAAGTCTCCGATGCCGGAGAACTCCACGATGCTGTCAAACCGCTGGTTCACCTGTTGGCGTGTAAGGCCGAGAAGCGCAGCGTTGACTCGCACGTTTTCGGCGCCCGTCAAGTCTCCATGAAAGCCGGCACCCAGCTCGAGCAGAGCAGCCACGCGGCCTTTGACCCGCACAGTCCCTTCGTTCGGCGAACAGAGTCCGGTAGCGATATTCAACAGGGTGCTCTTGCCTGCGCCGTTCTGGCCGACGACTGCCAGGCTCTCGCCACGCCCGACCGCGAACGAGACATCCCGCAGGGCAAAAAAACGCTCATGCGGTTCGGGCCGCACCAGGTGTTTGAGCCGATCACGGATCAGCATCTGGCCACCGTGCCGTTGGAAGAACTTCGAAACGCCTTCAAAAGTTAGGACTGACATGTTCTAAATGTGGTCGTAAAAGGCATCCTTCCCCATGCGAAACACGAAGGCTCCAATAGCCAACGTGGCGAACGCCACAAAGCTGAGCTTCAGCATAGTCGCAGTGGGCGGCGGCGCAGCCTGCAGCAGGACGTTTCGCAGGCATAATACCAGGGCTGCAACCGGATTGAACTGGTAGAACTCGACAAACTTTGGGGGAATTTTTTCAAAGCCGTAAAAGATGGGGACCAGCCAGAACAACACCGTATTGATGGACTCGACTACATAGCGCGTATCGCGGACGTACACGTTTAGCGTAGACGTCACGAGCGACAACCCGCACACGAAGACGATTTCGAGCAGCCAGAGAAGCGGCAGCCAAAGCCACTGGATATTTGCAGAGCCGCCGAAGACCCACACGCAGACCAATAGCAGGAGGATCTGAATCAGCAGGTGGAGGCAGTTGGAAAGCACGGCGGCGATAGGTACGATCTCACGCGGTAAAGGGACGCGCTTTACCAGATTGGCGTTATCGACGATCGAGGTAGTGCCAGTAATCCACGCAATCGTAAAGAAGTTATACGGCACGAGGCCGCACAGCAAGAAGACCGGAAACCTCTTGTTCGGGTTGGGGAAGACCACCGTAAAAACGAAAGTCAGTACTCCCATCATAATGAGCGGGTTCAGAAGGGACCACAGAACACCTAGAGACATGTTTCGATAACGGATCCGGAAGTCCTTCAGAATCAAGCTTTCCAGCAGAAAAAGCAGGTCGCCGTCCCAAGTCATCATCGACTGCGGCTGTCGTTCTGTCGCAGGCCGGGCTTGCCGCATAATGTAACTTTTCACGATCAATTGTAGCAGATCGCGTCTTGTAGCTTCACTCCGGTCACTCCGGTCACTCCCGTTCCATGCAAGATGAGCCGAGAACAGGATTCTCACCCAGGATGAGCCTGCAGGATGAGATGGGGATGCTGGGTAATGATCATCACTATGGACGCTACGGAAGCGACGAAAGGACCCAAACCGTCCCCATTACCTCAGTTCATGCTGAGCCTTCGGTGAGAATATCCTAATATGCCCGACACCTTTGCCCGTCAGCCCGCCTGCACGACGTCGACATTTCTGATTTCAGTCACCGATTCGAATTCGATCTTCGCCCCCGGCGATAGCAGCACCTCGCTATACCATTTTGGCAGTGAGGCCTGCATTTCCACCAAAGCGCCGGGGGTCCAATTCGGCAGCCGGAAGAACGGACCCTCTCATGTAGGACTGGAACGCCTTCGCCTGTTCGGTGAGGCCGAGCGTGATATATTCGAGGAAGCAACTCTAACTTAGGCGTGCGTCGCGAGCAATACTGCTGGCTCGTGAGGATGCGATGTGGCGTTTGTTTTTGAAGGACTCATTCATGCGCTTCATGTACGAACATCTCGCTGCGACCGATTGTCTCGAAGCGGGCAAGCGCCTGGCAGGGTATCCCTTGGCCAGTCACTTCCACGCACGCAGATCTGGACTGCGCTGCTCACGCGCACTCGGCCTTCTGCACCGCAGCAAAGGCTGTAGCCTGCCCGAGCTTGTACGAGGGTTGGCGGCTGCCCCTTCGGCGCAATGAAGGGTGCGACGGTAGGACGACTGTGCTATGGGCGATCGAATGATCATCGATTGTCATAATCTCCTTGGCGATACTGTCTACCTCATCAAGCCGCTGAGGCAGTTTCTGGCTTCGCGGCAAATCGAACGAGTGGCGATAGGGCTCAGGCACGGGCTGCCAGGCGAGATTGTACGACGCAGTTTTCCAGGCGTTCGAGTGGGACCCGTGGAGGTTCTGGAAGCTGCGTGGCCCAGTGCAAGTCGTATAGAGCTTAGTGCCAAGTCAGCGTGGGAGCAAACGCGAAACGATAATAGTCACATCTCGCAGGGGTATGCGCGTATCCTTGGAATAGAGCTTGCGGGAGGAATAGAGCCCGATGTCTCTTGGTTGCCGCCGCCCGTGCCGACAGTGCGGCGAGAGCATATCGCATTAGCACCGTTTTCCGTTTCTTGCGCCAGTCACAGGGGAGGGCCGCCCAATAAGACCATTAACGAGTCGGACTGGTTGCCGTTGCTGGACATACTCCGGCGATACGGCTGGCCGCTGAAAGTTATTGGCAGCCCTAAGGAGCGGTTCTCCACGCAAGAGCTTGGTATTTCGGAGGCGGACTACTTCTCAGCCGGCGGGATCGAGGATCTGGTTTGTTTTTTGCGCCGCAGCAGGCTGGTCGTCGGCGTGGACAACGGTGTATGCCACTTGTCCAGTTGCGCCGGAATTCCGACTACTGTGCTGTGGTCGTCGGCGGCCAGCTTGCAGTTCATCGGAGAGACGTGGGCTCCGCGCACGCGCATTCTACACATTGGATCTCCGGCGAGGTTGGATAGACGCCGGGTGGCGGGGTTGCTGGCCAGCGCTGTGGAACAGTTCCTCGGCCAGGAGGCGCGGGCCGCGGCAAGCGACCCGGAAACTCCCAACCGTGCTTGCGGCCAGTTACCGAGTGCCGACGGTGGAGCGGCAAGCACGGCCCTAACAACGACTACGGGCGATCCCCCAGTTTCGGCAAGCAAACGGGCGGCTGTTCCCGCGCTCCACTCCTTGACGTTTGCTCCCCTCCGATATGGCGCGCGCGGTCTGCGTACCAGGTCGGGTCATCTGGCTTTCGCGAGTGATTTGGTCGCGTCCTTGCGGCCCCGCCTGGTTGTTGAACTAGGAACGTACTCTGGCGAGTCCTACTTCGGCTTCTGCCAAGCCGTGGCGGAAAACGGACTTCCCGGTACGTGCTACGCGGTGAACACGTGGCTTAGGAGCCCACATTCGCTGGTCTCCGGCGAGGAAGTGTTTGAAGATGTGCAACAGTACAACTCTGAGCGGTACGCGTCGTTTTCGTACCTGTTGCGAACCAGTTTCGATGATGCTCTCGAGTGGTTTTCGGATGGATCCATCGATCTGCTGCACATCGACCGGCCAACCACGTATGAGGCCGCAAAACACGACTTCGACGCTTGGTATCCCAAGGTCGCCCCGAATGGTATGGTACTCTTGCACAACATCGATTCGCGCCACTCCGACTTCGGGGTCCGGAGGCTTTGGGAGGAGATTTCACAGGCGCACGATACCTTCGGGTTTCACCATTGCGAAGGTCTCGGCGTGATCAGGAAGCCAGGAGGACTGCCGGCGCGCGAGGGCATTCTGGACAGCCTTTTCCTGGCCGAGAGTGCGGAGCCGATCCGGCGCTATTACGTTTCATGCAGCGATCGCCTCGACCTTTCCGCGGATGTGGCGGCCGCAGACCGGTTTGGCCAGAGCGCGGTATTGACTGATCCCGCTCCCGATTTAGTTAACGTGCTGACGATTCCGGTAGGCCCGGATAACGAACGCCGTTGGGTTGAACTGCCACTTGCGGATACGACCCTGTTGCGAAACGACTTCCGGCCCTTGGCCCAGAAGCCAAATACGTGGTGCGCCGATACACCGGATCCCTGGGTTGTATGTTCCTCCGATCTGGATTGCTCATGCTTCCGCTTCTTTGTCCTGACAATGTCCTGCTCGTGCGCGGCGCCGCAGCCTTTTACGCAGTTGTTCTGGAGCGGCCCGCACCGGCATGGGTTCGACGAGCGCCATTCCGTGCGTTTCCCGGTAATCCCCGACGGGGAACCCCATACTTACGTTGTGGATCTTCATGCCGGAGCGGAGCCTGGCACTTTGAATTACCTCTGGTGGCATCGTGGAAGCGTCGATTCCATCCGGATTGACCCCCTGGACACGCCTGGCGAATTCACCATCACACTCGCCGGCTTCGCCCATCAGGACGCGGCAGATCTCGACTACGTTCGCGACGGCCTGCACCTGTGGCCCGTTCGCAACGAGCTGTCTTACCGCTACCTTTGCGGTTCGGGTATCGAGATCGGGCCGCTCCAGAGCCCGCTCGCATTGAGACCAGACACACATGTTCGGTACGCAGATCACCTTTCGCTTGGGGACGCGCGAGCGAGCTACCCGGAACTAAATCGATTACCGCTTGTCTCCCCGACTATTATCTGCAGTCCCGCTGCCCTGGCTCCGGTGGCCGAACGGAGCGTCGATTTCGTAATCGCGAATCACGTCGTGGAGCATGTTCCCAAACCGCTGGCTGCGCTTCATGAGTGGCTGCGAGTGGTGCGCCCGGGCGGCTACTTATATGTTGCTATTTCAGAATACGAGGGCCCTTTCGAGCAAGTGCAACCGGCCGCGCCGCGTGAACAGTTGGTTACCGACATCGCGCAGCACCGTAACCGGCAGGAACTTGAACGACTGCGCTATCGCCTGTGGGGCGCCGGGACTCCTCCCGGTCTGCCTGACACCTTCAACTCGGATACGTTTGCCGGCCTGATAAGCGAGTTGATCGGGCGCTTCCAAGCCGAACTGATTGAGCTTCGGCGCAACTCCGCCGGTGGAGTTATGGAATACATTGCGATCCTGCGCAAGTTGTGAGCGCAATCCCAGTGGCGGCCCGACACCCAAACCACCGTGAGAAAGGCGGCCCTACACGCGTAGGCACCGCTTGGCGAGAGTGATCAGGTCGCGGCCCGGCCTGGTAAGGCGCCAGGACAACGATTGTTCAATGTCCAGCCGCCGGGCGCGCTCGGCCGCCAGATGGGCCGCTAAAGCAGCAGTCTGCGCCCGTAGCCCCTCCAGTTGCTGAGGCGCGAGATCCGCGTAGCGCGGCTCTGTGGCCTTAGCCAGCGGCCGCTTTGCGGGGTGGAGCAATACTGTGGTGCCCGTTGCGATAGCATCGGCGATGGACACCAGCCCGGGTGCGACATCGGCGTGTTCCTCATTGAGATGGCATTGCAGCCGTTCCAAAACCATGCCGGCATCCATAGCTGCCGCCAGGAACATGCGGGCGGAATATCGGTTCAGAGTACAGTAAGCCTGCCAGATGCGTAGTACCCTCGGAGTCTCGTCCGGATGTGCCGCCATGTACTCGACCAGCTTTCCGTAGACCCACTCATTGGGCCGGTTCAGATGGAAGTAAGGTTCTTCTATGAAATCGGTGAGGTGGCTGCCCGTGTAGCATGGGTACCAGGGATAGACCACGATGAAGATTCTTCCACCGGGCTTCGCCACTCTGCGCATCTCGCGGAGCACGGCCGGCACATCCTGCACATGTTCGAGCACCGCCCATGAGAAGACCAGATCGAAACAGTTATCCGGGAAGGGAAACGTCCGGCCATCGTAAGGTGTATAGCTCAACCGCGAGGGGTACTCGCCAGGCAGTGTGAAACCTGCGTTCGAAACCGTGGCGGCGGCCTCTTCCACCGGCGAGGCGCCTTCCGGCGCGTGAAGATCGATGCCGCAGATATGCTTCGGACCAAGAGATAAGAGCCCCATGTCGGCGGTCATGTCACCGCAACCCACATCGAGCACATCGAGTCCGGAGATATCGCCCAGAAAGCGGGCGGTTTCCAGCGGAATATAAGTCATGCGTGCTTGAATCCACTCCGCACCGTTGGAAAGGAATGCCATAGTGTTAAGCCACAGGTCTATTTTGGCGTGCGCGCCGAAGGCGCGATTCGTACCCGTTGAAATTTATACCACGAATCGCGGGGTTTCGCGCAAAGTAGGTCGCATAATCGCGGGCTTGCGCGCATGAATCGCGGGCTATGGTAGTTTGGAGTCTGGGACGACACCAACAATGGAAGTGCTGGGTGGCATTGAGGAAGCGTCATATGGTCTGGTACGCGGAAGGGTGGAATGGAAGGACGGACGCGACGAGCCAATTCGGCTGGTGTTGCAGATAGCTGGCAAGGCGGTGGCTCATCTCGATACAGCGGGCAACCACTTTGAACTGGATGCCGGGGTGGCTCTTTTACCCAGCGAGCCTTTGGAAGTGCTTGCATTCAACACTGCCGGCCGACAACTGGCAAGTTTCAAATGGGGAGAAATCGACCGACAGCTGCCACCGGGCTGGTCCGCCGGGAGTTCCTATCGGTACCCTTCCTTTTTCGTGCTGGGAGCGGCCAAAAGCGGTACAACTTCGCTTCACGTTTACCTCGATCAACATCACGAGATACACATGTCCAAGCCGAAGGAACCCTTCTTCTTCGAGGCAGAATACGAGCGTGGGGCGCAGTTCTACTACAACAAGTACTTCGGCGGATGGAAGGGGCAGAGAGCCGTCGGTGAGTCGCGCCATCGCAACCTGTACTTACCCTATGTCCCAGCCCGAATCTTCTCTTACAATCCGGAAGCAAGGCTGATCGTCCTTCTCCGAAACCCGGCCGAAAGAGCGGTTTCCCACTGGTGGCACTGGCGGTCGCGCGATCTGGAGCCGCTGACAGCGGAGGCGGCGTTCAATTCTGACATGGAGCGGATCGCTTCCGGGATGGCAGTTGTGACGCCCCAGGAGATAGCCGACTATGCCCAAGAACTGGCGAAGGACGCACGGGGGCAACATCGAACGTACATCGATAGCGGCTACTATTTCGACCAATTGCAGAGATACCTGCAGTACTTTCGACGGGATCAACTCCACGTCCTCTTATTCGAGGAGTTTATTCGTCAGCCAACGGAGAGCCTGCGCCAGGTGTTCCAATTTCTGCAGGTCGATGAAGCTGTGGCTCCGTGGGTCGATGTTCCACGCTTCAACCAATCTAACCCAGGAATGTGGGACCATATCAGCCACCGCCTCTGGAGTGAACTGATTGATCACTACGCCCCGCATAATCGGCGATTGGAGCAACTCCTCGGCCGATCCGTCTCCTTCTGGGACAGCGCTCCTCAGCCCAAGGCCTGAAGCAGGAACCGGGGTCGGCCCCCGGTCCCAACACCACGTCGAATTCCATCTGCCGCTGATTGCCGCGGTATACCACGTCGATCCCGCGATAAATCTCCCGATAGGCGACACTGTCGTAGGTGGACAAGCCGAGCCGCCACTGCTTCGGGTCGTTTCCGCGCACGTAGTTCACTTTGCCCGGCAATTCCGGACCGGCCGTTCCGGAGACTTTTCGCGACCGGACGAAGTCCATGGTTATGGAACTGCCAGAGCCGTCCTGCGACTGAAGCCCGATGGCCGCACTGCCGCCCTGCAGGGCGATCTGATAGCCATTGCCGCGCGCCACATAGCGCTCGCCTTGGCGCTCAAAGGCCAGAGGAAGTTTGGCGTACGGACTGGCAGTCGGAGCGGCAGCCTGCGTTACAGCGGTTACGCACAGAAAGAATAGGGAGAGGCGGTTTAAGGCCATAGTAGGCACAGTGTATGCTAATGTACCTTTCAATACAAGCATAAAGAAATCTGAATATGCTTTATCCCGAAGAAGCTCCTTCGGGGCGCCTTACGATCGCTCTTCGTTCGCTGGAGAGTGAATCCGCTCAGGATTTCCGCAAAATGGCGATATATTCGGTCATCTCCCCGGCAGAGCCGCGGCGGGACTCAATCAGATCGGCCGAAAATCTGCTGGTCGCCTGCTCCATGAGTTGCGCGAACGTCTCCCGGCTGAACGTATGAAAGTGGATGGCATAGTGCGTAGATAACAACCCGGCCTCCACCTCGGCCCGCTGCTCGGCAGACAAAGCCGGCCGGGTACTCGCCACCCACTCAGAGTAATGCGCGCGATCGAGATCCAGTCGTTGCCTGCGCATCTCGAAGTCGGCGATCAGGTGATCCGGCGGAGTAATCGGCCTCAGACGATCCAGAGGGTTGGCGTGATCCGGAACCGCAACATAGGCGTGGCCACCGGGACGCACCACGCGCAGCCACTCTTGAATCGCACTCAATGGGTCCGTCAGGTGTTCGAGAACGTGATTCGCGATTACAAAATCGACGCTCCGGTCGGCAACTGGGGTCAGCGAGGCGGCATCGCAAATGATCGCCGGCGTGACAAGGGCCATTCGATCCAGTTCCGGGTAGTGCGCACGCGCCTCGGCCACGGTCAGGCGATCCGCGTACCGGATGTGCGAATCCGGCCTCAATTCCAGAGGATTCTGCAGCGCTCCGATTTCGATCCCCGATCCGCGAAGATATCGATACGACAACTCCGCGCGCAGCGACGGCAGGCCCAGCCCATCGCGGGCTCGGCCGCCATCCGCCAGATCCTGATGCGCAAACCCTGCGATCGTGATAGTGAATTCGCCGGGCGCGTCCAGAGGATCGAGACGAAAAGCATCGAGCACCCCCCGGTGCCACCACAGATGGTTTAATCCGCCAGGGTCCGCGCCGGCATGCAGGTCCAGGATGTATGTGTGCAACTTCCCATCCGGCTCGACCGGGAACCGTAGTGACAGACTCTCGTTGAAGCCCGGGCGATCCGCGCCGCTCCAGAACAATTGGCCGTATGGCTGCGGTGCATCGCTCGAGCAAGACATCACAAGCACAAAGAACCGGTACGTGGCCCCACACAAACTGCCTGGCCACACGATCCAGGGATCCGGCGTGACGGCCCGCCACGTATTCGGGCTGTTGTCGCACGGCTCGCAGTCATTGAGGCGCACCGCGGGATCGGCAAAACGCAGTTCCACAAACTGGCGTTCGGTATCCGGGACCGGCGGCGTAGTCAACGCGTGCAATGTCTCGGGCGCGGGGTCCATCCAGCTCCGGCGATGGCCCGCGTCTTTTGCCTCTTGCGCATCCACTCTTTGATCGAGTCGATCCGCGCATAAGGCGTAATAGCGGCGGATCGGTTCCGCGTTTGCTGGCTTAAGAAGGTAATCCAGAATTCCTCCGTGCGCTGGCAGCCCGTCCGGCTTCCGGACAACTCCCAGACCGTGATAGTGGCGAAACTCGAAGGTCTCATACTCTTGCGAGATCTCGCCCCAGAGTTTAGCAACGCCGAAGTCGGCATGCCCAACGCCGATATCGTGTAATAGTACGATCCCCGCGGGCGCAACCTTGGGAAGCCAGGCGTCCCAATCGTGCTTGACAGCTGCATAGGTGTGAAGTCCGTCAATGTGCAGCAGATCGATGGATTCCTCTGAAAACCCAGCGAGGGCCTCATCAAAAGTATTGCGTAACAAATACGAAAATGCAGAGTACCGCTCGGAATTATGCCGCGTCACATCATCAAACACTTCGCTGCCATAAGTGAGAGAATGGGAGTCTCCAAGCCATGTGTCGACGGCGTAGCAGGTGCAGGCACATCCCGCTTCCATCACCGACTGGCAAAAACCGAAGTAGGATTCGCCGTAATGCGTCCCGAGCTCGACCAGCAGGCGTGGCCTCAGCGACGCCACCAAGTCCCGCGCAAACGGTAGATGCCCAGACCACGTTCGCTGCTTCCCCGCACGATACCGGACGGGGATGAATGTAGCGGAATCGAGTGCCGGAAAAACGATGGAGTTCGCGCCCGGTCCTGAATTAGGGTGGCTTGTCTCGGTCATTGAAGTGCCCCCGAGTTGACGTCTACCGGTGTTCCTTTGGCAATTGAAAGCCAGACTCGCTTGATGATTTGCGCGTTTGCAGCGATGGTGCTTCCAGCGACCACAGCCGGACAAGCCTGGCGAAGCCGCTCCCACGAGTGCGCGTCCGCCGCCCGTTCGAGCGCGTCTCGCCAGCGATCGGGATCGTTGCCGACCAGCAACCCAGTTTCCTCTTGCCGGACGGCATCGCGATAAACCGGCATATCCGAACAGATCGACGGAACACCGAGTGCCGCGTACTCCAAAAACTTCAGGGCGCTCTTCGAGCGATTGAACGATGTGTCCAGCAAAGGCGCGACTCCCCAATCCCAGCAGTTCTGCGCCTGGATCCAATCCACAAATCGAGGATACGAGGCGGCAATTTGAGGAGGAACCGGCATCGTCTGAAACCAGCCCGCGCCTGCCTCTCCATCGGCCACGCCCACAACATCAAGGCGAATCCTGTTCCGATATTTCGGGTCCAGTTTTCGAAAGGCGGCGCGGAGGAGTTCCAGGTCCTTGCGATGGCTCATTGTGCCCACGTACACAATTCGTACGTCAGTGGGAGTGAACTGCCTCGTTACCGATGGCGCACCCCACAGCCGGTCATCGAGATAATTCGGCAGGACTACTGTTTCGGCGTTGTATGACTGCATCTGGCGCCGTAACGTCTCGGTCGATACGAGGACCACATCCGCCGCACGGGCCAAATGCATCGCCGCCTCCAACCTGCCGGCGTAGGCCTGGCTCTCGGGATGCTCCTCGGGGAGATGGAACAGGTCGTCATCGATTTCAAAAAGGAGCCGGGACCCTCGGCGACGGCACGCATATACGATCCGTTCTGCCAATTCCATGTCCTGGACGGCGATACGTTGCACAAGAACCAGGTCGGCTTCGGACGAGGCGAGGCGCTCGGCGGATGTAACGGTAAGTCGGATGGTATCCGCTAGTGCCGGATGGGTCAGCGGCTGGATCACGCGCACGTAGCCACACGCCTGAATTCGACCTGCGTGATCGGCCGCCACCGCAGCCGCAACGCGGATTGGCCGCGGTGCGCCGCGCGGTCTTGGAGGCCCGCCGGCAGTTGCGGTCACGGCGCTTGAAAGATAGGCCGCCGCGTAAAACCCCTGTTGGGCCTGCGGCCGCGATGGCGGAGGTGCCGGACCGATCGCGGGCAGAAAATGGTGCTTCCGGACATTTAAAAAAAAATCGGCCCAGCCGGCCGCGGATAGCCCACAAGGGAGGAGCCAGGACCAGGGCCTGTTCGCCAGGCGCACGGGAAGCGCACCCAAGTCATGCGCGGCAACCGGCACCCCCAGGGCGAGACAAGTGCTCAGGGTGTAACTGAAGGTTTCTGGTATGCTGGCCGGGAACCAAACGAGGTGCGGTGCGGCGGACTCTAATAGCGCCCGAAGATCCGCCTGTAGATAGCGCCCGGTCTGGGTGTAAGCAGCCTCTTCCTGGTCCGATCCCTCCACGCGGCCAATCAAGGAAAACTCCAGTGGCAAACCGAGGCGCGCGGACCTCGCTGCACACTCTTCGAACAATTCGCGTCCCTTATGAATGGTCATGACACCGAGGACAGCCACGCGGAGCCTCTCCCCCTGCGCCAACCCCCTTGCCTTGACCGTCGCCGGCGCGGATTGCGACAGATGTTCCGCCGCGAGGACTCGCGCCTCCGGGAAGTAACGTCTCACGCGATTCGCCGTGTCGACCGAAGGCGCAATCACACGGTCCGCCGAGAACAACCAGGCGTACTTTGCCCTCCATGACGAGATGTCCAGCCCATGAGGCGCAGGCCGTCTCGCCAGGCAACGATTGCAGCCGGCTTCATCCGGTTCACCGCAGTAACTTCCATGCTCGTCGCTCAAGGTGATTTGCGGGCAGATCGCAAAGTAGTCGTGCACCGTAAAATCGAAGGGCAGATCGAGATCCTGCGCCAGACGATCAACATCGGCGCCGTGCTCCCCCAGATGGTGGATGTGAATCCGTTGGACTCCACACGCCCTCAGAAGCGCCGCCAATAGCGCATATTCCGCACTTGCATTCAGCCGTAGCGAGAACCGATACTCGCTCCGCGAACACTCCAGGACACAAGTGGAGGAGGACAGCGGTGTCAGTGTCAGCCAGATCACATCGCCGGCGGTTATCTCCATCAACTCGTCGACGTGCTGAGCCACACCGCCGCCGAGACGATGCGTCACGGCCAGGAAGACCCTCTTGCCGCTATTGCGGATCCGGTGCGCCGTAACTGCAATGCGGTAGGCGCCAGCGGGATCTGCCTCAACGTGCCGGCGCACCAAGTCCGCGTACCGGGGATGCTTGGCGAGCAACACCCGCATAGCAGCCTGCTGGCGAGTGGAAGCTTCTCCAAAACTAACTTCGCCGGCATGGTATACGAAAACGTCGCACGCCAGTTTGTGTTGCCAGCCTCTTGCCGCGGCGCGCAGGCAGAAGTCATTCTCCTCGCCGTACCCTTTGCCGAATGCATCTGCGTCGAAGAGACCTGTCTCGTCGAGGCATTGACGGCGAATGTACATGCAAAAGCCGACTGCCGTCGGGATTTCAACGGAGCGGCCGGCATTCGCCAACGCGCAAGCGGAATCGAGTTCCGCGAGGTCCGGAAACTGGCGTACGTCGTTAGCCACACCAAGCAGCGGGTAGCTGCAGATGGAGGCGTTATTGGAGAACGGTGTGACAGTGCCGGTCCGATCGTCAGCATAAGCACAGGCCCAGAGCCTGTCCAGCCATCCGTCGAACACTTGCGTATCGCTGTTTAGCAGGACGACGTCGCCGGTGCTCGCCTGCATGGCGGCATTCACCGAGCGCACGAAACCGTTGTTGACGGCGTTCACGATGAGCCTGATCTTGCCCTCTTCGGACAAGCGGCGGAGGTACTCCGTTAACTCCGGCTCAGGGCTGCAGTCATTCACTGCGATGATCCGGAAGGCTGCCGCGCAGCGGCTGGAAAGAACGCTCGCGATGCAAGTAACCGTCTCACTAACCCCTTTGTAGACGGGAATGATTACATCGATCTCACGGTCCGGTACTGGCCGAGGCGGCGCAACGCAAACCGGCAGAAACGACTCGAGTGTCCGGTCTGATTCGCGCCGGAAGCAGGCCGACCTTCCTTCGGCCGCGCCGTGCCTGGCAAAATGCAAGACGGGGTCCATTGGCACGGCGGCCACATCCGGATAGGCTGCGAGATAGACCGCGCGATCAAAACCCGGATGCGGCAGCCTGCCCTCGGATGCGCCGTGATGCAAGAAATGCACCAGTGGGTTCTTTTTCTCCGTGGCCACGTCCGCGTTGACTGCCAGGTAGAATCCCGAATCGAACGCCGGGTGCGGGTTGCGGGGTTCCACTCCGCCAAATCGCAAAAAGTGCAGGAGCGGGTTATGGCCCGAACGTGCCACATCCGGGTGCTGATGCAAGTAGTAGCCCGTGTCGAATAGCGGATGTGGGTTGCGGCACTCGCGTGCGCCGTACCTCAGGAAATGGAACAGGGGATCCATGCCCGAGGAGGCCACGTCATCGTACGAGGAAAGATAATACCGGGCGTCAAAAAGATCCGATGGGTTGACCCGCCAGACCGCTGCAACCACACGGGTGTAGGCGCGCTCCAGAAAAGCGCGCAACGCGTGCGGAGTCGATGTGGCCTGGGTCGGCAAGGGCAAAATGCGCTTCCTGTTTAGAGTAACCTTACCACACGGCGCCGTTTTGAATCCCGGCCACGCGAGAAAACACGGTTAGCTGGAATGCCCTGAGGACCAATGCCGGCTCCGGGCAACTTCCGCCGAAGTCAAGCCGGGCCGATCTGCTACTTTTGCAGTGAGAAGATGCGGAAATGCGACACCAGGTCGGGCAGGGCCGGGCCAGCCGTCTTACGCAACTCTTCGTACAACTCGATCGCCCTTTCGCGCAACGCCTTGTGGCGAATGCCGTACACATCCATGAAATGGGGCATCCAGTCGTTGTAGAATGCGGGTTCCGCCAGGTTTCTGAATCGTATGGCTCGATATCCAATGTCCGAAGCCAGATCGACAAGGCGACTAATTCGGAAGTAGTGTTTGTCGGTTAGGGGATCGAGCAGAGAGGGCTCGTCCGCGTGTGACAACCGAAATTCCGTGTTTTCGATGATGGACTTGCACATTCCGAGTTCAGGGGCGTCAAGCCGGGATAACTTGAGGTCGGTTACCGCTATACGGAGTAGCACGCACGGCCAGAGATAGCCCTCCACAAACGGTTCGGCGAATATCACGGTGCCGCCTGGCTTCAGGAGCCCATACAAGCTCGTCAGAAACCCAGCGTAGTCGGTGATGTGATGGAGTACGGCCGACCCGGCGATAACGTCGAAACTTACGGGTTCGAAGCACAAGCGGCTGGCATCCTGGGTGGAAAAATACACACAGTTTCCGCCGGCCTCCCGAACCGATTGTCGCGCAATGCGAACACTCTCGAGGGAATGATCGAATGCGTAGATGCTGGAGAACAGAATGCGCGGGGAAGCGGCCAAACCCACGCTAAGGTCACCGAGTCCGCATCCCACATCGAGAATTCGGGCATTCTCCAGTTTCTCGATTCCGGCAGCCCGGAGCATGGCTTCCGCTCGCGAAAGATCAAGAGGGACTGGCGAAGTGGACACCTGCCGGTCGAATGCGGTCCGGTCCCCACGATGAACAACGTCCAGCAGCCATATCCCTTCCTCTATTGGGAATGGCTGCTCACATTGCGGACAGAGGCCCGATTTGCCGTCGGTCGTGAGCGGCTGAAAGTGAAGAGGACAGATGTAACTGGGCGCAGGCAGCCTCTCCTCGGGCTGGCAGTGCATCAAGGAATGCGCCGGAGAGTTCGTCTTCAGCGCGACGGCATCTGGATTCTCCGCCGCGCAGAGCGACACATCAAACGTCGTCTGCGAGCCACGGCATCCCGCGCCGCCAATTCGCAGGAAGTGCAGGAGCGGGTTATGACCCGAACGTGCCACGTCAGGGTTCTGAAGCAGGTAATGGCGTGTGTCGAATTGCGGGTGCGGGTTGCGGCACTCCTTCGCGCCGTAGCGGAGGAAATGGAATAAGGGATCCATTCCCGCGGCGGCTACGTCATCGTAAGTGGCAAGATAGTACTCGGCGTCAAAAAGATCCCATGGATTAACCCGCCAGACCGCTGCCACCACGCGCGTGTAGGCGCGTTCCAGATGAACACGCAACGCGGGCAGGACCGGAGTAGTACGGGGCGGCGATTGAGGCAAGTGCGCTTCCTGTTTATGGTTACCTTAACACACGGCTCCAACTCGGATTCAAATCCGGGCTTGGGAAATTGGTCCGTCGCTTCCAGTAGTACTCTCCCTACGCCCGGGGTGTAAAACTGATCGAAATCTGTCGAGTAATTTAATACTTTCAGGTATACTACTACTGATTCCTGGAGCCGTTGGCTTGGTGTTCACCACGCTGGCGCCTCTCCGTGGCTACCGGTGCCGGTTTCTCACGCAATCTGGAAGGAGAATCATGCCGACTCTTTATTTTCGAATTCGCCTTCTTGCAGTAGCTGCCGTGTTTGCGGGGTTGGCCTCCGCGCAGATCGGTCCCGGCCTAACGCCGTTGACCTGTAATACCGATGTGACCGTCACTCCGTCGCTCCGTGGCGAAGGCTTCACCGAACTGACCGGTGATATTGCCATCACCTGCACCGGCGGCGCTGCGCCTGTTACCGGCGGCATGATTCCGTTGGTCAACATCACGGTCTTCTACAACACCGGGGTGAGCAGCCGCCTGTTTGGCGCCGGCCCCACCAACATTCCGAACGAGGCGCTGTTGCTGATCGACGAGCCGGGTTCCGGCCTCCCGGGCTACACCCCGAACCTGCCTCTGGTACTCTGCACCAGCCCACTCACGGGTTGTGCGGCACAGGTCGGCATCGTCCCCAGCGGCCAGTATGCCGGGATTGCCGCCGCGATGGTTCCCGGAACCACCACGCCGGCTCCCAACGTGTATCAGGGCGTGGCCTCCGCCGCCACCGGCAACGCCGTGACGTTCTACGGCGTTCCCGTAATGCCCCCGGCCAACACTGGTGCGCGCGTCTTCCGCATCACCAACGTTCGCGTCAACGCGCAAGCTCTGGCCGGCGCTTCCCTTTCGGGTTTTTCGCTGGTTCAGGCATCGATCTCGGTCAACGGCGCCATTTCGATGTTCCTCTCGTCCTCGCAACCCACCGTCGGTTGGGTCGGCAATGGCCTCTCCGCCACTGCCAGCGGCGCCGTCAACCTCAGCCAGTGCTCGGCCCAGAACAAGACTTCGATCAGCACGTTAACGTTCGCTGAGAACTACGGCACCGCATTCAAGACCAGGGTGCGTGCGCAGGCCAACACCCTTTATAACGGCCAGATCAACAATCCGATCCAGAACCTTCCCGGCTTTCCCTACAACTCTGAGTCCGGCTTTGTGTTTCCGATCAGCGACACCCAAGTCGCTGGTTTGGCCGATTTCGGCACGCGCCTGAAAGCGACGTTCAATAACATTCCGACGGGCGTGCGCCTCTTCGTGTCGACCGCAAACGTCGTTAACAACGCCACCCCGAGTCTCATCCCGAACCCGCCTGGCGGCAGCCAGGGCAATGCCACCGCCGAATGCGCCCTTCTTGTTAACGGTGAGGGCACCAGCGACGGCAACGCCGCCGTCGGCGGCATCTTCCCCGCGGTGATTGCCACGGACAGCGCTCCGGGCAGCACTGGCAGGGTACCGATCGCTGAGGTCTCCCTGAGCAACGGAACTGGTAGCGCGGTATGGGAAGTGGTGAACACCAACCCGAACGCACTCGAGACCTTCAAATTCGCGGTCTACGTCACCTACACTGCCAACTCCACGTCGCCGGGAACGCCCACCGTCAACCTCAGCTTCGCTGCGACGGCAACAACGGGCGTCGCCGGCGATGCCGGCAGCCCGCTCCCGCGGTTCGACTCCTCTTCGAGCGCGGCGCTCCCCACGTTCACCTTGTGCAGCACTGCGAGTTGCCTCAGCATCGCGAAGACCCACACCGGCAACTTCACGCAAGGGCAATCCAACGCGACCTACACCGTGTTGGTCTCGAATCAGGCAGGGGCAAACCCGACCAGCGGAACGGTGACGGTCACGGAGACGGTGCCTTCTGGGCTGACGCTGGTGTCGATGGCGGGGACCGATTGGGCGTGCGGCAGCAATACGTGTACGCGGAGCGACGCGCTGGCCGGCGGAGCAAGCTATCCGGCCATCGCCGTCACGGTGAATGTGGGCGCGGGTGCGCCATC
>OBLU010002362.1_pt1 | contig 17442 bp, 13 predicted proteins | sample 1518681 | NCBI WGS metagenome assembly OBLU01 (sample SAMEA3539304, study PRJEB22396) | soil metagenome | biome: tundra; feature: field; material: soil | place: USA | collected 2010-05 | depth 0.15 m | reverse complement strand
GGGGCGGCCGCGCCGCGCCGTTCTGCGCCGGACGGTTCCCTCCATTCTGCGGAGGCCGCACCCCGCCGCCATTCTGCGCCGGCCGCACCGCCTGTGGCTGCGCCTCGCGCCGCACCACCCGCGGCGGCGGTTGAGCACGCCCAAACCCCGGCTCCCGCCCACGCGCCAGCGCCGGCGTCGCCGCCCACACCAGTGCGAGCGCCACGCCGGCAAACAGCCGGATTGGAGAATTCAGCTTCATACAAACCTGGCCGGCGGACCTCAAGCCGATGCTCCTCTGTGGCCACAGAATGTGCTGGGGGGAATCGGCCAGTACGGGCCACCTTTTTCTAACCCCAATTCTTATGCCGAGTTGTGCTCCAAATCCGCGCCCCGTTTACGATGGAACCATGACCCACTGCGACATTCGCCCCGCTACCGCCAGCGACGCCGCGGCCATCACCGCCATCTACGATCACTACGTCCGCACCACGTCGTACAACTTCGAATACGAGACGCCCGACGCAGCCGAAATCGGACGCCGCATGGAGGCCGTCCGCCAGGCAGCCCTCCCCTACCTGGTCGCCGAGGTCAAAGGCCGCCTCGTCGGCTATGCCTACGCCACCCAGTACCGCCCGCGCCCCGCCTATCGCTTCACCGTCGAGGACTCCCTCTACGTCGACAAGGAGTGGGCCGGCCGCGGCATCGGCCGCCAGCTTCTCACCGCGCTCATCGAAGGCTGCCGCAAAGCCGGCGTCAAGCAGATGATCGCCGGAATCGGCGGAGAAAATCCAGCGTCCATCGCGCTCCACCTCCGCCTCGGCTTCAAACACGTCGGCGTCCTGCGCAACGTCGGCTTCAAGTTCGACCGCTGGCTCGATCAGACCCTCATGCAGCGCGCCTTGTAGAGTGTGCCGAAAAGTAGAGGTGCTGAACCGTCCGTCTTGGTACGCGTGCCGGGCGCCGGGTACCCCATTCATGACAGCATTACCGTCATGAGTGGGGTACCAGCCAAACCCACCCAGATCCCATCACCGCACTCCGATCCCGTCACCACACCCCGATCCCGTCGCCGCACCCCCCACGCCGTCATTCTGGCGCATCCAGAATCTCCGTATTCGTCCCGTCCCCGAATACGGCCACAGTAGCCGACTTGTCCGTACTGATTTCCATAAACGAAATTGGCCCGTTCTGAGTTGTTACCCTGGTGATAATGAGGCAAGCTTCGATTCTCAGTCGGCTTTTCCTCAATGGGATCGATCACGAGCACCGGTCCTGGATGCTAAATCTGAGGGAGATTTGCGATCACGAAGAAACGATTCAGCGTGGCTCTGTCGACATACGGAGGTACTGACCCGCCCGAGACTAGCGATGGCGCGGCCGGCTCAGGACGTCTGCGAAACGATTGTCAGGAGCTGAGCGATTGCCACATTTTGCGGATATCGCTGTCGGGGTCGTTTTCGACATGGCATTCGGTGTTGAGGATCATCGTGGCGCGCGTGCTGGTGTTGTAGCGCGGCCACGCAGGCAGGCCATCCATCGACGGAACTCCGTGGCGTGCGAAGCTGGCGAAATATCCGCTCATTGCATGGGAGACTTCGGCGATGCCGGGTCCAGTGCCTTGCAGGTCGGGCAGTTCATAGTTGTCGAAGACCTGCGAGATGTCGCTGGCGTGGCAGGCACGGAGGGTCCAGTCGGTGCCGGCGACGGGCACATTGGAACGGTGGTCATTGCGGTAGCGGAAGACGGCGGCGGGCTGCTGCGATTTGCGGTCGGCCAGAGTGACGGTGTTGTTGCCGTTGAAGGTAGCGGTCTCGATAGCGACGGCGATCTCGACCGGCGTGGCGTCGGGCATGGCCTTGCGGTAGGCCGCAAGGATGGTGGCGGCGTTGGCGCCGAGGCGACGGCTCTCAGATGCTGTGACGGCGGCCTCGTCCTGATGGAAGAAGGCAGCGTTATTGCGCTGGTTGAAGACCGCCTCATCATGCATGTTACCGATGATCAGCGGTACATGGGCGGACACAGGCGTGGCGGCGGGATCGAAGGGATCGTGCGGTAGAACCTTGCCGTCGACGACCGGCCCCCAGCCAGCGCCGCCGCGTGGGCCCGGAGTTCCGGCCGGATGGCTGGCAGCCCACTCCGGCGAGGGAGTGCTCAGCGCACCGCCGGGCCTTTGGCCAGTGAGCTGGATGGCGAGGAGCTGCTCGGCTGGGACATCGGCAAGTTTGCCCAGGTCGCCGGGCGTGATGTTGAGGCCGCGCAACACGCGCCGTGCGGTCTCCGTGGCGAGATCTTTGGAGGCGCCGCGCAGCATGGGGCCGCTCTGCACACCCGCCTTGTGGAAGAGTCCGTGGCCAGCGGTCATGCCCATCAGCGCGCAGGTTTTTGAGCCGCCGCCGGACTCGCCGAAGACGAAGACGTTGTTGGGGTCGCCGCCGAAGACGTGGATGTTCTGCTTGATCCACGCGAGCGAGGCGACTACATCCAACATCCCCTGGTTGCCGGAAGTGGCGTACTCCTCGCCGCCGATCTCGCCCAGGTAGAGGTAGCCGAAGAGGCCGATGCGATGATTGGTGGCGACCACGACGACGTCGTAATTTGCCGCCAGATGCGAGCCATCCTGGATGTTCTGAGCGCCGGAACCCGCGGTGAAGCCGCCTCCATGCAGATAGACCATCACCGGACGTTTCTTTTGGTCCGCGACCGGGGTCCAGACGTTGAGGACCAGGCAGTCTTCGCTCTGCGCGGGCTCGTGCTCACCATAAGTGCCGCCCGGCCCCTGCAGAGCCGGCGGCCCCAGCAGAAGTGCGTCGCGCACTCCAGCCCACGGCTCAACCTTGGGTGCGGCTTTGAAGCGGTTCTTGCCGGAGACGGAGCCTGCGTACGGAATGCCCTTGAATGCCAGCGCGCCGCGGCTGTGTCCGCCGCGAATACGTCCGCTGGCGATCTCGACTTCAAGGTATGGAGGAAGCGTCTGGGTTGGCCAGGCGGGGTTGGGCTCTTGTGCGAACTGCGGAATGGAGAGCCAGGGTGCTGCAACTGCGGCTGCCCCGAGCTTCACAAAATCACGGCGGTGGATTGGGCGGCGGGTGAGGGGCTGGAACACGGGGTCTCCATTCGGTGAGGGAAAGCAGCGAAAAATGGCCGGGATCAGTGTACCGGTTTGGGCCATGCTGGCGGCACACAGCGGGTGATTTCCGGTTTTTCCGCGGCCCGCCCAAAAATGGGCGAAGTTGCAATCCCAAAATACTCAGTTCACTCGCAGGCGGTTAATTCCCTGCTGCTCTTCAAATCCTGAGAAACGCCCATGTCACCCGGGGGTGATTCTCGATTGTTGCTAAGTCTCGATGACCCATCCCGTTTGCAGAATCTGCCAAAGTGCGTGGTCAAACCCGCCCAGGCGAAGGTCGACCTTCTGGCCGGAATCGGACGCCAAGGGAAGTTTCAATGGCGATTGCCCTGCAATCTCCCACCCCACCCCTTGACACGGGGGCGTATACTTAACTTAGGGATAGACAGAATCCACAGCCTCAGGCTTGTGTCTACCAAAGCTCCAAAGAAACCATAACTCCAGCGTTTTGAAGATCTTGCAAACTATCTCCTTTGTTTTCAATATCTTGAAAATTAACCCCTCTAGTAAATGGTTTGTTTAGAAGATGATGCAGAAAATCGATAGGGGGGTACACCCATACCAGGCACCACTTCCTAACCTCCAACCCGCAACCTTTCTTCCGGGATTGGCCGCTCGACGCGGTATCGTGGATGCGTCTCGTTTCCGTGAGTTCAAATGTTCCGAGGGTCGAATGAAAATCTGCCGTACGAGTGTTCTCCTGATGTCAGTCCTGGCCGTTTCCTCCATCCACGCGCAATCGGTCGCCGCCACGCCCCCCATGGGCTGGAACAGTTGGGACGCCTACGGCCTCACCATCACCGAGGACCAGTTCCGTGCCGACGTCAAAGTCGAGGCCACCCAGCTCAAACCCTTCGGCTACCAGTACGCGGTGATCGACGAAGGCTGGTTCTTCTTCAACCCGCAGGACCGCCCCAGGCCCGACACATTGGTCTACGCCATCGACGCCAACGGCCGCTACGTCCCCGTTCCCGCCCGCTTTCCGTCGGCCGGAGCGCCTTCGAAGGTCGTTCCACCCACCGACGCTTCCGCACCCAAGCTGGCCGCCACAATCCAGTCCACCAGCTTCAAGCCGCTCGGCGATTACGTCCACGCGCAGGGCCTGAAGTTCGGTATTCACATCGTCCGCGGCATTCCTCGCGCCTCCGTCGAGCGCAACCTCCCCATCGCCGACTCCGCCTTCCACGCCACCGACGCCGCCGACCAAACCGACGCCTGCCCGTGGGACCCCACCAACTGGGGCGTGAAAGATACACCCGCCGGACAGGCCTGGTACGATTCGCTGCTCAGCCAGTACGCAGCCTGGGGCGTCGACCTGCTCAAAGTCGACTGCATCTCCGATCACCCGTACAAAGCCGATGAGATCCGCATGATCCGCAAGGCCATCGACAAGACCGGCCGCCCCATCGTCCTGTCCCTCTCACCCGGGCCGACCTCGCTCGATCACGCCGCGGAGGTCAGCCAGCTCTCCAACATGAGCCGCATCTCCAACGACATCTGGGACTTCTGGTCGAACCCCAGAGGCTGGCCCATCGCCATCTCCAGCCAGTTCGCCCGCTGCGCCGCCTGGGCCCAGTACGCCAAGCCCGGCTTCTGGCCCGACGCCGACATGCTCCCGCTCGGCGAACTCCGTCCCGTCCCCGGCGACGGCCAGCCCCGCACCACGCGCCTCACCCCAGCCGAGCAGCAGACCATGCTCACCCTCTGGTCCATGGCCCGCTCCCCGCTCATCCTCGGCGCCAACCTCACGCTGCTCGACAACGCCACCCTCAAGCTGATCACCAACCCCGACGTCCTCCGCGTCGACCAGACCGCCACCCGCTCCGGCGAGGTCATGCACAATGGCGACATCATCGCCTGGACCGCCGACCTGCCGCCCAACTCGCCCGACGGCGAGACGGCGCTGGCCCTCTTCAACACCGGCGAATCCCAGGTCGTCGTCAACTCCAGCTTCGAAGCCTACAACCTCCCGGCCGACACCTACCACGTCAAAGACGCCTGGACCGGCAAGGCCCTCGGCAAACAAACATCCATCGCCAACCTCACCCTCGAACCCCACGCCTCCATCCTCTGGCTGCTGAAAAAATGAGCCGAGCATGGACGCCTTAGCCATCTCGCCCGGCAACATCGCTTCGCTGATGATCGCCATCAGCTTCGCCGCCGGACTCAACCTCTACGCCACCGTTTGCACGCTCGGCATTCTGGCGCGTCTCGATTGGATCGTCCTGCCCGGCTCGCTCGGCGCGCTGGCGAATCCGTGGATCATCGGAGTCAGCGCGGCGCTCTTCCTCGGCGAACTCTTCGCCGACAAGATTCCCGGCTTCGATCTCCTCTGGAACGCGCTGCACACCTTCATCCGCATTCCCGCCGCCGCGCTGATGGCCTACGCCGCCAGCTCGCACCTCACGCCCGAGCAGCAACTCCTCGTCACCCTCGCCGGCGGAGCGATCGCCGCCATCGCGCATAGCTCCAAGACCGCCGCCCGCGTGATGGTCACGCCCAGCCCCGAGCCCGTCTCCAACATCGCCCTCTCCAGCGCCGAAGACGTCGTCGCCATCGCCCTCACGTGGTTCGCCACGCATCACCCGAGGATCGCCGGAATCTCCGTCGCCGCCATCAGCCTCGCCCTCCTCTTCGTCCTCTGGCACAGCGTCCGCCGCATCCGCACCGGCCTCCGCCGCCTCTTACGCAGGCCGAGCGAAGCGACGTGACGCCCCGCACCGCAGCACGCACCGACGCGCAATACCTGGCTCACCATCAGCCTCAGCGAAGCCTTGTTCGGCTTCCACTACAAACTCGTCGCAGGAGTCATCGTCAGATCGAGTCAACTGTAATTGAATCGCGAGGCCTTACTCGTACGGCATCGGATCCAGGTCCGCGCGCAGCATCAGACCGAGTTCCATCTCATCCTCGCGATTCGCCTGAAGCATCGCGATCTCACGCAACAATATCGCCGGATGAACCGGCTTCTGCAGCAGGCGAAAGTCGTGGCCATCGGCCCATGCCTCTTTGCTCAGATCGTACGCAGCCGCCGAGAAGAGAAGGATCCTGCAATCCGGCCGCGCAACTTTTGTCTTGATTGCCAGGTCGAATCCATTGAGCTGCGGCATCATCACATCGCTGATCAGCACATCCGGACCCACCGTCTCCATCCGCTCCAGCGCTTTCAGCGGATTCGTAAACCCATGGACATCGAATCCCTCGCGGCCGAGAATCATGCCGAGCGAACTCGTAATCATCTCTTCATCATCCACCACAAAAACCACACCACTCTCGCGTTCCAGCATCGTCACCGAATAGCACCTCATCCATCGGTCAAGTCGGGAGAAAGTTCCCTCCCGAGCGCAGTTCTTTCGCCACTGCGGTTCACAACAAAGGCCTTACAGCCGATTCGCAGACTCACCCATAGAAGCTGCAACTCAGCTTCCAAACCTGCCGGCTCAACTTGCCAGAGGAATTCGCGCTCATCGTAATATTTGATTTGCAAGTCTCTTCGCCGTACCATCGCCCGTAGTGAGTTCCCCGAGCAAACCGAAGCTGAACCCCAACGCAGACGCTGACCGCCTCGTCGCCGCCACGCGCATCGACGACGACTCCGCCTTCGAGCTCAAGCTGCGCCCCACGCGTCTCGCCGAGTTCATCGGCCAGACGAAGGCCAAAGAGCAGCTCGCCATCGCGCTCGAAGCCGCCAAGTCCCGCGGCGAAGCGCTCGATCACGTCCTCCTCTTCGGCCCGCCCGGCCTGGGTAAAACGACGCTCGCCACCATCATCGCCAACGAGCTCGAAGTCGGCTTCCAGCAGACGTCGGGTCCGGCCCTGCAGATTCAGGGCGACCTCACGGCCATCCTCACCAACCTGCGCGAGCGCCAGGTCCTCTTCCTCGACGAGATCCACCGCCTCCAACCCGTGCTCGAAGAGAAGCTCTACACCGCGCTCGAGGACTACAAGCTCGACATCATCATTGGTCAGGGCCCCGCGGCGCGCACCCACGTCATGGAGATTCGCCCGTTCACCTTCGTCGCCGCCACCACGCGCCCCGGCCTGCTGTCGTCGCCGCTACGCTCCCGCTTCGGCATCCTGCTGCGTCTCGAGTTCTACACCGACGACGAACTCCGCTTCGTCGTGCAGCGTTCCGCCGAAGTCATCGGCGTGCCCATCGATGAGGACGGCGCAGCCGAGATCGCCATGCGCTCCCGCGGCACGCCACGCATCGCCAACCGCCTGCTCCGCCGCGTCCGCGACTACGCCCAGGTTCGCGCCGCCGGCGTCATCGACCGCGCCACCGCGCAAGCCGCGCTCTCGCTGCTCGAAGTCGACGCCCACGGCTTTGACGAGCTCGATCGCCGCCTGCTGCGCACCATCATCGAGAAATACGACGGCGGCCCGGTCGGCCTCAACACGCTCGCCGCCGCACTCGCCGAAGAGCAGGACGCTCTCGAAGAGGTCTACGAGCCCTTCCTCATCCAGATCGGCTTCCTCGACCGCACTCCCCGCGGCCGCGTCGCCACCCGCCTCGCCTACGAACACCTCGGTATCGAAATGCCCCGCAAATACGGCCTGTTCTAGAGACCACTACTGGAGTTGAGGATGAAAGGCGAATGTAGTCGATGTAAAGAGCCACTAACACCCGGCAATGCTTCGTCTGCTGTGGTCGTAAGTGGTTGCGGACGCTGCCGTTCATGCGAGAACGAACACACAAAAGCTCGGTCCCGCACGTTGGGTGGAAGATACAATTTGGGCGGTTCTCAAGCTAGGTTCAATAAGCATAAATGGGAACTAACTTTCCAACAATACGCTGCGATAGTGGCTACCGGCGAATGCTTTTACTGTGGTAACCCCTTACCAACGGCCGCTGCTGGATTGGACCGAAAGGAAAACGGAGATTACACGTGGCACACGGTATTACCCTGTTGCGCAAAGCAACCACGAGCTGAAGGTCCACGAGGTTGCAATGAAACCAAGAGCGATGAAATAGCTCCGCTTCTTCTGTTTGCGCGTCGATGGTACGAAAAATTCGGTAAGCTCCCTATTGAACAAGATTTCATCAACAAGATCCGAGAGTTTGAGGTCGAGCGAGATCGGATTTACGAAGTTGTTAGTGGTCTTCACCTGGAAGATATCAAGAGGTTAAAGCGATCCAAATCAGTTCGTGAGTTTCTAGCCCAGTCCAGTAGTTCTATCGCCGTTGACTGATCCAGGCCGCGATCACTCGCATTTTTCGCAGCAGTCATCTTTTACCTCCACGGGCGGTCAAGATGATTTGGGAATCAGTTTCGGACGGCCGTTTTGCTTAAGGGCACGGCTTCAGCCGTGCCGTAACGGCTCAGACAGAGAAGGGGCTTCAGCCCCTGAGGTCAGCTTCTCCGCCCGATACACCGACGAGTAAGGATAAAGTTCAGCCGCCTCAACAAGCTTTCCGCGCACCGGATTTAGATGCAAATACGTGCGCCTCGCCTCCATGTCCCCCGCATCCCGAATGCGATGATCCGTGAAGCCTCGCTGCCAGACCGGAAAGCTCGAAGCAAGACGGTGCGAGAAGCCGCCCTTAATCAAGCCGACTGCTCGCTCCAGTGTGATGCCTTGCGGAGTCAAGATCAAATGTACGTGATCCGGCATGACAACAAATGCGTGCAGTTTGTAATGACCGAGGACCCGGTAGTGCTGAAGGGTTTCGAGGAACAGCTCCGCATTCTTCGTTGCTTGGAAGAGGCGTCGCCTATCGTGCGTTGTCGTCGTGACAAAGAAAGTGCCAGGTCGTGATGTTCTGGTTGGAATTGCCATGCGGTTCTTGTTGGTACTCGACCTCAGGGGCTAAAGCCCCCGTAAAACTCCCCGCTGCGGCACGGCTGAAGCCGTGCCCTTAAGCAAGACGTGAATGACATAACGACGAACGCGGATGGGCCCCTATCGCCCTGCCCGCGTTCCTCCATCTCGTTGCCTCGCCTACGCGCTGCCCATCGGCTTCTGCCAGCTGATGATCTGCTGCCACTGCGGCGGCAACTGATACGTCTTCGCATAGTCCTTGATGGCGCCGCCGAGAATCTGGATCTTGCTCAGGTCGCCCTGCCCGCGGTCTCCCGCCGTCACGCAATAGTTCAGGTAGCCGATCTTCGAGAAGTCGACGCCCATCAACTCCACACCCACGCGGTCTGCCGCCAGCCAATCCATGCTCGCAACGCATACCTTCTGGCTGACCGGCGTGCCGTTGATCGGTCCGGCGCCCTGCATGCCCTCGTAGCCGTCGATCACGGCAAGATCGGGATGCAGCTTCGCCGACAGCGTGAACAGGTTGAAATTGATGCCGTATGGGCCGCCGCCGTGCATCAACCGCTTGTCGGAACGCCCGAAGCCCGAGCCCGGCCGAGTCATCCCAGAACCGGAATCCTTGATCCCCGAGCCCACCACAATGTTCTTCAGCGACAACGTAACCCCGACCGAGTCATGCGTCTTCAGCTTCGCCGCCGAGATGACAAAGTTGTTCGCCGGATCCATCAGCATCGTCGCCACCCGCACCGCATGCGGCTGCATGTCCTTCTGGTCGATGACGTACAACACCTCGTAACCCTCGGTGTCGAGATTCACCATCTTGGCGTTGTACTTCGCTGCCAGCTTGTCGTACCCATAGTTGTGAAAGCCATCCAGCGCGGAGCCGTTCGCGGGTGACTCCGCGAGGATGATGTTCGTCTTGCCAATCGAATGCAGAAACTCGAGGATGCCCTCAAGGTTCTGCGCATTCGACGCGCACAGGGCATTGTTGATCATCACGTTGTTCGGCTTCAGCACGACTCGCTTATTCCCGATCGCCGCCGCGATCTCCTTCTTGAACGGAACCAGCGAATCAAACGCAATCTTCGCGCGATCGTCCCCCCCGACCAGCGATACTTTGCTCCCAAAACCCGCCGGCGCAACCGGAGCCACTCCAGCTGCCATCGCCCCAGGAATCTTCGCCGCTGCAAACACAGCCGCGCTTCCCATCAACGACGTCTTCAGAAAACTCCTGCGCGATCTCTGGCACTCCGTTGCGTTCGTCATTCCGGCACCCTCCGTATTCCTCGCGAGTATACGTCTGGCCTGCCGTCCAAATGCTGATTGCACCCCAACACCTGTGACGGAGATCACAGAAAATCTTTTAGCCCTCGGCAAGACTCACACTCAAGACATGTGACGGACTGAGAAGCAAGCAGCACGCAAGATGCAGTAGATAGTACGAAGCAAGTAGCCAAAAACGGAATCAACGCGAAATGAACTAGAGCCTCATTCGCATTGATCCGTTTTCTTTTTTGACTTCTTATCCGGGTAAATCCGTGGTCGAACTTCAGGCTCCTACCGTCGCCGGCAGAATATCCTCCACATCCACCCACGCGGTCGGATAATTCCCCGTATAGCAAGCCGTGCAATAGCTCGCTGGAGACATCCCCGTCGCCGGCTCGCCCATCGTGCACGAGTGCGTCAGCCCCACCAGGCTCAGGTACGCCAGCGAGTCCGCCTCGATAAATTTGCAGATCTCATCCACAGAATAGTTCGCCGCAATCAGGTCCTTCTTCGACGGCGTATCCACCCCGTAGAAGCAAGGCGAAATTGTCGGCGGGCACGAGATGCGCATGTGCACCTCTTTCGCCCCGGCCGCCCGCACCATGCGCACGATCTTGCGCGAAGTGGTCCCGCGAATGATCGAGTCGTCGATCAGAATCACGCGCTTGCCCTCCAGCAGATTCCGCACCGGGTTCAGCTTCATGCGCACGCCGAAGTCTCGCGTCCGCTGTTCCGGCTGGATAAAAGTCCGTCCCACATAGTGGTTGCGGATCAGCCCCAGGTTGAACGGAATGCCGCTTTCCGACGCATACCCCAGCGCCGCGGTCACGCCCGAGTCCGGCACCGGCACTACCAGGTCCGCCGCCACGCCGCTCTCCCGCGCCAGTTGCCGCCCCATCTCCTCGCGTGACTGCTGCACCCAACGCCCGAATATCTTCGAGTCCGGCCGCGCAAAATAAACGTGCTCAAAGATGCAGCTCGCCGGCGGCACCGTCTCGCGCGCGAACTTGCGACTGGTCACGCCGTCCTCGCTGACCATCACCAGTTCGCCCGGCTCCACATCGCGCTCGTACTTCGCGTGCAGCAGGTCGAACGCGCACGTCTCCGAGGCAAACACAAACGTATCCGGCGCGCCGTTCACGCCCGCGATCCGCCCGAGCGACAGCGGCCGGAACCCATGCGGATCGCGCGCCGCAAAGATCCGGTTGCGCGTCATCATCACAATCGAGAACGCGCCCTCCACCTGCGCCAGCGACTCCGCGATGCAGTCCACCAGCGTGTTGCACCGCGAGTGCGCGATCAATTGAATAATGATCTCGGAATCCGACGTCGTCTGGAACAGCGCGCCATCGCGCTCCAGCCGCTCTTTGGAATTGCCCAGATTGACCAGGTTGCCATTGTGCGCGATCGCAATCAGGCCCTTGGTGGACTCGACCGAAATCGGCTGGGCGTTCAGCAGGGCCGAGTCGCCCGTCGTCGAGTAGCGCGTGTGACCGATCGCCATGTATCCCGGCAGCCTGGCCAGCACATCGTCGGTGAAGATCTCCGACACCAGGCCCATGCCCTTGATGTCGTTGACCTCGTACCCATCGGCCGAAGCGATCCCCGCCGACTCCTGCCCGCGATGCTGCAGTGCATACAGTCCCCAGTACGTCATCCGCGCGGCATCCGGATGGCCATACACCGCCATCACGCCGCACTCTTCGCGCAGTTTGTCGAAGGGCGTGCCGTCCTCGTCGTCATCCACTATTTGTTTGTCATTCCCGAAGGGAATCTGCTTTTGTGTCCCCACAGAACCGTCATCCTGAGCGAAGGTCGCATCGCGACCGCAGTCGAAGGACCTGCCACGCTCTCCACCAGCCACCATCGCCCTGACCATTTCGCTCACGCGGTAACCACCTCCGCCGCAAGCTGCGATTCCAGTTGCCCCGAATAAGCGGACCTCAGGTCAGCTATGGAGTTCGCAATGCTCGTGTCCGCATACTTTATGAAAAGACCACCGGATGTCGTAGTCCCAATCGGAACTCCTACAACCCCAAACTCACGACAGATTCGATCCGCGTTGGCCGGATCGCAGGTCACGATGGCCTGTGAGCTGTATTCGGCGAAGTACAAAACTGTCGGGGGAACGTCGGCGTTGGATAAAGGGTGCCTGATGTGCGTTTCGTCGATGTCGCTCAGATCAATCGAAGCGCCGATGCCATGGTCCAGGGTCGCCCGCGCAAGCGCGACGGCAATACCCCCATCGGAAACGTCAGACGCCGATCGAACCAGCCCCTCTCTACTCATCTTGATCAGGAAGTTTTGCAGGATGAGCTCGTCGTCATCGATGTCGAGGGCCGGTGGTTCGCCCCATTGCGTTTGAAGTATCGTCTTTGCAAACTCTGAGGATCCGAATGACAAAAGGTTGGCTTCGCGTCCCAAAGACGTTACGCCCGAGAGAAGAATCACAGTATCGCCAACTCGCTGAAACCCACTCGGCACAGCCTTCGACACATCCTCCATCAACCCCACAATCCCGATCACCGGAGTCGGATAAATCCCCTCACCCTTGGTCTCGTTATAAAGAGAAACATTCCCACCCGTAACCGGAGTTCCCAACGCCGTACACGCCTCCGCAATCCCATCGATCGCCGCCGAAAGCTGCGCCATAATCTCCGGCTTCTCCGGATTCCCGAAGTTCAAACAATTCGTCGCCGCCACCGGCACCGCACCCGTACAAGCCACCTTGCGCGCCGCCTCTGCCACCGCATGCATCGCGCCCAGCTTCGGATCGAGCCAGCACCACCGGCCATTCCCCGCCAGCGCCATCGCAATCCCGCGCTCCGGCTTGCCCTCAGGGGCTAAAGCCCCACTATGCTGCACGGGCGTTTGCGGCACGGCTAAAGCCGTGCCCTTAAGCGAGGCTGATTCGGATTCCCTCGAACCTTGAACCTCGAACCTCGAACCGGACTTGATACGCATCACGCCGGCCTCGCCCCCGGGCCCCTGCACTGTATTCGTCTGCACCATCGAGTCGTACTGCTCGAACACCCACCGCTTATCGCAGATATTCGCGCTCGCCAGCAGCTTCTTCAAATCCGCGGTGTAATCCCGCGGCTTTTGTAACTCTTCCAGTACCCACGCCGGAGGATCCTTCGGCGCCGGGCATTTCCATTCACCCACCGGCCGCTTGTACACCGGAGCATCGTCCGTCAGCGCCTTGTTCGGAATCTCCGCGACCAGCTCGCCGTGGTGGGTGACGCGCATTGTATCGTCGGCGGTTACAATTCCCACGATCGACGCGTCCAGTCCCCACTTCGCGAACACCGCGAGCACTTCGCCCTCGCGCCCCTTGTCGGCGACGAGCAGCATCCGCTCCTGGCTCTCGCTCAGCATGATCTCGTACGCCGTCATGCCGGTCGCACGCTGCGGAACACAATCGAGTTCAATCGTCAGCCCCAGTTCGCCCCGCGCGCCCATCTCGCACGTCGAGCAGGTCAACCCCGCCGCCCCCATATCCTGAATCCCCAGCACCGCGCCGGTCGCCATCGCCTCCAGGCAAGCCTCGAGCAGCAGCTTCTCCATAAACGGATCGCCCATCTGCACGTTCGGCCGCTTCTGCTCGCTGCCCTCGGTGAACTCCTCCGAAGCCATGGTCGCGCCATGAATCCCGTCGCGCCCCGTCTTCGCGCCCACGTAGATCACCGGGTTGCCGACGCCGGTCGCCTTCGCATAGAAAATCTCGTCCGTCCGCACCAGCCCCAGCGCAAACGCATTCACCAGCGGATTGCCACTGTAGCAAGCCTCGAACCGCGTCTCGCCGCCCAGGTTGGGCACGCCGAAGCAGTTCCCGTAGCCCGCAATCCCCGCCACCACGCCGTTCACGATCTGGTGATTCTTCCGCCGCAGCGCCTCGTCCGGCTCGGCCTCATCCAGCGGCCCGAACCGCAGCGAGTCCATCACCGCGAACGGCCGCGCGTTCATGGTAAAGATGTCGCGCAGAATTCCGCCCACACCCGTCGCCGCGCCCTGGTGCGGCTCAATGTAGCTGGGGTGATTATGCGACTCGATCTTGAACGCGCACGCCCAGCCGTCGCCCACGTCGATGATGCCCGCGTTCTCGCCCGGTCCCTGCACCACGGAGCCCGGCCCGCTCGTCCGCGTGCCCTTGGTCGGCAACCGCTTCAAATGCACGCGGCTGGACTTGTACGAGCAGTGCTCGCTCCACATCACGGAGAAAATCCCCAGCTCCGTCAGCGAAGGCGTGCGCCCCATCAGCTTCTCGATGCGCGCGTACTCGTCCGCCGTAATGCTGTGCGTCTTCAGCAGCGCCGGAGTGATCTGCGCTGGGGTCGGAATCTGGGTTGGATCGGCAACTGGCGCCGGGGATTCGGGGGCTGACTCGGCTCGAGTGGACATAGCGCGTTAATACGATTGTCGCATGCCGCACCCACGCACGAAAACGCAGCGCCCCAGCGAGTGGTCCATCCTCTACCGCTCCGCGTCTTTCTGCCGGAACCTGCGTCTATATGCCCAGTCTGTCCGAGTGCGGTATTCTAATCCGCACCTGCTCGCACGCAACGTCCGGGCCTGATATGCTGTCGCGACTGGCAAGACATTGAGGTGAATCGACATGAGCACGCTCCCGCGTCTCTTGGCCCGCTCGTTTTCCTGCTGCCTTTTTCTTCTAACCCTCCTCGGATCTCCACTCGGGCCAGCCGGCCTGCACGCCCAAACCGCCGCCGCCAAGCCTGCCGGTGGAGCTCCCGGCTCAGCCAGCGGCTTCTCCATCGAGACCGAGATGCTTACCTACCGCGCGCTCGAGTCCAATGGCGAGGCCATCGCCTGCGACGTCGCCGCCTACCTCTACAACACCAAGACCAACTTCCGCAAGATGCCCGGCGGAGCCGTCTGCGACGTCGGCAACGGCGGCTCCTCCACCGTCGGAGTCGTCGTGCTCCCCTTTGACCGCAGCCTCTTCGCCGACTTCCAGATCTGGCGCTCCGACATGCAGACCATGGCCGAGTTCGAAGTGCGCGGAGCCGCCGCCTGCAAAGCGGCGCCCCCCGCGCCGTCCGCCGCGGAAGCCGGCCAGCCCGCAAAGCCGACCGGCCGCGGCCTAACCGCCTCCTCAGCCACCACTACCGCCACCGCCGTCGGTGGCGTGATGGGCGCACTCACCCCCGCCGGAGCCATGCTCTCCACCGGAGCCGGCGTGCTCGGCCTCTTCGCCAACAACCAGGATTCCTCGCCCGTCGGCGGCACCATCGAGGATCAGGCCTTTATGGACAACGTCAGCCGCGAGCTCCGCACCGTCAACGTCTCCGTGCTTATGCCCTCCGCCTATCCTCCCTACACGCTCGATTCGGTCGACCCGGCGCGCTCGCCTTTTGTCACCGCGCTGGACAAGCTCCTCCGCACCCGCGACTGCATCGTCGCCTCCAAGGGCGCGTCCGATCCCGACATCAAGAACATCGAGGAGTTCCTCAACGTGCTCGCCGGCGCCACGACCCCGGCCAAGCCGGCCGCCCCGACCTCCGCCGCGGCCACTCCGGCTGCAACCCCAGCTGCCGCGCCCGCCCCGCCCACCCAGTCGCACCTGATGGCGGTGCTCTCCGCCGACGGCCTCGCCCAGCGCCTCGGAGCCGACCCCGCCACCGGCAGGGTCCCTGACAACGCGCCCCACCACCTTTTGCTGGTCAAAGCGCTCGAGTCCGGCGGCTCGGTCAACCGCTCCTCCACCATCTTTGGCACCAAGATGAGCTACAGCGGCGGCTCGGTCGGCACCTACGCCCTGTTCGGCCTCGACGGCGAACTCGAGTGCTCCGGCAACGTCTACGATTACGCTGGCCCCGTCGGCTCCAAGGAGTTCCAGAAGCAACTCCGCGCCTACAAGCCCGACCCCTCCAACCAGGTCATCTTCGAGCGCGGAACCTGCCGCGCCCGCTAATTCAAACCAAAGGAGTTCCAGGAGCGTCCGACTCGTAGTATTGTGGAGTTATTCCCTTTGATTCCCGCGCGGCAGGTGGCGATTTCCGCGCACAGGCAACATTTTCCGCCCATTGGAGTTCATTTCTGCATCGAATACTAGGTAAGGAGAGCCATCATGAAGCTAATCCCCGGAAACAAGTCGCGCTTTCAGCAGGATCGAGAAGTGATGATGCTGGACGATGCGGAGATGGCGCTGGAGCTGATCGAACTCTCCCAGACGACCAGTCTCAAGGACGCTCCGCGCGCGCCCGCCGCGCCGATTCAGTCCGCTGACTTCCTCACGGAGCTCTATTCGGCTGCCAGCATGATCATGGACCGCGAAGAGTGCGAAGCCCTGGTACGAGAGCTCGAACTGGCCCAGGGCGGCCGTCCTTTACCCGTGCGGAATCGGACTGTAGCCGCCTGACACCGCAACGCCCGCGGGGTGCCCCAGGTCTCGCCTCTGAGACCTGCGTGTACGCAGAGCCATAAAACCAGGTGGCCCATCCTCTACTCGGCTTGATGCAAGGAGGGTGGGCACCGCTACGGCTTCTCGGCCTCGAAACGTCTCACCTCCGCCTTCAGATAGATCTCAACTCATTCACACGGCGCCGCAGCCATTGGCCGCTCCAGCGCCGCACGATCCCACCCCGCCGCATCCGCGCCCGCCGCATACGTCGTCTCCAGAAAACTCATCACCGCCTCCTCCGGCGCCCCGCTCGCACGCACCTCGTCATACTTCAGCAGGAACTCGCCCAGCCCCGCATCCCACGCCCCCGGCCGCACCGTCTTCTCCGCCAGTCCCTCCGGCACCGGAGCCGCATAGCAATAGAACGCCGCCGCCCCATACCCGCCATTCCCCGGCCACCACCCCGCCGAAATCACCTCATGCGAGTAGGCCTCCTGCTGCATCTTGTCCGGCCGCGGAGGCCCCGCGCATGGCCGCCCGCTGAACCGCGTGCAGCACAAATCGAAGCTCCCCCAGAAAAAATGCACCGGGCTGATCTTCCCCTGGAACCCCGTCGCGAACCGCTTCAGCAGCGCATCCACCCGCATCAGCGCCTGGTGAAACCGCCGCGCCGCTTCGCCGTCGTACGACGCGTGCGCCGTGTCCAGGTCAAACCGCACCGGCGCCGCAACCTCCACCGGCATCGGCCAGATCTTCGCCTCCACCCCCAGTCCCGCGAGCGCCTTGCGATACTCCGCATAGAAATCCGCCACCGTCCGCGGCCGCAGTTCCAGCGAAGCCCGCGCCCCCGACCCCATCCGCATCTCCAGCGCATCCGCCAGGAAATCGAACTCCACCTCCAGCACATCCCCGCGCCACGGCATCGCCGAAGTCGTCAGCC
>OBLU010002360.1_pt1 | contig 17443 bp, 17 predicted proteins | sample 1518681 | NCBI WGS metagenome assembly OBLU01 (sample SAMEA3539304, study PRJEB22396) | soil metagenome | biome: tundra; feature: field; material: soil | place: USA | collected 2010-05 | depth 0.15 m | reverse complement strand
TCCACACCTTCCGGTGCGACGAACTGTCGGCCCTAGCGGCTGATACGATAATTAAAACACGGCCCTGGAGGCTCAATGATCATTCTCGGCATAATCCTTCTCGTCATTGGGTTCGTCACGGGGATCCCCATCGTTTGGTCGATCGGACTGATCGTGTTCGTGATTGGTCTGGTCCTCTGGCTCCTCGGGGCACTGGGCCATGCAGTAGGAGGCCGACGGCACTACTACTGACCTGCGATGTAGGCCGCCGACTGGTCCGGCGCTGGTAGGTCGGACAGGCTCCGTCCCCAAGATTGCTGATTGAGGACCCTCAGGCCGACTCAGTACATCACAGCTGGGGGCCAGCAGACGTCCTACTCGTGCACTCCGCCTCGTCATGTCGGCCCTGGCGCAGCAAGTCGCGCAGCTCCTCGGGGTCTAATTTGGCGGGCTCCGTGGTGCGCAGGAAGTCCCTCAGGATCTCGACGAAGCGGACGGGCTCCTCCACGTGGGGGTAGTGACCCACCCCCTCGATCACCTCCAACCTGCTGTTGGGGATGGCCTCGTGCGCTCGGTAGGCATGATCGAGCGGAATGATCCTGTCGTGATCGCCCCAAACGATGAGCGTCGGCATGTGCGCGGTCAGGTAGAGGCGGTCTACGGCGCTCACCGACTGCCCGCCCGGGTCGATCACGGCCCGCATGGTACGGACGAAGGCGCGCCGGTTGTCGGCTTCGGTCAATGACCTGTAGGAGCGCCACATCTCCGCTGCCCCGGCGTTGCCGATGCCTCGGCCGCCGAGGAACCTGGCGACCGGGTCCCCCCAGTCCCGCACGAAGGCCGGGAACAGCACCGGCATCACGTACTCGGCCGCGGGCAGGGTGATGAGGCGGAGGATCCAGTTCACCTCGCGGCCCAAGCCGCCGGCGTCGACGAAGACCAGGCGCTCGCAACGCTCGGGGAACTGGTAGGCGAACTGCATGGCCACACCACCCCCAAAGGATTGCCCGACCACGGTGGCCCGGTCTATGTCAAGGAGGTGCAGGAAGTCGCGCATGGCGCTGGCGTGGTTGCCGAGTGAGTAGTCGCCGGGGGGTTTGGCCGACGCCCCGTGGCCGAGGAAGTCCGGGGCCAGCACCGTGTAATCGCTCTGCAGCAGCGTCATGGCGGGGACCCATGTGCGGGAACTGCCGGCGATCCCGTGGAGCAGCAGCAGCACCGGGCCCTCACCGCCGCGCCGGTAGCCGATCTGATGGCCGTGGATGGAGATGTGCTCCACCGGGAACTCCTCTGTCGGGGTGGCCTCCTTGGCCCCGTTGACCCTCGCACGCCGCCCGCCCGACGGCTGGGACGCCGAACCCTTGGTATGGACTTGCGCCATGGTTCCATCATGCCTGGTTGAGCCGGTCGCGTCGAGGGCCAAAGGACGCAATCGCGTCAGCGGCACATGTCCCACTGGTAGCGAGATCAGCGCCGATTAGGCGACCGCACCTGCCGGAAACAGGGTGCCCAGTCCCGCCATCCGGGTGTGGCCGCAAGTACTTCTGTCGGGCAGACGACCCCAGGAGCAAGCGTTCCAGAACGTCGGGCCGTTGGTCCCTTCAGCGCGTCAGATAAGTGCCGTTCATGGGCAGGCAATATTCGCTAGCGCGGCCACAAGTGTGTCGGCGACCCGGACTGAACCAGGCACCCGTGACGCCCTCACCGCTCATATCCGAAGTGCCCCTAAAGCCTCATCTGGCCAGTTCACTCTCCTCGAACGGGGGGCCGTCAGGGTCCCACCCGTTACGAGTCTTCCGGTAGGGGTACCACCGACCGTCCCGTCCCAGCCGGAGCTGCTCCCCGTCCCGGGTAAGTCGGTTCCGCCGGGTGATGGTGGACGGGCCCAGTCGTTCACGGCCCGGCTCGAGCTCACCCGGGTGTGGATCCCACGAGTCGACCAGGGTGGCAAAGCCTCCGGTTCCCCCGTCGTGCCAGGCCAACGCCCGACGCTCCAGCTCGCGTGGCGCCACTCCCGTCCTCCGGGCCAGATCAGACAAGCTGGGCCCGAATTCCGCTTCGGCGCCGCCGGTTTCGAAGAGGGCGGCGGCCCATCGGGCGAGATCCTGGTCCACCGACAGGTCGAGCCCAGTCTCGAGATCCCCCGACGCCAGTGCCCAGGCTCTTGAAGCGGCGTCGTAGGCCAGCAAACGCAACGAGTCCACATCGAGTCCAAGGTCACCTGGCGGGTCGGCCAATCCGATGTTCGGGCGCCCGGGCACGTGGGGTGGGGACGGTACCGGCGGAGTCGGCCCGGCCGTCCGGGACCAGGCATCACTGGCCAGTACCCCGTCGTCGACGTCAGTCCCGTCTCTCTGATCGCCAGCATGGACCGGGCTCATCGGTCATCATCCGACGAGCTGAGAGTGACCAGTTCCGCCAACTGATCGTCCGAGAGATCGGTCAACCAGGCCTCTCCCTCGCCCACCACCGCCTCGGCCAGACCGCGCTTGCGTTCGAGCATGACAGCGATCCGATCCTCCAGGGTGCCCTCGGTGACCAGACGGTGCACCTGCACCGGTCGATCCTGGCCGATCCGGTGGGCACGGTCGGTGGCCTGATCCTCGACGGCCGGATTCCACCACCTGTCGTAATGGATCACATGGGTGGCTCGGGTCAGATTGAGACCAACCCCACCGGCCTTCAACGACAGGAGAAATACCGGCGCCTCGCCGGCCTGGAATGCCTCCACCATCTTTTCTCGACGGTGGGTCGCCACTCCACCGTGGAGGAACAGCGTTCCCACTTCGAGATCCTTCAGGCGGGACTCGACCAGCGAGAGCATCTCCACAAACTGGCTGAACACCAGAACCGACTCACCTTCGGCCAAGATCACCTCGAGCAGCTCCTCGAGTGCCGACAGCTTGCCCGATCGGCCCATCACCGGAGCCGCCTCATGAAGATACTGGGCCGGATGGTTGCAGATCTGCTTCAACACGGTGAGCAGCCGTAGGACGAGTCCCCGCCTGGTGATCCCGGTGCGTTGTCCGATGTCAGCCAATGCCCCCGACACTTCGGAGGCGTACAGCGTCGCCTGCTCCGGAGTCAGCGGGACCGGAAGGTCGGAGACAGTCCGCGGTGGCAGTTCCGGTGAGATCGTCGGGTCACTCTTGCGGCGGCGGAGCAGAAACGGACGGATGATCCGGGTAAGCCGGGCGGTGACCTCGATGTCGTGGTACCGCTCGACCGGAACGGCAACCGATCGGCGAAACCGTTGGAGTGGGCCCAGCAGCCCCGGTGTGGTCCAGTCGAGAATGGACCAGAGCTCCGTCAATCGATTCTCCACGGGGGTGCCGGTCAGCGCCACCCGGGCGGATGTCCGTATGGCACGCAACGACCGGGCCGTCTCGGACGACGGGTTCTTGGCGTGCTGGGCCTCGTCGGCCACTACCAACGAGAACCCGGCCGCGGACAGTATCGAATGGTCCCGGCGAACGACCCCATAGGTGGCGAGGACGACCTCACCCTCTGCCAGGTCCTCGAGATGACGGTCGCCACCGTGATATCGGCGGACCGGCACCTCGGGGGCGAACCGCTTCAACTCACGTTCCCAATTGCCCAGCAGGGAGGTGGGACACACCACCAACATGGTGCCTTCGCGGCGGGCACGACGATGAAGATGGAGGGCGATGACCTGAATCGTCTTCCCCAGACCCATGTCATCCGCCAAACATCCGCCGAGACCGAGTTGGCACATCTGCTCGAGCCAGGCCACCCCCCGCAGCTGATACGGGCGTAGTTCCCCGACCAGGCCAGGAGGAGGAGCCAGGCCGTGGTCGGGTCCGTCCTCGCCCAGCTTGGCCAATCGCTCCACCAGATCGGCAATAGACCCCTTGGCCACCACCGGCACCCGATCACCGCTGAGTTCCGCTTGACCACCGAGGAGCGAACCGATGGCCTCGCCAGTCCCCACGCGGCCCACCCGACCCGACGTGGCCTTCTCCACCAGAGCGAGGTCCGCCATCATCCACCGACCCCGTAGTCGGACGATACCGCCCTTGGCACCCTCCAGCCGCTCGAGCTCCTCCTCGGAGAGGACGACACCATCCATCGCCACCCGCCACCGGAATTCGAGCACCGCGTCGAGGCTCAATGCACTATCGATCGGCGTGCCCGCGGCGGTGGCCGGCAACGAGATGGCCGCCTGCAAGGTGAGCCCCGAGGACGGGAGCTGTGACGGCCACACCACATCGATCCCTGCTCTGCGCAGGGCCACTGCCCCGTCTCCGGCCAGGTCTTCGATGGAGTGGTCATCGAGGGTGAGCAGGCCCGGCGACCCCTCATCGGTGAGGGGCAACAGTGGCGGCCATGCCCGGGCCCCCCGGGACAGTGTCAACCGGAGCCCCTCTCCGACCTGGTCACCGAGCCGGGCGAGGTCGCCAGGCGGCATGTCGGCGAGCTGGGCCGCATCCACCACCAAGCGTGGATCGTCCCGACTGGTCACCTGCACCACCCCGCGGGCGGCGGGTTCGGGCCAACTCTGCTCTGGTTCGGTTGCGTGACCGAACTCCACTCGGAGTGCCACATCCGGCCCCGCCTCTACCTGGTGGTCGGCACTGGCCAGCCACTGGCGGAGCTCACCGGCGAACTGATGCGCCTGGCCCGAAAAGAGCGGGGAGCCGGTCACCAGCTCCGCGGCCGGCGTGCGGGCCAGGGAATCGGCCAGTGCGTCCCACGCCGCACGGATCAGCCACGACGGTGAGTGCAGGCGAACCGGAGCCGAGCCCCCGATGGGGAGGGCGTGGGCCCAGGTTGGGAAGGCATTCGCCAACTCCTCGATCAAACCGAGGTCATCCGGCCCCAGTGGCCCGGCTCTCCACCCGTCATGTCCCGAAACGGTGACTGTCGGAATGAGCCGCCCGCGGGCCAACACGCCCAGACCCGCCGTCACCGCTGACGCCCACGCCGTGGCGCTCGGGCGGGGCGGGGTCAAGGGGTGATCGCTGTCCAACTCCAAAAGCAACGGGAGCGTCTCCGCCACCGAGAGGTAGGTGGCCGGTACCCGGTGACGACGGATACCCCGTCCGGCCGGCGCCACCACATCCACGACATCCACCACATCCACCTGGTCGACACGGCTGCCGCCGGGAGGTTGCGGGGCAAGGCTCTTTGCCCGCGGGTCGAACACGACAAATCGTCCGGAGCGGGGAGGATCAGCCGGCTCGAAGGTGACTTCTCGACCCAACAAGATCCCTGGTTGTGCCCAGGGACCGTCAGGATCATCGTGGTCAGGCCGATCCGTCGTCTCGATCGGGCTCTGGGGCATGCGATGGCAAAACTATCCCGGTTGCCGGCCGGTGCCGCACGCCGTGGAGAACCGACTGTGGCCCTGCTCTCACCATGTATCGATGCAGGCCCGCTTTTTGCCAGTCCGCACCGGCGTGGGCGGCACTGCCCGAAGGGTCTCGATGATCCGGATGCGGGAGTCGGCCGGGTCGATGACATCGTCGATCTCGAAGGCGGTGGCCACATTGAGGGCCTTGCCGTGCTCGTAGGCCCGCGCCACCATGCGCTGGAAGAGCTCTTCGCGGTCCTCCTGGTTGTCCACGGCGTCGAGTTCGCGGCGGAACCCCAGCCGAACGGCACCCTCGAGACCCATGCCGCCGAGCTCTCCGGTCGGCCACGCCACCGTGAACAACGGGGACCGAAAACTCCCACCCGCCATCGCTTGTGCGCCCAGGCCATACCCCTTCCGCAGAATGAAGGTGAAAAATGGGACAGAGAGGCTGGCTCCGGTCACGAAGAGGCGACTGAAGTGGCGCACCTGCCCACTCCGTTCCGCCTCGGGTCCCACCATGAACCCCGGAGTGTCACAAAGGAAGAGGATGGGAAGATCGTGGCCGTCACACAGTTGCAAGAAGCGCGCCGCCTTGTCGGCCCCGTCGCTGTCGATGGCACCGCCGAGATGAGCCGGGTTGTTGGCCACCACACCCATGGGTCGGCCTTCCACCCGGATCAGCGCAGTCACGATCCCGGGGCCGAAGGCCGACCGCAGCTCCAACACCGATCCGGTGTCGGCCAGGGTATCGATGACCACCCGAATGTCGTAGACCCGCAAGCGGTTTTCGGGAATGCTCGAACGGAGAAGCCGTTGGTCGGCACACGACCACTCATCGATGGAACCTTGAAAGTACGAGAGATAGCGCTTGGCCAGTTGGACAGCGTGGGCGTCATCCTCCGCCACCAGATCCACCACCCCATTGGTCGTCTGCACCTCGATCGGACCGATCTCGTCCGGCTCGAATGTTCCGAGCCCCCCACCTTCGATCATCGCCGGCCCGCCCATACCGATCGATGCATCTTTGGTGGCGATCACCACGTCGCAACATCCGAGGAGAGCGGCGTTGCCGGCAAAACACCGTCCCGAGGCGATCCCCACCATCGGGACCAGGCCGCTCAACCCCCCGAACAGGGCGAATGCCATGCAGTCCAACCCGGTGATCACCGCATAGTCGGTGTCCCCGGGGCGCCCCCCTCCTCCTTCCGCGAACAGTACGACAGGTAGCCGCAACCGCTCGATCAGATCGAACATCCGGTCCTTCTTGCGGTGATTCTGTTGGCCCTGGGTCCCGGCCAGGACCGTGTAATCGTAGGAGAGGGCCGCACAGGTGGCGGCCTCTGGCCCGAACTGCTCACCGTTGATGCGCCCGATACCTGCGACCAGGCCGTCCGCCGGGGTCCGTTCGATCAACTCTCGAAGATCGCGCCGGCCCCGCTGGGCGGCGATGGCCAGGGAGCCGTATTCGGTGAAGCTCCCCGGGTCACAGAGATCGTCGATATTCTCCCGGGCGGTGCGCCGGTCGCCCCGGTGTCGGCGGTCGACCACATCAGGTCGGCCGGAGTCGAGGACCAGCGACTGTCGCTCGATCGTCTCGGCCAGATCGGGCCGAATGGCATCGAGGTCCACCACGGCCTGCGCCTCGGCGGCAGACCGACCCACGTTGCCCGGCTCGATGACCGCCACCGTGTCCCCGGCGGCCACCAGATCGCCGACCCGCACCGGCACGGCACACACGGTGCCACGACAAGGAGCCACGACAACGTGTTCCATCTTCATCGATTCGATGATGACGAGCATCCCCCCGGACGCAATCTCTCCGCTGGCGATGGCTCCCACCTTGACCACCGTCCCCTGGAGCGGGGCGGGCACCGCGACCTGTGTCCCCGTCTTCACCTCGGGAGCATCTCTGCTCATCGCAACCTCACCGGTCTCGGCGTCCACTCCCCGTAGCGACTCATGGTCGAACGCTATCCGCCCGATTCGGCTTCTTCCGCCAGGGTCAGCCACTGTTCCTCGGCGTCATCCAGACTGGCCTGGGCTTCAGCCAGATCGGAACCCACCTGGGCCATCTCGGCATGGCCGACGGCACCGGCCATGGCCTCGACCAATTTGTCTTTGCACCGGTGGAGCCGGGCCACCTCTTTCTCCATCTCCCGCAAACGACGATTGACGGGATTCACTGCACGCCCGGGCCCGGAGCCCACCCCCTGCCGAGTCGAGGCACGAACCGACGCGGGCGGGGAGGATCGGCGTGATCCAGCGCCGGCGGCGCTCTCGACCTGGGCCAACCAGGCGTCCACACCGCCGGCTACCGGTGCCAGCGTCCCGTTCGGCTGAACCGCTAGCAGCCGATCGGTGGTCCGGCCGAGAAACGTCCTGTCGTGGCTGACAACCACCAATGCCCCCGGCCAATCTCCGAAGAAGTCCTCGATGATCCTCAGGGTGTCGAGGTCCAGGTCGTTGGTGGGCTCGTCGAGGAACAGGACGTTGGGTCGGGCCGCCAGTGCCAGCAGCAGCTGGAGCCGCCGACGTTCACCTCCCGACAGTGTCCCCACCCGGGCAAATTGCAATCCGTCGGTGAACCAGAACCTCTCCATCAGGGCCCCGTCCTCGAGGGAGCCCGGAGAGCGACCGGGGCCGGCCACCAGGTCGCGCACCCGCGCCCCGGCGTCGAGGTCGATGCCCCTCTGGTCGTAGTAACCAACCGCCACGGTGGGGCCGACATCGATCTGTCCGATGGTCGGATTGCGACGACCGGCCATGAGATCGAGCAGGGTGGACTTCCCCGAGCCGTTGGCCCCGACAATTCCCAATCGCTCGCGACGGTCGAGGGCAAGGTCGATCCCGGACAGCACCAGTGGGCCGTCCGTCCCGTAGCGGTACCCCACTCCGACACACTCGATCACCTTGTCCCCGAGACGCGGGGTGCCCAAACCCATGTCGAGCTCGGTGACACGCGAGGCTGCCTCGGGTCGATCCTCGATGAGCTTCACCGCCGCATCGATGCGGGCCTGAGGTTTGCGGGACCGGGCCTGGGCCCCGCGCCTCAGCCAGGCCAGCTCCCTCCGGGCCAGGTTGCGGCGGGAGGCTTCGGCCGAAGCAGCCTGTTCCTCGCGATCGGCCCGGGCGGCCAGGTATGACCCATATCCGCCCTCGTGCACGTAGGCGTGTCCCCTGTCCAGCTCGAGCATCCGGGTGGTGACCCGATCGAGCAGATGGCGGTCGTGGGTCACCAGTACCAGTCCTCCACGGAAATCGAGAAGCCACTTCTCGAGCCAGGCCACCGCGGCCAGGTCGAGATGGTTGGTGGGCTCATCGAGGACCAGCAGCTCGGCCGGCTGCGACAGGACCCGGGCCAGGGCCACCCGCTTGGCCTGGCCGCCGGAGAGCTGCGAGGTGGGGGTGTCCAGTTCCGCACCCATCCCCAGCCGTTCGAGCGCCGCCTCGGCTTCCCAACCCTCGCCGACCGCGGCCCTCACTGTCCCCTGCGGAAGCTGGGGATGCTGATCGAGAAACCCGACCCGGGTACCGCTGCCCCTCCGCACCTTCCCCTCGGGAGCACTGTCGACACCCGCCACCAGCCGAAGCAGTGTGGACTTTCCGGTGCCATTGATGCCCACCACGCCCAGACGCTCACCGTCGGTGATCGTCACCGATAGGTCTTCGAACAAGACCCGATCGACCGATCGGACTGTCACCTGTTCGAGATCGACAAGCACGGCCACGGGAAACACAGGATACCGGTCCATCCGGTATCGGCAGACCGGGTCGGGAAGATCAATCCCAGAGACGCACACTCATCGACTGGCTGGCCGTGGCCAGGAGCGAGCCCCCTTGCGACCACAGGTAGGCGACCCCTTGCCCATACCCGCCGGCCAGTGCCTGAATGCGGATATCGCAGAGCACCCACTCGGTCGGCTCCAAGCTGACCACCCTCAGCGTGTTGTCGAGGCTGCGGGACATGACATGGCGGCCAATCGGCTGGGACACCCCGCCGGTGACGTAGTCACCAAAAATTGCCAGGGTTGCCGCCGACGGTTCGAGATGCCCGGGCACCCGTGCCCACAGTGCGCTGGTGGCGTCGCCTGTCCCGCCGGGCCCCGTACTGATCTCCTCGAAGGATCGGCCTTTGGCCAGCCGCAGTTCGACGCGGTCGAAGATGGAGGTGGTGTTGAGGAACGGCAACCGCCGCGGCGGGCACTCATCCGGTGGAGGCACCTCGGGTGGGGTGACCCACACCCCCCCGGCATCCAGCGAACCGGTGGTACCCACCGCCGCGTTCACCGTCAGTATCTCCTTGGCCCCCACGTTGCCGACCACCCGACCCTGGGTGATCCGCTTCCCGACCGCGGCCAGGGTGACCGTGAGATCGAGGACGGCGTCGGTGGGGGCATAGGAGAGGTATTGCGCTGTCGCCCAGATGGTGGGTCGACCTGATGCGTGTTCGAGCGCAACCAGCGCGGCGGCCAAACCGCAACCGCCGAAGAGGAAGTCGCCCGGGGTGGTCAGCTCGGGGACGACGTGGAGCCGCCAATGAAGGTCATCGCCAATCGGCTCGATACCCAAGAAGTGTCTGGCGTCGGTCAACTTCTCGGCACCTCCGACCAGGCCATCGCCTTGTCCACTCGGACGTCACCGGGCAAACCCAGGATCCGCTCCCCCAGTATGTTCCTCTGAATCTCCGAGGTGCCCCCTTCGATGGAGTTGGCCCGGGAACGGAGGAACATTTTGCGCGATGAGCCGGGCGGGCCGACCAGGCCCAATCCCTCGGACCGCCGCATGGTGTAGTCGTAGTCGACCAGCGCTGCGGGCCCGAGCAGATCGACACACAGTTCGTAGACGCGCTTGTTGACCTCGGCAAACATCAACTTGGCAATCGAACCCTCCGGGCCCGGATTACCCGCCTTCCGGTTCTGACCGGCCCGCATGTTGGTGAGCCGCAGAGCCTCGGATTCGATCCACGACCTCATCAACCGATCCCGATTCACCGGGTTCTGGCGGCTCGGATCACTCTGCCAGATTCGCACGGCTTCGGCGATCGAACCCGATCCCCGGTTCGGCGGCCCGCTACCCCCGCCGATGGTGGTGCGTTCATTGGAGAGTGTCGTCATCGCCACTCGCCAACCCTCGCCGATGTCGCCGATGCGATCGGCATCGGGTACCCGCACCTCGGTGAGGTAGACCTCGTTGAACTCCGCCTCACCGGTCATCTGCCGGAGTGGGCGTACCTCCACGCCAGGCGCATGCATATCCAGGGCAAAGTAGGTGAGGCCCTTGTGCTTGGGTGCCTCGGGGTCCGATCGGGTCACCAGCATGCCCCGATCGGCGATGTGGGCCAGGGTGTTCCATACCTTCTGCCCGGTCACGGTCCACTCGTCACCGTCCCGCACCGCCCGGGTCGCCAATCCGGCCAGGTCCGAACCCGCTCCGGGCTCACTGAAGAGTTGGCACCATGCCTCCTCACCCGTGAAGGTCTTGCGAAGAAGACGAGTCCGCAGTTCTTCGGATCCATGGGTGACCATGGTCGGGGCCGCCATGGTCCATCCGAAGAACTCCCGGGCGCCGGCCGGTTGGGCCCCGGCCTCTGCCAGCCGTCGGTCGATCTCCCGTTGGAGCCCGGGAGGCAACAGGAGACCGCCGCTTCCCTCGGGGAAGGACACCCAGGCCAGACCCAGGTCGAACTGGCGTCCACGGAACTCGTCGACCGGTGTCTTTCGGGGATCGAGCTCCGCCAGCAGCTGATTGACACGATCACCGACCAAGGAGAGTTCGTCTGGCATGCCAAGAACCTACCTGGCAGGCCACACCCTGTCGCTGGCTCGGCCTTTTGTCTCAGCTCCGCTCGCACCGTCCCGGTGGGAGGGGGGGCCGGCCGGCAAAACATATCCCCGAGAACTTGATGCGGAGCGTGTCGATGCCTGTTGATCCCGAAGTGGCGACCTCGCGGCTCATCCCCGACGCTCGTGGCCCCCGAGGATCGAGGAGGGCGAGCCACTACCAGTTGCGCCCTACTCGCGACTGCGTGAGAATCCTCGGAGAACCGATGACGGGCACGGTCCAGGCCAATCCAAGCAGCCGAATGTTTCATCGGACCGAGAGGAGCACCCATGCCCACCCGTGACAGCGCACCCATCGGATCGCCTTGTTGGGCCGATCTGTGGACCTCCGACGTCGACGGCAGTCGCAAGTTCTACGCCGACCTCTTCGGATGGGAGGCCCAGGAGCCCAGCCCGGAGTTCGGCGGCTACTTCATGTTCACCCGCGACGGCGTCCCCACCGCAGGTGGCATGGGAGACATGGGCGACATGCCGGCCGACAACACCTGGAAGATCTACCTGAACACCGACGACATCGCCACGACCATCGAGGCAGCCGAGGCCAGTGGCGCCCAGATCGTGGCGCCGGCCATGGCGGTCGCCGACCTCGGCACCCAGGCGGTGCTCATCGACCCGACCGGCGCCCACCTGGGCGCCTGGGAGCCTGGGACCTTTCCGGGGTTCACGGTCCTCAACGAGCACGGAGCGCCGAGCTGGTTCGAGTTGCTCACCCGGGATCACTCCACCGCCGTCACCTTTTACCGCTCGGTGTTCCACTGGGACACCAACGTCGTCGGTGACAGCGATGAGCTCCGGTACACGACCATGCGCGACCCCGGAGGCGAGGGCGAGTTGGCGGGGATCGGGGACGCAACCGCGTTCCTCCCCGAGGGCGTACCTGCCCACTGGTCGCTCTACTGGGAGGTCGACGACACCGACGTCGCCGTCGCCAAGGTCAAGGCACTCGGGGGATCGGTCGTGATGGACCCTCACGACACCCCCTACGGCCGCTTGGCCATTGTGGCTGACCCCGCGGGCGCTCAGTTCAAACTGCGCAGGCCCAATCCATAGGCTTGTCGGAGGCCGCGTGACGGCCATGGACTCATCGAAGCCAAGGGATGCTCATGGACAAGCCTTTTCCGCCAGGATGCAGAAGAGCCCGAGCAAGGGCGGCTGGACCTACGTGGTGATGCCCGACTCAAGGGAGCTGCAGTGCTCGATCCGGTACAGGACTCGCTCGTTTCGACAAGCTGCGCCGTCCCATGGACGATCCGGCGCTGACGAAAGCCCGATCTGTCTCCCGAGACGCGTCCCTTCACTTTCGACGGTTGCCGGCAACGCCGGGAGGGGTGAGACGGTCAGTCTCGACCGGGGTCGTCTGGCAGTTCCGACCCAAGGCGGTGTCCTTTCATCACCGCATGGATACGCAGCGCCTCATGGCACACGGGATCACAGAATTACACGTCGATGTTGGTGTTGGCCTGGATTTTCCGCCAGCCGATCGCGTTGGCGGGCGTTCCGCCTATTTCAAGATGCCCACGGCATACCCAACCACCAGCAACGCCAATAACAGCGAGATGGACTCCTCGGCCATCATCAGGAGTTTGGCCCATGGTCTGATGGCCGACACATCCGTCGGGCTGAACGCAGTGGCGGACGTGAACGACAGATGCAGGTAATCAACGAATTTCGGGTACCAACCGGCTCTGACGTACCCAGGGTTGACCATCTCGGGGAAGATGAACGCCGAGTCGATCGTCGAGCCACGGGATCGGGCCGCCGCACCGCCTCGGTCGACGTCCCAATACCAGAGACCAAAGACGATCACGTTGATCAACCAGATCGCTCCTCCGCTCACGAGCAGCCGGTTGGCGTGGTGGGTAAACGGATCTGCGCTGAGAATGCTGGCCACCAATCTGATGGCGGCCTCTGCATTGGCGACTGAGATGACGGCGAACAACGTCCCGGTGATGACCCGTAATCCCCGGGACTGGCGGTTTATGTGACCCGGGTTTCCGACGAAGATCACTCCGAGCAGCACGATGACGACCGCCGGGTAGATCCAGCGAGCGTCTCCCCACCTGAGTTGAGCCGGCAACAGGGCGCGCAGTCCACCGGTTGCCAATACCGCCAGGGCCATCGGCCAACGCGGCTCTCCGACATCACCCGATCCTTTTTGCCGCACCCATCAAGGCCCCCATCCGTGGGGGTCGTCACGAAAGATGGCCGGACGGGCTGTGGTGTCGAAGCCCACTCATACCGACCGCCCGGTTGGATCGATTTCGATCACGCGAGCGACACAACGCATGGAGTGGGATCCAAACCCACCGGGACTTGCGTCTCGCGGCTATGCAAGTTCGACCTCGTCATTCTCGTTGGCATGGCTGCGTGGGCCCAAGCCACCACGGCCACCTGCGTTGCACCCAGTATGGACCTCTACATCTTCGTTCACCGAATGAACATGAAAGGTGGACCCCGGGGCGCTGGCCCGGCCTGCGGCCTGGGACATGGCGTTCACTCGGTGCTTCGGAACTCAGCGGCGTGCGCCTTTCGCGAGAGTTGGCACTTGATGCCAGGTAGGTCGGAATATGCCCCAACTAGCTGGCGCTGCGGGGCAGGACTAGAGGTAGTCGAGGCGACGCGATTTGGGGATGGTCAGATGGTGACGACGTCGAGGCGGCTGTCGAGCTGTCGGAGATCGTCAGGATCCGAGCTCATCACTCTCGCTCCCCGATCGCGCGCAGCGACCGCCACGGAAGCGTCGACGACATCGGTGCTATCGGCCACACCGCAGAGCTGTCCTGCAGCTCGGGCCTGGCGATCGTCGAGGACGAGCACTTCGCACAGCGGAGAACCGAGGAGCCGAGCCAGCCTGGTCTGACGGCTACCGTCTCTCCAAGCTTGGGCAACTACTCCGGCTGGAACGAGAAGCGGGTCGTGATGCTCGAGGGCTCGGGTGACAATCGCAACGACTCGTCGCTCGTTCCGCTCGAATCCGATGAGCGCCCCCGTGTCGAGGATTGCCGCACTCATCGGCCAAGCGCCCGGTCCGCAGCCTTCCGCTCAGCAGCAGTGAGCGGACCACCGGTCTCGGCCAGCATTTCCTCGAGTAACGACGCCAGGTCGTCGAGCTTCGCCTGTTCCTCCAAGGCTCGAGCCACATAGGCGCTGACGCTGGAGGAGCGTCCCTCAGCCACGGCACGCTTCGCTTGCTCAACGAGTCCTGCGGGAAGGCTCACAGCGATCTTGGTCGTAGTCATACCGTCGATCATACCATCCGAGTCTCAGCCGTTCACCCTCCGGAACCAGCCTCACTGCCGGCATGGGACACCCTTCGAACCAGATGCCATCATGAATGGATGACTGAGTCTGGTTCGGGCCACTTCAACTTCGCGTCGGTACCCGACAGCTACCGGAAGTACCTACAGCCGGCGATCTTCGACCCTTGGGCCCTAGAGCTCCTGTCAGCGGCACCACCCGGGCGTGGTGACGTCGTCCTCGACGTCGCAGCCGGTACTGGAGCGGTGGCTCATGCCGCCGTTGCCGCTGTCGGGACCAGCGGTCGGGTCATCGCCTCGGATATCAGCCCACTCATGCTCACGGAGACGGGCGCCACTCCACGGAGCGGACGGGCACCCATCGAACTCCTGGAATGCCCTGCAGATGCCATCACACTTCCCGATCAGTCAGTCGATCGGGTGTACTGCCAACAAGGGCTGCAGTTCATGCCAGACCGGGAGGCGGTGATGGCCGAGCTGCACCGTGTGCTCCGTCCGGGTGGCACCGTCGCTGTTGCCATCTGGTCCGATCAGGCATCTCCCGAACCCTTCGCCACATACGCGAGCATCCTCCAGGGACTGGGTGTGGTTGAGCCATATCCGTACGCGTACGACACGTCCACGGTGACCATGTCAGAAGATGACGTCGAGGGGCTTCTGGTGGGTGGAAGCCTCCTCGACGTCAAGGTCGGTACCGTCGAGCTGCCACTCGCCTGGCCTGAGCCGTCTTGGGCTGCCCACGGAATCCTGGGATCGAGTTTCGGTCCGACCGTTGCCAAGCTGAGCCCGGAAGAACGAGATTCGGTGTTCAACTCGATCCTCGAGGACGACCTCAGCCGCGGCGGGGTCATGTCCGCAGTGCTCGGCTGGGCGACTCGCGATTAGGCCAATAAGGTCCGCAGGGTGAGCCACCTACCCGGCGTACGAGTCTACCCCGGTGACCTGGTCAGGTTGGGATTAGGGGACGCTCTGTCGATGGAGTCGGGTGACATGACGCCTCAGCGGCCGAACGGTACAGGCACGTCCTGGTTGGTCCCTTCCACCGGCTGTCTGCCGGCCGGGTTGACGCTGCAGCCGCCTACACGGCTCCGGCCGCCTCGAACGAGTTGTACACCGAGACTGCAGGAGGGCCCGTGACGCCGATCACAGAAGTGACCCGCTCGACCTTAGGGTTCCCCTCGAAGAAGCCCTGGAACTGTTCTGCGGTTTCCCACTCATCGATGACGACGAGCTCGCCGTCGCCAGCGACGAATCGGTGGCGAAGAATTCCAGCGCCCTTGGTGTCCTCAGTGATCTCTTCGAGGAGCGCGGCGTTGGCCTGCAGACCCTCGATGGCTTTGGCGACGTCGGCAACAGGGAAGCGAGCAATGACGGTGACACTCATGTTGGTACCTCATATCAGTCGGTTGACACCCCATTTGAGGCGGTCTTGGCAGATTACGACATGTCCGTTCACATTGCTCTGCCTGCTCTGGCTCCCGGAGTCACGATTTCCTCGGCACGATTGAGATGCCGTCGAGCAACACCGAGCAAGTCGCAGAGGCCTGTAGGTGGAAACTGGGGTGCCAGATCGGCACTTCTCGGCCTAGCCTGCCGATGCTGCTCGTCCCGACAGGAGCGGCCCCTGGTCGATGCCGTCGTGCCTTACACGCCGCTCGCGGGGCTGCTGGGCTTCACACCGCTGCCGGCGGCCTTCTTCGTAGTGCCATTCGGGATGGTCGTCGCGTAGTCGCTGCTTGTCGAGCTGGCGAAGAGCACGGTCAGATACTCGGCAATCTCCAGGTTCCCATGAACGGTGGTCCCGAACGCGTTGGTCCAGTCGGCGTCCGGGACGTACAGGTCATCGATACCTATGGCGTCGAGATTTCTGAATGCACTCCCGAGCTTCATCAGAACCTCGTAGATCGCCGCTTCGTCCTTGGCCTCATCACCTGCTGACACTTGGTTCCCCTTCCGTCAAACTGGGTCCGCCTCATACCTTCGCTCATTCCACTCCTTCGACGAACCCAAGCGACTACACCATGCTGGCGCGAGTTCAAACCGGCCGCTTGTCGTCGAAGACTCCGTCATCATTCGCCTGGAGGCGGGGTGACGGGCACGAACGGTTACGGATGGTGGTGCCTGGCGTCTCGAGGCCAATCCCACAAGCGCAGGAGCTGTGCTCTCGGCCGAACTCCCGATGGCACCGCCGAGCCGTCGATCCTTACCTCTGGCTCGTTTTATTGGCGCACGCCGGCATCACTCATGACGGCGTGATCACCTCAATCGACGCCGCTCGCGCGGCTCCGATCAGGCGGTCGTCGTAGGCGACTAAACCCTCGAGATCGTCACCGATCTCGATTGCGGTGGCAAGATGCAATGCGTCGAGTGACCGTAGTTCGGGCGGCAATAGTCGACCGGCAGCGAAGAAGGTCGTGACGCTGGGAAGGACCATCGAAACGGTGTCCAATGCTTCTTCGACGATGGCGATCTCAATCCCGAGCCGAACGCCGGCTCGTAACGCCTCGGTGTGCAGCAGTTGTGACGACCAGATCGGGCTGTGAGATGCGTACCACGCTCGCATTGCCGGCGACTCGTCTTCGACCGTGATCAGCTTGAGCAACGCTGAGGTGTCGAGATACCAGACCACTCGCTTCAGCGATCGTCCCGCAGCTCATTGAGCACCTCAGCCGTCCCTCTGGTCGTGAGCACCGGATCAGGAAGCTCGGTAGAAGGGCGACGAGCGGATTGGACTCGGCCCGAAGCAAGCAAGGCACCTGCACCCGTGGCGGTCGAGGGAGCACTCAGTACCGCCACCAGGCGCCCGCGATCGGTAACCCCGATGGTCTCACCCCGCTCCACGCGTCGCAGTGCCGCCGACGCGTGCTGCTGAAGCTCCCTGACCCCGATCGTCTCCATGTGCTGCAAGTGTAGCATGACTGCCCCGGCATGCTGGCGCCCACCACCACGAGAGGCCTCGGAGCCCGGACCGTGGCCACATTGATCGGCTGCTCCAGTCAACGCGCCGTCGCAGGGGAAGCCGACCGCCGGTTCGTATTCTGTTCCGACGC